>Ga0208269_100060_pt1 | contig 90850 bp, 79 predicted proteins | sample LakWasMe88_LOW11_2_FD_183912 | JGI IMG/M metagenome (GOLD analysis project Ga0208269, IMG submission 183912) | Freshwater sediment methanotrophic microbial communities from Lake Washington under simulated oxygen tension - Sediment Metagenome... | ecosystem: Environmental > Aquatic > Freshwater >...
GTTGTGGAACGTTATTAAAACAGCAACCAATGGCAAAGCTGCTACGGCGACCATTCCTGCCGTTGCTGCTCACGCTTAAGGAAACAATCATGTCAAATCAAGATACAAATACTGGCTTCAGCCACGAGAAAATTGAGACCAACAACTTCCTGATGATCGTACTGATCTTGGTGGTAGTTGCCTTTGGTGGCTTGGTGGAAATTGTACCGTTGTTCTTTCAAAAATCTACCACAGAACCTATCAAAGGTTTAGAACCGTACTCAGCGGTGCAGTTGGCAGGCCGTGACATTTACATTCGTGAGGGCTGCTATAACTGTCACTCACAAATGATTCGTCCGTTCCGTGCCGAGACCTTGCGTTACGGCCACTATTCAGTAGCTGGTGAGTTTGTTTACGACCACCCATTCCAATGGGGCAGTAAACGTACCGGCCCAGATTTGCACCGTGTTGGCGGTAAATATAGCGATGAATGGCAACGCATACACTTGATCAACCCACGCGACTTAGTGCCGGAATCTATCATGCCGGCCTACCCTTGGCTTGAAACTAACAAAGTGGACGCAAACTCGCTAGCGCCTAATATGCGTGCATTACGCGCAGTAGGTGTGCCATACACAGATGCGCAAATCTCTAGCGCAGCGGATGAAGCAAAAGGCGTTTCAGAATTAGATGCAGTGATTGCCTATTTGCAAGTGCTGGGCACGCACCTTAAATAGTCTAAAAATTTTAATGAATAAGGAGCTATACCATGGATATCAATACGTTACGAATTATTGCCACGATTGCTAGCTTTGCCGTGTTTCTAGGCATCATGGTATGGGCTTGGAAGCGCCGCAATACATCAGAATTTAAAGATGCAGCTAACCTGCCCTTTACTCATGATTAAAGTTTAAACGTCTAAATAAAAACTTTTTAAAACTTCATCACAGAAGTTTAGAGGAAAACAAAATGAGTGACTTTACCAATAGTTTTTGGCCAATATTTATTACGGTAATCTCTTTGGCCGGCGTATTTGGTTGTGCATTATTACTATGGCTGACCAGCAAAATTAAAGCGAGTAGCCCCAATGGTGACAATACCAATGGCCATGTATGGGATGAAAACCTACGCGAAATGAACAACCCGTTACCACGCTGGTGGGTATGGATGTTTATTATTACCATCGTGTTCTCATTGTTTTACTTTGTATCTTATCCTTCACTGGGCGCGAATCCAGGCAAGCTAGGCTGGACACAAACAAAACAATACGAGCAGGAAATGGCAGTAGCCAACGCAAAAATCGCCCCACTTTATGCAAAATTTGCGGCAATGCCGATTGATCAGTTAGCCAATAACAAAGAAGCCAAGGCCATCGGCGAACGCTTGTTTATGAACAACTGTGCGCAATGCCACGGCTCTGATGCACACGGCAGCAAGGGTTTTCCTAACTTAACCGACAATGATTGGATTCACGGCGGCAGCCCTGAAAAAATCACCGAAACCATCACCAATGGCCGTATTGGCATGATGCCTCCAATGGCAGCTGCCGTAGGCAATGAAGAAGATGTGAAAAATGTTGCCAATTATGTGCTGAGCATTTCAGGCAGCAAGCATGACAGCGCACGCGCTGCCTTAGGTAAAGAAAAATTTGCCGCTTGTGCTGCCTGCCACGGTGCAGAGGGTAAAGGCAACCAAGCGATTGGCTCTCTTAACTTAACAGACGGCATCTGGCTACATGGTGCTGGTGAAGAGGCAATTATTAAACGCATTAATCATGGCATTACTAACCAAATGCCAGCACAGTCAGCTAAGTTCTCATCTGAGCAAATTCATGTATTAACTGCTTATGTGTGGGGCTTATCTAACAACGCTAATCATCAATAAAAGTATTATTTGACTAGCATGAGAAGCTCAAACAACCTGAAGGCCGCAACAAATACAGACGCACCTAAAGAGGCAGCTGTCATCCATTTGTATGCTGCGGCGGAAAAAATCTATCCGCGCAGCACCTTCGGGTTTTTTACCAAATGGCGCTGGGCCATGATATGGCTCACGCAAATTGTTTTCTACGGCACGCCCTGGATAGACTGGGGGAACCGCCAAGCCTTATTATTTGATTTAGAAGCCAAACGCTTTTATATCTTTAATCTGGTGCTCTACCCGCAAGATCTGATTTACCTCACTGCGATTCTTATTATCGCTGCACTATCGTTGTTTCTGTTTACGGCGATTGCCGGGCGCCTATGGTGTGGCTACGCCTGCCCACAAACCGTTTATACCGAGATGTTTCTCTGGATTGAAACAAAAATTGAGGGCGATCGTGCCGCCCGCATCAAGTTAGATAACGCCGGTTTATCAAGCCGCAAGCTGCTCAAAAAAGGCAACAAACATTTTGTATGGATAGCGCTGTCACTATGGACAGGCTTCACCTTTGTTGGATACTTTTCCCCCATCCGTGAGTTAGGCTCTGCCGTCGTTAACCTAGGCCTAGGGCCGTGGGAGACATTCTGGATTGGATTTTATGGCTTTGCCACCTATGGCAATGCCGGCTTTATGCGTGAGCAAGTATGTAAATACATGTGCCCTTACGCCCGCTTTCAAAGCGCCATGTTCGATGATGACACCTTGGTTGTTACATACGATGAAGCAAGGGGCGAGCCTCGTGGCAGCCGCTCACGCAAAGCAGATTTAACTAATCAAAACTTAGGTTCATGTATCGATTGCAGCATGTGTGTGCAGGTATGCCCTACCGGCATTGATATACGTAAAGGCTTACAGTACGAGTGCATTGGCTGCGGTGCGTGCGCCGACGTATGCGACACCGTCATGGACAAAATGGGCTACGCCCGTGGCTTAATCAAATATTCCACACAGACCGCCATCGTTAACGGCTGGTCACATACGCAGATGCTAAAGCGTATTTTACGCCCACGTGTAATGATTTATGCGGCGGCGCTGGTGTTGCTGGTAATCACGCTATGCACCAGCTTATGGTTACGCGCACCATTTAAAGTGGATGTGATTCGCGACCGTGGCGTCATGGCGCGCCTAGCTGAAGGCGGCATGCTGGAAAATGTATACCGCCTGCAGATTATGAATGCCACAGAATCAGCACAGCACTATCAATTAAGCGCCACCGGGCTGGATGCGCTTGTGGTGCAGTCAGATGTACTCGATGCCAACCACACCGTAGTAGTCAATGCGGCAGAGACGCGTGGAGTTCCGGTAAGGCTGCAAATTCAAGATGGTTCAGTCAAATCTGGGTCGCATGCAGTGACATTCAGCATCCATGCGGTAGAGGATGACGCCACCGTTACCGAAAAATCCATATTCCTAGTACCTAGATGATAAACATCGCAATCACGCATGTTATTTACAGCAAGCAGAGGCAATCATGAACTACATCAACAGCACTGACTTAGACACTGAAGCGCAATCCAAAGCATGGTGGCATTATGGCCACATGTGGCTAGTGGTAGGTGGGCCGCTCACCGTGGTGGTGGCGTCATTTGTCACCCTCTACTTTGCCGTTAAATTGCCAGACCCGGTAGTTGATGCAGATTACTACCGCAAAGGAATTGAAATTAACAAAACATTAGAAGGAAGGCACGATGGCTTGGTGCCAGCCATTCAAGGGCGCAACCATGCGGCTACTGGCATAAAGCCAGGTCAACCTTGATGCCTTTATAGATTAAGCTCAAGCTCTCAAACAAAACTAGCGCAATAATCCAGCTCGCCACGCTAATGGTTAGGTAAGCTTACACCAAAAATTTCCAATAATTACTTGTGTTTCTTTTTGTAACAATGCTGCAAAAAGAGCACAATAATAAAAACGGCAAATTAAATATACGCAATGTGTTTAAGTCATGAAGAAACCGCTTAATTGGGGAGAACAACATGCAAGCCATTAGCCATATCGTTGCAGGCACTGACTTCTCTGCAGAAGCAGACTTAGCGCTGCATCGCGCAGCCTCAATCAGCAAAGCACTCGGCGCCAAACTGCACCTGATTCATGTCGTGCATCCACTTGATTTATACGCTGGCTCCGAGCTCTCGTTCAGCTTTCAAACTCACTATCAACAAGCACAGCAAGAAATAGTGAAAACCCAAATTGACACATTGGCATTTAAACTCCGAGAGCAATTTAATATCGCGGTAGAAGCCGTAACCCGCATCGGGCGCGCACATACTGAAATCTCCAATTATGCAGAGCAAGTCCATGCCGGGCTGATTGTGGCAGGCGCGCAAGGACAACATACCTTAGTCGAGAAGCTATTGGGCTCCACCAGCGCACGGCTCATGGCCGTTTCAAAAAGCGCTATCTTGATAGTTAAAAACAAAGATATCACTACACCGCCATACCGTCATGTGATCGCCGCGGTGAACTTCCTGGCTGGTGCAGAAAATGTACCCACCATGACCCGCAAAATTGCTCCCGATGCACAAATTGAAGGCTTGCTGATATTTGACACCAATCAGGAAGCACATATGTATAAAGCTGGCATGAATGAAACCCTGTTGCAGCAATATCGCACTCAGGCACTTGCAGATGCAGACCATAAGTTAAGTGCTATTTTTAATGAACAAGCACTTGGTAAACAGGTATCAAGAACCATACTTTCTGGCTACCCATCGCAAAGCATTTGCAACCATGCGGGCACACAACATGCAGACTTAATCGCGCTAGGTAAAAATGAAAAAAGCGGCCTTGAAAACTGGCTGCTGGGTAGTGTGAGTAAAGGCGTTGCTTACGCTGCGGAGTGTGATGTGCTGTTGGCAAACTGAAATACGGCTATACGGAATCTAACAGTGATGCATTCTCATAAAATAAAGCCAACCAAGAGTACCAAATTTAAAACAAGTTGCGTCCGTACTTGCGGTTCATTACTATACGGACAGAACGATACTTAACTATAAGATTTAAAAAGAAAAATAACATGTCAAAATCAACATTCACAATATTATTATGCGGATGCGTGCGTCCGTATAATAACTGTTAGGTAATCAGTATGCGAAAAGATTATATTTGGTCTATTATCTGCGCAACTCTAGTTTCAATCCTTGTCGTGGAAATATTTCCGATTGGAAAACTAATTAGTTTTTACAAACTTTTCAGTGATCTAAGTATCAACTGGAAATTGGGTGGAGTATGGATTGATCTACTATTGAATATGTCCTTTACCTATCTAATTGCTTCATCTTTGTTGGCTCCGATAGCAGGCCTCACCTTTAAACGTTCTTCGTATTTGGCAAATTCAACTGGAATTTTTTCAGTTATTATTTACGTGCTGTTAGCTTTGGTAGCCAATCGGCACGGGCTAACTGCAAGGCAACCATTTGCAATTACTTTCTGGGGCACGCTATATATTAGTGAGTGCGTAGCAATATTTTTTATTGTTTCTTATTGGGCAAAAATTGGTTGCTTTATTAATCAATACCTAACCCATCATTCAAGCGGGACACGCTAAAGCGTGTCCCTTAATTCAGACGTTAGATGTCAAAGGAAACGCAATGGCTACTAAATTTAACTGGACATGCCCCTACTGCAGCCGTGATTCGACTATTACAGACTCGAACTACAGTAGCTCAGTGCATTCCTTTGATAAGGATAGTAAAGATGGCCACCTTGGTGTAATTACAGAAGTTACCACATGTCCTAATAATGCATGCAAGGAGTATACGATAGTAGCTGCCTTGAGGAAGGCTAGGTACAACCCAAACTTTCAACTCTACGGCGAATCTCTTTTAACTTGGAAACTTAGACCTCAGTCTTTCGCTATACCCTTGCCAGATTACGTCCCCGAACCAGTGAAAAACGATTATGAAGAAGCATGCCTTATAAGAGATCTTAGTCCTAAAGCTTCTGCAACGCTGTCACGTCGTTGCCTGCAAGGAGTAATTCGGGATTATTGGGGAATTTCAAAGAGCCGCCTAGTCGATGAAATCAACGCAATTGAAGAAAAAGTTGACCCAATTACTTGGAAAGCAATTGACTCCGTGCGGAGCATTGGAAACATAGGCGCACACATGGAAAAAGACATCGACTTAGTAATAGACGTTGACCCTGAAGAGGCTCAGTTGCTCATTGGACTAATCGAGATTCTCATTAAAGATTGGTATATCGCTCGGCATGAGAGGCAAAAACATTTAGAAAAAATAATTGGCGTAGCTGGAAAAAAGGCCGAGCAAAAGAAATCTAACACGTCGTCCAAGCCCATGCCTAACGGCGCAGCTTAACTCCAACGTTAGGGAAGTAAATTGAAAATATCAGCATTACACATTGAGGATTATTTAAATCAATTTAAAAGCTTTTTGGCCTCAAGTGAAGCCACGGATAAAAAAGGTATTGTTTATATTTGGAAATTGGAAAAGCCTTTTAGTAGAGTTAAAGGGGAAAGCCCAATTATCTATATCGGCCAAACCGTTAGAACTTTCCGTGACCGCTATAACAACTCAAAAAGCTTAAATGTTGAAAAATTATATTTTGAGAGATATTACAAACACATGATTGAGCTGTATGGCCCGATAACAATCGAAGTAATACAAACAGCAAAACCTGAGAGGTGTGAATGGGAAAAGTTAATGGAATATAACGATGCTCATAAGGAATATCCTCCTTTAAATAGATCAATTCCAAATGAACCTAAATAATCCCCTAACCCATCATTCAAGCGAGACTGGCTAAAGCCAGCCCCTTAATTCAAACGTTAGGCTAAGATGTCCTTATCTGCATGGTTTCCTGCTCTTACTACAACCACATTAGCTGCGTATGCATTATGGTTATTACGTAATCTAATCACCACTCGCCTTACCAAAAGTGTTGAGCATGAGTTCAACGAAAAACTAGAGCATTTGCGAGCAGAGCTTCGTGAATCAGATGAGCGGTTTAAAGCTGACCTCCGAGCCAAGGAGGCTGAAATAGCAGTGTTAAGAAGTGGGGCTCTCAGTGCCATGGCAAGCCGGCAAATTGCCGTCGACAAGCGACGATTAGAGGCTATTGACCAGTTATGGACTGCATTTAATTCATACGGCGGTGCTAAAAAACTTTCTTTAACTCTAAGCACTATCAAATTCGAAGAGGCCGCGAAATATTCAGAAAGCGACCCAAAAACTCGCCAATTTTTTGAATCACTCGGAACTGGTTTTGAGCCGAAGTTGATTGACCATGCCAGTGCTGGAAAGGCAAAACCTTTTGTTTCTGCGATGGCATGGGCTACATACACAGCTTACACAGCTATATGTATGCACGCGGTTTTACGTTGGCATGTACTTCGTTATGGTTTAGGTACGAAAAAACTTATTGATGACGAAGCAATTAAAAAATTGATAACTACAGCCCTTCCTTATTATTCTGACTATCTGGAAAAGTTTGGTCCAGACTGCTATCACTACATTTTAGATGCGCTTGAGACGAAACTTTTACAAGAGATTCAGCAAATGCTTTCAGGCGCAGAAATAGACCAAGCAAGCATTCAGCAGGCAGCGGAGATTCTTCGCAAATCCAGTGCAGTCTTTGAACAAGTGACTGAGGCACAAAATGCGGCCTAGCCAATCATTCAAGTAGGACGGACTAAAGCAATCACCTTATGTCAAACGTTAGGTCATTAAGTATGCATCTTGCTTCAATCTCCTGGTTGGTAACTTTTTGTTTCATGTTGTCTCTCACGGCAAGCGCCGAGAGTTTTCAACCTTACGAAGCCGGCGCATACCCCATTAAATCTCGGATTCAAACTATTAATAATTTAATCAAGGCCATAGATGAGCGCTTAGCAGCTCAAGATATTTCATCAGAGGAGAAGCAACTGCGTTTGAACTGCTTGGAACAATACTCTGCTGAAAAAGAGCAACTGGAAGCAGACCTTGAAGCCGGGAAGAAAATTAGTCAATTACCTGGGATTACATATCTCAGTGATGCTGCCGAGCATGAGTGCGCCAAAGGCCTACCCCACCATTCAAGCTAGGCTGTGGACTTGCCCTAAAAAAGTAGACACCCCACTCTAACTTTGGACTACCCATGCATGTTACACAGACAAGATGTCTGTCATGATATTTTTACACAGCTTTCTAGGCTATCTAAATTGAACTAAGGGCTCACATACACAGTGATACCGCACTCTCTGATACGCTGCGCCACGGCTTCTAGCCATTCAGCAGGTAAACGTGACAGTCTATCCACTTCCACCTGCTCTGAGCGGCGCGCAAGCCCATAAAGATGCACGCCTTTAATCACATCCTTTGCTTGGCTAATCAAGGCCAGGTAATCATTTATATCGGCTTCGCTTGGCGGTACGCCATCTAACGAGAACATGCAGGTTTGTATAAAAGTTGGGCAAGCCTCTGCGCATTGCCTCAAGCGCTCTAAGTGACTCTCAGGGTTAAGGTTAACGTCATTCACACGTGCAATAGCAGCTTTAGAGCCACCATCCACCTTAAACCAAACTTCGCCATTCAATTGCGCCAGATGCTTCATGCTCTCCAGCACTAAAGGCTTATCCATCAAACTGCCGTTGGTGATTAGTCGCACTTTAATTTTGCCTAGCAGGTCAAAATCCCGTAGTACGTTTTCTACCAATGTCAGCACTTGTGGAAACTCTTTTGCGCTAGTGGGCTCGCCATTGCCAGAGAATGCAATGTCTTGAAGCTGACGGTCGCCTTCTTGGACATGGCGCTGCATAAAATCACCATGCAACAGGTCATGCAAAAAGCCTCGCAGTTCTTGCTCTAATACATCCAACTCGATTGGCTGTGGTGACCCTCGTGTCAGGTTAGGCACGTTACAGTAGATGCAACGCCAGTTACAGGCGTTATTGACATTGAGGTTAACGCCGACAGACACGCCACCAGCGCGCCGTGAAATCACCGGGTAAATATACTTAAGCCCGACAACATCACGGTTATGATCGGTGGTGGTTAGATGAATTTTTGTGGTCATGCCGGAATCATTACTTTTAAGTCTTAGACTGACGTGAGAGCACGTCATTAAAATATGTGAGGCTTTACAATAAAGTCTGCGGATTGAAGATTTTTTTCAGCGCGTCTGGAGCCAAAATTTTAACGTAACGCTGTTTTACTTCAATAATGCCATCTTCACTAAACTTAGAAAAAGCACGGCTCACAGTTTCTAATTTAAGGCCCAGATAACTACCGATTTCTTCGCGCGTCATCCGTAGCACTAATTCAGATTGTGATAAACCGCGGGCGTGCAAGCGCTGCAAAAGGTTGAGCAAAAACGCTGCTAAACGCTCTTCCGCACGCATATTGCCTAGCAACATCATTACGCTATTCTCACGCACAATTTCACGACTCATAATTTTGTGTACATGTCGTTGCAGCGCAGGTAACTCACGCGACAGGTCTTCTACCGTGGCAAACGGCATCACGCAGACTTCTGCGTCTTCTAGCGCCACAGCGTTGCAGTTATGGCGGTCACTCACAATACCGTCCATGCCAATAATTTCACCCGCCATTTGGAAACCAGTCACTTGCTCACGGCCATCTTCACTGGTCACACAAGTTTTAAAAAAACCAGTCCGTATGGCATATAGCGAAGTAAACGTATCGCCGCTATTAAACAGCAACTCGCCCTGCTTAACCCGGCGGCGCTTTTCAACCACTTCATCAAGCCTTTTCATTTCTTCGACATCAAAGCCCACAGGCATGCACAACTCGCGCAGATTGCAGTTAGAACAAGCGACTTTAATGGCTTCTAGATTTAAAACAGGTTGCATACTGTGCCCACTCATACGATTTCATTAAATATACCGCTTTCGGCAGTTTGCCGCCAGTGAATTAAATAATCGTCACTTCATAATTATCTTTTGATGTGCATCAAAGGCTTTTGCTTATAGTGATGGCAAAGTATAGGCCTGTAGTTTGCCCTGTAAATATTAGGTTTTCATCGTAAAAAGAATGCGCTGTAGCTAGGCGAACTGCAGCAAAGCACCCCATTTAGGGTTCAATTAAACGCCATTGTGCGGAGTGCATTTTATATTTACAGGATAAACCAAACGGTTTAGGAGTCACAATCATGGTTGCCAACAATACAATCAACTTTCCTAGCAATCAGCCAGCCAACAAACAGGCTGAAGCAAAAAGCACGGTGCCGACGCTAACCCCAGAAACCTTACAAAAGTTTGACGTTTCCGGGCCCAGATACACCTCTTACCCCACTGCAGACCGCTTTGTGGAGGCGTTTACTGAAGATTCTTACAAGCAGACACTGGCACAGCGCAGAATTGGCGGTTTAACACTGCCGCTCTCTATTTATGTGCATATTCCATTTTGTGAATCACTGTGCTTTTTCTGTGCGTGCAACAAAATCGTGACCAAACATCACGAACGTAGCGTAGAGTATTTAAGATACCTAAGCCGTGAAATAGATTTGCATATTGAGCATTTGGGCGCAGGCCAAACCATCTCACAACTGCATTTAGGTGGCGGCTCACCTACATTTTTTAGTGATGAGGAACTGAGTGAACTGATGGCGATGATACGCCGCAGTTTTGTATTAGCGCCTAATGGTGAGTACTCAATCGAGGTTGACCCGCGCACCGTGAACGAACAGCGCTTGGCACATTTAGCCTCACTTGGTTTTAATCGCTTAAGTTTTGGGGTGCAGGATTTTGACCCAGAGGTGCAAAAAGCCGTGCATCGCATCCAACCGGCAGAACAAGTATTTTCACTGGTTGAAGCTGCACGCCGCTTGCAGTTTGATTCAGTCAATGTGGATTTGATTTATGGCTTACCTAAGCAATCGCCAGAGTCATTCTCAAAAACCTTGGCGCAAATTGTAGAACTCAGGCCAGAAAGAATTGCACTGTATGCTTACGCGCATTTACCTGAGCGCTTCAAACCACAACGCAGAATCGATACTTACGAGCTACCTGCAGCATCTGCAAAAATCGCGATGCTATCCAATGCCATTGCTACATTCCTTAATGCAGGTTACGTGTATGTGGGCATGGATCACTTCGCCCTACCTACTGACGCACTGGCAATCGCCAAGCGCCAAGGTAGATTGCATAGAAACTTCCAAGGCTATAGCACACAACCGGATTGCGACTTAATCAGCCTGGGTGTTTCTGCGATTGGCCGCGTAGGCGCAACTTACAGCCAAAATGCAAAAACATTAGAAGAGTATTACGACTACCTTAACCAAGGCAGATTTCCTATTGTGCATGGCTTGGCATTAACCCGTGACGACCTAGTGCGCCGTGCGGTCATCATGGCCATTATGTGCCAAGGCGAGCTGCAATATGAGGCTATAGAACTTGCCTACATGATTAACTTCAAACAATACTTTGCTAATGAACTAGAAGCACTTAAAGAGCTGGAAAAAACGGGCATGGTCACGTTAGATGAGAATAGCCTTCAAGTGACCGATTTTGGCTGGTTTTTTGTACGTGCAGTAGGCATGGTATTTGACCGCTACCTGCAAACCGACCGCAATCGCGCCAGATTCTCAAAAATCATCTAAATCATTATCTAGCTCAACTATTTAAATCTCCAGAACAAAAGCCTAGCTAAATTAGCTAGGCTTTTTTTATCAAGCTTTTTGTAGGCTCTATTTTTATTGCAATCTCACTTCTCGTGTTAGTTGATGACTTGAATAGGGTATGTTGTTTTATCTAATGACTGCTTTCGACCCAAAGCGGTCATTAGAAAACACTTACCGATTTAAAATATTGAATAGCATCAATAATGCAAAGACAAACAAGAAAATTGATGCTGCCCAGAAAAAAATGAATGGGTGGTATTTTTTTGGGTATCCGCGAAAAGTAATAGGATTAGATTTGGTTATGACCCAAACATGCCAATAGAATGGATTTGCGGGCAAACTACCAATCCTAATTCGCGCCAATAATGCTGCAGCAAACAAAAAAACTAAAGACCTCCATATACACCACCAGAAGGTTGACCATTCCGTAGGCAAATCATTGATATAGCCCCTGCTGAGATCAACGCTTCGACAACACCAGACTCTAACTCCCATTTTTATCCTTATTATTAGTTTTATTGAGTTGAAGTGGCAAAGCACTTAATCCCAGATGAACATTACTTGAACAGGTTGAAAACTAGCCATAGCAAACTAACCAAGCAACAGCCCATCAAAAAGCTACTAATAAAACTGTACACGATGCAGCTATAGAACTCGCGATACCGGGTTTTCTCCCAACCTAGACTGGATATGGAGGCAATCTTTTTAAGTCACAGAAACAATCTGAGACGTCACCTTTATCTACTAAACTTTCCAAATATCTATCTGCTCGCCAACCGAATTGATTAGCTTTTCCAAAAAAATAAGTGATGGGGAATGGCGCAAAAACAAAATACATAAAGTTTTTGCTTGATATATGAACCACATTCAATAAAAAAATAAGCATCCCCATTAGCCAACCATAAACGTCAGCCCTGGACTGGCTTTTTGAATTGATATATTGATCAATGGAAAGAACCAATTTATCTATAGAGTTAATGGCTTGTCTATCCATATTGACGCTACTATTATGTCTATCGAGCCGCGGGGTAAATCGTAAGAGTTTTACGATACTTATATACAGCGGGCCCATCGTCTGGCGGAGTTTCTTGAGAACGAAATTCTGGAGTAATAACAAAGACAAATAATTGTGTATCCCGTACTATAAAGTGTAAGCGGTGGTTGGTCATATCTTTTGGTAATTTATTTCGTAAATCTACCGTGTCTTCATGCTCTTTCCCCGTGTTTTTGACACGCCATTTAACATACAGCGTATGCGCCCGGCGCATAGGTCCACTAGTATTAAAACCTTGCATTGAAGTGCCACGATTTTTATATTGATCTGGGTTGTAAATAGAAGGGCAGCCTGGTATTCCATAAAAGAAGTCCAAAATTTCAATGTCTGGATTTTCAAGTTTACTAAAGCTAAATGATTGATTCACACGATTGTAATCAAGGCAGCTTTTTTCAGATGAGGCTTCGGTTTCTGTAGCGAGAGCGGAATTAGCAAAGAAGGTAAAGCAAATAAATAATACACGAATGACTATGGCCATTTTTTGATCTCTATATTTGTTTTAATTGGCACTTTAAAGTAACGCCTGATATATATCATAGTAAATAGAAAATAAATCGGCAACACAACAAAGATAACAGTACCAAAAAAGTTCATGGCAATTCTAAAATGACTGCTTTGGTGCGAAAGAGTCGGGAATAAACGGCCCAAAGCAGACACTATCAATTAAAAAATGAAAACTTTGAAGAATTGTTAATTATTTAGAGGGGAGTTTTGAAATATTTAGCGCTCTAATTTCAAAGTGATGAGTGTCTAAAATCTCCCCTTGTTTATCAGTTAGAGATAACGTGTGATGGCCAGGCAAGGGCAGTGGTATCAAGACTTTAGAAGTTCCGCACTTAACAATTGGATGAGAGTCCAATTTCAAACAAGTGTTGCTTACACCATTAGATTGCAATAGCAAAGCTTGACGTCGCTCAGGGATATCAGGGTCAGGTGCAATAACCGCAGAATCCGGCGGCGCTATCAGCATAGGCTGCGCGCCCCCAATATCAATTACTATAGACTTCTGCTCGCTACCTGAGTGCTGAATAACCCAGTCGTTTCTTGAAGACTCTATCGCGGGACGATATGTCACTTGCTGGGGCACAACACCCTTAGGCGGCAGTGGCGTGACACTAGGGGTCAATTGATGAAGATACTCTACGATATCACGCCATACCGGTGCAGCCCCCGTAACCCCAGACACATCCCACATAGGAGCTCCTGAAAAGTTTCCTACCCACACACCTACGGTATAACGCCCCGTGAACCCAACCGCCCAATTATCACGCATGGCTTTGCTAGTACCAGTTTTAACTGCTGCCCAAGTATTGGTAGACAGTGGGCTTGATAGGCCAAAGGTTAGCGAACGTGCTGTGGGGTCAGCTAAAATATCAGCAATCACAAAACTTGATTGAGCACTCAACACTTGCTTTTTTAACAATGGCCCAGCATCTGCTTTCGATATTGGGGTATTTACCTGAATAAGCTTGAAACTAGTGGGGCTCCACTGCCCACCATTCGCCAATACGCGATATGCATTGGTGAGCTGCAATAAAGTGGTTTCTGCACCGCCTAAAGCCAGACCAAAGCCATAATGGTCTGCCTCTTGAGTCAGGTTTGATAACCCTAACTCACGCAAAGTATTCAAAAATTGATTAACGCCAACCATAGTGAGTGCTCGAACTGCCGGCACATTCAGCGATGAACCAAGTGCATACCGCACACTCACTGCGCCATGGAAGTTACGATCATAATCTTGGGGTATATATAAACCCGATGGCGTAGTCAGTGCCAAAGGCGAGTCATCTAACACTGAGCTGGCATTCAGCCAGCCTTGATCAATCGCCAAGCCATATAAAAATGGTTTGAGCGTAGACCCTGGTTGACGCAGCGCGGCAACGCCATCGACCTCTGGCGCTCCGGATAAATCACCGCTAGAGCCTACATAGGCTAGCACTTCCCCGCTTGCATTATCCAGCACCACCACAGCACCATCTTCAACATTTTGGTTTCTCAGCTCAGCCAAATGAGTACGTAATGTTTCATGCGCAAAGCGCTGAAGGCTAGCATCTAGTGCTACAGTGATTTTCTCTCCAGGTTTTTTAAGAATACGTCTAGCTAGGTGAGGAGCTTCATCGGCTCCTCGCATCGGATATGGATATTGCGGTAGGCTAGAGGCAATGAAGAATGTCCGCTCACAAAGACTGGAGACGTTGCGTTTGCCATCAGCTAGTGGTTTTCCTTCATTAATTGCCTTAATTGTTGCACAAGCTCTGTTAGCAATAGCGATACGAGAAGCATTTGGCGACCTAACAAGCGCAGCAAGCACTGCAGCATCGGCATAATCTAGCCCTGCTGGTCCTTTAGCCAGTAAGCCTCGCGAGGCCGCGTCAATACCAACCAACTCCCCGCGAAATGGCACTAAATTAAGATACGCTTCAAGTATTTCACGCTTATTCCAATGCAATTCAATCGCCAACGCATATTGAATCTGGCGCAACTTCGACATCCAGCCATGTTCTATTCTGGGCTTACCAGATTCAGCCAAAATACTCGCAAGCTGCATGGTAATTGTACTAGCACCCCGCCCGGGGGAGCGGCTCAAATTATCAACCAAGGCTGAAGCGGCACCTATCGGGTCAATACCAGGATGCCAATAAAAACGTTTATCCTCAGCGGCTAAAATGGCACTCTGAAATATCGTAGACACATTATCCAAAGGCACCCAATCAAGCATGCGGCGTTTGTGATCAAGCCTGAGACGCTGAATTTCAAGGCCATGCCGATCTAGTAATATTGCTTCAGAGCTCAACGAGGTAGAACGGACAGATTCAAATGTTGGTACTGGAGTCATTAAAATAGAAATGACTAAGGCGATGAGAATAGCAATCGCCGAGAAGAAGAATAGCCGTTTATTCCCCTGAAGGAACCTTGCAAGTTTCTCATACTGCACCGGCAAAGACATTACTGAGAAAAAAGGACGGGGAGCCCTTTTTTCTCTAGCTACGGTATTCGACAAATCCTGTTGTCGAGTAGTCCACCACCATTTCACTGTGCTTTGACTTCCATTTTTTCTACTGGTAACTCGCCAAAGATTTCAGGTGCATACATGGCCTCTACGCGTGTTGCAGGCATCTCGAAACGTCCAGGGTTATTCAAGCGCACAGTATATTCAATGCTGAATTTTCCCTTAGGGACGTAAGAGTAGTACGCACGGAAACCATCAAACGCCCGTTCTTCAAAAGCAGGGCGTTGCCACCCGGCTTTCTTTTCACCAGAGGCTAGTTGTGCTGAGTCTCCCCCAAGGCCACTACCAAGCACCGTCGCACCTGCCGGCACGGGGTCGTTGACGACAACCCACGTCATATCAGCTTGCGCATCTATCTCCAGTTTAACGCGGTAGGTATCCCCACGCTGCCAAATACCTGATTTCTTTTGCTCGACTGGCGTAACAGTACGTTTGATGCTGTAACCGGCAAACAATGGTTTTTCAAGCGGCAGTGCGGCTCTTGATGTGACGAATGCCCAAGGCTTACCGCCACCCGCGTGCTGTAGAGAAAGTGGCGTTAATGCAGCAGGCCACGAGAACCCAGTATCTAAGCCACTACCAACAGGGGTGCCCAATGTAGGGTCGCCATTGGCATGAGATTTAGCATTCGCCCAAGCTAATGTCTTTTCTTGCGTGCCCAATTTCACTACTGTAGCGCCGTTTACCGAATCTTTTTCGTAGCGTTGCTGAAAGTGACGAAGCGCAACGACGCCCCATGCATTAGCAAGGGTTGTCTTCCAACGCCCTTCTGCTTGACGAGCCAATGCCCCGCGCGCAAGACGTCCCGCATCTGCAGCAGGAAAACTTGGATCATCTATCAGCAAACGTAAAGCTCTTACTGAGTTCAAATCGGGTGATACCATCAACCACCATAGATAATCCTGTTTCTCAGTCGAGAAACTCATCATCGTTCCTGAGAATAATAAGCGCGAACGAAGAATCTGTAAGGCTTGATTCAGTTTCTCATCACGATTCGGAATATCGTCCATATGCATCAATACTGATGCCCAATCGATTACCCCGGAGCTCGGCCAAAGATTAGGCGCAATTTCCAAGGGCTCAATCATATTGGGTTTAGCATGGCCATAGCGTGACAATGCATCAATTGCGGCGAGCTTACGCATAACGACATCCGCTGTTTGCATTACGCCGTATCGATGAATACGTCCGGACACAAAATCTTCCAAACCTTTTAGCATGCGCTCTCTTGATGCCTCAGGAATTTCATAATGTGCCTCATCTGCGATAGTCAAAAGATAGGCGGTCAAGGAATCATCGCCTGCCAGCCAATCCACCGGGAAGTACTTCACGAGACCATCCCCATCCAAATGCATAGATAGGCTATTCATCACCTGATTCCAGCGCTGCTCGTCTCCAAGTGCAATTGCGACAGAGGATCGTTGTTCAATGCAAATGAATGGATAACGCGTCATCCATTCACGCAAAGCACCCATATCCCCACCCAGCGAATTTGCCAAGCGCACATCTACGCCACCACGCCCAGCAACTGCGCCTTTTGGCTTTTGAACAGGGAAAGTCCAAGGCTTGCCTTGTTCAAGTTGTTCCATGGTTTGTTGATACACACGCACCGGATATGCGGCACCTACATTCTGCGTAAACTTCAACGCATCATGTGCCGGTTTGATATTTTTAGGTTGGTTAACCTCTTGCGCGCTGATGAGCCAGTCTAGTTTTTTCGCATCAAAAGGTACCGTCGTAGGGAATGACACGGTGACGCCTTCGCCTGCCTTCACACTGACACGCTGAGTACCAGCAGGTTTTATACCATTACCTGTATTATGGCTAGCGACCACATCCAGCGTGAGCGCCCTGGTGCCGCCATTACGTATCGTCACCATCGCAGAGAACTTGTCTCCTTCTCGCACAAAAGGTGGCAAACCAGAAAACAGCATTATTTCCTGAGAGCTACGAATAACCGTACTAGCGGTACCGAAACGCACTGCACCTGCATGCGCAATAGCAGCAATGCGGAATGATGTTAAAGAGTCATTCAGAGGTACTTGTACCAGCGCCTGACCGCGCTCATCCAGCCGGATAGTTGGCTTCCAAAGTAACAAGGTATCAAATAATTCACGTGCGTTTGCACCTTGCCCCCCGCCACCACCTGGAGCAACTGCTTTCTTGCCAAAATGGCGCTTACCTATCACTTGTGATTGCGCCGTAGACGTATGAACTTCAATCGGGCGTCGTTCCATCATGGCTTCCAGCAGATTCCAAGAGGTTGGTGATGAAAGCTGCAGTAAACCTTCATCAACTGCAGCGAGTGCGATTTCCGCATGCGCTGCTGGCTTGCCTGAGGGATAGGTAGCAGTTACTTTGACCATTGCTTTGTCACGTATTTTGTATACATCACGGTCCGGCTCAACTTTGACTTTGAGCTCATAAGCTTCCCAGCCAACTCTTATTGGCGTTATCCCAAGCTTGAATGCAGGTTTAGTAAGATCCACAAGCGCGGTTGGACGCGTATCAACCTCTCGGGGCATTTCTTTCACAATGCCTAAAAACATTCCCACACGGTACATCATACGTTTCAGCCATGAGAATGACTCTGAAATTTCTGGATGTATGCGACCACGAACCACCATCACCGACACATAAGCATTGGGGCCATAATTTTCCGCAATAGGCAGCTCTATGTAAGGAGATTTAGCGTTAATAGTCGTGACGAAAGATTTGAGTATGCCCTCTCTTTCTACGGTCACGAGTGCAGTCGCTTCACGGAATGGCATACGAACTTCAAAACGAGCTTTATCCCCCGGTTCATAAGCACGTTTATCAGCTAGGATATCGATACGGTCACTTTGCGAAGCACTGAACCATCCATCCTCTCCTGCCACATACAGTTCACGACTAGCGACTGCAGCGTTACCTTGGTCGTCTTTGGACTTAGCAACAAGAATAAGCTCCCCCGACTCTGGGGCAGCACCGTCACAAATGAGAATACCCTGGGCATTAGTGCTGCCACTGCATACGGAGCCCGCACGACGAACCTCTGCTGTTTGCTCGTAGGCATAAAAACCTCCCAGTAAACGCTTGCGATATGCATAAGTTTTTCGAGAATAGGCATCAACTGCAATCTTGCGATTTTTAAGTGGTTTCCCCATAGGGTCTAATGCAATCACTTTGAAAGCCAGACGCTCTTTGGTAGCAAAATAACCTTCAACTTTCATGCCTAACACTGTGGCAGATGGGAAAACCAATGCACGAGTTGCCGCAGTTAATATTTGACCATTAGGGTCTGAATACTCCATCTCCACTTCAAGCGCACGTGGCTCTTTTGATTTAGGTAGTTTATCGAAACTCACACGCGCACCACCATTGGCATCCAGCGTCATACTAAGCGTGCGAGTAGGATAACCAAGCACCTGCTCGGACACTCCTTCATTCGTTTCATCCAAGCCCTCTTCAGGGTCGTAAGAATAAGGCTCTACCGCCTCAATCCCTTCTTTGGGAGCAACGCCTCCAAAACTAAAGTCGTCAAATTGCGGAAACTGCAATGGATAGCGCACAAGCCGACTGCGAAATTTAACAGGCGCGCCAGCCGCGGCACCACCAGCCAGAAGGTTAAGCTGTGCATCAACATCTAAGCGATCACCGTTGATTAAAGGATAAGCAGGTGGCTTCAACGTGGCTTTCATCAATGGCACTCGATATTGCTCAACTCTGAATGACCCAGAAACCAGCATGCCGCGACCAGTCTTAAAGCTTACCGAATATGTACCGAGCTTGGCCTCCTTGGGAATTGTCCATGTAGAAACACCCGCACTTTCTGACCACTTTATTGAGGCATCGAAAGCTTCTCCACTACCCTCATGAGTGACTGTTGCCTTACCCGGAAAATCAGTTGCCAGATCAAAGCCTTTACCAGTTCTTACACGCACAAAATGTTTCATGGAAACTGTTTCACCAGCACGAAATAATGGCCGATCAAAAACAGTGTGCGCGATGACAGGAGCAGCCGTTTCACCACCCCCTAAATTAAATTGCCATGGACTAATGCCATTATTCCAAGTTGAAAGCACAAAAGATAAATCGCCAGCTTTACGTGCTGTTACTAATAACCCAGAACAACGATGGTAATAATCATTAGGTAACTCTTCTTCTATATTTGCTATGCCCTTAGCGTCGGTTTTACCTTCCCATAGCTTGTTGCCATCACATGTTGAAACGCGAATTGCAGCATTACTAACCGCTTTGGCATTATCCAGCTGTGTAACCCACACAAGCGAAGACTCGCGCCCTTTCTTAAAGTGCACAGCCATATTGGTTACTAGGGCGCTAGAAGAAACGTAATATGGCTTTTTCTCTCCATGTAGTGCGGCACCTAGCCGGTCGCTAGCAAATTCGACAACATAAAACCCAGGCTTTTGCAAAGGAATTCCAATAAGCTCTAATGACTTGCCGCCTTGGGTACGTGGAAGATTGAGAGGTGAGATTTTAAACTCACTCGCATTATCAGCATTACCCATAAGTAGTGGGATTTCCCCTTCATTTGGATAGTGCTTATAGTTATTCACAAACTCTTGTATGACTTCTCGCTGGTCATTTGGGTGTTGAGTTACACGTTGAATCCATTCTGCCAACTGCGTATCGTCGTCTGTATCTAACTTAGCCAACAAGCCTTTACTAGGCGCTATTTTGCTATTACTGGCCTGTAAGCCTGGTGAAGCTTTCACTGCTTTAAGCGTTGCCTCTACGTTACGTATACTTACAGGCAGCATTGGCTGGGAATTAAGCTCTAGAATGCCAAATCGAGAAGGAAACTTGATCAGCGGCGGGTCGTTATCGATGCGGATTTTTAGTGGGAAAGAAGCGGCATTTACCAAACTACGTCCACCATCATCTTGAAGCTTTTTAGGAAGGTATATCGTGACATTTGTATTTGCTGGAAAAGGTCCAGCAAACGAAACTGAATCAACCGTAGGTATACGATTTTCCTTCGATGGAACAGGGTGCATCTCTTTTCCATCTGCCGTACGAATCAATATTTGTTCAGCCAACTCACGTGCAATTGGGGCAGTAAACTGTAAAGAGATAGGCAATACAGGTACACACCCTGCCTTAGGGTTAATTCGCGTGCAGTTTGAACGAACGGAGAATGCTTCACGCACCAGAAAACTCAAAGTCTGATCTTCTGAGGTGGCTATTCCGTTTGTTGTTAATATGCCTTTACCCCAGCGTAAGCTTATTTTGCTGCCTGCTGGAAACTTACGGCCACACTGTGCTACCACTACCGTAGCGTTTTGAAGACGCTTATCTTTAACTGCCAATACCCCACGGTGACCTCGCTTGGTCAATACGTCAAAGAAGTTACGCGCTTGGCCAGATTGCTGCGTTAGTATCTCTTCGCGCTTACTACCTTCAATAATATTTAGTGAGATGCGCTCACCAATCCCTTCAACACTGCAACTTGCATGCTCTTTAATCGATGCAATGTCTGCAGGTGCATCTAAGCCCAAGAGAAATACTTGCTCTTCGTCAATATACTCAATTCCATCATCCGGCTGAGAGACGCGAATGGCCGGGCCACCTGTTGTGAAACTGAAACTAGCTTTACTTACTTGGCCGTTAGCCAAGCTCTTTAATCCACCTTTAGGAGCGAAGCTACATTTCTTTCCTGCTGGTAAATCACCATCAAAATCATAAATCCAATTTCGCGCATCGGCCCAATGGCCACTTCCGTTGGCATCACATTGCACATCGAAAGGTGACTCTAAACGAGGGTCTCCGAAAGCAACCATTGGCTCAGAAAACCTGGCTACTACTTGACGCACGTCCTTTACCTCACCTTGTGGGCTAAAGGACTCAACCCTCACTGATTGTCCAGAAACCTCTTTCCCCTCAACTAAACGATAGGGGAAGGCTGCTAAAAACAAGCTGCCTAATAGAACAACTTTAAGACATTTCATGGGAATTTCCCTTATTCTTATTTACATTTTTTAATGGGGACAATCGCTAAAATTCACCTTATCATTTTTACTTACAATCCACTCTTAAACCATAAAGAATGTCATCAAAGGGATTGTAAATGATTTATTTTGGCAGTTGTAAATCATAAAATATAAGCTAGTATATTTGATAGTTAATGTTAACTTTTGGCCCAAAGCGGACGTTCAATGCCTGATTAAATTGTGCCGCGAAACGGCACCATGCTTGAACGAATTGTTGTGAGCTACTGTACAACTTCTATACTAACGTTTATCACACCAGAAGTCGGGTTGCCAATACTACTGAATGCAGACTTTGAAAGATCAATAACTCGACCTTTTGCGAAAGGGCCACGATCATTTACTTTCACAACGACGCTTTTACCATTACTCTTGTTCGTTACCTTTACACTTGAACCGAGAGGGATTTTGTTATGAGCCGCTGTTTTTAAACTATGGTTATACCGCTCTCCGCTAGCCGTTTTTCGATTCTGAAATTTGTCATCGTAAAAAGAAGCCTCTCCCGATTCGGTATGTCCTATCCAATTGTCGCGATCACCAGTTGGTATGCTGCTACAACCGGACAAAGCTAGTAAAAATAAGATTATCGATAACGTTTTCAAATTGAGTTCCATCTTTCAGATTCTAGTGTGTTGCATCAACAATGTTGTTAGTAACTCCTAAACTGTCCAGCAACAACACCATAGATTGCAAATTGCTCTTTAGGTCGGATGATGTCAAAGTCTTTATTGGCCGGGATAAGCACAAACATATCTTTTTCTTTGCCCAAGGTCTTGATGGTGAATTTATCATCAATGATTGCAACAACGATATCGCCAATATTGGCAAAAGGTCTTTTTTCGACAATAACAGTATCTCCATCCAGTATCCCTAGGTCTTTCATGGAATCACCTTTAACTGGAATTAATTCAGTGACTGAGGGCTTTTTTACGAGATACTCGTCAATCGTAATGTAATCTACACCATCATTATAGGTTGCAGTAAATCCACCGGCTTGTACCGTGTTGCTTGAGAGCGGGCGCTCGAAGAAGCGCTTCCCTGGGCTTAATTTTTTGTCTGGGGCAATCTCCAGAAACCCCATTAATTTCAGGCGGGCAACCAGTTTAGCGACCGTATCTTTTGATTTCACCTTTAACAGCGTTTGCATGTAGCTGTAACTTGGCAACGAGCGATAGGTGGAAAAGTAATCTCTTAACTGTCCCAGTTTCTCAATATCAGATTCATGCACTTTATTAAAATCAGTCATGTGTGAATATCCTGCATTTATGTATATTTATCATTGAAAAGAACGTTCGTTCTAATTATCAATCGAATTGATCATAATGGCAAGCTAAGTGGTTTTTATATTTGAGTGCTTACTTTAATCATGCAACAGTTTCTTTTACCGTACTCACCACAAGACCATACAGCCGCGGCTACGCATGAGAAAGCTCGCGTATTGGACCCAAGTTCCTTCGAGTTACCAAGCTTAACTTCAATAGTGGTGATGAAAAAGGTAATAGTTTACAATCGGTGAAACAGGACTGCTGCGCTCTATATTAATATTTCAATAAAGAGGCCGAGAAACAATAAAACCAAGAAAAGGCAAGGGATTCCAGCCATGTGCCACGAACATTCAATTATTAATATAGAGACCCATGGGTCTCTATAATTACTGTTAGGGAATTAAAATATGTTGCGCCTATTTGTTTTTGTTGTTTTCCTAATTAGCAGTATATTTGCTAAGGCAGCTGACTTAGCTGAGTTAGACTCATTGCTATTAACTAAAGACTATCAATCTATTATCAAAGCTGGATACAAAGAGAAGGGCAATAATGAAGTCATCTCTTGGCTTAAATCCAAAGCGGAAAACGATGTTCACCCACCTATTCAGTATCTTTTATCCTTAATCCTTTCTCAACAAATAGCCTCAAGCGTTAAATATAAATTTTCTCCAGAAAGTACAAGAGACACATTGTTAAAGGAAGAATTAGCCGAACTAGCAAAATACTATGCGCAAGGAAAAACAGCTTTCCAAATTGAAGTGGCGGAATGCGCATCATTACAGTCACCTTCGCTTAATAACTGGTTAAGAGATAACCAAACGCTCAAAATGCCAGCTGAATCATTGCTATTTCGAACACCAGTCGCCCGTAGCATTGCCATTCAAGCTGCAAAAGACTCTACCGATTGGATAGCTATTTTTGTCGGCTCTGAAGCTGAGCAACCCCCAGTTTGGCTTTGTGGTGAGGGTAACGTTCGTTCTGACAGTACGCGTTTTAGTGAGAGGCTTAAGGCATATAATAATGCAAAAGAGCAGGTTTCAAATCTACGCTAATCCCCTAACCAATCCATCAAGCGGGACGCGCTAAAGCGCGCCCCTTATGTCAGACGTTGAACATCAGCTTTGGGCCGAAACTGGTCACTGGCGTGATATAACTCCATAATAAAAAAAGCCCCTGCTAGGAGTAACAGGGGCAAACGTGGAGGCTTACAAACTTGTTATATGACTGAGTATTAACTCATCACTATATTCTAGAATTTTTTACCGATACCGATACCAAACACCCATGGGTTGATGTCTAGTGAGTCAATTTTTGTCCAGCCACTTGCTGTCTTCAATTTAACTGTTGTATCAATCGTCACGTATTTAACGTCCGCATTGATCAACCAGCCGTCTTTCAAGTTAACATCAACACCGGCTTGTAATGCATAACCCCAGCTATCGTTATCCACTTTGATTTTTGAGCCAGCTAGAGCACCTTGTCTGATGTTAAGTTTTTTATCCAAGAAGTTAGTGTAGTTAATACCAGCACCTACGTATGGATCGATGGTTTGGTCAGGATTAAAGTGCCATTGTGCGGTCAAGGTTGGTGGCAAAGCATCTACGCTGCCCAATAATTGATTACCAACGGTAGTGCCAGCATCACCCTTGATGCTCACATCGTGTTTAGAGCCAGTCGCCAAGATTAATTCAGCAGCGATGTTTTTTGTGATGTAGTAAGAAATATCCAACTCAGGAATCGTGTGGCTATCTACAGACAACTCAGCACCTGGTGACATTACATTGGCTACGTTTTTGTTAACAGTTTTACCCAATTTACTATCTTCATTTGGGCTAACATTAGCAGCACGTACACGCACTACCCAGTCACCTGCTTCTGCTTGCGCTAACATTGGGGCAAATACAGCAGCGATTGCTAACACTAATACTGACTTTTTCATTTTTACTCTCCACTTAAAATAAATTAACTAATGCAAATTCGATGGACGAATTATATTGAGCTAATTTCATATGCATTTTGATTTGCATCAAGTGAAGCGCTGCTAGTAAAAAATTGTTGCCGTTTTACAACGGCAACTTGAAATGTATATTAGTGTTTGAGCGTGAATAAAGCGATAGACTCGACATGCGCCGTGTGTGGGAACATATTAATGACGCCAGCTGCTTTTAATTGGTAGCCTTTTTCATTCACTAGCACACCCGCATCGCGCGCCAAAGTGGCTGGGTTACAAGATACATAAACGATAGATTCCGGCTGATTGCTAGTATCTAGTGCTTTAACCAATTCAAACGCACCATCACGCGGTGGGTCAACCAGCCACTTATCAAAACGCCCTAAACCAGTTAAGGCTTCCGGTGTCATTTTAAACAAGTCAGCTACGCCAAATTTAACGTGATTAATCGCATTTAACTGCGCGCTCTCATTGGCACGCTCAACCAGATTAGCCAAGCCTTCTAAGCCTAACACCTGCGCACCGCTGCGTGCGATAGGCAGTGTAAAGTTACCGATGCCACAGAAGAAGTCGGCAATGTTCTCATGCGCCTGTGGTGCAAGTAACTGCATGGCGCGGCGTATCATCACCTGATTAATTTGCGGGTTCACTTGCGTAAACTCGTTCGGTTTGAACGGATAATTTAAGCCAAATTCCGGCAGGCTATATTGCAACTGACTGCCGCCTAATGGATAAAACGGCTTGATAGTATCCGGGCCCTTGCTTTGCGTCCAAACCTGCACACCATGCTCATCTGCAAATGCTTTAAGCAGTGTTTCATCTTGTTCGGTTAACGGTGCCATAATGCGCAGAATCAACACCACCACAGACTTACCGGTTTGTGCATTTGCGTCTGGTTCACCCACCGCTAATTCGATTTGCGGTAATTTATCTCGAATGCTTAGTTGCACAATCAGATCTTGCAGTGGAGCAATCAATGCAGAAACTTCCGGCACCAATACTTCACAGCTATTCATGTCTGCAACAAAGCGCGTTGATTTTTCATTAAAACCAACTAATACGCGCTGTTTTTTCTCTACGTACTTAACGCTTAAGCGTGCCTTGTGGCGATAGCCCCAGGTTGGGCCGTAGAGTGGCGGTAGCATGTTTTCAGCTTTAACCTTGCCGATATGCCATAAATCGCTCTCTAGCAAGCGCTGTTTAGTAGCAACCTGCGCGGCAAAATCTAAATGTTGCAATTTACACCCACCACACACGCCAAAGTGCGGGCACTTGGGCGTTACACGCTGGTTGGACTGTTTTAACACTTCCACCACGTTCGCTACTTCGTAGCTAGGTTTAATGCGTTGCGATTGGAAAGTGACTTTCTCGCCTGGCAATGCGCCATCCACAAAAATCGTTTTACCCTCAAAATGGGTAACACCACGCCCTTCTTGGTCTAGTGATTCAATCACAGCAGTCAGGATTGGTGCTGGTACATTTTCAGCTTGCGCTTTATTTCTTCGTTTTCTCATAGGCTAAATTTTACCGCAGAGCTTGTATTAGAGGAAATTATCTTATTTTGCTAAACTAGAATCGGATACGCAAAGTACCGCTCATCCTAAAAAAACAATGAAGTCACAATAAAAAACGTTCCGCTTTATGCACCAACAATAACAATAAGGAAATCAACATGCTTCCAGTTAGATCTACCCTGCAGCTCTCAGCACTAATCTCGTCTTTAGTGCTCATCGGCTGTGTTGCACCGCAAACACGCGCACCCAGTGTCAACAACGCAACCACCGACGCTGAAACAAAAAAGCAGCAGGAACTCGTTGTTGAAGACTACATGAGCAACTATAAAAAGCTGCAAAATGTTTCTTCACGCATTATCACTAACGGCACAGATTTATGTGGTGAAAAAACATCCGGTTACTATGGATTTAACTATTGGAATCAAGATGGTTTTAAACCTGCTTGGAAAGAAATCACCAAATCTAAATACAATTTGGATGAAAAATTTAAGATTCTGCACATTGTAGAAAAATCTCCCGCTGAAAAAGCCGCACTGAAAGAAGGTGACGTTTTAGTTTCTATCAACCACTGGCTAGTACCGGTTGGTAAAGATGCTGATAAACAATTAGCACAAAAACTGGCTGAGCAAGCTAAAAGCCTAGGCCCGGTAGAACTCGCCGTATTAAGAGATGGTGCAGAACAAAAGGTATCCATCACACCCGTTAAGTCCTGTGACTTTCAAGTACACCTATCACCTGATGACACCAAAAACGCTTATGCCGATGGTACCAACATTGTGATGTACAAGGGCATGATGGACTTCTTCAAAACCGATGAAGAAATGGCTCTAGTGCTTAGCCATGAACTGGCACACAACGCGATGAAACACATCGATGCTAAAAAGAAAAATGCGACGACCGGCGGGGTTTTAGGCTTATTGCTGGATATTGCTGCGGCGACTGCAGGCGTGAATACCAATGGTGACTTTAGCCGCATGGGCGCAGGCATTGCTGGCAATGCGTACTCGGTTGAGTTTGAGCAAGAGGCGGACTATGTAGGCTTATACATCATGCAAAAGTCTGGCTTCAACATTGATAACGCAGCCGGCTTTTGGCGCAGAATGGCAGTGAATAACTCGCAAGCCATTACTATTAAATCGTCGCACCCTACTACACCACAGCGTTTTGTAGCGATTGAAGAAACCGTAAAAGAAATTAAAGGGAAAATTGAAAAAGGTGTAGCACTGACCCCAGAGTTAAAGAAGTAACGGCGAAATAACGGAACAAGAAATAATAGGGGCAAACCCTATTATTTCTTTACTGTTTGCTAATTACTTCCAGGCCGCCAAGAACTCTGGCCAATGTGGTGCGGTATAACCTGATAACGTATCACGCACCAAATTAATTTCTGCAGCATAAGCCTCAGGCGTCAAATGGCCGCGCATCAATTGGAACCTCAAATAAACCAGATGCGTGTTTGCCACATCAGTTTCACAATAATCTCTGATTTCAGCAATCTTGCCTGCTTTATACGCATCCCAGACCTTGCTGCCATCCATGCCTAACTTGCCCGGAAAGCCGCACAGCTTGGCTAAATCGTCTAGCGGTGCATTGGCACGGGCATTAAACATTGCCATTACGTCCATCAAGTCTAAATGCCGGGTGTGATAGCGGCTGATATAGTTGTTCCACTTAAACTCTTTATCGTCCTCGCCTAAATCCCAATAGCGGCTGGCATTGATGCCATGAATCAAGGCGCGGTAATGCAGCACCGGCAAATCGAAGCCACCACCGTTCCAGGAGATAATTTGCGGCGTATATTTTTCGATGCCATCAAAGAAGCGTTGAATAATTTCAGCTTCGGTTGAGTCTGGGTCACCCAGTGTCCATACTTTAAAGTGCTTACCTTCGCGCAACGCGCATGAAATCGCGCAAATACGATGCTGATGTAAAGGTAAAAACTCCGTGCCATTTTGTTGCCGGCGTTGATGCAAGGCAATATTCGCTACATCTTCATCCGAAATGTCAGCGGGTAAATCCAATAAACTGCGGATACCATCGGTATCAGGAATAGTCTCAATATCAAAAACTAAGGTAGGGGTCATGTCTGTGCTTTATTAAAATCGTAAGAAAACTCGGGGTAAAGCAAACGCGAAATAAATGAATCTAGATTACTTTTTGGTCCAGCCGCCTGCACCCTGCACCCACCATCCGCCTTGCGCTTTATCAATCCAACGGCTTGCAAAAGTGTTTTGAATTTCAGCTTGCCATTCTGGATGACCATTTGCTGTCGCAATTTCTTGGTACAGCTTAGCGCGGTCTGCATTCTCCGCCGCCACTACCCCATTTAAGCCTGCACGCTCTTTAAGCGGCACAGCATTGGCATCGCGTACTGCAACCAAACCATCTTTGGTCAGGCCAATAGCGCCACTTGCATAGTGTGAAGCCAGCTGAGCGTGACGCGCTTGCATACTGCCCTTAATCGCTGAAATTGCCGGGGTGTTTACTTCTAAATCTGCGGCAGCGACTACCACTTGGCTTGCAAGCATCACCACTAACAACAACGCGCTGAATAATATTTTTTTCATCATCATTCCTTCAATTCAATCTTTTATTTGCTTAAATTTAAGCCGTGCTTCAATTTACTTAGGCTCTACCGTATTGGTGTTTGGCTTCTCGGCGCCATTTTTAAGCTGCCATACATCGTCAATAATCTTATCGGCGGCTTTTTCTGCGGCGGCTGCCGGGAAATAAATGTTAATGGTGACGCAAGCGGGTAAAACGCATGCCAGTACCAAGGCGATCGACCAGTTTTTCATTACCTATCCTTTATCATTGAATATGTTGCATTAAAACTATTTAAATTCATTGAGCTTTTGATTGTGCATCACATTTATTGCAGTATTTATGCACGATGCTAACGTACTATTTTATCGTACCACTTTAACGCACAACGGCCTTACTGTTACCATCAATCACGCGCTCAATACGTGCTAACAGCTCGCTCCAGCCTACGGTCTGATTGTACCCCATCACTGTAATCGCAGGGATACCACTTCCTTTAACGATAATGTACCCATGTGCGGTTGACTCCACGCCACCCATTTCACACACATCATTGCGCAAGCGGCAGCTAAGGCCCATCTTGCCGTAATTAAACTGCTGAAAAAAGCGTAAAAAACTACGCTGTACCGCAGCAGCCGCGCCGCCGCCACCTAATGCCGAAATATTTTCTACCGCGCGTTGTGAAATTTTCTTTGGGTATTTGCCCGGGCTACTCTGTATCCGCGCATCAAAAGTCACCGGCTTCCAGTTTTGCAATTCCAGACCTTTAATATCCCCATCCAATTTACCTTCAATCGCACCAAATGAAAATGTGCGGGTAAGCTCGCCTAGTTCTAAATTCCTTAGGGCAATATCCGCATTCAATTTTGGCGCAATACCCAAGGGCGTATGCATAGTCAGTTGCGTGACCGTGGCAGTACCATTAAACACATTGAGCACTACGCTGCCATCCGTAGTAAGTATGCCGCCGCTATAGGTCACCAAAGGAATTTGCGCTGACGCCTTACCCAGCATACGTGGTAGCTTAAGTTGCGTACTAAAATCTTCCATTGAGATAGGCTCCAGCTTGGCACTTAAATGCCAGAACCACTGATTGTGCAGACGTGTTGCCGATAGATTAGACAAACTGAGCGCACCATCTAACACTGGCAAGCGGATGCTAGGCGCAGTGATTGCATAACGATTCACCTCTGCATTAATTTCAGTTTTGCCTAACGGCAAATTGAGCAAACTGCCGCGTGCATAACTCAAGCGTACCGGGTTTGATGCCTCGTAACTCCATGGAATATTTGCATTAAGCTGATAAAACGCAAACTTATTATTAATATCCACCACATCGACATCATTCAACTGTAAATTGAATGATTGCAACTCTGTGTTTTTCACTTTAAGTTGTAATGATGCAGTGCCATCAATCGTGGCGTTATTAAATGCGGTATTGCCTAACAATGGTTTAAACAGCAACGGATAAGCCGCGCCCAGATCTAGTTTTGGCAACTTGGCATTTAAATCCAGTAACTTAAAGTCACTGAGACGCACCGAGCCATCCGCATCCAACTCGCCCACACGGTTAATTTTTAAATGCGCCTGATTCACCTCTAGCACATCATCCCTTAACGTGCCCGTTGCCTGCAACGCATGGCCGCCGCTTTCAATATAAAATGGCTGCCAGTACACTTCGCCCGTTTGCCAATCCACAGAGGTCTGCCATTGCCAGCCTTGCGCCTCGCGTTTTAATGCAATCGTCATTGCACCGCTTAACTTTTCAGCGGCATGTAACCCCGCTTCATCACTAAAGCTGCCGCCCTTTAAGTACAGAGCGGCATCAACATCTAGTTGATTGCGATGAAATAAGCGGTTGATATCCAGATTAAAAGGTAAATCCACACGTGCGCTTTTTAAGCGCCCATTGTCACAGCGCACAGCCTCAATGCTGCGGCGCTTTGGCAGACTGCAGCTAAGGTCTAACTGCGTCCACTCATTCGGTTTGCCCTGCGCATCTGCTGATTTTAATGCCGCATGTAGCGTAACGCTAGGTTTAGGCTGATTCAGCTGAAGCTTTAACGCAATATCTTTAGCATCGCCCATCGCATATTCAAGACGCTCAACACTGATAGAAACCTCAGAAACGGCATGTGCAGTAATGCTATAGCAGATTAAACAGCAAACACCAACAATGCGACCAAGCGCGCTCATATCGGGTAAGCTACGACGGATAAACACCTGTAGAGAGGTAACGATCACCTCTGTCACACACAATGCTCACAATCACGGCATTTTCCACACGCTTAGACAGCTGCAAGGCTGCATACAAAGCGCCGCCGGATGAAATACCGGCAAATATACCTTCCATCGTGGCTAATTTACGAGTGGTGTCTTCTGCATGCTTCTGGCTCACGTAAATCAGCTCGTCCACCGCGCTGGCATTGTAAATACTAGGGAGATACGCTTCTGGCCATTTACGGATACCAGGGATTTGCGCCCCTTCTTCAGGCTGTACGCCCACAATTTGAATGTTAGGGTTTTGCTCTTTCAAAAAACGCGAGGTACCCATGATGGTGCCGGTTGTGCCCATGCTAGACACGAAATGCGTGATTTGGCCTTCAGTATCACGCCAGATTTCAGGGCCAGTACCTTCATAATGTGCCAATGGATTGTCGGCATTGCCAAACTGGTCCAGCACGATGCCTTCGCCTTCTGCCTGCATTTTCATAGCTACATCGCGTGCTAATTCCATACTGCCGTCTTTAGGGGTCAGTACTAACTCTGCACCATAGGCCTTCATGCTTTGGCGGCGCTCTACGCTTTGGTTATCCGGCATCACCAATATCATTTTATAACCGCGCATTGCCGCGACCATTGCCAGCGCAATCCCGGTATTGCCACTCGTGGCTTCAATTAAAGTGTCGCCCGGTTTAATCTCACCGCGGGCTTCTGCACGCGTAATCATTGAGTATGCAGGTCTGTCCTTCACTGAACCGGCTGGGTTATTACCCTCTAGCTTCAATAAAATTGTATTACTGGTTTTTCCCGCCATGCGTTGCAATTTCACTAATGGCGTATTGCCGACGAAGTTGTCTATCGTTTTGTACATTCAATAAATTCTCTGCTATTTCACATCTGTTGTAATTTAGATTTACTTTTTGCTATTTAATTTAAGCAAATACACGGCATACGCGCCAAAGCCAATAAAAGCGATCAGTGACATCTGTGGAATGGTTAGCCCTAAAAAGGTCCAGTCAATCGCGGCGCAATCACCAGTGCCTTTAAACACTAGCGTCAATGCTTTTTGTAACGGGAAGTTTTCAAACATGTAATCAAAGCCCACGCCACAGTCTGCAATCATTTCTTCTTTATGCGCTTGTATCCACCAATGGCGAATTGCCACACCCGCGCCGCCCAATGCTGCTAACACCTGAAACACTGATTGCAACTTCAAGCACTTAGGCACCAACGCCGCCACTAAAAACAAAACACCTAGTGACATAAAAACTATGCGCTGTGAGATGCATAACGGACAGGGCTCCAGGCCAAATGTCGTTTGTATCCACAATGCCAACCCAACCAATGCAAAGCAGCCCACAAAACCAATGAAATAACCTGTTCGACCAGTAAGAATTTTATTTAGCATGATGTCCGTCACGATATAATCTCAAAAAATCATTTTAACGGATTAAGCCCATTTTGACAGACTTCGCAGCAAATTTATCTCAGGAAGGCAGCTCCAACGCTAAAGTGCTGTCTGTCAGCGAACTTAACCGTATGGCAAAAAACATTTTGGAACAAAGCTTTCCACTGTTTTGGGTTTCCGGTGAGGTATCTAACTTTACGCGCGCGGCCAGTGGCCATTGGTACTTTTCACTCAAAGATGCAGGCGCACAGGTACGCTGCGTTATGTTCAAGGGCCGCAATAGTTACGTTGATTTCACCCCACGCGAGGGCGATAAAATCGAAGCGCGCGCGACTGTCACTTTATACGAGGCTCGTGGCGACTTTCAGCTTACGGTAGAGTTTGTGCAACGTGCTGGGCTAGGCGCGTTGTTTGAAGCGTTTGAAAAACTTAAAAGAAAGCTCAGCGCCGAGGGGCTGTTTGATGCAGGCATCAAGCGTGCTATCCCCAAACACCCCAAACAAATAGGCGTGGTAACCTCTGCCGATGCCGCTGCATTAAGAGATGTACTCACCACACTTAAACGCCGCATGCCTAATATCCCGGTTATTATTTACCCTACCCCGGTGCAAGGCAAAGGCGCCGCGCAACTTATCGCCAATGCAATCAACACCGCGCATGAACGCGCCGAGTGTGATGTGCTTATTATTTGCCGCGGTGGCGGCAGTATTGAAGATTTGTGGCAGTTTAATGAAGAAATCGTCGCACGTGCCATTGCCAACTGTAGCATCCCAACCATTAGCGGCGTTGGGCATGAAACTGACTTTACCATCTGCGACTTTGTGGCTGATATTCGCGCGGCAACGCCTACTGCTGCCGCAGAACTGGCAACGCCATCACGTGAAGATATGCTGAATAAAACCAATCAGTTAAAGCTGCAGCTGGCAAAAAACATGCAATTTGTGCTTAATCAGAAATCTCAAGCTATAGACTACCTGGCACGCAGACTGATTTCACCATCACAGCAAATCGCACAGCAAAAAACTCAAGTCACGCAGTTGGCTAATCGCTTAAACAATAGCGTCAGCCAGCAATTACAGCGCAAGCAACAAAACCTGCTGCGCCTTAACCAAAACCTCCAGCACCTTAATCCGCAGGCAGTGCTCACGCGCGGCTATGCCTTTGTGCAAAACAAATTGGGCAATATCGTCAGCACCAGCAGTCAATTGCAAAATGGGGATGAAGTCACCTTAACCTTTGGCTCAGGCTCTGCTGAGGCCAATATTACAAAAATAAAACACTAGGTGAATTAATTTTCCAATCAAAACAAATACAAATTGGTTGGTTTAGTACAGAAATTGACTGATAATAGCCACCTCAATTACTAGCATTCATTCAAACAACAATGTCATCAGCTTCTGGTAGTAACACCAATCGCTCTGCACTTACGCTTGCCGCACTAGGCGTAGTTTTTGGCGATATTGGCACAAGCCCACTCTATACCATCAAAGAAGTGTTTTCAGTTGGCGTACACCCAGTACCACTGACTGAAACCAATATGTTTGGTATTTTATCGCTCATTGTGTGGGCGCTGATCATGGTGGTATCGGTGAAATATGTCGCATTTGTGATGCGTGCAGATAACCGTGGCGAAGGCGGCATTATGGCGTTGCTGGCACTGGCGAGCCGCAATGTAGCAAACAATCCAAAAAAACAGCGCAACATCATGCTATTAGGCATTTTAGGTGCTTGTATGTTTTATGCCGACGGCATTATTACACCGGCCATTTCAGTACTATCAGCGGTAGAAGGTTTGGAAGTTTCCGCACCGATTCTGCACCCGCTTATCCTCCCGATTACCCTTGTCGTATTATTTCTTTTATTCTGGGCACAAAACAAAGGTACCGCACTAGTGGGCGCTTTCTTTGGCCCCATCATGCTGATATGGTTTAGCACCCTCGCCGTATTAGGCATTCATGGCATTATGCAATACCCGGCCATCATCAACGCGCTTAACCCGATTTACGCCATTCACTTCTTCCAGTTAAGCCCTTGGATCGCCTTTGTGGCATTAGGCGCAGTAGTGCTGGCGGTAACCGGCGCAGAAGCACTTTATGCCGACATGGGGCACTTTGGACGCTTTCCGATTCGTATGGCATGGTTTGGCTTTGTATTGCCGGCACTTATCCTGAACTACTTTGGGCAAGGTGCGCTCGTGCTCAAAAATCCAGCCGCAGTAAAAAATCCTTTTTACTTGCTCGCGCCTGAGTGGATGCTATTTCCGCTCATCATCTTAGCCACTATGGCGGCAGTGATTGCATCGCAAGCCGTGATTACCGGCGCATTTTCCGTATCGCGCCAGGCATTGCAGTTAGGCTTTTTACCACGCATGCACGTATCGCACACCTCTGAAAGCCAGCAAGGGCAAATCTACATGCCACGTGTCAACTGGGGGCTAATGATTGCGGTCATGGTGCTGGTCATCGGCTTTGGTTCATCAGGCAACTTGGCAGCGGCCTACGGCATTGCCGTGACCGGTGACATGGTAATTACCACCCTGCTGGCTGGCATCGTGTTCCACAACCTATGGGGCTGGAGCAAACTGCGCACTGGCGCATTGGTTGCATTATTCTTAACGGTTGATATTGCGTTCTTTAGTGCTAACGTACTTAAGATTCCAGATGGCGGCTGGGTGCCGTTAATCATCGGTGTGGTCATTTTTACTTTGATGATTACCTGGAAAACTGGCCGCAACATGCTGTACAAGCATCTTAAAAATGAAGCTATGGCGTTAGACCCATTCATTGAAGCCATTAGCGCACATCCGCCGATGCGCGTTGCCGGTACGGCGCTGTTTATGACCCCCAACCCAGAGGGCGTGCCGCATGCCATGCTGCATAACTTGAAGCACAATAAAGTGTTGCATGAAAAAGTTGTGATCCTGACCGTAAAGTTCTTAGACTTTCCGCGTACCGTACCTAGCGACCGCGTTACCGTTGAAGTATTACCACATGAGTTTTACCGCGTAACGGTGCAGTACGGCTTTAAAGACGAGCCAGACTTACCACGAGACCTAGCGCTGTGCGCAGAAAAGGGCTTGGTGCTAGAGGCCATGGACACCTCCTACTTTATCGGTAAAGAAATTTTAATTGCGCATGAATCACCAGAAATGGCTTACTGGCGCAAAAAAATATTTATTGGGCTATTCCGCAGTGCAGAAACCATCACCAATCAGTTTAAGCTACCGCCTAACCGCGTGGTTGAACTTGGGACGCAAGTCACCTTCTAACGTTTGTTAAGATGTAAATCTTGTGAGCAACGCATTACATTCAACCAAATTGCATGTAATGCGTTACTGTTTAGACCACGCAAACGGATTAATAAAAATGACACCTCTATTTAAATTCAAACAGTCCAGCCTCATTATCTCAGCGCTACTCATGGCTTACTTAAGCGGTTGCGCCACCACCACCCAAGACAGCGTATCAGGGGTGAAACGTACACAATTGCTACTACTGCCGGAATCGCAAGTCACTACTATGTCGACTCAGGCTTATACCCAAACATTGCAAGAGGCTGAAAAGAAAAAAACCCTCAATGCCAATAAAGTTCAGCTTGATCGCGTACGCACAATCTCCAACAGGCTCATTGCAAAGGTTGGCGTATTTAGACCAGATGCCGCCCAGTGGAAATGGGAAGTCAATGTAGAGCACAATGACGAGCTTAATGCTTACTGCATGCCTGGCGGAAAAATCATGGTGTATACCGGCTTGATGGATAAGCTAAAAGCAACGGATGATGAACTAGCTGCCGTGATCGGCCACGAAATCGCCCATGCACTGCGTGAACACGGGCGCGAACGTATGTCGCAAGCCTATGTGCAGCAGTTTGGCTTACAGGCACTAGGCGCAGTGCTATCTTCCAGCACCGGCGCTGTTGTTGGCAATGCTTCCATGCAGGCTGCCAACATGGGCTCACAACTATTCTTTGCACTACCAAACGGACGTGAGCAAGAGCGTGAAGCTGACAAAATCGGCCTAGAACTTGCCGCCCGCGCTGGTTACAACCCAGATGCTGCTGTCACTTTGTGGCAAAAAATGGAAGCACAAGCCGGTGCAACACCACCAGAGTTTCTTAGCACCCACCCTGCCAGTGCAAGCCGCATTGCAGAATTACGTGCTCTCGCACCTAAAGTCAGGCCGCTTTATAACGCAGCAAAAACTGGCAAGTAAGCACCACAGACAGCAATTATTAGAGCGCACAGCGTAAGTTGTGCGCTTTATTTTTGGGCTATTCTCCTGTTTGAGTTAAAATGTCGCATTAATTAATTTACCAACTTATTCAAAATCAATAGAGACTTTTATGGATCCACGTCAAAGCATTATCGAAGCAGCGTTTGAAGACCGCGCTAACATCAACCCAAGCAATGCATCTGCTGAAATCAAATCTACAGTAGCCTCTGTGATTGCAGATTTAGACAGTGGAAAACTCCGCGTTGCTAGCCGCGTTGCTGATACGCAACAATGGGAAACACACCAATGGTTGAAAAAAGCAGTGTTGCTTTCATTCCGCTTGGATGACAACGTATTGATGGATGATGGCGTAACTAAATACTTTGATAAAGTACCGCCAAAATTTGCAGATTACACAGAAGAAGACTTTAAAGCAGGCGGTTTCCGCGTAGTACCTAACGCGATTGTACGTCGTGGTTCATTCATCGGTAAAAATGCAGTATTGATGCCTTCATACGTTAACATTGGCGCTCACGTTGGCGAAGGCACAATGGTAGACACATGGGCAACCGTAGGTTCATGTGCACAAATCGGTAAAAACGTGCACTTAAGCGGTGGCGTAGGTATCGGTGGCGTATTAGAGCCAGTACAAGCTGGCCCAACCATTATTGGTGACAACTGCTTTATCGGCGCTCGCTCTGAAGTGGTTGAAGGCGTGATTGTTGAAGACAACTGCGTGATTTCAATGGGTGTTTACATTGGTCAATCAACTAAAATCTACGACCGCGAAACAGGCGAAGTATTCTACGGCCGCGTACCAGCTGGTTCAGTAGTGGTTTCAGGTAACTTGCCATCAAAAGACGGCAGCTACAGCCTTTACTGTGCAGTGATTGTGAAAAAAGTAGATGCTAAAACACTAGGTAAAGTAGGCATTAACGAATTACTTCGTGGTATTTAAGCTTTTAAGAGAGCCCCAAATACAATGCTCACGCTTTATGGCATTCCAAATTGCAACACCGTGAAGAAAGCCCGCACCTGGCTTGATGAAAACGGTGTTGCCTATACGTTTCATGATTTCAAGAAATCAGGCATTGATGCAGTAACGATTCAACAATGGCTGACCCAACACCCTTGGGAAAAACTTATCAACCGCGCTGGTCTTACTTGGCGCGGGCTTGATGATGCAACCAAATCCAGCATTACTGATAACACGGCCGCCACGGCACTCATGCAAGCTAAAACCTCAGTGATCAAACGCCCTATTTTAGTCAGCGACAATAAAATCGTAGGCTTAGGCTTTGATGAAAACTTATACAGCGAAACCTTTAAATCATGAGCACAACTTTAGAGTTAGCAATCGACCTCCTGCAACGTCAATCTAACACGCCACTAGATGCTGGCTGCCAAGAGCTGATGATTTCACGTTTAGAACCATTAGGTTTCAAAATTGAGCGTATGCGCTTTGGTGACGTTGATAACTTTTATGCACGTCGTGGCACAACCGCTCCATTGCTGGTCTTTGCTGGGCACACCGATGTAGTACCCACCGGCCCACTAGATAAATGGCATACACCGCCGTTTGAGCCAACCATTAAAGACGGCATGCTCTACGCGCGCGGCGCAGCTGACATGAAAACCTCTTTAGCTGCGTTCATCACCAGCATTGAAGCGTTTGTGGCAGAAAACCCAAACCACCAAGGCTCTATCGGCTTGCTGATTACCTCAGATGAAGAAGGTATTGCGGTTAATGGTACGGTCAAAGTGATTGAAGCCCTAAAAGCACGTGGTGAGTTGATTGATTACTGTATCGTTGGTGAACCAACCAGTAATAAAAAAGTTGGCGACATGATTAAAAATGGCCGCCGTGGCTCACTCTCAGGCAATTTGGTGGTTAAAGGCATACAAGGCCACATTGCCTACCCGCACTTGGTCAAGAATCCAATTCACCTAGTAGCACCTGCCATTAAAGATATGGTGGAAACAGTATGGGACAACGGTAACGAGTACTTTCCGCCTACCTCTTGGCAAATATCCAACATGAATGGCGGCACTGGTGCTACTAACGTGGTACCTGGCGAAGTAGAGATTTTATTCAACTTCAGGTTCTGCCCAGAGCTTAACGGCGCAGGTAGCACTGAGCAAAACCTAAGAAGCCGCGTGCACGCGATTTTAGACAAACACGCACTAGAGTACAGCTTAGAGTGGGAATACTCACCACCTTACATTACGCCACGCGGCAACCTTGTAGAGGCCATTTCTGGTGCGATTGAGCAGGCTTACGGCATCACGCCTGAGCTCTCAACCACAGGCGGCACCTCGGATGGCCGCTTTATTGCAGATATCTGCAAGCAAGTGATTGAGTTCGGTCCGCTCAATGCCACCATCCACAAACTAAATGAATGTGTAGGCGTTGCAGATATAGAGCCACTGAAACAAACTTATCAATTAACCATGGAAAAGCTTTTGAAATAGCCCACTAACATGGCAGCTTAATCAAAGCCTGCCTGTTTAAACGCGCTATACAATCGCTGACAAATCAATGACCTATAATCAAGAAACTACCGAACTGCAGACGATCCGTGACTGGCTCAGATTTACCGTGAGCCAATTTGAAGTCTCCGATATTTTTTACGGGCACGGCACAGATAACAGTTACGATGAAGCGGTATGGCTCATCATGGGGGCACTACACTTGCCTCTAGATACACTTGATAACTTCCTGGATGCAAAGCTCACGAACAGCGAGCGCAGCAAACTCGCCAGCTTTGTAGAACAACGCATCACCAAACACACCCCCACCGCTTACCTGCTGAAAGAGGCTTGGTTGCAGGGTTTTAAATTCTTTGTTGATGAGCGTGTACTGATTCCACGCTCTTTCATCGCCGAGCTATTAGTGAGCAACGGCCTAGCACCTTGGATTGAGTTCCCAGAGCTTATCAACAATGCGGCAGATATTTGCACCGGTAGCGGATGTTTGGGCGTGCTATTAGCCGAGGCATACCCAGATGCAGCAGTGGATGTGATTGATATTTCACAAGATGCGATTGATGTATGCAATATCAACATCAATAGTTACGGTTTACAAGACCGCATCACCGCCATCAAATCTGACATGTTCAGCCAACTTAAAGGCAAGCAATACGACTTAATCATTAGCAACCCGCCTTACGTGGACGCACCATCCATGGCGGCACTGCCGGCAGAATACCGCAACGAGCCACAACTGGCACTTGGTAGCGGCGATGCAGGCCTAGACCATACGCATACCATTTTGCGTGAAGCGGCAAACTACCTGACTGAAGACGGGGTACTGGTTGTTGAAATCGGCCACAACCGTGATGCAGTGCTAGATGCCTACCCAGACTTGCCATTTACCTGGCTAGAGGTTTCGTCAGGTGACGCCTTTGTATTCCTACTCACCCGCGACCAGTTAGTAGCCCTGTAATCATTACCCCACAAACAGGCACTTCGCTGTAAAACATCAGGCGGTAAGTAAACCATCACTTGCCGCCACATTGATATACTCATCACAGGCACACACTGCCAAAGTTTGGCGTTCTGTGCAGTCAAAGCCAGTGTTACAGGCTCGAATACAAATAAACACCCCCGCAACTAAAGGCTGCATTCAGAATAAATACAGCCCGTCGCACATTGCGATTATAATTCCGCAATACTAGCACTGCCCGTTACATAAAGAATCTGGCGTGATGCGAATGTCAGTCACCATTACGACTCAATAAAACTAACGGTAATTACACAACTACCAGCAAGGTAACCCATTTTGAACGACACCCCAACAATCAGCTGGCAAGAAGCTAGCAAAACCAAAACCAGCGTATGGCACTCTGAAAATGCAACGCCTGCACCAAAAAAAGTACAAGTTGCAGACGATACCATCAAAGCCGATGCTGCTTACAAGCTATGCTGCGAAGGCACAGCACTGCTATGGCGAGGTGACTTTCAAAATGCAAAACAGCTGATGCAGGCAATCTCGCGGAGAATTGATCGCCCGGGTAAAAAACCTAAAAAAGCACCGGCCAATATGACCGAGGCGTTTCACTTGCATCGCCAAGCCCAATCACAAAAAGCCCGTATTTTGGGCATGTTGTTGCTAGAAGTCAGCGTGGGTTACCACATCAACCTACGCCGTGCGCCAGACATCAAAGCCGCTTGCGAACATGCTTACGGCAAAAGCACACAATCATTTGTGGTGTCTTTACGTGAGATTCTAGGCCTAATCGGCGCCTATGAGTGGAGCAAAAATGGCGTGGAAATTAACGTTATCAACAATAAAATCCACCCGAGCTACGGTGTGTTTTCACCGATTCGTGGTGAATACCTAACGCTAGTAGATACCGCACCATTACCTACCCCATGCACCACAGCGTTTGACATTGGTACTGGTACCGGCGTACTGGCAGCGATACTGGCAAACCGTGGCGTAAAAACTGTTATCGCAACCGATAACGCACAACGTGCCCTAGACTGTGCACAGAAGAACATCAATCAACTAGAGATGAAAAATGCAGTGACCGTGCTCAATGCAAACTTATTTCCAGATGAGTCATACGGCAAGGCTGACTTGATTGTATGTAATCCACCATGGTTACCGGCAAGACCAAGCTCAGTGCTGGAGTCTGCAATCTACGATGAAAACAGCCAAATGCTAAAAGGTTTCTTAAATGGTCTTAAAGCGCATTTAAACGATGCTGGTGAGGGCTGGCTGATACTTTCAGACTTTGCTGAACAATTAGGCTTAAGAACACGCGATGAACTGCTGGCATGGATAAGTGCAGCAGATTTGAAAGTGATTGATAAAATGGGCACCAAAGCATCGCACAACAAAACACTGGATGCCAGCGACCCATTGCATACTGCAAGAAAAGCAGAAGTTACTTCATTGTGGCGTTTAGGTAAAGCTTAAGGGTAAGCTCATACTGCAAACATAATGCGTCCTAGGGCGCATTGCTACTCTAATAAAAAATGGCTAAAGAACAAATCTTTAGCCATTTTTTATGCTTACAATCAAACCAGAGAAACAAATGTTATTAAAGTGTTGCCTCTAAGTTAAATAGTTATAAAGTTCAATAGTTAAAAATCGAACTAACCGCGGCCGCGATTCCTATCACTTTTCTTCTGCATCTGTGGTGCGTTTAAATCACTGGTCTGGCGCACACGACGATTAGCTGCTGGTTTTCTTGGTGCGGGTTTCTTAGTAGCTGTTCCACGTGCTGAATCTGGTTTACCACGATAGCCTTTAGCCTCACCTTCGGCAGCATCACGCGGCGGTCTATCCAACGCGCTCACACGTTGCTTACGCACTTTTGGCGTAAACACTGCGGTTGATTTTAATTTTTCACGTTGCGTTAATTGGCGTAACGGTGCTTTTGGCACTGGCAAGTCTGCCCATTCCAATAAACCTACCACTTCTTTTTGCTCCAGCTTCAACATCTTGCCGCGTTTAACACGTGGCGGTAGGTTTACTGGGCCGAAACGCACGCGCATCAAACGGCTTACTGGCAGTTGGAACGCCTCAAACAGCCTACGCACCTCACGGTTACGGCCTTCACGCAAAATCACCTGATACCAGTGGTTTGCGCCCTCGCCGCCTTGCGGGATAATGCTGTCAAAGTTAGCCGGGCCATCCTCCAGCTCGATACCCTCTTTAAGCTGAGCGATCTGACCTTCTGTCAGTTCACCAAAAATACGTACCGCATACTCACGCTCTACTTCATAGCGTGGGTGCATAAATCGGTTTGCAAGCTCACCTGAGGTTGTGAATATCAATAAACCACTGGTATTCATATCCAAACGGCCAATGGCAATCCATTTGCCATGCTTCACTTTTGGCAATTTATCAAACACGCTAGCACGGCCTTCTGGGTCGTCCTGGCTCACGATTTCGCCTTCAGGCTTATGGTAAATCAATACTTGCGGTAACTCAGGCTCGAACGGCAAGCGTAATGGGCGGCTATCCAAGCGCACCACATCATGCTCAGTCACACCTGCGCCTACCTCGGCAATTTTACCGTTAACGGTCACACGCCCGCTGGCAATCAGCTCTTCCATGTCGCGGCGTGAGCCTAAGCCAGCCAATGCCAATAGCTTGTGCAAGCGTTGCGTTGGTGCCGCAGGCGCATCTGGGTCAACGGCAATCGGTGTGAAATTGGTGGTTGGTCTGCGTACGGGACGTTGCGGATCGCGCTGTTGCTTAAAAGGACGTGCCATGATAATTCGCTAATTTGATTGAATATTGCAATTTTACCGCAGATAAAGTAAATCGCAGTAGATAAAATGGATTTATCACCAGTTATGACGATAATGGTCACACTGAGGATTACCTTATCGCGATTTTGATGGGGATTTCGTTACTAAGCTTGCTAACTTGGTTTAGCCAACCTTTTTGTTATTTGCACTTAAGTCGCAAAACATAAAGATGGCGGGCAAGTTTATTTAGATGCGATTGTTATGCCTCTGGTGGCACAAACACTTCCATCGGCGGCAACTCATCCAAAGAGCGCAAGTTGAAATCATTCAAAAAATGCTTAGTGGTTGCGTATAAAGATGGCCGCCCCGGCACCTCGCGCTGACCAACCACATCCACCCAATCACGCTCCTGTAATTGACGCATGACATTAGGGTTAACTGCCACACCGCGAACCTCTTCAATATCGCCGCGCGTCACCGGTTGGCGATACGCAATAATAGCGAGGGTTTCCATCACCGCACGCGAATATTTCACCTGTTTTTCCGGGTGCAAGCGCATTAAATATGTCGTATATTTTTCCCGTGCCTGAAAACGGTAGCCAGAAGCCACCTGCACTAGCTCCATGGTGCGCTCTGCCCAATCCTGCTTTAGTTCATCGAGCAGCATACGCAATGTTGCACGCTCCATGCGCTCAGTAAATAGGCGCAGCATGTCATCTAAAGACAATGGCTGGTGCGAGGTGAGCAAAGCCGCCTCCAGCACATTTTTTAATTCACGAATATTACTGGCTTCATTCATCGCTGTTTATTTGTACATATATCGGTGAAAAAGCCTGCTGCTGCGTAATGCGTAGCAAACCTTCGCGCGCAAGCTCCAGTATCGCTAAAAAACACACCACTAATTTGGGAATGCCGTCATGGGCAATATCGAACAGTTCGGTAAATTCCAGCATACGTGCAGATTGTAAGCGGCGCAGAATCAAGCTCATATGCTCACGTACCGAAAGCTCTGCACGCCCTACCTTATGATGCTGAAAATGGCTAGCCCGCTTCAGCACATTGCGCCAGGCCTCGGTTAGGTCATCCAAACTGACTTCAGGTGGTTTCACTAGGCTAATCTGCTCAAAATAGGCACTGGCAACGCTAATGCCATCACCAACCTTGGGCATTTCATCCAGCCGCTGCGCTGCAAGCTTAATGGCTTCATACTCCATCAAGCGCCGCACCAGCTCAGCACGCGGGTCATCTTCTTCGGCGATTTCTGCGGGTTTAGGCAATAACATGCGTGACTTAATTTCAATCAGCATCGCTGACATCAGCAAATAGTCAGCGGCCAACTCCAGCTTGATAGCACGCATTTTTTCTACATAGACCACGTACTGGCGGGTTAAGTCCGCCATGGGAATATCTAGAATATCTAAATTATGTTTACGGATTAAATACAGCAATAAATCCAGCGGACCTTCAAAGGCCTCTAGGTAAACCTCCAATGCATCGGGCGGAATATATAGATCCTTGGGCAGCGTTGTGAACTCTTCACCCTTAATCTTTGCATTGCGCTGGGTCTCTATCACAATATGGCGCTAACTATAATTCAACCCCATCGCATCACGCACATCACGCATGGTTTCACGTGCTAGCTTTCTTGCACGCTCGCAACCGTCGGCAACGATGCTTTTCACTAGCGTTGGGTCTTCTGCATACTCTGCAGCGCGCTCTTGAATCGGTTTTAGCTCTTTAAGCACGCCCTCGATTACTGGGCCCTTGCACTCGATACAGCCGATGCTCGCGCCTCTGCAGCCAGATTGCACCCAATCTTGAGTAGATTTGTCTGAGTAAATTTCATGCAATTGCCATACTGGGCACTTTGCAGGGTCACCCGGGTCGGTGCGACGGATACGCGCAGGGTCTGTCGGCATGGTTTTGATTTTTTTCGCAACGCTATCTACATCTTCACGTAATGAAATCGTGTTGTTGTAAGATTTAGACATTTTCTGGCCATCTAAGCCCGGCATTTTTGATGCAGGGGTTAACTTGTAGTCTGGCTCAATCAGAATCATCTTACCGCCGCCCTCAAGGTAACCCAGCAGGCGCTCTTTATCGCCCATGCTCATACCTTGCTGCTCTTGAATCATCGCGCGCGCGGTTTCCAACGCCTCTTCATCGCCGCTTTGTTGATAAGCGGTACGCATTTCCTGATACAGCGAGCCACGCTTGCTGCCTAGTTTTTTAATAGCGGCTTCTGCTTTTTCTTCAAAGCCTTTTTCTTTGCCATAAATATGGTTAAAGCGGCGCGCAATCTCGCGTGTAAATTCAATATGCGGGATCTGGTCTTCACCCACAGGCACCTGCGTCGCCTTGTAGATTAAGATATCGGCACTTTGCAGTAATGGATAACCTAAAAAGCCATAAGTTGATAAATCTTTGCTTGATAGTTTTTCTTGCTGGTCTTTATAGGTAGGTACGCGCTCTAACCAACTCAAAGGGGTAATCATCGAGAGCAATGTATGCAACTCGGCATGCTCAGGCACGCGAGATTGGATAAAGATAGTTGCACTTGCTGGGTCTACCCCTGCCGCCAACCAGTCAATCACCATTTCCCACACGCTTTCTTCAATCACTTCTGGCGTATCGTAGTGCGTAGTTAACGCATGCCAGTCGGCAACAAAAAACAAACATTCGTGCTCATGCTGCAAGCGTATCCAGTTTTTCAACACACCGTTGTAGTGCCCCAAATGCAGATTGCCTGTAGGGCGCATGCCCGATAAAACGCGTTCTATTGCCATGTGATGAAAAACCCTAAATTAAATATGTGCTTATTATACTAACTATGCTGGCAAAGCCAATCACCCAGTGCTTACAAAAGATTACTCAGCAAGGCGCCTACGATGTTAATTAACGGCTGCAGGATATGACCCAGCACGCCAGTGAATAAAAGTACGATCAAAATAACAAAACCATATGGCTCTATTCTGGCAAAAGAGCGTGCCAAATTGTACGGCAGCAAACTCACGGCAATGCGCCCGCCATCCAATGGTGGTAATGGCAATAAATTAAGCACCATTAAAACCAGATTAATTTTGATGCCGGCTTCAGCCATTAACGATACAGGGTATGCAATCGTATCAGGGGCGAATGCCGCGTATTTAAGTGCCAGCACCCAGAACACAGCCATAACAAAGTTTGAAGCCGGGCCAGCCGCAGCTACCCAGAGCATGTCTTTTTTAGGGTTGCGCAAGCGTCCAAAATCTACAGGCACAGGTTTAGCCCAGCCGAATAAAATGCCGCCCAGCATAATGGTTAACGCTGGCAGCACAACCGTACCAAACGGATCAATATGCTTTAGCGGATTAAGCGTAATGCGCCCTGCATTAAAAGCCGTCATATCCCCGAAATACTTTGCCACATAGCCATGCGCAGCTTCGTGCACGGTAATGGCAAAAATCACGGGCAAGGCGTAAATCGCTATTTTCTGTATGATTGTTAGTTCCATAAATTGCTCTATTTTAGGTATCTGTTGAGGGCTGCTGATTGACCCAATAAATCAAAGTCTAATTTGCCCAATTGAACTTGCCACGGTTAAAAAGAAAACGGGCTTAAGTCACCCAAGCCCTCACGCACTAGCACCGGAGTATCGCCGGTTAAATCAATCACGGTAGTCGCACCAGCCTCACAATGCTCGACCTCAATCACTAAATCCACCACATGCTCCAAGCGCTCACGGATTTCCCACGGCGCCATCAAAGACACATCTTCTTCATGAGGTAAACTCAAGGTCATCGTTAGTAAGGGCGTATCAATTGCCTCTAACAAAGCCTGCACCACAGGGTGCTGTGGCACACGGATACCGATGGTACTGCGCTTAGGATGCTGCAATTTACGCGGTACTTCACGCGTAGCATTTAAGATAAACGTATAAGCGCCCGGTGTGTTGGCTTTCAGCAAGCGAAACTGGCTATTACTCACCACCGCATAGTTACCTAGCTCCCCCAAGTTACGGCACATCAAACTGAATAAATGTTTATCATCTACCCCACGTACCTGGCGAATACGCGCTTGTGCATCCGCGTGCCCAAGCATACAACCCAAGGCATAGCCTGAATCTGTAGGGTAAACGATCACACCGCCTTTACGTAAAATATCCGCGGTTTGTGCAATTAGACGTGCTTGAGGGTTACTTAAATTAATATTAAAAAATTGCGACATGTATCCCTATTTTCTATTGATGGCAATCGGCTGGTAACTGCACATGGGGCCAATCTCGCCACACAGGAATACAACCGCTTGGCAACGCAGGTAAGCGCCCCATTTCCATAAAGCTGATGCCTTTACCGTGATAATCAGACCCTTGCGATGCCTTTAACCCAAACAGTTGTGCATATTTTGCATATTCAACATACTGCGCGCCGGTATGGCTACCTGTCACCACCTCAATCGCGGTGCCGCCCAGCCCTCTAAACTCCTCAAGCAGCAATAACATATTGGTACGGCGTATATCGTAACGCCCGGGGTGCGCCAAAACTGCCTCGCCGCCACTATTTACAATCAAGCTCACAGCTGATTCCAAATCCATCCATTGGTGGTCAACAAAGCCGGGCTTGCCTTTGACTAGGTACTTTTTAAATACCGATTTGGTGTCTTTGGCATACTTATGCTCCACCAAAAAGCGTGCAAAATGCATACGCGTCAGTATGCTTTGCCCCGCGTGGGCAGAAGCCCACTCAAAGCTGCCATGGATGCCAGACTTTTCCAATCCAGCTGCCATCTGCTTGGCGCGCTCCAAGCGGCCAAGTCGCACCGCAGCCAAGCCAGTCTTGAGCGCCTCATTTTCTACATCGACATTCAAGCCGACGATATGCAAGGTGCGCTTTTTCCATGTCACAGAGATTTCCACGCCGTGGATTAATTGAATACCGTGCACGCTAGCCGCCAGCTTTGCTTCAGGCAGGCCGCTTATGTCATCATGGTCGGTCAGCGCAAGCACACTCACCCCGTGCTGTGCAGCATGCGCTACCAGCTCGGTTGGAGAAAGTAAACCATCAGAAATATTGGAGTGTGAATGTAAATCTATCATTAAACCATTGGTCATCAACAGCTTGCGCCAGCTCAACCCCTAAGAAAACACCTGATCAAAACTAATCATGTATTTCAATTAACTAAAATTACGCCTTGCAGGCGAGTAACTATAATAGCAAAATAGCACATTGAGCCAAAGTATTGTTTGGTACTTACGCGCCCTAAGTTTTTATTTACAAAGAGTGAATATGAAGTTTCTGTTTGATTTATTCCCCGTTATTTTGTTTTTTGTTGCCTTCAAATTTTTTGGCATTTTTACCGCAACCGCCGTGGCTATCGTCGCCACAATCGCGCAGATTGTTTATGTCAAAATCAAACATGGCGTGGTTGAAAAAATGCTCTTACTCAGCGGCGTGATTATCACCGTATTTGGTGGCGCCACTTTGCTACTTAAAGACCCCACTTTTATTCAATGGAAGCCCAGCATTTTATACTGGCTATTTGCAGCGGGCTTACTGAGCTCCCAGCTCTTTTTTAAGAAGAACCCGATGCGCAGCCTTATGGAAAAGCAGGTTAAATTGCCGGATAACGTTTGGTCTGCCCTTAACGTTGCCTGGGCTTTGCTCTTTACCGCGCTAGGCTTTATCAACCTTTATGTGGCGTTTAATTACTCACAAGATACATGGGTAAACTTCAAACTGTTCGGTATTACCGGCATTATGTTTGGCTTTATTATTTTGCAAACCATTATGATCAGTAAATACCTGCCAAAAGAAGACGATAAAGGGGATGCACAATAATGTGGTACGCAATCATGGCCGAAGATACACCTAACAGCTTAGAAAAGCGTTTGGCAGCACGCCCTGAGCACCTGAGCCGCCTACAAGACTTGCAAAACGCAGGCCGCCTCCTGCTTGCCGGCCCATTTCCGAGCATAGATAGCACAGACCCTGGCCCCGCCGGGTTTTCAGGCAGTTTAATTGTGGCCGAATTTGCAAGTTTGGAAGAAGCCACTACTTGGGCAAATCACGACCCATTCGTCACTGCTGGTGTTTATCATCAAGTAACAGTGAAACCTTTTAGAAAAACGCTACCCTAAGTAGCTACTTACTGAGCATCAATAATCTAACAATGATCGATCAAATCAAAACACGCTTGCAGACATTAGAACCGACTACGCTGGATTTAATAGACGAAAGCGCACTACATGCAGGCCATCAAGGTAATGGTGGCGGTGGGCATTACAAGCTCAATATCACCAGCTCGCATTTTTGTGGCAAATCACAGATAATGCGTCATCGCCTTGTGTATCAGGCGCTTGCAGATTTAATACCGCATAAGATTCACGCACTCAGCATTCATGCAATTGCAACAGATGAAGTTTAAAATACGTCACAAATTTATTACCTAAATTTAATACTTAAGGATGTTTTACTAATGAAATTTACACAAACATTAATTGCCGTTGCTATTTTATCAATGACCCCATCAGTATTTGCTGCTGATGCGCTAGCAACAGTGAATGGCAAGCCTGTTAAACAATCACTCTACGACGTAATCGTCAAAGACGTGACTGCTAACGGCCAAAAGATTGATGCCAACACCAAAGCAGCAATTATTGATGAGCTTGTAAGCTCTGAATTGGTATACCAAGAAGCGCAGAAACTAGGCCTAGATAAACAACCTGACTTCCAAGCACGTGAAGAATTGGGCAGCCGTAAACTACTAACCAGCGTTTTCCTGCAAGACTACGTTAAAAAACATCCGGTTTCAGACGCAGATACAAAAGCTGCTTACGAGAAATACAAAACCGCATACGGTGATAAAGAGTACAGCGCGCGCCATATTTTAGTTAAAACCGAAGCTGAAGCTAAAGACATCATTGCTCAACTAGGCAAAGGTGGCGATTTTGCAAAACTTGCAAAAGAAAAATCATTAGATCCTGGCTCTAAAGAAAAAGGCGGCGATTTAGGCTGGTTCTCACCAGCAACGATGGTAAAACCATTTAGCGATGTAGTGGCTAACCTACAAAAAGGCGCAACATCAAACAGCCCAGTGCAAACACAATTCGGCTGGCATGTAATTAAGCTGGTAGACACACGCGCTGCACAGCCACTGCCTTATGAGAAACTAAAAGACGGCTTACAAAAAAATCTGCAACAACGTAACCTAGAAAAACTAATGAGCGACTTACGCGCTAAAGCAAAAATCGACATTAGCAAATAAGTATTAGTAAGCAATTACAAACCGTTATAAAGGCTCCAGAGATGGAGCCTTTTGCATCTGTAACTGCCGCCATCTGTACTAATGTTTTACTTTATACTAGACGTTATTTTTCGACGACTGCCTGCACTTTCTTTTAAATTATGCGATAATAAGAATTGTTATCATCTGTAAAATGCATCCTTCAATCTATATGCAATTTTTATCTCAATTAAAAGCTGGTCAACGTGCGGTTATCTCAGCGATAGAGGCTGAAGACTCACTGTTTCACCGCCTCACGGCGCTGGGGTTTCGCGTCGGCAAGCCTTTAAGCATTATGCGCCGCGCCAGCTTTAACGGCCCGATCCATGTGCGCCTTGGCACAACAGATGTCATTCTGCGCGTCACTGAAGCTGACCGTATTCAAATCAACGCAATATAAAGTTAAATAAATGAAGCGTATTGCGTTACTCGGTATGCCAAATACTGGAAAATCCACGCTATTCAATCGCATTAGCGGTGCCTCTGCGCGCGTAGGTAACTGGCCCGGCATTACGGTTGACTTACTAAGTGCCAAAATTCTACTCGGCGGCAATATTGTAGAGCTGATTGACTTACCGGGCATTTATGACCTGCATGGTTTCTCTGAAGATGAGCAAGTGGTTAGGCACTTCATCACCAGCAACCCTGTCAATTTACTGGTGGTGTTACTCAACAGCACGCAAATTGACCGCCAGCTATCGCTGCTGCTACAGATTAAAAAGCTGGGCTTTCCAATTGTGCTTGCACTCAACATGGCAGATGAGGCAAAACGCGCAGGCATCACAATTGACGCAGATGGCTTAAGCCAGACCTTAGGCTTACCGGTTATACAGATTAGTGCAAAATATGGCGATGGTTTACCAAAAGCATTAGCTGCTGCCACCGCCATTATTAATCAGCAAGATACAACAACAAACCCTCAAAGCATCAGCCTCATGCTAAAAGAAGAGCATGATATTGAGGATGAAATGCATGCGCTAATTCAGCAACATGTAGATATCCCGGCCACACTCACAGACGACGTGACGGACAAAATAGATAAAGTGTTATTGCACAAATGGTTGGGTTTACCACTATTTTTTGCTGCAATGTTTTTACTGTTTCAATTTATCTTTGCAGTGGGCGCGCCGATACAGGACGGCTTGGCATGGCTACTAGATCTGCTGCGCACTGAACTGCTGAACCCGCTATTTATCAATACACCTACATGGTTAAGCGGCCTGATGCTGGATGGCATTTACAATGGCGTGGCCACAGTTGCCGCATTTGTGCCGATTATTATTCTGTTCTTCTTAGTCATGTCGATGGTAGAAGACAGTGGCTATTTATCACGCGCAGCATTCCTGATGGATGCCATCATGGCAAAAATGGGGTTAGATGGTCGCAGCTTTGTCATGATGCTGATGGGCTTTGGCTGCAACGTGCCGGCCATTATGGGCACTCGCATTATGCGCTCACGTAGCATGCGCCTGCTCACTATGCTGGTGATACCTCTATCATTATGCTCAGCCAGAATGCAAGTATTTATCTTTATGATTGCGGCACTGTTTAGCCCAAGCCAAGCACCGTTAATCTTGTTCTCGCTGTACGTGATGAGCTTCTTCACCATGTTTTTAACCGCGCTCTTATTTCAAAACCAGTATAAAAATACCGAGCCGTTTATTTTAGAGCTACCACCTTACCGCTTTCCTACCCCGCGTCAGATTGTGTTGCGCGGCTGGCATGAAGTGAAGCACTTTTTAAACCGTGCAAGCAAGTTTATCGTACTGGGCGTAGTGCTGGTATGGCTGTTGACCAACTTCCCAAGCAATGTGGCACCTGCAAGCATCGACACCTACGCAGGACAAATCGGCGTATTCTTCACGCCGATACTAGACCCAATTGGCATTAATCACGAGCTTGCCATTGCCTTAATTTTTGGCTTTGTGGCTAAAGAAATTGTGGTGGGTGCACTGGCAGTCATTTACGGCCTGCAAGGCGATGCTCTCATGGCACAAATGGCTACCCAAATCGACTGGGTACAAGCGTTAAGCTTCATGCTATTCACCTTGATTTACACGCCGTGCCTATCGACAATTGCCACGATTAAAAATGAATCTAAAAGCACGGCATTTATGTGGCTATCGATTGCTTGGTCTTTAGGCCTTGCCTGGGTGGTTAGCTTCACTTTCTACCAAAGTGCGCGCTTACTGGGTTACTAATCCCGGTTCCAGTTTTGGCTTGCTGGGATTTGGCTTCAAACTGACTACATTCTCCATCAGTCACCCTATTAATGACTGATGGAAAAACTCTATACCCCACATCACTGAACAAGCCTTACAATGTGACATTGGCTATTGAGCTTAACCTTCAGTTGCATTAAATCGTGACAACACCATCTAACATCGTAAAATCGCCTAAAGTTGCCATTATCGGCGGCGGCCCTGCCGGGCTGATGGCAGCAGAAACCTTAAGCCTAGCCGGCATCCACGTAGACTTATACGATGCAATGCCAAGCGTAGGCCGTAAATTCCTAATGGCAGGCAAAGGTGGTATGAACATCACCCATTCTGAGGCGCCAACACCGTTTCTCTCACGTTATGGCACACGTCAGGCACAGATTGCTCCACTATTAGATGCAATGCCCCCTCAAGCGCTGCGTGAATGGATACACGCACTGGGCATCGATACCTTTGTCGGGTCTTCAGGGCGCGTATTCCCAACTGAGATGAAAGCAGCGCCACTATTACGCGCCTGGTTGCATCGCTTACGTGACGCTGGCGTTAACTTCCACATGCGCCACCGCTGGACTGGCTGGGACAACGACAAACTACGGTTCAGCACGCCAGATGGAGAGCTTTCCTCTGCAGCAGACGCTGTGGTGTTCGCTTTAGGTGGTGGTAGCTGGGCACGCCTAGGCTCGGATGGCGCATGGGTAAACTTGTTTAGCAATCATGGCATATCCGTGTCTCCATTAAAGCCAGCCAATTGTGGCTTTAATGCCGATTGGAGCGAGCACTTTACCTCCCGCTTTGCAGGCTCACCGCTTAAGACTGTCGCAATATCCATTCCGGATGAGCACGCGCAAATCCAGCGCAAACAAGGTGAATGCATGATTACGGCAAATGGCATAGAAGGCGGCTTAATTTACGCACTATCTGCCAACATTCGCAACACGATAGACACCAGCGGTGCAGCTACCATATATTTAGACCTGCTACCGGACAGAACACTGGAGCAGGTGCTGGCTGAGGTAAGCCACCCGCGCGGCTCACGTTCGTTATCGAGCCACCTCCAGAGCCGACTTGGCATCACAGGCATTAAGGCTGGCTTATTGCGGGAGTTAGTATCAGCACAAGACTATACGCATCCGGTTAAGCTCGGTAACGCCATTAAAGCGCTGCCACTCAGGTTAACCTCAGCACGCCCAATTGATGAGGCGATCAGTAGTGCTGGTGGGGTTGATTTTAAAGGTTTAAACGAACACCTGATGATAGAGAACTTACCTGGCATGTTCTGTGCGGGAGAAATGCTAGATTGGGAAGCGCCTACTGGCGGCTACCTGCTTACGGCGTGTTTTGCATCTGGCCACAGCGCCGGACTCGGGGTAATAGACTGGCTAAACGCCAAGCGCTAACATGGATTGGCTAAATGCTATACGATATGTTTAGCTGACATACTTAGAATATAGCGGGAATACAGCGCGCATCACGCCCTAAACATGAAATAAACTGCGCCCATCAAACAAAGCCCAGCCCATAAGAAATCAAGCTTCATCGGCTGTTGCATATAAAACACCGCAAATGGGACGAATACCGCTAATGTAATCACCTCTTGCAATATCTTCAGCTGCGCGAGCGACATCACAGTAAACCCTATACGGTTTGCCGGCACCTGAAATAGATACTCCAACAGTGCAACACCCCAGCTGAGCAGCGCAGCAATGATCCAAGGTTTATTATTAAGATTTTTTAAATGGGCATACCACGCAAACGTCATAAATACGTTAGAAATGGTAAGTAACAGGATAGTTTTAAAAATAACAGGCATAGGGCGGGCTTAAACGAAACTACAGCGATTAAACGGCAATTACACTATGCGCCAGCATTGCAGGGCAAGTTTAGCAAGATGTGTGACACACCCATACGCTCCACATGCCCAGCTTAGAATTAAACAGCGGCCTCGCCGGTTTCACCAGTTCTGATACGTACCACTTGCTCTATGTTGCTTACAAAAATCTTACCATCACCGATTTTGCCAGTATGTGCAGCATTAATAATGGCATCAACAGCAGACTCAACAATTGCATCAGCTACCACTAACTCTAATTTAATTTTAGGTAAGAAATCAACTACGTACTCCGCGCCACGGTATAGCTCTGTATGCCCTTTTTGACGACCGAAGCCTTTAACCTCTGTCACGGTTAAACCATTTACGCCAATTTCAGATAAGGCTTCACGCACTTCATCTAATTTGAATGGCTTAATAATCGCTTCGATTTTTTTCATACCGGCAAACTCCTAATAGTATTTAACTTCTATAATTTTATTGATTTACTGCTTTAATGCATTTGCTTTAAATTCTTGAGTGGCGCTACTCAACATCAGCTACAGCTGATTTCATATTAGCCTAATTTAATCTAGTTTTCCAATATTCGTTCAGCTTTGCGGTGATGGGGTAACGTCTGTCCTTACCAAAACCTTTGTCTGTGATGCGCACACCCACCGGCGACTGCCTGCGCTTATATTCATTGCGATCAATCATGGCAATCACACGGTTAATATCCGCAATCGGGTAGCCTAGCGCAACGATATCCGCCCGTGACAAATCATCTTCAACATAGGCTTCAATAATGCCATCCAGCACGTCATAAGGCGGCAAGCTGTCCTGATCCACCTGATTAGCTCTTAACTCGGCAGAAGGCGGCCGCGTAATGATGCGCTCAGGAATCACTCTGGATAGCTCATTACGATACGCACATAAGCGATACACCAAGGTTTTAGGCACATCTTTCAACAAAGCAAAGCCACCTGCCATGTCGCCATAAAGCGTGCAATAGCCCACGGCCATTTCGCTCTTATTGCCGGTTGTCACCACGATGCTGCCAAATTTATTGGATATTGCCATCAGTAACATGCCGCGTATACGCGCCTGCAAGTTCTCTTCTGTGGCGTCAAATGGCATATCACCAAACTGGGGCGATAACGCACTCAAGTAATTTTCGAACAGCGGCTTAATTGCAATCTCGCTATACTCTACGCCTACAAGGTCTGCCATTTCGCGTGCGTCATTCACGCTCATATCCGCAGTAAACTCCGACGGCATCATGACCGCATGCACTTTATCTGCGCCTATGGCATCTACCGCCAACGCCAAGGTTAACGCAGAGTCTACGCCACCGGACAGGCCAATGACCACGCCAGGAAAACCATTTTTATTAATATAATCAGCCAAGCCTAATTTTAAGGCCTTATACACCATGGCTTCAAGTGACAGGCTTTGCGCAATCTCTCCATAGATGGGCTGCGCGTGTTCAAACTCAATCACTTCAAGTTCGGATTCAAATGCATCTAACTCTGCAATCAACTCGCCTTGTGCATTTAATACAAAAGAAGCGCCATCAAATACTAACTCATCCTGGCCACCAACCATATTGACATAAACGACCGGCAGGCTATTTTCTAACGCGCGCTGCCTTAACACCTCAAACCGGGTGCTTTGTTTTTTCATGTGGTAGGGTGAGCCATTCATTGCAATTAATAACTCAGCGCCCGCTACCTTTGCCAACAATGCCGGCTTTTGTTCCCAGACATCGGCACAAATCAATAGGCCGACCTTAACGCCACAATGATTAAACACCAGCGCCTCAGAACCCGATGCAAAATAACGCTTTTCATCAAACACGCCATAATTAGGCAAAGCTTGTTTATGATAAGTGGCAACAATGCTGCCACCTTCTAAAATAGACGCGGCATTAAAGCACTGATCGCCCTCTTGGTGCGGATGACCCACAATCACCGTAATATCTGGCAGTTGCTTGGCAAGTGCGGCTAATGCATCTTCACAGGCGCGCAGAAAGTCTGGGCGTAATAGCAAATCTTCAGGGGAATAACCACATAAGGAAAGCTCAGGCGTAACAACTAAAGTTGCACCCTGCTCTTTAGCCATAGTCGCATAAGAAACGATTTTTTTTGCATTGCCGGCTAAGTCGCCGACAATACAGTTGATTTGCGCGATTGCAATTTTCATTAATGAATAGTTACTTTAATTAGATAGAAACAAATCGCCTAGGCATCAATAGCTACCGCCAGCATCTTTAATCAATTTAACGATTTCAGTATGCTGCCCTTTAAGCGCGTACACCAAAGCCGTTAATCCATACTGATCTTTAGCTTTCACTTTTGCCTGGTGATCAAGTAGTAATTTCACCATTTCAGCATCGCCATTATCAACTGCGATATGCAGCAACGGTGTGCCTTGTGAATCAAGATTATTCACATTAGCGCCAGCCATCACCAACACTTTTACTACCTCAATTTTTGCTTTTTTAACCGCCCAAGTAAGTGCGGTCCACTTGGTTGAATCTTTCTGATTTACCTGAGCCCCATGTTTAAGTAAAAAATCCACGACAGGTGCATGGCCTTCACGTGCAGCAATCATCATCGCGGTAACGCCAAAGCTATCTTGCATGCTGACATCAGCTTTGTTATCCAGCAACACCTTCACCGTTTCAACATCACCACTTTTGGCCGCGTGCATCAATACCGTTTTGCCATCATCACTTTTAATGTTGACATCAGCACCATGCTTAACCAGCAAAGCTACGGTGGCAGAATAGCCAGAAGAAGCAGCTAAGCCAAAAGCACTCCAGCCCGCGCCATCTCTTGCAGCTGAATCAGCACCTAGCTCTAGTAGTTTTTTTACCGTAGCAACATGATTCTTTTTCGCCGCATACATTAAAGCAGTCCAAGCATCGTTGTCCTTGGCATTAATATCAGCACCTTTGGCCACGAGCGCAGCAACCACATCCGCATTATCCTTACGTGCGGCGTACATCAATGCGGTGATACCCTCTTCATCTTTGATATTAGGATTAGCGCCACTCGCTAGCATTGCATTGACTGTGGCGACATCACCCTTTGAGGCTGCCGTCAGCAAATAGGCAATATCCTCTGCTGCATAAGCTAGCGGCACTGCTAACAAGCCTGTGAGCATTAGGGTAAATAAGCGTATCGCCAATGTTTGCATAGGTTTCACTAAATAATCGCTCTCTAAATCAAAGATTTTTCTGACGCATCGCTGCCAGCACAGCTTCGCCCAAGCCTGCAGGTGAGCTTGCAACTACCGCACCAGCAATTTCCAAGGCACGAATCTTATCTGAGGCTTTACCACTACCGCCAGAAATAATTGCACCCGCATGACCCATGCGCTTACCAGCCGGCGCAGTTTGGCCTGCGATATAGGCAGCCACAGGTTTGCTCACATTGCTCTTAATAAACTCGGCAGCAGCTTCTTCATCAGAACCACCGATTTCACCCACCATAATAATGGCTTCGGTTTCAGGGTCGGCTTCAAACATTTCCAGACACTCAATGAAGTTAAGCCCCTTGATCGGGTCGCCACCGATGCCCACACAAGTGCTTTGACCCAAGTTCAATGCAGTGGTTTGATGCACCGCCTCATAGGTGAGCGTACCTGAGCGTGACACCACGCCCACTTTGCCGCGTAAGTGAATGCTGCCTGGCATAATACCGATTTTGCATTCGTCCGGTGTAATCACGCCTGGGCAGTTTGGCCCGATTAAACGCGTGCCATTAGCTTTCAATGCAGCTTTTACATTGAGCATATCTAAAACAGGGATGCCTTCAGTAATACAGATAATAAGCTCGATGCCTGCATCGCTAGCTTCTAAGATAGAGTCAGCCGCAAATGCCGGTGGTACATAAATAACACTGGCATTAGCACCAGTGGTACGCACCGCATCACGCATGGTGTTAAATACAGGCAGGCCTAAATGCAACTGGCCACCCTTACCAGGGGTGACGCCACCCACCATTTGCGTGCCATAAGCCATGGCTTGCTCAGAGTGGAAAGTACCTTGTTTACCGGTAAAACCTTGGCATAACACTTTGGTGTTTTTATTAACTAAGATACTCATGCTACCACCGCCTTTACTGCTTGCTGTGCAGCATCTGTTAAACCTTCAGCCGAAATAATATTAAGCCCGCTTGTTTGTAACATTTTTTTACCTAAATCCACATTCGTACCTTCTAAACGCACAATCACAGGAATTTGCATACCGACTTCACGCACTGCGGTAATAATGCCCTCAGCAATAATATCGCAGCGCATAATGCCGCCAAAAATATTCACTAAAATTGCTTTCACATTGCTGTCAGCTAAAATGATTTTGAACGCTTTAGCCACGGTTTCTGCCGTTGCACCACCGCCCACGTCTAAAAAGTTAGCAGGCATGCCACCGTGCAGTTTAATCAAATCCATAGTCGCCATGGCTAGGCCAGCACCGTTCACCATGCAACCAATATTGCCGTTAAGTGCGATGTAATTTAAACCCGCATGGTGCGCAACCGCTTCTTTACTGTCCTCTTGGCTCCAGTCACGCTGCTCGGCTAACGCTTTTTGGCGATACAAAGCATTGTCATCCACGCTCATTTTGCAATCTAGAGCATACAACTTGCCGTCAGTCGTCACCACTAATGGGTTAATTTCCAACAAGGCTAAATCATTGTCTTTAAATAAGCGGTATAAGCCTTTTAACAGCTTGGTAAACGCGCCAATTTGGTCACCGCTTAAATCGAGTTTAAAGGCTAAATTACGTGCTTGAAAATCCACTAGGCCATTTAGTGGGTCACAGACTTCTTGCAAGATTTTTTCTGGGCTAGTGTGCGCAATTTCTTCAATATCCATACCACCAGCTACAGATGCCACCACCACCACGCGCTCTAATGTTCTATCTACCAACATAGATAAATACAGCTCACGTGCGATAGGCAATGTTTCCTCAACCAACACTTGGTTCACAGGCTGACCATCTGGCGCATTCTGATAAGTGACTAGCGTTTTTCCTAACAACTCACCCGCAACATTCTGCGCTTCAGCAGCAGATTTCACCACTTTAACGCCGCCTGCTTTACCGCGGCCGCCAGCATGTACTTGTGCTTTTACTACCCAGCCATCGCTAGCGATTTCGGTAGTAACGCCCACAGTTTGTTTCGCAACTGCAACAACTTGACCACGAGGTACGGGAATGCCGTATTTTTGAAGTAGTGTTTTCGCTTGATACTCATGCAAATTCATAAAAATAGCTCGATTTAAAGGTTATGCACATTTTCTCGCAATTCAGAGAAATGCGCTAGCAAAGTAATGTAAGTTGATGCCATTAATGAAGTGGATAGTCGAGTGTATAATAAAACTTTACGTTCAGATTGTTTACTTATGCGTTTAGTTGTTCAAGGCAAGGCCATTACTTTTGCACATTTAGCTCATATTCACCAACTCTGCGCCACTAGCGTGCAATTTGTTCAAATCGCGCAACATGGCTACTACCTGGCCAACCAGTCTGAAGTAAATCCATCCGTTCAGCAGTTTTGTGCAGATCAAAATATAGACTGCGCTTATGTACAAAATGATCAACTGATACAACATTATGGCTTATGCGTGATGGATATGGACTCTACGCTTATCAGCATTGAGTGCATTGATGAAATTGCCGATATGGTCGGCTTAAAACCACAAGTGGCCGCCATTACCGAACGCGCCATGCAAGGCGAGTTAGATTTTGCACAAAGCCTGCGTGAACGTGTGGCCTTACTCAAAGGCCTGCAAGAGTCAGACCTGATGCGCGTACTGAACGAACGATTACAACTCAACCCGGGCGCACAGCAGTGGATAGATAACTGTAAAGCAAACAATATCACTACCTTATTAGTATCTGGCGGCTTTAACTTCTTTGCAGACCGCGTGAAAGCCATGTTAGGACTGGATTACGCCGTTGCCAACACTTTGGAAATTATTGACGGCAAACTAACCGGCAAGATTTTGGGCAATATTGTGGATGCACAAACCAAGGCGGATGAATTAGTGAGACTGCGTGACCGTTTAGGCCTAAGCACAACGCAAACTATTGCCATTGGTGATGGTGCTAATGACCTGAAAATGATGTCTGCCGCTGGAGTGGGGATTGCCTACCATGCCAAACCAGTGGTGCAAGCGCAGGCAAGCTATGCACTCAACCACATGGGCTTAGACGGCGTGATTAACTTATTCGCTAGCTAAATATCACAATAGCGCCAGCTCGGCTTCGGTAAAGCCTGCCTGGCGTCTAGCCTCTAAATTAAAAGGCTTACGCAAAGTTGGCGCGCTGTATTGCTGAGCCAGTGTTGCATAAGTGGCTATCGGTTCTAACTCGCGTTTGCTGCACAGCCAATTAAACCAAACATTCCCAATCGCAACATGGCCAATCTCATCGCGCAAGATAATATCCAAAATTCCCGCCATGGCAACATCGCCAATTTGCGCAAATTTATTTCTCAACGATGGGCTGGCATCTAAGCCACGTGCCTCCATGGTGCGCGGCACCAATGCCATTCTTGCCAATACGTCATCTTGCGTGCGTGCCACCATTTCCCACAGGCTGTCATGGCCAGTAAAATCGCCATACTGATAACCTAGGGTTTGTAGATGCGCGTTCAGTAAACCAAAATGATAGGCTTCTTCAGCCGCCACTTTTAACCAATCCGCGTAATACTGCTGCGGCATACCGGCAAAGCGCCAAACGGCATCTAGGGCTAGGTTAATGGCATTAAACTCAATATGCGCCAAGGCGTGTATCAAACCGGCACGCCCTTCTGCTGTACGCATGGAGCGCTTACCGACCTCGAGTGGAGATACCAGCACCGGGAGTTCCGGGCGGCCGGGGATCGACTGGGAGGTCGACAACTCACGCTCGACATCCAGCGCCAGTGTACCCAACTGCCATGATTGGTACAGCGCGGTGACTGCGCTGGTTTTGTGTATAAGCTGACATTCAGCCAAGCAGCTAAGTGCCGCCTGCCTTAATTCTTGCATTGATGCTTTCCGTTCATTAAACCTTGTTAACTGGATGATCTACTCTAGTGTTAATAATGATGCGATGTAGGCACAGGTTTAGCGCCATTTAACGCGATAAAGTCCAACTCACCCGCTTTCATATCTGGCACCAATAAATATCGCTCATCTTTTGTGATGGCGATATCTGCCGCAGATTGATAGCCAGCTTTAATCAAAGAAACATCGCCCATCATATTCACCCTAAAGACTTTGCCATTTTTCCAATCACTCACATACATTACGCCGCTAGAGTGATGCACTACGCCATCGCCGCCGCCAAAGCCCTCTGCTAAATCCGACAGCTCTGCAGTAGATGTATTTAGGCTGTATAAAATGCCAGAAGTGAAATCCACATAAATCAGATTGTTGCCGGTATCGTCAGCGAGCAAACCGTTAGGTGCCTTTACGCGTGGGTCTTGTGTATCTTTAATCAACAATTTAACTTCGCCATGCGGGGTAATTTTATAAATCGCGCCGCCTTTGCCGGTGTTAAATAAATCACCGCTGTCGCTCACATACAAGTTACCCTGCAAGTCTGCCTCCAAATCATTCAAGAACAGCGGCACCGTAGGAAACGCCTCCGCCGGCACAAAAACGCTTACAGAGGGGTTGGTTGTTTTGACATTGACCTTGAGTATCTTGGTTTCTTTAATGCTGACATTGTGTGTCCTGCTATCTTGAATAACAATCTTGAGTATCTTGGTTTTATCAGCTACGTATAAATAATCACCAATAATTGCCAGGCCTTTCGGGTCATCTAAACCGCTGACAAACACGGTAACATTACCCTGCGGATCTACCACGCTGATGCGGCCATCACCATCTTTACCAAACTCATTGATTTCAGAAATAAATATTCTGCCATCCTTCGCCTGTACAGCAGATTCAGGTGTTTTTAATCCTGTAATTTTTTTGGCCACATACTTCAAATTGGCAGCTTGGTGTACTGGTGCTGTTTGATGTGGCTGAGTAGATTGGCAGCCTAGCACTAAAGCGCCCGCTGCTATTAGCAAACTAATTTTGGTATATTTTATTAACATTTTTAACTCTAACTAGAGATCCTATAAATGACTAGCAGTACTAATAATTAATAGTACTAACGACAAAAAAACCAACGCTAAAACGACATTGCTCGAATTTTTTTGGTTGGGAACAGCGTTACCATAGCGCAAGGCGATTTATCGGTCTGATATTGCTGAGATGTATAGTTGATGTGGCTATTGATATGTGCCTGCAAAGCGCTATCTGCCTGCATTTTAGCAACTACATCCGCCATCGCAGCAGCGTATGCTTTTTCAATTGAAGCCTCGGCCTGCATGTGCATGCTTAAAAAACCACGCACTTGTGACTTACCAACATACTCACCAATGTGTTCACCCACGCCTTTATAGACATCAGCCGTTACTTCACCAAAAAACAATTGTGCTTGTGGGTTATAAAATAACTTAGGTTGCAACCACACCAAGGCATTACCAGATTGATTGCTTTCACACATACCTACATCACCATAGGCCTTAGTGAAAGTTGAAAGTGCCACCTTCTCCACCACCGGACCTTGGTAAAACCAGTAATCTTGATATGGACTCCACAACCTGATAGGGTTGGTATAATCTACAGGCTGTATATACATCAGCAACTGAGATGAGCCTTTAGTAGCGGCCGGTTCTGCCGCATAAGCGTTAACGCTGCTGCCGATAGCTAACAACGCGATTAATTTCATTACATTCATTTTCATCCAGTTTTCCTACTTCGTTTTATAACTAATGCGGTAAATGATATTCGCCTTATCGTCCGACACATAAAGCGCACCATCCGCCCCTACTAAAACATCGACCGGCCGACCCCACGCTTGTTGATTAGACAACCACCCGCTTGCAAAGTCTTCCACCGCCAGCGGCTCATTGGCCTTGAATTTTACTCTAACTAACTGATAACCAGCAGGCTGTTTACGGTTCCAGGAGCCATGTAACGCCACAATAGCATCTGTTTTGTACGTTGCAGGCCAATTGGTTTTGTCTAAAAAGCTAATGCCTATAGGCGTGGTATGTGCCCTAAAGCTCACTGCAGGCGCTTGTGTGGTTGCACAAAAACCAGCGGCACCCTTAAAGTTAGGGTCTTCAAACTGTGTACCAATTTCCTTACTGCCACCCCAGCAGTGCGGCCAGCCATAATGTTTACCTGCCTCAACCTTGTTTAAATGCTCAGGCGGTAATTCATCATTCACTGCCCCGCCTTGCGTACCACTGCGGTTATCCGCACCATTATTAGTAGCATACATGGCGCCGGTCACCGGGTGCCACGCAAACCCTTGCGAGTTGCGTAAACCGCGTGCATAAATGGCTGACTGCTGGTGTCGCCCCAAGGTCGTTAATGCGCCAGCAGGTTTGCCCTCAACAGTGTATCTGAGCATCGTTGCCCGCATCGGTTCATTTTCTATACAAACATTGCAGCTAGAACCTACATTCAGATACAAAAATCCATCTGGCGCTAAACGAATGTTTTTCAAGGTATGCCCGCCAGTAGGCAGGTTGGAGATAAATGCCTGCGGTTTAGACCAGCGCTCACGCTCAGGCATGATTTTTACCACGCCATCTTGATTGGCAATTAACAGACTATCACCCACAAACGCGAGCCCTTGCGGTGAGTTTAGATTTTGCGCAACAGCAATTACCTCATCAGCAACACCATCACGATTACGGTCTGGCAGCATGACCACACTATTGCTGCCTAGCGCCGACACATAGAGGTCGCCCTTGGCATCTAGCGCCATCATTCTGGGGCCAGATAACTGCGCACCACCTTTGGTATTAAAATCTGCAAACACCTCGATTTTAAAGCCCTCCGGCAAGCGAATACTGGATAAATCAGCCGCAAAGGCAGGCTGTGCTGCAAGTAACGCCAAGCCGGCGAGTAATAGTTTGTGTGTGTTTAATATAGAAATCATGACTCCCCTAGCACGATACGTTGTTCAAACATCTTTGCCAGCGGCAGGTGAATACGGCCGGTTAGGTTAAAGCTTAAGTTAGATTCAGTTAAAGCTTAAGTTAGATTCAGTCCAAGCTAGATTAAACCTTAAGCTAGGTTAATACGTCCGACCATATATTATGTGCCCAAGCCTTGGCATAAGCGCCCTCTTTATCCGAAGGGGCGAGCGAAACACCGCCACCTTCTGCTGACACCATGATTTTTTTCGCTGCATCATAACGGTACACATTGGCTACATGCATAGCCTGTTTATCATCAACAAAGCTGTAACAGGTGTTCGCAAATACCGGTGCGGGGTCTGGGCTCCTGCCCTGCATCAACTCTACAATTGCACTCGCGCAAACCCGCGCTTGCGATGTAGCCATATGCGCAGACTTAGGCAAGCCAGAAGCAACACTATCGCCTACCACATGAACATTCGGCACTAACTTAGATTCATAGCTTAAAAAATCAACCTCGCACCACGGATAATCAGACGCGAGTAGATTTGCCATCTGCGCCGGCTTACCAGCACGCTGCGGTGGAATCACATTCAACACATCTGCCTTGATCTGCTCAAACTCCGTATTCACGGTTTTAGTTTGCACATCAACGGAAGCAATTGCACTATCAGGGCGATAATCAATCATGCCGGCATAATTATTAGCCCAAACTTTAGTAAACAGGCCTTTTTTAGAAATAATCTCGGCATTCGCATCCAGCACAATAATCTTACTTTTAGGCTTATGTGCTTTCAAATAATAAGCCACTTGGCAAATACGCTCATAAGGCCCGGGCGGGCAACGGTAAGGTGCTTTAGGAATGGTAATGACAAATACGTCACCATCGGGCATGGCCTCCAACTGCTGCCGTAAGTTCACGGTTTGCCAGCCAGCTTTCCACGCATGTGGAATCTGCTTTTGTGCCTCAGCGGTTTTTAGCTGTGGCAAATGGTCATAAATAAAATCTACGCCTGGCGCTACGATTAAACGGTCGTAACTGATTTCGCCGCGCTGCATGATCACTTTTTTAGCATCGCTATCCACTGCGGTGACTGTATCTTGCACCCACTGGATGCCATGGTGCTTTTTCAGCAAGTCATAACCAAAGGTCAGGTCGCTAATCTGCTGACTGCCGCCTAACACTAAATTACTCAGCGGACAGGACACAAACTGCGGTGACGGCTCTATCACCACCACTTCAATACCGCCCATACTCCACATCCGAATATACTTGGCGGCACTGGTGCCGGCATAGCCGCCACCAATCACCACCACACGGCCTATCGGTGGTTTTTTTCCCATCGCGATTGCATGCGGGGTAAACGCCAATGCCCCTAATACGCCTACAGTCTTAATAAAATCACGGCGATTAAAATCAGCTGTGTTATTCATCCTGCACCGCCTTTAGTTTTTGTGGTTCTGGCATGGTGTGTTTCTCAGGTTTTTGCCTTGAGAAATAATCTGCAAGCTGCTTAATTTCATCCAGCGTCAAGCCATTCGCATGTCTATGCATCACCGTGGCTGGGCGCGTGCCTTTGCGAAAATCAAGCAAGCGTTGCTCTATGTAAGCTTTATCTAGCCCTGCAAGTGCGGTTGCATCAAACTCGGCATTGGTTTTCACCGCATTGCCATTGGTACCGTGGCACGCCGCACAAGAGGCTGCCAACGTTCGGGTATGCAAAGCCTGCTCTGCAAAAACAAAATCCTCAGCAGCTCTGCCGGGTATCGGCAAAACAACTGAGGATATCAGTATCAAATTTAGAATAAATGTTTTCATGGGCTCTTCATCTTATTAGAAACACCACTACATATAATCAAACTTACAACAATCGGGTTATCTACAGCACCAACCTATAGTGGCCAGTGCCTAGATACCCAGCGTTAAGACACCAAGTTCAAGTGATTAGAAACACTTCTCTTCTAAACAGCCATCATCTCTCACGCCTAGTGAAGTAAGCAACTCTACCATTTTGGTATTGCCCTCATCACGCACGGCACGAAGAATAGAAACATCAGCACGCATTTTAATATTAACGTCAGCACCTTTAGCCGCTAACAATTTAACAACATCTGAATAACCGCCAAACGCTGCCATATGGAAAGCAGTGTTTTTGCTGATTGGATGTTGGTAGTTAAGGTCAGCACCGCGCTCAATCAATAACTCAACCACTTTAAGCTGGCCTTTAGTTGCAGCAATTTGTAATGCAGACCAACCGAAAAACTTGTCATTTGGTTTAGCATCAGTATCCAGATACTTTTTAACTAGCTTTACATTACCATCACGCAAAGCCTCGGTATAGCGCATATGGTCATCATCGTTCAACTCCGCCATTGATGCGATTGGGTAAAACAAGGCTAATGCTAAAACAAGTGTTCTAAAAAAATTCATGCTGCTTTTCTCCAAAGTCATTTATTAAAATTTTTGTCACTATTAAAACCGTACAGACCAAACTTATGGTGTTTTAAAGTCTATTTAAAACCATTATTAACAGAGCCCCAATTAGCAGAGCCCTGGCCATCAAACGCATATATTAGGCGATGTACTTTCTTGCATTGCGGAACATACGAATCCAAGCACTATCTTCAGCATCATCACAACGTTGCCATGTATTCTGCACGCTGCGGATCACACGTTCAGGATGTGGCATCATAATACTAAAACGTCCATCCGTGCTGGTTAATCCGGTGACCCCTTGTGGTGAGCCGTTAGGATTCAACGGGTACACCTCGGTAGGTGCTGATGCATGATCAATGAAACGCATCGTCACTAATTTTTGTGCTAACAGCTCATTGACAGCATTAGGCTGAGAAAATTCCGCAAAACCTTCACCATGTGCCACAGCAATCGGCATTTTGCTGCCAGCCATGCCATTAAAGAAGATAGATGGAGACGCTAAAACTTCAACCATGCTGAGGCGCGCTTCAAATTGCTCTGATTTATTTTTCACAAAATGTGGCCAATGTGCGGCACCTGGAATCAGCTCGCGCAGGTTACTCATCATTTGGCAGCCGTTACATACGCCTAGCGCAAAGCTATCTTGGCGATCAAAGAACGCAGAAAACTCATCACGCGCACGTGCGTTAAACAGGATAGATTTAGCCCAACCCTCACCTGCACCTAGTACATCACCGTAAGAGAAACCACCACAGGCAACCACACCCGCAAAGTCTTTAAGTGAAACACGGCCAGCAATAATGTCGCTCATATGTACGTCATAAGCGGCAAAGCCAGCACGGTCAAACGATGCGGCCATTTCCACATGGCCGTTCACACCTTGCTCACGCAAGATTGCCATTTTAGGGCGCGCACCGGTTGCAATGTACGGTGCCGCAATATTTTCACTTGGGTTGTAAGTTAATTCTGCAAACAAGCCACGGTCAGCATCGTTTAACAATCTGTCGTATTCTTGCTGCGCGCTTACTGGGTTATCACGCAGTTTTTGCATATGGTAAGTAGTTTCAGACCACATACGGTGCAAGTTAACACGTGTATCCGCAAACACCACTTGGCCATGCTGCTTGATTTCAATTTGGTTAGCTACTGTGACTTCTGCCACCACGTGTGCCAAGCCGTTAAACTGAGCAATCACGGCCTGCGTATCTTCTGCACGCACCTGAATCACCGCACCCAACTCTTCGTTGTATAGCGCCTCAACCAAGTTGCCCGGCAAGCTAGATACATCTGCGTTTAAACCACAGTGCCCAGCAAACGCCATCTCAACCAAGGTTGAGAACAAGCCACCGTCAGAACGGTCATGGTAGGCCAAAATCTTGCCTGATTTATTCAGTTGCTGAATCGTGTTGAAGAAATGCTTAAGCTGGCTTGCATCATCTACATCCGGTGCAACATTGCCCACTTCACCGTAAACCTGAGCCAAGCTTGAGCCGCCCATACGGTTTTTACCTGCGCCCAAATCAATTAAAATCAATTGTGAGGCAACGCCAGTTTGCAACTGTGGGGTTAAGGTTTTACGTGCATCCGGTGTTGCAGCAAACGCTGTTACCACCAATGAAATTGGTGAGGTCACCGCTTTGTTTTCGCCGTCATCATTCCATACGGTTTTCATACTCATTGAGTCTTTACCAACCGGGATGCTTACACCCAACTGTGGACACAATTCCATACCAACCGCTTTTACCGTTGCAAACAATGCAGCATCTTCGCCAGCGTGGCCAGCAGGTGCCATCCAGTTAGCAGAAAGTTTTAAATCACTGATGTCGTCAATCAAGCTGGCTGCGATATTGGTGATAGATTCACCAATCGCCATGCGGCCAGAAGCTGGCGCGTTTACCAATGCTAATGGCGCTTTTTCACCAATGGCAAAGGCTTCACCGCGGTAGGTTTCATAGCCAGCCAAAGTCACGCCTACGTCTGCCACCGGCACTTGCCATGGGCCAACCATTTGCTCACGCGCAACCAAGCCAGTCACTGAGCGGTCGCCAATCGTAATCAAGAATGTTTTATCCGCCACGCCTGGCAAACGTAACACACGTGCCGCCGCGTCTTTTAAATCAATTTTGCTTGTATCAAATGCGCTTAACACTGGCGCTGCGCTTTTAACATCACGCGTCATTTTTGGTGGTTTACCTAGCAATACAGATAAATCCATATCCACTGGTTTATTGTCAAAATGACTATCGGCCACCGTTAAGTGGCGCTCTTCTGTGGCATAACCTACTACTGCGTAAGGGCAACGCTCACGTGCGCAAATCTCTTTAAAGCGCGGTAAGTCTTCTTGCGCAATCGCCATCACATAGCGCTCTTGCGCCTCGTTGCTCCACAACTCGCGTGGTGACATGCCTGGCTCTTCATTGTTTACATCACGCAATTGGAATATCGCGCCCACGCCAGCATCGTTCACTAGCTCTGGGAATGCATTAGAAATACCACCCGCACCTACGTCATGAATACTTAAAATCGGGTTGTCTTCACCTAGCTGCCAGCAACGGTCAATCACCTCTTGTGCTCTGCGCTCTAGCTCAGGGTTACCGCGTTGCACAGAATCAAAGTCCAAGTTCTCTACGTTGCTACCGGTATCCATACTAGATGCCGCACCACCGCCCAAGCCAATCAGCATTGCTGGGCCACCCAGTTGAATCAGTGCCGCACCCGCTGGGATTGGGTTCTTTTTAGAGTGTTGCGCAGAGATATTACCAATACCACCTGCCAACATAATTGGCTTGTGATAGCCGCGCACTTCGGTATTACCAGTCGCGCTTGGTGCTTCAATTTCTAAGGTACGGAAATAACCGGTAATGTTTGGGCGACCAAACTCGTTGTTATAAGCCGCGCCGCCTAATGGGCCGTCCACCATGATCTGTAATGGTGAAGCAATGCGGTTAGGTTTACCGTAAGCCTCTGACTCCCAAGGCTGGGTAAAGTTAGGGATATTTAAGTTAGATACTGAGAAGCCAGTTAAACCCGCTTTAGGTTTAGAGCCGCTGCCGGTTGCACCTTCATCGCGGATTTCACCGCCGGCACCAGTCGCCGCACCCGCAAATGGAGAGATCGCAGTTGGGTGGTTATGCGTTTCCACTTTCATTAAGAAGTGCATATCTTCTTCAATAAAGCGGTATGCACCATCTTCAGATGGATAAAAACGCTTGGTAGGCTCGTTGGCTTGCTGACCCGCCACAATTGAAGCATTGTCAGAATAAGCCACCACAGTTTTACCTGGGTTCAGCTTGTGCGTATTGCGAATCATGCCAAACAGTGAGAACTCTTGTTGCTCACCATCAATCACCCAATCTGCATTAAAGATTTTATGGCGGCAATGCTCAGAGTTTGCCTGTGCAAACATCATTAACTCAACATCGGTTGGGTTACGTTGCATTCTGGTGTAGTTATCAAATAGATAATCTACTTCGTCTGGTGATAGCGCCAAGCCCATTTCGTTGTTGGCTTGGTTTAGCGCAGCCTTACCGCCCTCTAACACGTCAATCGTACTTAATGGCTTAGGTGTATCGGTATGGAATAATTTGCCGGCATCTTGCTTGTTAGCAAACACGCTCTCGGTCATGCGGTCATGAATCAATGGCAACAGCAATTGGCGCTCATTAGCGGTTAAAGGCTGGCCGCTCTTGGTTTGCACATAGTAAGCAATGCCGCGCTCTACGCGCTGCACTTCAGGCAAACCACAGTGCTGCACGATATCGGTAGCACGTGATGCCCAAGGGGAAATTGTGCCCACGCGTGGTAACACCAGAATAAACTCGCCGTTAGGCTCTTCAGCCTGCATACTTGGGCCGTAAGTCAAAATCTGGTTCAGCGTATTTTCTTGCTGGGCTGACAACGCACCATCCACCCATACAAAATGCCAGAACTCAGCGTAAATATGCCCAATGTTTGGACAGATTTCATTCAATTTATTTTGAATTTTTTCAATTCTGAAAGGTGATAAAGCAGCACTGCCACGCAGGCTGATCATTTGTGTGTTTGGATTAGATTGGCTCATTAAACTCAGCTAAATATCAAGGACAAGAATAAACCGAGATTTTAACAGATTAGCGCGTGTTAAGTCGCTAATCTGTCAGGCAAATTAATCAAGATATTTTGAGTGAGAGACCCAAAGCGAAAACCGCACTAGAGACTAAGCATGTGTTTAAAGCTTAACTGAACACTGGGTTTGACTAAAAACGTGGGCTTGACCAAAAAACCTAAGTTTTGCTAGTTAGCCACTGCCGGCGCCAAAAGATGGTGAGCATCACCAGCGCGATACCCAGCATTAAGCCCATTGCCCACCAAAAGCCATCTTTATCTGCCAGCCACGGCATCTCATGAAAGTTCATGCCAAAAATACCGGCAATCAGCGTAGCTGGCATAAACAGCATGGCAACAACGGTTAAGGCGCGCACTTCCAAGTTAACTCGTTGGCTTACGCTCGCCATGTAAATATCCATCATGCCGCTTAATGCATCACGGATAGACTCTAGCGACTCAATAAAACTCACGGTATGGTCGTACACATCACGCAGATACGGCATGGTTGCCGGTTTGAAAAAATCATTTTCGTTACGGCTTAAAGTGTTAATCACCTCACGCAGCGGCCACACCGCGCGGCGCAGCTCAATGCTCACATGCTTAAGTTGGTGAATCGCATGCAGCTCCGTATTGGTTGGCTTGTGCAGCAGCACCTCTTCAAGCGCCTCACTCGCATCGCCTACTGCCTCCAGCACGCTAAAGTATCTATCCACCACACTATCTAGCAACGCGTAGGCTAAGTAATCCACGCCCAACTCACGAATATGCGCACGGCTTGCACGCATGCGCGTTCTCACTGGCTCAAAATTACCGGTAGAACGCTCTTGAAACGTCAGTAGGTAATCTCGCCCTAACACAAAGCTCACCTGCTCTGAATCCATCGCCATCGCAAGTTTGTCGTACCTGAAGCAACGCGTTTCCATGAACACATAATCATCAAATTCGTCTATTTTGGGGCGCTGCTCGGTATTGAGAATATCTTCCTGCACCAAGGGGTGTAAGTGGAATAAATCGCCAATTTGCTTAATCAGCGTAGCATCATGCACGCCATGTACATTCAGCCAAACTTTCTTGCCTGCGTTGGTGTAGTCGCTTAATTTAAAGCTGGCGAGTTCATCGGCGCTTAATACTTGCTCGGTCAACTCTGCGGCGTCATAAGCCATCACGCTCACGCTAGGCTTTGCCACTTCTGCGGCATCAGCATCCATACTGCCCACGTAGACTAGCGAGCCAGGTGCCATACCGATTTTTGTAGAAAGATGCTTTTTAGGTTTACGCCGTCTTTTCATTGATTAACCTGACTTAATATTTAAGTGCGTATATTTAAGCGCTTATGCTTTAAACGCCTCGCCTATCGCCATAAAGTTACCACCCGCCACATGGTGTATAGTGCGTAACTCATTATGCCCATCAAAATGCCAGTGCCCATCGCTAAACACACGTTCATCCGCATGCGCCGCAACCACCTCGGCTAAAAACAAATCGTAAGTATCCTGAATATGCGGCTCGGCAATCAGCTTACACTCCAGCCAAGCCACACAACCCGTGACTAATGGCGCAGCAATCTTGCTGGCGGCAAACGTAGGTAAATCAAAGGCGGCAAACTTATTGTCCGCCTCTTTCCCCAACAATTCACGCCCAGAGCTAGCACCCACCCGCACCACCATTTCTGCCTGTGCACGGCACGGTACGTTAATGGCAAAACTACCAGAAGCCTCTATCAGCTCGCGCGTGTAAGTTTTTTTATCAATAACGATGGCAATTTTAGGTGGATCAAAATCCAGCGGCATATTCCATGCCGCTGCCATAATGTTGCGTTGATTGCCGTGAGCGGTGGTAACAAGCACGGTGGGGCCGTGGTTAAGGAGGCGGTAGGCTTTATTTAAATTAATCTCAACAACCATATCGTGAAGATTTTGCATCAGAAATATTTTTCCTTTAATGCTTTACATGTACCCTCAATTCCAGGAAACAATGAAGCAGAAGTAATACCCATCCTCATCAACTCATTCATCACTTTCACTCTCTCCGTCTTTAAAAGATCAATTTTGATCAAATATTTTCTATGTAGAGGTGTAACTGAGCTCAACCAACTCTCGATATCGCTTATGTTCGTTGATGTAACAACTGATTGCTGAGGGAGCGCTCTCGGATTATAAAGAGGTAAAAGTGTATGCGGTGAAAAGTACTTCTTTGCATCCAGCATATCTATTGTTGATTTTCGATCGGCCAACCAATCCCCTCTATTAAAAATGAAGAGTCTTACATAACCCTCACATTCATCTTTTTGCAGCTCACTAAAAGCAAAGAAAGCTGCAATATAAGGGGATTCCGTCCAATCCAGTAACGGTGTAGGAAATCCATGATGTTGAGCTAAGTTCAATAACGCTCCATGCTCTAAAGGGTCATCCAGATCAAAAGATTTATTCAACAAACTAACTAAATAATGATTTAACCGAGGAACATCTTGCTTTCCATATCGCCACAAATCATATCTGCCTGTACGGTGAAAAGTCGTTTTAAGCTTCCATTGACTATTTTTTTGCCCTCGGAATATAAAGTCAGAGTTACTATTAGATGTATTTAACCAGCGACCAAAATCTTCCCATGTAAAAATATAATCAGGTGTACTAAAAATTGTTTCATCTGGTTTAGTTAATTCAAAGTCACCATTCGTACCAATATTAGTTTCCCAAGTACCTGACATAAATGTATCTGTTAGTTGAAAAATAACTAACTTACCATCAGAAGCTTGAATTACTCCCTCAATATTTGACGGCTGTGTTAAGTACACAAACTTAGCGGAACTATAATCGTCAGAAAAACGAATGTCCGCCCATCTTGCGGGAGTATTAGTCGTGGCATCATAAATTGATACCGTGCCTTGAGTACTTAAATCCTTATCAAGATTAAGTATTACTTCACCTTTATTGGTTCCGGAAAACTTACCTAACCACTGACCCCACATACCCAAACCTCTCAAAAGAGCTTACTTCTGCCAAGCATCCTTCAACGTAACTGTCCGATTAAACACAGGCTTACCAGCCGCGCTATCTTTCCTATCCGCCACAAAGTAGCCGTGGCGCTCAAACTGGAAGCTTTCTTCTGGTTTTGCGTCTTTCAAACTTAGCTCTAGTTGGGTGGTAATCACTTGCACTGAATTTTGATTAATATCGTCCAAGAAATCACGGTCACCTTCGCCCGGGTGCGCCTCTTTAAACAGGCGGTCATACAAACGTACCTCTGCCTCGTAAGCGTGAGCTACGCTCACCCAGTGGATATTGCCTTTTACTTTTACGCTGTCTGAGCCCGGTGTGCCTGATTTAGTGTCCGGCAGGTATTCGCAATGCACAACGGTCACGTTGCCATCTGCATCTTTTTCGCAACCTGTACATTTCACTACATAGCCGTAGCGCAAGCGCACCATGCCTTCTGGTGTTAAGCGAAAGAAGCCTTTGGTTGGTGTTTCCATAAAGTCTTCGCGCTCGATCCAAAGTTCTTTGGTGAGTTGCACGGTACGTTTACCCAGCTCTGGTTTGAGTGGGTGGTTAGGGGCAAAGCAGTCTTCACTTTGGCCTTCTGGGTAGTTATCAATCACTAGCTTGATTGGGTCTAGCACGGCAATACGGCGCTCAGCATCTGTATTGAGCACTTCACGCATACAGTCTTCAAGTATGCTGTATTCGATCCAAGAGTCAGCTTTGCTTACGCCGATACGGTCGGTAAATAATTTAAAACCAGCAGCGGTGTAGCCACGGCGGCGGGCACCCGCAATGGTTGGTAAGCGTGGGTCGTCCCATCCACTCACGTGTTTTTCTTCTACCAATTGAATCAGTTTACGTTTTGAAAGCACCACATAGGTAAGGTTTAATCGTGCAAATTCATATTGTTTCGGCAATGGGTGCGCTAACAAACCAGCTTCGGCCAAACGCTCCAGCAGCCAATCGTAAAATGGGCGTTGGTCTTCAAATTCCAGAGTACAAATAGAATGGGTAATGCGCTCTAATGCATCTTCAATCGGGTGCGCAAAGGTGTACATTGGGTAAATGCACCATTGGTCGCCAGTGTTGTGGTGGTGCGCACGACGCACGCGGTAAATCGCAGGGTCGCGCATGTTGATGTTAGGCGATGCCATGTCGATTTTAGCGCGCAATACCATGCTGCCATCGGCATGTTTGCCATCGCGCATTTCACGAAAGCGCGCTAAGTTTTCAGCAACAGTGCGGCTGCGATAAGGCGAATCCTTACCAGCTTCGGTCAGCGTGCCGCGATTGATGCGCATTTCGTCTGCGCTTTGCTCATCTACATACGCATGACCAGTTTCAATCAGGCTTTCAGCCGCGCGGTACATTAAATCAAAGTAGTTGCTGGCGAAATACAGGTTGCTTTCGTTGGCGTTATCCCAGCCAAAGCCTAGCCATTTCACCGCATCTGAAATGCTATCTACGTACTCTTGGCTTTCTTTCTCCGGGTTGGTGTCATCAAAACGCAAATGACAAATGCCATCAAAATCACGCGCCAAACCAAAGTTTAAGAAAATAGATTTAGCGTGCCCAATGTGCAAATAGCCATTAGGCTCTGGCGGAAAGCGTGTGCGGATTTTAGCTGCATCTACAATGCCTGTGTCTTGATGCGCAGCATCGCCTGGGCTACCAGCCCATTTTTTGGTGGCATATTTACTTTGTGAGAGGTCTTTCTCAATAATCGCACGGATAAAATTAGAGGCAGCAGGGATTGGTGTTTTTTCAGATGACATAGCAACAAATTCAATTTAAGTTGCCGTTATTTTACACCAGCTTACTTACTTGTATGTGCACCTGTAGAAATTGATTACATGAACCAAGCTAAGCAGCCAACATCTATGCCGTTCTTTAAAAAATGTAGCGTAAGCATGCGCCAATACTGCTTACCCACACGCCTATGCTAAACTTAGCCTATGACAAACAGCCTCACTTTCCCAATATTAAAACACCTTGCTGATGGCAAGTTTCACTCTGGTGAGGCCATTGCACAGCACTTTAATGTGAGCCGCGCTACGGTATGGAACGCATTGCAGCATGCAGAAAGCTTGGGCGTTGAAATTTTTTCAGTACGTGGGCGCGGCTATAAACTAGCACACGCGCTAACCCTGCTGGATAAACAAGCCATTACCAGCCATATGAGCCCGCAGCTGGCATGGCTTAATGTAGAGGTGTTTGACACGATAGGCTCCACCAACAGCTACTTGATGCAAAACATGAGTGCACTAACGCATGGCACCTGCGTGATTGCTAACCTGCAAACCAATGGCCGTGGCCGACGTGGCCGCGAGTGGCAAGCCAGCCTGGGTGCGAGTTTAACCTTTTCACTGTTATGGCGTTTTCAGTGTGGCGCAGCCGCACTATCCGGCTTAAGTTTAGCGGTTGGCGTAGCACTAATCCGTGGCCTGCATGAAGTAGGCGCCACCGTAGCCCAACTCAAATGGCCTAACGACATATTGGTCAACCAGCAAAAGCTGGCCGGCATACTGATTGAGCTACAAGGCGATATGGAAGGCCCCAGCACGGCTGTGATTGGCGTAGGCATTAACCTGCATTTGCCTGAGCATCTGCTGCAAAAAATTGACCAGCCAGTGACTGACCTAAACCACGCCACCAAATCTAACGTTAATCCAAATGCATTGATGGCAACGCTGTTAAAGCACTTAGCCGAGGTGCTGCTCACTTTTGAGCAATCTGGCTTTGATGCATTGCGTAAGGAGTGGACGGCACACCACGCCTACCACCAGCAGCCGGTGCGTATGCTGATGCCAGATGGCAGCGAAGTGACTGGCGTAGTGCAAGACATTAGCGACAATGGCACCTTAATTGTAGAAACAGCTAACGGCCTGCAAAAAATGATGTCCGGTGAAATCAGCCTGCGTAGCGCCACGCCAGCCCGTAGCGCTTAATGTTAAAACGCTTAGGTAAAAAAACTTAGTGTTAGAATAGTACGCAATCATTATTTTTCTTTAGCCATCTATGCCGCATCACCACGCCCTTATGATGAAGTTGTGCCAATTGCCAGCACTGGGCGCATTACTGGAATGCGGCAAACTGCTGCATTGGCGTGCATAAAATGGTATTAACAATTGACGCTGGCAACACAAAAACAAAATGGGCATTGTTTGATGCCAGCGGTAACATCCGCCATCAAGATGCATGCTTAAACACAGAGGTTACCACAGCAAAACTGCTGCCTGATACGCTCAACTGTACCCAAATCGTGATTTCTAACGTTGCAGGTGAAGAACATGCGGCGCGGCTCCAACAACGCATCGCCTCATACCATGCCATCACCACTTGGGTCACTGCCAGCAAGCAAGCCGCTGATGTAGTCAACAACTACACCACTCCGGCGTCGCTAGGCACAGACCGTTGGGCAGCGCTAATCGCGGCATGGCATTTACACCATGCAAGCTGCGTAGTGGTTAACGCTGGCACTGCTACCACCATAGATGCCATTATTCACCGAGAAAATGCTGACTACCCCTACGGCGAGTTTATTGGCGGCATGATATTGCCAGGCATAGAGCTAATGCAAAAAAGCTTAGGTGCAGCCACCGCGCAGTTACCCAAAACCGTCGCACAACTTGACCAGCAGGCTGCCATTAAGCCATTTGCCACTAACACGAGTGACGCCATCTACAGCGGGGCCATTCATGCCACTCTAGGTGCAATTACACAGATGTTGCAAGCAACTGAGCAGTACAGCTCTACGCCTAAACTGATTATTAGCGGCGGGAATGCTGGCCTGATACAGCAAGCCCTTATGCAACAAGATTCAGCATACGGCGTGATTCAACACAGCACAAAAACTGTTACCATCGTAGATAATTTGGTATTGCAAGGCTTGTATCTACTGGCCCAGCCTGTTATTAACACAAACTCATAAAGCACATTGTCATGAAATACCTTTTTTGGCTACTCGCATTCATTAACATTGGGTTGTTTGGCTATTTCAATCGCGACATAGTATTGCCCAAGCCGGCCCAAACGCAACAAGCAGAAATTTCACCGGAAAAAATCAAAGTATTGTCTCAGCAGCAAATTGATGCCATGAGCAAAAAAGAACAAAAAGTGGCGGTGGCTAAACCGGAGCCTGTGGTGGATGTTTGCTTTGAGTGGAGTGTGTTTTCAGACGCTAACCTCGCCAATGCGCAAGGTGAGCTAGGTAAGCTTTCATTGCAAGCCACTGTTAAAGAACAACCCATACAGGCATCTAAACGCTTTTGGGTATACAGACCGCCATTTAAAACAACCGCAGAGGCACTTAAAAGAGCGGCTGAGTTTAAGGCACAAGGGATTATCGACGTGTTTGTGGTGCAGGAGCCCAAATGGAAAAATGCCATTTCATTTGGCATTTTTAGTGATGAGCAGTTAGCTATTCACTTACAAAAAGAGCTGCAAGCCAAAGGGATTAAGAACGTAGAAAAGTCTTTACGTAACCAAGGCAAAAGCTACTCCAGCCTGCTACTTAAAAACCTGACTGAGAATGAAGTGGCTGAGATCAAAAAACTAAAACCGAGCTTCCCGGCAGCGGAGCTTAAAGAAGTTAGCTGCAACGCGACTTAATTCTACAGTTACTCCACCTGCCTTAACTCATAGGCAGGATTAGTTATGCAGGGAATAGCTTACCCGGGTTTAATACATTATTCGGGTCAAAAGTCAGCTTAAGCGACTTCATCACGCCAATCGTCGTTGCATCAATCTCACGCGGCACAAATGGGCGCTTTGCCATGCCGACGCCATGCTCACCAGACAAGGTGCCTTGTAGCGACAGCACCAAACTAAACACTTCATCCAAACACTGATAAGCACGCTTCATTTCATCCGCATTGTCCGGATTTACCAGCAAATTCACGTGAATATTGCCATTACCCGCATGGCCAAAATTTACGTTTGAGATTTGGTGCAATGCCGCAAGCTGCTCTAAACCCGTGAGCAGTGCTGGCAAATGCGACACCGGCACGGCAATATCTTCATTAATTTTCTTAGGTGCAATGTCTTTTAGTAAAGGCGATAATGCCTTACGTGCTGCCCATAACGCTTTTGTATCATGCGCCGGCTTAGCTTCAATCAGGCCTGCCACTTGGCATGCTTGCAATATTGCCTCGGTTGCTTCAACAATCTCCTGCTGTGAACCATCGACTTCAATCATTAAATAAGCGCGTGCATTTTCAGGCAATAGGTTTTGATGGCGGCTACGAATCAAGGTGAGCGCACCGTTATCTAAAAACTCCAAAGCACTGGGGGTATAAGGCTGCGCCATAATAGCTGCAATCGCTTTGGCACAACTTTCAGTATCGACAAACTCGGCGGTAATGCCACCTGTAAACTTAGGTAGCGGCGTCAGTTTAAGCGTTGCCTCACAAATTACCGCCAATGTTCCCTCAGACCCCACCAACAAACGGGTTAAGTCGTAACCGACTACGCCCTTGCTAGTGTAACAGCCGGTTTTAATGATTTCACCCTTGCCGGTCACAGCTTTTAAGCCAAGAATATGGTCACGCGCCACACCATATTTCACAGCATGCGGGCCAGCGGCACAAGTAGCCAAATTACCGCCAATGCTGCAATAAGCAGCACTTGATGGGTCTGGCGGCCAAAAGAAACCTACTGGTTTAATTTCATCTTGCAGCACTTGGTTCAATACGCCCGGCTCAACAATCGCCATGCGATTATCAGGGTCGATACTAATAATTTTATCCATGCGCTCTAATGAAAGGGCAACACCACCCATTTCAGGCACGCTGCCGCCCGCAGTGCCAGTGCCACGCCCACGCGGTACCACAGGCACTTTATGTGCATTGCAAAGCAGGATAATACTTTGTACTTCTTCTATAGTGAGCGGGAAAACAACAGCAATCGGACTATGATAATTACGCGAGTTATCATAAGCGTAGGCATAGCAATCTACAGGGTCGGTGTAGACTCTATCTTTTGGTAAAATTAATTTCAGCTCACTTAAAAAAGCGTCGCTAGAAAATGTAGGGGCGGTGTAAGAAGCGTTGGTCATGGTAAATAATATAAAACATTTTCTACTAAGTTTTTTTTATCGTTCGGCACTGGTGAACTACCAAGCATCACCTGATTCTTTTCATTATTCTTACGATCAAACACTAAATTATCACCCATGATCACTCTAATCCAATCTGGGTAGCTGTAAGCATTTCCGTTCTGACGATCTATAATTGCACCAACACCAAGACCACCAAGTAAAAGTATATTACCGTACATGCCATTATTGGCACGTGATATCACAGTCGCATATCCAGTCGCTTCACCCTCTTTTTCGCAGCTGATTAATAAATTCTGATCTGAGCGATGTATGGTAAGTGTCCCCGAGGTAAAAGCAACCCAATCACCATACTCATTTTTAGCTCGGCATTTAGCATTACTAACAAAAGAATTGTTTTTTGAATAAGTCTCTATCTGCATACGCTGATAGGTGTCTTTAGTGAGCGATGCACAGCCGCTAAACATCATGACAGTCAGCGCTAGCGCACTATATTGAAATAACTTATTCATTGGTACGGCCTTCTTGAATTAAAACTAGCCTGTCATATCAATATGACAGGCTAGTTAGGCGTTGAAACAGTTAAGAGACAAACTTAACACGCTAACATTGAGTACATTAGCGTTTAATACTTTAGCGCTTTTTGATATACAAATCGGTAATCGTGCCCTCTTTCATCTCAGCCGCAAAACATATGGTTTCAGATAAAGTCGGGTGCGCATGGATAGTTAAGCCTAAATCATGTGCATCTGCGCCCATTTCAATCGCTAATACCGCTTCTGCTAGCAACTCACCAGCATTCACACCAACGATACCAGCACCAATCAGTCGATGGGTTTCTTTGTCAAAGATCAGTTTGGTTGCACCTTCGGTACGTGCAATAGATAACGCACGACCACTTGCCGCCCATGGGAAGCTTGCTTTCTCGATAGCGATACCTTTAGCTTTAGCTTCGGTTTCTGTTACGCCAACCCATGCTACTTCAGGGTCGGTATAGGCAACAGATGGAATCACAGAGGCAACAAACTCTACTTTTTCACCAGCAATTACTTCAGCCGCTACTTTAGCTTCATGGGTTGCTTTGTGCGCCAACATAGGCTGGCCAACAATATCGCCAATCGCAAAAATGTGCGGCACATTGGTGCGCATTTGTTTATCTACGTTGATAAAGCCATAATCATCTACAGCCACGCCTGCGTTTTCCGCACCGATGTTTTTACCGTTCGGACGGCGACCAATCGACACCAATACGCGGTCATACACTTCAACACCTTTAGGTGCATCTTCATTACCATTCACACCTTCAAAGCTGACATGAATACCGTCTTTCTTAGGCTCAATCTTCGCCACTTTGGTATTGAGCATAATCGCTTCAAAACGTTTTTCCATACGTTTCTGTAGTGGACGCACTAAATCACGGTCGCAACCCTGAACCAGGCCATCGGTAAACTCAACCACACTCACTTTGGTGCCCAATGCATCGTATACAGTACCCATCTCCAGGCCGATAATGCCGCCGCCAATCACCAGCATACGCTTAGGCACATCGGCTAACGCCAAGGCACCGGTTGAATCCATAATGCGCTCATCAGCTTCCACACCCGGGAATTTAGTCGCCTGTGAACCTGCAGCAATAATTGCGTTTTCAAAACCTACCGTTGTTACTTTGCCATCTTCTGCGGTTACCGCAATTTGATTAGCGCTGGTAAACTTGCCCACGCCTTGCACCACAGTCACATTACGCTGCTTTGCCATTGCGGCTAAGCCGCCAGTCAACTTACCAACCACATCGTTGGCTTTCCAACTGCGCAATTGATCTAAATCCACTTGTGGAGCACCAAATTTCACACCATGATGGCTAGACTCTTCTGCTTCTGTAATCACTTTGGCAGTATGCAGCAAGGCTTTAGATGGAATGCAACCTACATTCAGACAAACACCGCCTAAAGTCGCGTAGCGCTCAACTAACACTACTTGCTTACCTAAATCTGCCGCGCGGAAAGCTGCGGTATAGCCGCCTGGGCCACTACCTAACACCACCACTTGTGTATTGATATCGCTATCGCCAATTGTAACAGCCGCAACCGGCGCTACACTTGGTGCCGCCACTGGAGCCGCAGTAGGTGCTGGCGTCTCGGCTTTAACTGGCGCGGCAGCTTGTTGCACAGCCGCTTCAGCAGCTTCCACTGATAAGATCAACGTCCCTTTTGCGATCTTATCACCGACTTTAACTTTAACTTCTTTTACAACACCAGCATGGGAAGATGGAATATCCATAGACGCTTTATCAGACTCTACGGTAATCAAAGAATCTTCTTTAGCGATTGTGTCGCCAGCTTTAACCAGCACTTCAATCACATCAACGCTATCAAAGTTGCCGATATCCGGCACCAATACTTCAACTAAATTACTCATGCACACCCTTTGTAAACTTTGGTTATTTGTTGCAATTTTAACATCAAACCTCTCATTTTATCGCCTACTAACATGCAATAACCTTGCTGTGATACAGCAAAATAGAAACAGAATTATGCTGAGACTTTGCAGCTAACCCAAACCAAAGGAGACGTAGCTAACATTCAGTTAGCCAATTAGAAGGTTCTCAATTGCACCGATTAATGCATCAGTGCAATTGAGAACGCGATAAGGCAAACTACAATTTAACGCTTAAGTAACAGAAAACTGGAGCTGTTCGATAGGCACAGGTTTACCAAACAAATAACCCTGATAAAGCCTGCAGCCATAATCTTTCAGAATCTCCAACTCAAGCTCGGTTTCTACGCCTTCTGCAATCACATTAATGCGGAAGTTATTGGCCAAATCGATAATCGTTTTCACCATGATGGCATCGTTAGGGTCATAGGCTAAGTCTCGCACAAAACTTTGGTCAATCTTCACCTGGTCAAGCGGCAGCTTTTTCAGGTAAGAAAGCGAAGAGTAGCCTGTACCAAAGTCATCTAGTGACAACCTGACGCCCAGCGCCTTGAGGGCATGCATTTTTGCAATCACCTCATCAACATCTTCCAGAATCACGCTCTCGGTCAGCTCCAGCTTCAAGCGAGATGCATCAATTTTATGCAGATCAATGGCCTGATGAACAGTTTGCACAAAATTCAGCGCCCTAAACTGATGCGCACTCACATTAACAGCAAGCATTAAATGTTTTTTCTCAGCATTTTTTGCCCACTCGGCTAACTGCATGCAAGCAGTATCAATCACCCAATGCCCCACATCTAGGATTAACGAGCTCTCCTCCGCAATCGGAATAAAATCAATCGGCGATACAATGCCCCGCTCAGGGTGTAGCCAGCGGATTAACGCCTCTGCACCAACCAATCGCTGATTATCATCAACCTGCACTTGATAATAAAGCGCAAGCTGCTGCTTCTCAATAGCATGCCTCAGCTCACTTTCCAGGTTTGCCCGCACGCTTAGTTTTTCCTGCATAGCTGGGTCAAAAAAGCGCAGTGTATTTCTGCCGGCTTTTTTCGCTTGATACATAGAAATATCCGCTTGCTTCAGCAAGTCTTCAATCTCATGCTCATCGCCACTAAACAAGGTAATGCCGATGCTGGAAGTACTTTGATACTGGTGCGTACCAAACAGGCAAGGCTCATGTAGGGTAGATAGTATTTTATTGCCAATTTGCTCTGCAATCGCGGCAGCCTCAGTCGCGTTACGATCCAAATCTTCAAGCACCACAACAAACTCATCACCGCCAAAACGTGCCACCGTATCACCGGCCCGCACACAATGGCTCAAGCGCTCAGCCTGTAGCTTCAACAGCAAGTCACCGGTGCTATGCCCCAAGGTATCGTTAAGTACTTTAAAGTGATCCAAATCCACAAACAGTAACGCACCCTTTTTGCCAGTACGGCTACTGGAAGAAAACGCCTGACGCACGCGATCCAGTAGCAGCAAACGGTTAGGCAGATTAGTGAGCGGGTCATAAAAAGCCAGATGCTCAATTTGCTCAGATGAAGCCTTGCTCTCGCTAATATCGGTAAAGACAGAAACGTAGTTGGTGACTTTACCGTCGTTATCTTTCACCTCAGAGATAGTGATGCGCTCCGGGTAAATTTCACCATTTTTACGCCGGTTCCATATCTCTCCGCACCACGTGCCTGTGGTATTAACCCTGTCCCAAAGCGCCTGATAAAACAGACGGTCATGCCGACCAGAACTTAATATATTAGGATTTTTACCAACGACATCCTCTGCAGAGTAGCCTGTGATTGCAGCAAAAGCAGGATTAACCTGAAGTATTAAGCAGTCGGCATCGGTAATTAAGATGCCATCAGAAGACTCAAACGCGGTAGCTGCAATGCGCAAAGACATCTCGGCATTTTTAAGCTCGGTAATATCTGTAGAGACCCCACACAAGCCCCAAATACTACTATCCACGCCTTCCTCATAAATAGGCGTTTTCATTTGTAGGAAGATGCGCTTTTTATCGTCATCAGAGGTTGCCTCTATCTCCTCGCAGGCATCCTCGCCGCCTTCTAGCACTCTTGTATCAACATCCTTGATTCTGGCCAGCGTTTTTGCTGAAAAATACTTGCTCTCATCTATTTGCACCAAATCATCAACTGAGCACTTAAAAAAGTCTAATGTCATGCGATTCGCATAAACATATTTACCGTTGATATCCTTAATGTATACAAAAGCCGGAATATGATCTAACGCCTCACTCAGACGACGGCTTTGATTTAAGGCAGAGGTTAGCTCAGCAGTTCTCTGCTCCACGCGCGACTCCAGTTCAGCATGTGAGCGTGCTAGCTCTTGATTGAGTACTTTTAAATTTTGTGCGGAAGGCGCTTTAAGCGCTAAGGGCATGATGCACCAAACGGCAATAGCCGTAGCAAAGGAGATGACGGCGGTAAAAGCCTTAGCATATGCACTTGCCCAATATGAAGGCTGCCATATGTTCACAATGTCAAAAATATGCGTGACACCGCAAGCAACAATAAACACCCCAAAAACAACCATTAACCATCTATATGGAATATCTGGCCGCTTCTTTGCAAAGTACCATAATCCAAAAGGGATGGAGAAATAAGACAATGCAATCAGTGCATCTGAAACCACCAACGTCCATAACAAAGACGGGTTCCACGTAAGGCAATATCCATGAGGAAGCAATGACTGCCCCCCTAATGCTTGACCAAACCACTCCATATTACCCTCTCGATTACCAGTTCATCACTAAGAATGCACATCCATTGGGAAATCTACAACTATGATAAGTAGCCACAAACCATCGTGGTATCAGTCACTTAAATGCAATACTACAACATATACAATCCATTTTTATTTTAGTCTATATCCCCATATAGCTAATCGTAAAGTGATAAATTAAATTTAATCCTATTTAAATCTAGAAAATCAGCTAATCCTCGCACACAATCTAGAACGCATAATCGCCCTTGTAATCAATATCGCTAGCATAAAAATAAAAAAAGGACTGTTTTCTGCACGTACAGAAAACAGTCCTTTTCAGGTGATGCCTAAATGACTCGCTAGTTTAGCAATCACAAGGCATACAAAAAATACTCAGAAACTACAGTAACAACCTACGCACATCACTTAGCATCATACGCATGTGGCTAGTAAAGCGTGCACCATCAGCACCGTCAATCACGCGATGATCATATGACAATGACATCGGTAAAATCAAGCGTGGCTCAAAACCATTGGTGTCTTTGTTATACACAGGCTGCATAGATGAGCGTGAAACACCCAAAATAGCCACCTCAGGACAATTGATGATTGGGGTAAACATCGTACCGCCAATACCACCAAGACTTGAGATAGTGAAGCAGCCGCCCTGCATTTCCTCTACCTTTAGTTTGCGCTCACGTGCTTTTGCAGATAAATCCATCAAATCACGGGCAATATCCAGCACGTCTTTTTGATGCACATCACGCACTACTGGCACTACTAAACCATCAGGCGTATCACAGGCAAAACCAATATTGAAATAGTTTTTCAATATCAGGTTATCACCATCAGGCGAAAGTGAAGCATTGAAGTTAGGATAAGCTTTTAACGCATTGACTGACGCTTTAATTAAAAACGCCAACATCGTCAGCTTAACGCCACGCTTCTCTGCATCGGCCTGCATAGACTTACGAAAATCTTCTAAATCCGTAATATCTGCCTCATCAAACTGCGTCACATGTGGTGCAGTTACCCAGTTACGGTGTAAGTTTGCGCCAGATAATTTCTTAATGCGTGATAAAGACTTAGTCTCAATCGCACCGAACTTGCTAAAGTCAATCACCGGCATTGGCAATGTCGCCAAGCCATGAACACCAGCTGCCATGTTTTCGGTACGCGGTTTAGCTAGCTCACCTTTCACATAAGCTTGCACATCGCTTTGCAAAATACGATTTTTAGCGCCAGTGCCGGTCACCAATGCTAAGTTCACGCCTAATTCACGCGCAAACTTACGGATTGATGGGCTTGCATGTGAAAGCTTGCCTGAAGCAACAACAACGCTTTCAGCTACTGGTACTGGCTGTTGTGCTGGCTGCACTGGTTTTGGTGGCTCTGGAGCTGGTCTAGTCGGCTCAGGAATCACCGCTTTGGGCGCCTCAACAACCGCAGGAGCCGCAGCAGGTTTAGCCTCAGCCGCAGCATCACTCACGTCCATTGTGATTAGCAATGAACCTTGAGCGGCCTTGTCACCAACCTTGATTTTTACTTCTTTCACAACACCAGCAAACGGCGCAGGAATATCCATAGATGCTTTATCTGACTCTACCGTAATCAGCGAGTCATCCTTAGCAATCACATCGCCAGCTTTAATTAATACTTCAATTACATCCACACTATCGAAATTACCGATATCCGGGACAAAAATATCTTGAACTGCCATCTATGTGTATCCTTAAACTGTCGTTGGGTTTGGCTTATTCGCATCCAAACTGTATTTTTTAACGGCTTCAGCCACTTTAGCAACTGGCAATTTACCTTCATCGCTTAACGCTTTTAGCGCAGCCACAACTACATAGTAGCGATTCACTTCAAAGAAGTCGCGCAACGCTTCACGGCTATCAGAACGACCAAAACCATCCGTACCCAGTGCTACAAATTTGTTTGGTACAAAACGTTGGATTTGTTCAGCAAAGCTCTTCATGTAGTCAGTAGATGCAATCACTGGGCCTTGCGCATCTTTTAAGCTAGCAGCAACATAGCTCACTTTTTGCGTTTTTTCTGGGTTCAGCATATTCCAGCGGTCACACTCCAAACCTTCACGACGTAGCTCGGTAAAGCTAGGTACGCTCCACACATCAGCAGAGATGCCCCAATCTTTTTCCAGTAATTCAGCCGCTGCAATCACTTCACGCAGAATCACACCACTACCCATCAACTGGACTTTTTCACCCTTAGCTTTAGATTTACTAAAGCTATACATGCCCTTAAGGATACCCTCAGCGCTGCCTTCAGGCATTGCTGGGTGGCTGTAGTTCTCATTCATCAAGGTGATGTAGTAATACACATCTTCTTGATTTTGCACCATACGACGCAAGCCTTCTTGAATGATCACTGCCAACTCATAAGAGAAGGTCGGGTCATAAGAAATACAATTTGGAATAGTTGCAGACATCAAATGGCTATGGCCATCTTCATGCTGTAAACCTTCACCGTTCAATGTAGTACGGCCAGCTGTCGCACCTAACAAGAAACCACGCGCACGTGAGTCACCTGCCATCCAAGCCAAGTCACCAACACGTTGGAAACCAAACATAGAGTAATAAATATAGAACGGGATCATCTGTACGCCAGTAACAGAGTATGACGTTGCCGCAGCTAGCCAGCTAGAGAATGAACCAGCTTCGTTGATGCCTTCTTCCAGAATCTGACCATCTTTTGATTCTTTGTAGTACATCACTTGGTCTGAGTCTTGTGGCTCATACAACTGACCTTGGCTCGCATAGATACCTAACTGGCGGAACATACCTTCCATACCAAAAGTACGCGCTTCATCCGGCACGATAGGCACTACATATTTACCGATCTGTTTATCACGCACCAGCGTAGATAAGATACGTACAAATGCCATGGTGGTAGAAATTTCACGGTCACCAGTAGCTGTCAGCATATTTTCAAATGCAGACAATGCAGGCACGGTAAGCTCATTACCCTTACGACGACGTTGTGGCACAAAACCACCCATCGCTTCACGGCGTGATGCCATGTATTTCATTTCAGGTGAGTCTTCAGCTGGTTTGTAGAAGCTCAAGCTCTCAACTTGTTCATCTGTGATTGGCAAGTCGAAGCGATCACGGAATTTTTTCAGTGACTCAATATCCATACTTTTTTGTTGGTGCGTCGTGTTTTGACCTTCACCAGCATCGCCCATGCCATAACCTTTAACAGTTTTAGCCAAAATAACAGTAGGTTGACCTTTGTGGTTTACTGCAGAGTTGTAAGCAGCAAACACTTTATGTGGGTCATGACCACCACGGTTCAAGCGCCAAATGTCTTGGTCACTCATTGCTGCGACCATTTCTTTCAGCTCAGGATACTTACCAAAGAAGTGTTCACGTGTATATGCGCCACCCTTTTGTTTAAAGTTTTGGTACTCGCCATCTACGCACTCTTCCATACGTTTTTTGAGCAAGCCATCTTTATCCATCGCCAATAAAGGATCCCAGTAAGAACCCCAAACCACTTTCAAGACGTTCCAGCCAGAGCCACGGAAGTCTGACTCTAACTCTTGAATGATTTTGCCATTACCACGTACAGGGCCATCTAAGCGCTGTAAGTTACAGTTAATCACAAAAATCAGGTTATCTAGTTTTTCACGGCTAGCTAATGAAATCGCACCTAATGATTCTGGCTCATCCATCTCGCCATCACCACAGAACACCCATACTTTACGGTCGCTAGTATCAGCAATTCCACGGTCGTGGATATATTTAAGGAAACGTGCTTGATAAATACCAGCTAAAGGCCCTAAACCCATAGAAACGGTAGGGAACTGCCAAAAGTCTGGCATCAACCAAGGATGTGGGTAGCTAGGTAATCCATTGCCGCCAGTTTCCTGACGGAAGTTATCCATTTGCTCTTCGGTAATACGGCCTTCTAAGAAAGCTCGCGCATACACGCCTGGTGATGAGTGACCCTGAAAGTAAACGCAATCGCCGCCAAAGTTCTCATTCGGCGCACGGAAGAAGTAGTTAAAACCAGTATCATAAAGTGTCGCCGCTGATTGGAAGCTGGCAATATGACCACCCACGCCAGGTGATTTCTCGTTCGCGCGCAATACAGTCATCACCGCATTCCAGCGCACCAATGCACGCACTCTGCGTTCCATTTCTGGGTCGCCAGGCAATTTAGCCTGTAAATGGGTAGGAATCGTATTTAAATACGCAGTAGTCGCTTTATAAGGTAAGTTACTACCTGAGCGGCGTGCTTTATCAATCATCGCCTCAAGTAAGAAATGCGCACGCTCTGTGCCCTCATTTTCAATAACGGCCATTAAAGCATCAAGCCACTCTTGAGTTTCTTGACTATCAATATCGGGATTATTCAAAGGTGTGTTCAATGACATTCAGTTGTAGCTCCGTGAGCCGTACTTGCCTACTTACTTAACCGTATTGCACCTAACCTCGTAGGTGTAATCATCAATCGATTAGTAAAGCAAAAACAAATACAGCGTGTCTGAAATACCGCGCATTCAAAATGCGTTGTAATTTAATTTTTTATAAAACAGTAGTGTGGCTTTTTTAGTGGTTTTGGTCAAGTTTAGTCGCATTTTTTAAGCACTTTGCATATGTATCTTATACATAATCACAACATTTACTATAAGAGTTAAGAGTTAATTAATATTCATTAAAATACTCAAAAGTGCCGCTATCATCATCTAAAATAAGGAAAATAAAGGAAAAATAACGTCCTTAATAACATTGGCAGGCGCCATTAAAACACTACTATTAACGACACATTCAGCACAACCTTATAAGTGACCCAACCTAAACACAAAAATTAAAATAAAAGCGTGTTAAACAGACCTAAACAAGCTTGCGCTAAAGCTCACTCTCACAAAGAGTCAGGCATCAAACCCATATTGATGACATGTCCGGCTCACTAAAAACGCAATCCTATCTAATTAATAAACAGACAATCTATAACTCAGCATAAAGCCACGCTTACATTAACGCTAAATCTCCAACATTACAGACAAGTGAGTTATCGGAGCAAATAATAGAAAGCACATCAGAAAATGTGCGTTAAATCCGCAATAAGCGTATATTAATAATTACAGTAGATGCAATTATTCTTTTCTATATATGTGATTACTGGGAGTATGTATGCTTATCAATGAATCTAGGCATTATGCACGCATTCATTTTGATGCCACAGTTGAACTCAACATTCGTTTATTAAACGACATTCAAACTGCACATTTGCTTGATATATCACTAAAAGGTGCATTAGTTGAAACCGACAAGCCCATTACCGCTTTTATACAACTCCGTAGCTGCCTAATGACACTCACACTTGGCAATGGTGAAAAAATCACAATGCAAGGCAAGGTGGTTCATCACGAAGGCTGTCTTATTGGTCTAGAGTCATTACATATGGATGTAGATAGTATTACAAATTTGCGTAAATTGATTCTATTCAACACTGGCAATGAAAGTCTATTAGGAGCTGAACTCAGCCACATGTTAAATAGCATAAAAATGAAAATATAATGCTAGTGACGATGCGTACACATCAGGGCTAATATAAATAGCCTTGGTAGCGGTTTTTTCTTCGCCAAGCATATATCCAATCTAGACTTACTGCCGCATCTATTAGATCCAACATGCTGCGCATGCAGTAAATCTGAATTCTATCCCGCATCCACCCAACATCACGCAGCATCAAAGCCTTAGCAATCACTGCAAGAACTACGGTTAAAGCGAAGTAAAGGACGGGAGATGGCGTGTGATATCGGTCTATTTCAGACCACCTGCTGCTGTAAGCCTGCTACGCTTTATACAGACGTAAAAAAACCCCACTACTTGCGTAATGGGGTTTTTGGTATAAATAGCTTGGCAGTGACCTACTTTCGCATGCAAGGAGCATACTATCATTGGCGCTGGTTCGTTTCACGGCCCTGTTCGAGATGGGAAGGGGTGGTTCCAAACCGCTATGGCCGCCAAGCAT
>Ga0208269_100062_pt1 | contig 87734 bp, 75 predicted proteins | sample LakWasMe88_LOW11_2_FD_183912 | JGI IMG/M metagenome (GOLD analysis project Ga0208269, IMG submission 183912) | Freshwater sediment methanotrophic microbial communities from Lake Washington under simulated oxygen tension - Sediment Metagenome... | ecosystem: Environmental > Aquatic > Freshwater >...
CACGGAACGGGTGTCAGTGCTCCATCAACGCATCGCGGGGGCAAGCTCAAACGCAAGGCAGGTGGTGGTCGCGTGTGCATAGAGCCGGCCTTCAGCGTCAAAGACCTTCGCCTCGGCAGTGATCAACTGTTTTCCGTGATGAACCACATGGGCAGTGGCGCGAAGCGGGCCGGTCTGTTCTGAGGCGGATCGGACAAGTTTGACGCTGAGTTCTGCGGTGGTGTACGCACGACCCGCTGGCAACTTTGACTGCACGGCACAGCCCAGCGCAGAGTCCAGCAAGGTGCTGTACCAGCCGCCATGCACGGTGCCCATGGGGTTGCAGTGGGCACGGGACGGAATGCCTTGGAACACGGCATGCCCATCTCCGATCTCGATCAAGTCCAGACCGAGTGTCTCGTTCATGGGGGGATAGGGTAATTCACCTGACATCATGGCTTCCAATACCTGCAGCCCCGACTTGCCAGCGAGCTTTGCAAGCGGCGCGATACCCGCCTGCCCGCCCCCGTCTTGAGCACCCTGCCGGGCCCTTGCTTGCTGAAGAATCCACTCCTCGCGGCTTTGTCTCTCTGTCATCTGGAGTCCTTGGGGGTTGGCCTCTGTGTTCATCATGCTTTCGTGGATGGCGCCTGTGCCGTGGCAAGGGACAAGCGAGGGGCGCTCATGACAAGGTGTCTTTCGTGGTACGGGTCATGACCATCAAATTACCCACCGAGGTCTGGACGATTTCGTCTCTTTGATTGAGGGTGTTGGTTCGAACCTTGATGACGCCTTGCCCAGGCCTGGATCGCAAGGGGCGCACTTCGAGGATCTCGCTTTCCACGCGCAACTCGTCGCCCGGCCGCACCGGAACGGGCCAACGCAACTCGTCAAAGCCGGCCCCCACAATGCCTCCGGCTGGTTGGAGGCCGCTGTCGATGAGCAAGCGCATGGTCACAGCGGCGGTATGCCAGCCACTGGCCGCCAAGCTGCGGAAAATGGACACACTGGCCGCCCTGTCATCGAGATGAAAAGGCTGAGGGTCGAACTCTGCTGCAAACGTTTTGATTCGAGCTTCATCGATGCGGATGCGTGCGGCACCGGCAAAGCGCTGTCCCGGCACGAAGTCTTCGAGGTAAAGAGAGCCCATGATCGAACCTCCTCTCAAAGCAACTCGAGCGCGAGAGCAATGCCTTGGCCCCCACCGATGCACAAGGTGACAACGCCTCTCTTCAGGCCGTCCCGGCGCATCGAATGCAGCAGTCGGGTGGTCAGCACGGCGCCTGTGGCACCGATGGCATGGCCATGGGCAATGGCGCCGCCCTCCACATTGACGATGTCTTCCGACAAGCCCAACTCGCGCAGACAAGCCAACGTGATGGCAGCAAAGGCCTCGTTGATCTCGATGCGTTCAATGTCAGCTCGCGTCCAACCGGCGCGCTCCAACGCCAGCGCCACAGCGGGTACGGGGCCGATACCGAACATGCCGGGCTCCACAGCAGCCACACCGTGGGCCACCAGGCGCGCCCATGGCTGAAGCCCCAGCCGGTCGGCATGGCTGCGCTCCGCCACGATCAATGCCGACGCGGCGCTGTTCAGGCCAGGTGCATTGCCAGCCGTGATCGTGCCGCCCTCTCGAAAAGCCGGCTTGAGCTTGGCCAGTGCTTCTGCCTTCGTACCTGGGCGGTTGGCCTCATCACGCTCGAATCGCACGGGCCCTTTGCGACCGGCCAGTTCGATGGCCACGACTTCATCGTCGAAATGTCCGGCCGCCTGGGCTTCACTGAAACGCTGTTGTGAGCGCGCAGCCCAACGGTCCTGGTCTTCGCGCGTGATCTTGTACTGCTGGACCAGGTCTTCCGTGTGCCATCCCGAATGCTGACCGCTGAAGGCATCGCAAAGACCATCGCGCAGCAGGCTATCGAGCAACGACGCATCGCCCATGCGATGGCCCCAGCGTCCGCTGGGAAAGAGGTAGGGGGCCTGATCCATGTTCTCCATACCGCCGGCAATCACCACCTTGGCGTAGCCTGCCGCCACCTCCAATGCGGCGCTCGCGATGGCCTGGGCGCCAGATCCACAGACCCGGTTGACCGTCAACGCCGGCACCTGCACAGGAAGGCCGCCACCCACGGCGGCTTGACGCGCAGGGTTCATCCTGGCCCCAGCCTGTATCACCTGCCCCAGCACCACGGTACTGACGGCCTCAGGCGCGAGCCCGGCGCGCCGCAAGGTTTCGCGGACCACAGCGGCGCCCAGCGCGGTGACGGGGGTGTCTTTCAGTGCACCGCCAAAGGTACCAATCGGCGTGCGAACAGGTGCGCACAAAACAATGTCGGGCTGGCTCATGGGAACTCCTTGACGTGCGAGCAGGACGGTTGAAGAGGATTCAGACAGGGGCCGGGCCGCTTGGATGCGGCTGTCGCCACCAGCCCTCGCGCTGCCAAGCGCTTGCTGACATTGCCAGCCCCGGGCAGCTGCTGATGATCTTGCCATTTTTCTATTGCATATGCAATCATTGCACCTACAATCTACAGCATGAAGACGTCCCATCCATTGGCTAGGTGTGGGCGATTGCGGCAAGCCCCAAAGGAGACCGAGATGCAATCGATGATGCGGGTCGTCAAAGACACTCAGGTGGACGGCCGATTTTTCCCAAGAGGGGCCCATGTGCTGGTGATTCACGCGGGCGACAGTTGCCTGGTGCTACCGGATCCGGACGCTCACACCACCTTGTGTGCGGTGCCACGGGCAAACCTGGCCCCGCTGCTGCGTTTTCGTGTTGTTCAGATCAACCACCGCGTCGGCCTGGTCGATGTTCAGGAGCGCTGGGGCCTCAATGCCGATGAGGTTCGCTACAGCTTCGCCAGCTCCGCGCCTGACTGCGAAATGGTCGAGCTCTATCAGGTTTCCTACGGCCACTGACGGCCCACCGCGTCAGAAGCGCCCAGCGCCCCACCCCATTCACACCCCGTCCACCTCAACTGAACAATGCAAAAGCAAATACAAGCCACGACCGCCGATGGAGCCACGCACACGCAGATTCCCTTGACGGGCGAACTGCTGCTCTTGCTGGCCGGCTTGGCATCGCTGGGCTCCTTGGCCACCAACATCATCCTGCCCGCCTTCACCGCCATGGGGGCAGAGTTGGGCACCTCGGTGAAAGACCTGAGTGCAACGCTGGGGACCTTCTTCGTGGCCTTCGCAGTGGGCCAACTGTTCGTCGGGCCCTTGTCAGACCGTTTCGGACGCAAGCGATTGGTCCTGTGCGGCCTGGCGGTGTTCGTTGCCGGTTGTGCCATGTGTGCTGCAGCCACCCAACTGCCCCAGCTCATTGCGGGGCGCATCGTGCAAGCCCTGGGCGTGTGCGCCACCTCGGTGCTGTCACGCGCCATCGCCCGAGACCTGTTCGACGGCACCGCCCTGGCGCGCGCGTTGTCGTTGATCATGGTGGCGATGGCCGCAGCGCCAGGCTTCTCGCCGCTGCTCGGGGGCGTGTTCAACAGCTTGCTGGGCTGGCGCGCGACGTTCGCGGTGGTCGGCGTGATGGCGATTTTGCTGGGTGGCCATTACGCCCTCCGGCTGGGCGAGACCCATGCTGCCGATCGGCGCGTTGCCCTCTCCTTGCCTGCCGTGCTCAAAACCTACGGACGATTGCTGCTGGACCGCCGCTTCATTGCACCAGCCCTGTCAGTCAGCCTGGTCATCGCTGCCCTGTACTCGTTCTTTGGCATGGCACCTGCCCTCTTGATGGAAGGGTTTGGGTTCTCGCCGCTTGGCATGGCGCTGTTGTTTGCCGCCACGGTGTTTGTCGTGTTCGGCGCCGGTATGCTGGCGCCGCGCCTGGCGCGCCGGTGGGGAGCTGTTCGAGCAGCCCGCACGGGGCTCGTCATCGCGTTCGCTGGCACGATCGCCCTGCTGGTCGGCCCGCAAAATATCTATTACTTCACGCTGGCACTGACCGTGTTTTTGCTTGGAATGGGCTTGATCAACCCACTGGGCACCGCCATCACCTTGCAGCCTTTTGGGCAACAGGCCGGCGCTGCTTCGGCCTTGCTGGGCTTTCTGCAGATGGGCTGCGCAGCCCTGGCGATTGGAATCACCGCAGCCATGCCAGTGCCTGCCTATCTGGCTTTTGGCATCGTGCTGACGGCCTGCCTGGGTTTGGCCGTGTTGGTATTTTGGGGATCGACCACCACACCATGATGGGACGAACCTTGAAGGTGCCCGCCCCATCGACCATCACATGAAGCGCCCCGGCTCTGCGGGCGCTCAACGGGCTGTTCAAACCGAACCAGGCCCGGCCAAACAACTTGTCAGCGCCTTCAAAACAGGCTGATCAAGGCTGCCCGTGGAAAGCCTCCACACCGTCGGGCAAGGCCACCCAGGGCAGGCGCCGCTGCGTCCAGATCTGGCGCTTGGGTGAGCCGAGTTCATGCCGCTGCTTGAGTGTGCCAACGCGCAATGAGTACGCCGTGGGCGCTTCGGCCGCGCAGGCATAGACCGGCGTGCCGCAATGGCCGCAAAACGCCAGCACCCGACGGGCACCGCTGGCAGCCGTCTTGATGTAGGTGTTGGGCGTGCCTCTGAGCAGCCGAAAGCGGTCAGCAGGGGCCGAGATGTTGGCCCGAAAGGCCGAGCCCGAGTGGATCTGACAGTCGTTGCAATGGCAGACCGTCATGCTGCCCGCCTGAACTTCCGCCTCAAAAGCAATGGCGCCGCAATGGCATTGGCCTTCAACTTTCAATTGATTTCTCCTGATCAAGCCGATGCGGCCCGAGATGCCATTTTGCGACGCCACAGACCCAGGCCTGCCACGACACCCTGCGCGAGGGCCCCCTCAAAACGCCACCCTGTAAGTGACCCGCATCGAGCAAGGCTCGCCCGGGTGAACGCGTTGACCGACGGAGCCTCGCAGGGCAGTTGCAAGGCGTCGTATCAGTGGATGTCGTAGACCTTTTGCAGAATTTTGAAGGTGGCTGCAGATATCTCCTGCCGCTATTGAACCCATTGCCCTCTACCTTGAAAAAATGCCAACCGCCCATGGGAAGTGGCATCTCCGCAGATCGAGGTCGTACCTCGCCAATGACCACAAAATTGCACGGGCTAGGCGCAAACGTGTACGGCAAGCATCAATTCGCAAACGAAGTGCGGAGCGCTGATTGCGGGATAACGAAGGTCGCACACGTCCCTCCGAGCCTGAACGCCTGTCGCCAGCAGTCGATGCCTCCAGTCAATAGATCAGGTTCGCCGTTTGACACCGCGGCACGTAACAACAACCACACCCATCAGACCGATCAGCAACGCGACGCTCCATGGGCTCAACACTGGGACGGACGTGGCCGAACTGGGGATGGCAATACCTGCGGGATCGGCGATGACACCCGCCACATCACTGCGATCACCAGCCCCTCCGTCGGTCACCTGATAAGTCACGGTGTTACCCACGATGGTGGCGGGGTGCTCATACCACTGGCTAGGCCGACCCGTTTCAGGCGGGCCATACTTATAAAACTTGACGTTGGCCGGCAAGGCCTGAGGGTAAGTGAGCGTGACGGTAATGGTTCCACCAACATCACAGGCATTGGTGCTGAAAGTTAGCACGCCATGCGGAAAGGTTAATCCCGCTGGGAGCGGGGCCACTGAAGCAGCAGTCTGGTAGCCCACAGCTGCAAATCCGCAAGCCGGGCCGCCTCCGTTGAGGCCGGTCGCCACGCTACCAATGCCCGAAGGCGAATTGCCGCTGTAGCTGGTGTTCAGAGCGTACGTCGCTTGAACCGTGCAATTCTCAGTCGCCCCCCCAGTCACATAGGTGCTTCCGGTCAATCCCCCCCCGCATCCGCTAACACCTGCAACGGTGTAGCCACTGGTGGCCGTCGCGGTGAAGGTGGTATTGGTGTTGTATGCAACCACCTGCGGGATGCTGGGGCTGATGCTCCCACCCGAGCCCGCACTGGGGGTCACGGTGTAGCCTCTGCTTGCACTGCAACTGGCCGTGCTGCCACCGTTGTTACCCGCGCAAGACCAGGTGTAGGCAGCTGCGCCAGAGGTCACGCTCCCAGCCGTACTACCCCCACTGCAGAGATTGGCACTGGGCACACTTGTGATCAAGTTGGTACTTTGGGCGCTGCCACAATTCCCATCGATCACCGCCAAACTGTCATAGGAAGCCCAAGTCTGACCGCCACGCACAAGGCGAATGGGATAAGACAGCGTTTTGTCGTCCCCATAGATATTGCCGTCATAAAACGCAACCGCCCACGCGTATGTAGGGAGGGGCACCAAGGTGCTGGCGGTCCAATATGACGCAGAAGAGGAATTCGGAAATACCGCCGTATCGATGGCGGGATCGTAAACGTCCCGCTTGACGATGCTATCGAGTTCTTTTTTGTTGGGCACACGCCAGTCGGAGTAGCCTTTGTAGACTGACGTGTTGGCAGAACTGGCTTGCACCATCGCATCGGCCCAGCGACCTGTGAATGCCACGCCGCCAGCACAGTCAGCCCCAGACCTGCCATAGGTGCACTGATCCCACATGAGCGCTGTGGCGCTGTCGGTGACAGTGCCATCACCATTCGACACCAGCACAGCGTGCGCCAAAGGCGCAGCACTCAGCACTAAAAGCAATAAGTAACGGGTCAACTTGAACACGGAGCACACCTTCCCCAAAGTGGCCAGAAGGAGTCCATCTTCCGCACGACGCGTGTTACGCGAGCTGTACATCGGAACCACGCCAACTGGTCACAGGACGAGTCAAAAAAATGAATGTGGATGGGCCTCTTGTTGGCACCCATTACTGAGGAAATCAAAACCCGTCACGAACCAAACGGACATTCAAAAAGTTGTAGTTCTTGTATGTCCTGGAGGCGTTTCCAGAGTTGAAATCGATGAACCACGCGATCAGGGGATCGGGAGCATAAGCTTCCACCGTCCAATACCCATTGCCATCGGTGGAGGGGAAATACGCCCCATCGACTTTTCTCCCGTCAGTCAAGCCGTTATGCACCAAGCCCAGCATCTCGCGCACATTGGGTAGGCGCCATCCACTGCTGTAGCCACAACGGGCAACAATGTTGTGCCCCGCATCTGGAAAAGTCGCCGTCGTGGCGTTGCTCCAGTCGGTGGTTTGGCTTTGCAAACTCCAAACCAGCCCCGTGACGTTGTCTTTGGTGCAAGCCCAGTCGGTGGTCGGGCTGGCGCTGGCGGCACCCGTGAAGTTGGCCACCAAAGAACCCCCGCAGCTGGCAGCCCCCTCTGCTTGTCCATTCCAGCAGAGGCGGGTGAAATCAAAGCCTGCGGCGCCACCACCTACTTTGGTGAGTTGCCCCGTAGCCGCCGCCACGTCGCGCCCATATCGGCCGTCCTGATGTGAGAGGGCACTGCCACCGGCGATGGCCGAATTGCAAGCTACAGTGGCGCCGCTGCCGTTATAGCAACTGGTTTCGCCTGTGTCGTTGAGGAAACCAGATTGAGCGTTGGCCTCCACAATGGTCCCCAAAACCATTACAGCCAACGCGGCACGCGCTACCCACATAAACAATCCTCTTGTAATTGACGTCCCTCAACACCAACGAATGGATTGCCGAGCGGTCTGATGCCATGGTTGTATTAGCCTGTCTCGACAAGTACAAACCACGCCAAACGGGCCATTCTATTCAAGACCCATCGGTACATTTTTGATCTAGACCCGTAGACAATGCCCGTTTAGGTGCGTCAAAAAATGCTGCGGCCCATGACATTTAGGCAAGACGTGCCACAGGCTGCTCTATTAAAAATTTTTCGGAATAAATTCCTGGGCGCCCCCCTGGCAACGCGCCACTTGGAGGCCTTCAGCCTGCTAAGCCGTGCAGCATCGACATGGCAGCGGATGCAGCACTCAAAACGGCCGACCGCAGAGAACGACGCTTGGTCACAACGCAATGGCGTCAAGGGTGATGTAGGCCACGGACCCGCAACCATCGATCTTCAAATGTCACCCTCAAATCGGGCATCACCACCCCAGGAAGAAATCTTTCCACTTTTCAAAAAATCACCCTGTAAGTGACCCGCACCGAGCGCGGCTCGCCCGGGTGCACCACCCGGCCATTGACCGCTGTGGCTTCGCCGGGCAGTTGCGAGGCGTAGTCGTACTGGATGTCGTCCACCTTGCGGTTGAACAGGTTGAAGACATCCACCGTCAGGCTGGACGGTCGGCGCGACAGGTCCAGCAGATCGCGGCTCACGCGCAGGTTGAAGGTGGAGGCGGCATTGGAGCGAACCGAGTTGTCCTCGACCAGGGCCCCGCTGCCCAGGTAGCGCCACTGCAGGCTGGCTGACCAGCGGCCGATGTCTTTGACGGTGGCAGCGATCGAGGCCACGGAATCGACCGCGTTGGGGATGCGGTCGCCGTTGGCAAAGCGGGCGTGGGTGAGCGCCAGGTCGGCGTCCAGCAAGAAGTGGGGGCTGGGCGTCCAGCGGTTGTTGAACTCGACGCCGTGGCGGCGGCTGGCGCCGCTGGCCTCGGTGCTGCCGGCGTCGCCCACATAGACCAGCTCCGAGTCAGCGTTCAGGCGCCAGAACGCCACCGAGCTTTGCACGTTGGCGATGGCTTCGGTGCGCACGCCCAGCTCCCAGCCGCGGGCTGCCACCAGGCCAGGCACGGCCTGCACCGGGTCGCCGGTCTTGGGGTCGACCTTGGCCGTGGTGCCCCGGGCGTCGTTGCTGTGAAAGCCCTTGCCGGTGTTGAAGAAGAACTCGGTCTGGGCCCAGGGGCCGGCCACCAGCGTGAACTTGGGCGAGAGCTGGCTGGCGCGGGCGCTGCCCGAATTGGCCGGGTTGCTCAGGCTGTTGACGGCAAAGCGCGCGGTATCACCCCGCAGGCCCACCACGCTGCGCAGCCAGGGTGTCAGTTGCACCGTGCTCTGGCCGTACACGCCAAGCAGCGTCTCACGCACATCGTCGAGTCGGGTGGTGGCCAGGATCTGGCGCGCCTGGGTGTCGTACAGGCCCACATGGATGCGGTCGTTGCGCAGTTGCACGCCCACCTCGGTGCGCGCGTCCAGGCCACCTAGCGTGTGGTTCCAGGCTCGGGAGGCCTGGCCGCCATACACGTTGCGGTCGTCCTGCTGTGAGAACTGATCGCCGGTGGCGGGGCGGTCCATGGCGTAGGTGAAGTTGGAGAACAGCTTGAGCGAATACTTCATCGCGTAGGCCGAGACCCGGGTCTCGCCTGTGCGGTCACGGTCGTGCCATTCGCCCGACAGGCTGTAGCGCGAGGTGCTGCCACCATCGCTGGGGTCCACCGAGTCGTAACGGCCAAAGGGGCGGCCGTTGTAGCTGCCGGCGTCGATCAGGCGCTGGGGCACCTGGTCGGTGGAGTTCCAACGGGCTTCATAGGCCATCAGGCTCAGCGTGCTGCCGCGCTCGCGCGTGCCCTGGGTCAGGCGCAGCACCGCGTTCTGGCGGTGCAGGCCTTCGGGCACGGTCCAGGGCCCGTTGTTGCCCATCCACTCCACCGCGCCCAGCAGCGTCACATCGTCGCGCAGTTGGCGTGTGTCGGCGGCCACACCTCGGCGGTAACCGTTCTGGCCCACCGAGACCTGGGCAAAAGGAGCGTCCAGCCGGCTCTTGTAGAGGATATCGGCTGCGCCGGCCGCAGCAAAGTCGCCATGGGTGGCAAAGTAAGGGCCCTTGCGGTACTCGATGCGCTCGACCAGCTCGGGGATCAGAAAGTTCAGGTCCGAATAGCCCTGGCCATGCCCGTGGGTGGGCATGTTGACGGGCATGCCGTCCACGCGGGTGGCGAAATCGGTGCCGTGGTCCAGGTTGAAGCCACGCAGAAAGTACTGGTTGGCCTTGCCGTCGCCCGAGTGCTGGGTGACGATCAGGCCAGGCACAAACTCCAGCACCTCGCCGGGGCGCAGCGCGGGCCGTCTGGCCAGCAGCTCGGATCGGATCACCCCTTGCGAAGCCGCATCACTGCTGCCCACTGAGTTGTCGTAGTGGCGGCCTGTGATGGTGACCGGGGCCAGGGTGGCTGGCTGGGGGGCTGCCAACGCCTCACGATCGGGCTCAGACGCTTGTTGGGCCTGAACGGGCAGGCAAGCCCAGGCCAAGGCCAGGGCCCAGCTTGTGTGACGAAGCTGCGCGAGCCCCAGACGCCGGTTCAAGCCCTTGCCCTCAAAAAAATGGGAGTCACGGCGCACGGTATGGCTCGGCTCATGGTGTGGGGTGCCGGGTTGCTGGGCGGCGCGCCGCCAGGCCTCGGGCCAGCAGGTAGCTGGCGGCCAGGCTCAGCACCAGCAAGGCGCCAAAGGCCAGCTCTTTGCCGTCGCTCCAGGCCTCGAAGGCTGGCGACACCAGGCGGCTGATGCCGAGCGCCGCCACCAGTAGGCTCACCCCCGCCACAGCCGCCCCCATGATCCGCGAGGCCAGGGCGGCGATCTCGTCGGCGCGGGCGATCAGCCGGGCAATCCACCAGCCGTTCAGACCATCGGTGACCAGCATGCCCAGCACAAACAGCAAGCCCAGCGTCACCGACGGGATCACGCCGCCAAACTGGGCGCCGGTGGCGGCAAACATCACCGACTGGGTGACCGTGTCGAAAGACAAGGCAAACAAAGCCCCGACCGCCGCCACGCCCCAAGCGCTGCGCGCCTGGGCCAGGCGCCCCAGAAAGCGCCCCTTCAACGACACGAGGGGCACTGTCTTGCCCGGTGCGGCCGTCAGCACCGCATGCAGGTTGATGGCCCCGATGGCCAGCAAAAAGGTGATGGACACCCAGGCGCCCAACGCATCCAGCCAGGCTGGGGGCGTCCAACGCTCGGTGACCGAGCCCACCACAAGGGCAATGCCCAGCACGATGGCCCCGTGGCCCGCCGAGAACAAGGCGCCGCAGTAGCGCGCGACACCGGGCCTGCGCTGCTGGTTCAGCCGGGTCAGGCCATCAATGGCGGCCAGGTGGTCGGCGTCAAAGCCATGGCGCATGCCAAGCAGGAAGATGAGCGCGCACAGGGCGCCCCAATCGGTGGGCAGGTCTTGCATGGCAGCAGCCGGGTAGGGTGAGCGGGGTTTGTATGATGAATCTAGAAATGATCATACAAAATCCGTGCCAATGGATCGGCCACAGGGCTGCCCTGCCAGCGGGCTCTGGGTACCACCAGCAGGCAGCTGGCGACGTTAGCGCACCGCCCTGGTGCCTGCGCCCACGATGGGCACCAGGTGCTCATGCCCATGGGCGTGGTGCACAGCCAGCGGCACAACGTGCAGCGAGCCATGGCTGACGCCCGCCTGGGTGGTGACCGATTGGGCAAAGGCCTGCACCAGGCGGGTCTGGCCACGCAGGATCACCACCTCCACGCAATGGTCGTGGTCCAGGTGAGCATGGGTGGTCGAGATGGTGATTTCGTGGTGCTCGTGCTGAAGGTCGGTCAACCGCAGGGCCAGCTGGCGTTGGTGGTGGTTGTACACATAGCTCAGCGTGGCCACGCACAAACCGTCGGGGTTGTCCTGCTGCTGGGCCTTGCCCAGATCGGCCCTCAGCAGATCACGAAAAGCCTCAGAGCGGTTCTCATAGCCCCGCTCGCTGACGATGGCGTCAAACGCATCGGCAAGCTCATCGTCCAGTGACATGGTCAAACGCTTCATTCGGGCTCCTGTGCAAATGCAAGCCCTCATCCGAGGCTGAGGGACGAAAGCGGCTACAGTTTAGAACGGGTTCATAGCCCAGCCCGGCAAAACAGCGCGCTGCACAGGCTCAACGCCCCACCACCCGCTGCACCCCCAGCAGCACCAGCGCGCCACCCGCCACGCCATTGATGGCGCGCTCCAGACGCAGGTAGCGCTGGCGCAGTGCCGGCAGAGCAAACACCAGCGTGATGCCCAGGTGCCAACCCAGCGACAGCAGCAAGACCATCAGCACCACCAGCCCCTTGAACCAGACTGGCGAAACCGCGGGCAGCAAGGTGGCAAAGGCACTGGTCCAGAACACGGCGCCCTTGGGGTTGGTGAGCCCGGTCATCAGCCCCACCCGGTAGGCCGTGCCCGCCGAGGGCGTGGCAGCCAGGGAACGGGGACTGTTGCGCTGCTGGCCGACACGCGAAGGCCAGGCCGACCTGAGCAACATCGCCCCATACCAGACCAGGAAGGCCGCCCCCAGCAGACGCACAGTGGTGGCCACCAGGGGGTGGGTGGCCAGCAGGGCCGACAGGCCGGCCATAGCCAACACCACCCACAGCACCGACCCCGTCACCAGACCCAGCACGGTCCAGCGTGCATCGCGCTGCCGGCCATCCAGCGACAGCTGACTGAGGATGAAGAAGTTCGGCCCAGGGCTGGCCAGCACGGCCAGGTACACCGCAGCGAGCAGCAGAAGAGAAGATACGTAGGACATGGCAGATCCGGTGGATGACGCATTAGAGCAAAAAGCGCACCCCAGCTCACAGGCCCCAATGGACGGCTCGCGGCGGCTTGCGATGGCTTGCGCCAGGCACGCAGTGCACAACAAGGCTCACGCCACACCGGTTGAGGTCAGCAGATATTCATATGCGCAAATCGGCCTACCCCTGCGCCGGCCGGCGCCGCAGAATCCGCGGCATTGACCACCCTGCCGCTGTACGGCCGCCCACCGTGTCCTACCTGATCTCTCTGCTCGATAAAAGCCCGGTGCCCGAAGGCGCCACCGCTGCCCAGGCACTGGCGCACACCGTGGCCCAGGCCGAACGTGCCGAAGCATTGGGCTACCACCGCTTCTGGGTGGCCGAGCACCATGGCAGCACCGGCCTGGCCGGGGCTGCCCCCGAGGTGCTGGTGGCCCACATCCTGGCGCGCACCTCGCGCCTCCGGGTGGGCTCGGGCGGGGTCATGTTGCAACACTACAGCCCCTACAAGGTGGCCGAGACCTTCCGCGTGCTGGCCGCCCTGGCGCCAGGCCGGGTCGACTTGGGCATTGGCAAGGCCCCTGGCGGCCTGCCGCTGTCCACCCGGGCCCTGCAAAGCCGGCACGATGCGCGCCACCCGGCCAGCTTCGAATCGCTGCTGACCGAGCTGGACGGCTGGCTGCGCGATGTGCCGCCGCCCGAGGGCCTGCCCGACAAGGCCTGGATCACGCCACAGCTCGCCACGCCGCCACAGCAGGTCTTGCTCGGCGCCAGCCCTGGCAGCGCCGCCCTGGCCGCCGAGCTCGGCTGGGACTTCTGCTATGCCGGGCACTTCAATGGCGACACCGGCAACATCGAACGCAGCATCGAGGCCTACCACCGCGTGCGCGGCCGGGTGCCTTCGCTGGCCCTGTATGCCTTCGCCGCCCCCGAGGCGGCCCAGGCCGTGCACCAGGTGGGCGAGCTGCGCATCCACAAGCTGCACCTGCCGGGCGGCCTGAGCTTCAACCTGCCCACCCCCGAGGCAGCGGCCGAGTTTGCGCGCCAGGCCGGGGTGAGCGACTACCGCATCGAGGAGACCCGCCCGCATGTGATCGCGGGCGATGCCGAGCAGGTGCATGCCGAGCTGGAGGGCCTGCACCGGCGCTTTGGCATCCCCGAGTTCGTGATTGACACCCCGGTGCCCGCCTTCGCGGCCCGCCGCCGCTCGATCGAACTGCTGGCCGAGGCCCTGCACGCCGTCGCGGCCTGAGGTGCCCACCCACCATAGCCCCGCCACCCAAGCCCAGCCACCGAAGCCGACCCATCGACAGGAGCCGCCATGAGCAACTCACCAGCCCAGCCGGGCCAGCCCCAACCCATCGTCTTCGGCCTGATGCTGCAAGGCGCAGGCGGCCACATGAACGCCTGGAAGCACCCCTCGGGCCCGGCGGATGCCAGCGTCAACCTGAACTTCTACATCGAGACCACCCGCCGTGCCGAAGCGGCCGGCATCGCCTTTGCGTTCGTGGCCGATGGCCTGTTCATCAATGCCAAGTCGATCCCGCATTTTCTGAACCGCTTCGAACCGATCTCCATCCTGTCGGCCCTGGCCACGGTCACCTCCAAGATTGGGCTCGCCGGCACGGTGTCCACCTCGTACAGCGAGCCCTTCACCGTGGCACGGCAGTTCGCCTCGCTTGACCTCATCAGCGGCGGGCGCGCCGGCTGGAACGTGGTCACCACCCCGCTGGAAGGCACGGCTGCCAACTATGGCCGCGCCCACCCCGCGCATGCGCTGCGCTACCAGATCGCCGACGAGTACCTGCAGGTGACCCAGGGCCTGTGGGACAGCTGGGACGACGACGCCGTGGTGCGCAACCGCGAGACCGGCCAGTTCTTTGACCCCGACAAGCTGCACACGCTGAACCACAAGGGCCGCTTCTTCGAGGTGGCCGGGCCGCTCAACATCGGGCGCTCGCCCCAGGGCCAGCCAGTGATCTTCCAGGCCGGCTCCTCGCCCGCCGGCATCGGCCTGGCCGGCAAGTACGCCGACGCGGTATTCACCCATTCGCCCTCGGTCGAGGAGACACGCCAGTTTTTGCGCCAGGTGAAGGACAGCGCCATCGCCCAGGGCCGCCAGGGCAGCGATGTGAAAGTGTTCCCGGGCATCGGCCCGGTGGTGGGCGCCTCCGAGGCGGAGGCCGAGGCCAAGTACCGCGCCATCCGTGAGCTGCTCAACATCGACGAGGCTCTGGCCTACCTGGGCCGCTTTTTCGATCACCATGACTTCAGCAAGTACCCGCTGGATGAGCCCTTCCCCGAACTGGGCGAGATCGGACGCAACAGCTTCCAGTCGACCACCGACCGCATCAAACTCGAAGCCCGGCGCCGCGGCCAGACATTGCGCGAGGTGGCGCTGGAAGTGGCCACGCCACGCTCGCGCTTCGTGGGCACGGGCGAACAGGTGGCCGACGAAATCATCCGCTGGGTTGACGAGGGTGCGGCCGACGGCTTCATCCTGGGCTTTCCGCTGCTGGCCCAGGGGCTGGAGGACTTCATCACCCATGTGATCCCGGTGCTGGAGGCACGCGGGCGCTACCGGCGAGACCTGAGCGGCCACACCCTGCGTGACCACCTGGGCCTGCCGCGCAAGCCCAGCCGCTACGCCAGCGCCCCGCAGGGGGCCGAGGCCGCCCAAGCCACGCTGGCCCGTGCGGCCTGAGCGCCCTACAAGAACAGCGCACCTGAAGCCGGCCATGCCTGACGCCTTTCTGTACACCAGCCCGGACGACGCACGGGCCCGCCCCCTGGTTGAAGCCCTGACCTGGGAATACGACAGCCGCTACGGCACGCTGTTCGATGAAGAGGGCGTGCCCCCCGAGATGCAGCGCTATCCGGCCAGCGACTTCGCCGTGCCCCACGGCAACTTCGTCTTGCTGATGCGCGGCGGCGTGGCCATCGGGGGCGGCGCCTTCAAGCGCTTGGATGCCGAAACCGCCGAGTTCAAGCGCATCTGGACCCGGGCCGACCTGCGCCGCCAGGGCTTGGCGCGGCGCATCCTGATCGAGCTGGAGGCCCAGGCCGTGCGCCAGCACTACCGACGCATCTACCTCACCACCGGCTGCCGCCAGCCCGAGGCCGTGGGCCTGTACCTGGGCTGGGGCTACACAGCGCTGTACGACCGAAGCATCGACCCTGAGATCCACCGCACCCTGCCTTTCGAGAAATGGCTGCCAGCCCCAGAGCCGCTAGACCAGCCGCTTATCCAACCGCCGGTCCAGCCGCCGGTCCAGCATGTGCCCCGCGCTTGGCTCGCCTGACCTCGGCCCCCCCCCACCAACTGACCACCACCCGCCCCGAATGTCCGCCACCTTGCCCCTGCCTGGCGCCAGCCCGGCCGCCAGCGCCACCCCCTCAGCCGAGGCGCCGCCAACCCCAGACGCCGGCGGGCCCGCACCGGGCGATTTCTCGCACTACCGCGTGGTGCCGGCGCGCTACACCGCACGCTGGATCGGCAGCGCGCTGGCTGCGGTGCTGCTGCTGGCCCTGGGCCAGTCGGTGCTGGGCAACCCGCGCTGGGGCTGGGGCGTGTTTGCCGAGTGGTTCTTCGCCGAGCCGGTGCTGGTGGGCCTCGGCCGCACCCTGCTGCTGACGGCACTGGGCGCGCTGTTCGGGTTTGCGCTGGGGGGCCTGCTGGCAGCAGCACGCGTGTCGCGCTCGCCTCTGCTGGCCAGCCTGGCCTGGGGTTACACCTGGGTGTTCCGCTCGATCCCGCTGATCGTGCTGCTGCTGATCCTGAACAACCTGGGCTACCTGTACGAAAACGTGTGGCTGGGCGTGCCCTACACCGACATCACCTTCTTCAGCACCCCCACCACCCAGCTGATCAGCCCCTTCGCGGCCGCCGTGCTGGGACTGACGCTGAACCAGGCCGCGTTCTCGTCGGAAATCATCCGTGGCGGCATTCTGTCGGTGGACCGCGGCCAACTCGAGGCCGCTGCCGCCTTGGGCCTGCCACGGCGCCGGCAAGCGCTGCGCATCGTGCTACCACAGGCCATGCGCAGCATCCTGCCCACCGCTTTCAACGACATCATCGGCCTGGCCAAGGGCACCTCCAATGTCTACATCCTGGCCTTGCCCGAGCTGTTCTACACCATCCAGGTCATCTACCGCCGCAACCTCGAAGTGGTGCCCCTGCTGATGGTGGCCACCGTGTGGTACCTGGTGATTCTGTCGGTGCTGTCGCTGGTGCAGGCTCAGCTCGAACGGCGCTACGCCCGCGGAGCCCTGCGCGAGGCCGTGCCCTCGCTGTGGCAGCGCTGGGTGCGGCGGGCCGGCCGACCTCAGCAACGGCCCCAAGGGCCCACGACCCACGCGCCAGCCCCTGAAACACCCCTCGACTCCGGCACCTCCGAGGCTCAAGGCGGCTGGCTGGCCAGCCCGCGCCGGGGCGGCGAGATCACGGTGCGCGGGGTGCACAAGCACTACGGCGCACTGCAGGTGCTGCACGATGTGAACCTGCATCTGGCGGCCGGCAGCGTCACGGTCATCATCGGGCCTTCGGGCTCGGGCAAATCCACCTTGCTGCGCAGCCTGAACCACCTGGAGCGGGTGGACGCAGGCTTCGTCGCCATCGACGGCGAGCTGATCGGCTACCGCCAGCAAGGCCAAACCCTGTATGAGCTGAAAGAGAAAGACATCCTGCGCCGCCGCGTCGATGTGGGCATGGTGTTCCAGTCGTTCAACCTGTTTCCGCACCTGAGCGTGCTGGAGAACCTGACCGAGGCTCCCCGCGCCGTGCTGGGCCTGCCCGAAGCCCAGGCGCAGGCCCTGGCCCTGGAGCTGCTGCAGCGCGTGGGCCTGGCTGACAAAGCCCAGGCCTACCCGCGCCAGCTCAGCGGTGGCCAGCAACAGCGCGTGGCGATTGCACGGGCCCTGGCGCTGAGCCCCAAGGTGCTGCTGTTCGACGAGCCCACCTCGGCCCTCGACCCCGAGCTGGTCAAAGAGGTGCTTGACGTGATCCAGGAGCTGGCCCGCTCAGGCACCACCCTGGTGGTGGTGACACACGAAATCGGCTTCGCCCGCGAGGTGGCCGACACCGTGGTCTTCATGGAGCAGGGGCGGGTGCTGGAGGTCGGCCCGCCGCGCCAGGTGCTGTTGGCGCCCCAACACCCCCGCACCCGCGAATTCCTGGCCCAGGTGCTGTGAGCGCCCAGCCCATCCTGACGGAGCCTTTCATGCCCACCTCTGCCCTGCCTGAACAAGCCGCACCGATCACGCCTGCGTCGCTGCCTGCACGCCTGATGCGATCTGTCCGCCTTTCACCCGCCTTGGCACTGCGCCTCACCCAATGCGGCTTGCTGGCCCTGTTTCTGGCTGCGGCCGCCTGCAACCACGGCTGACCGCGCTCCGCACCGAGCGACAACCCCTGCCCACCTGATTCATCTGCCCCAAGGACGCCTTGCCCCATGATCTCCCGACGCCACACTCCCTTGCTGCTCGCCCTGGCCCTGAGCGCCCTCACCCTGGCCAGCCCAAGTGCTGTTGCCGCCGGTGCGGCCGAAGCCTTTGACTTCAGCCCCCAACAGGCCGCGCGCGTGCGCGCTGACAAGAACCCGGCCGCCATCGCCTTGCTGCCCAAGAACTTCAAATGGGCCCAGGAGGGCACGCTGACCGTGGGCATCCACCCGTTTGCACCCCCCATCGCCACCTACGCCACCGACGCGCGCACCCCGGTAGGCTTTGACCCCGACTACGCCCAGCTGGTGGCCGACGCCCTGGGCCTGAAACTGCAACTGGTGCCCGTGGCCTGGGCCGACTGGCCGCTGGGCCTGCAGTCGGGCAAGTACGACGCCGTGATCTCCAATGTGGGCGTGACCGAACAGCGCAAAGAAAAGTTCGACTTCAACACCTACCGCCTGGGCCTGCATGGCTTCTTCGTCAAGTCCGACAGCCCCATCAAGTCGCTGCGCGAGCCCAAGGACGTGGCCGGCCTGCGCATCATCACCGGCTCGGGCACCATCCAGGAGCGCATCCTGCTGGAGTGGAACCGCCAGAACCTCGCCCAAGGCCTGAAGGCGCTCGACCTGCAGTACTACGACGACGATGCCGCGGCCACCGTGGCCCTGCTGTCGGGCCGGGCCGATGCGAACTTCAACCCCCATGCACCGCAGGCCTACAAGGCCGCCCTCGACGGCAAGACACGGCTGGTCGGAACCGTCAATGCGGGCTGGCCGTTGAAGGCCGACGTGGCCATCACCACCCGCAAGGGCAGCGGCCTGGTCGAGGCCCTGGCGGCGGCCACCAATGGCCTGATCCGCAGCGGCCGCTACGGCCAGGCTCTGGCGCGCTGGAGCCTGCAGACCGAGGCGGTGGAGAAGTCCGAGGTCAACCCGCCAGGTCTGCCCAAGTTCTGAGCCCCATGCCTGTGCGCATCGACCGCATCGCCTTCCTGACGCCCGCCAACTACGACGAGGCCGACCCGGCCCTGGGCCTGGAAGAGTCCTTGCAACTGCTGGCGACTGGCGAGGCCCAGGGCTGGAACGGGGCCTGGGTGCGCCAGCGCCACCTGGAGCGCGGCGTCTCCTCGGCCAGCACCTTTCTGGCTGCGGCCACGCAACGCACGCAGCGCATCGAACTGGGTGCGGCCGTGATCCAGATGGGTTACGAGAACCCCTTTCGCCTGGCCGAAGACCTGGCCACGGTGGACGTGCTGTCACGCGGACGCCTGCAGGTGGGCCTCAGTGCGGGTGCACCGCCGCTGGGCCCCTTGTTGGGCGAACGCCTGTTTGACACCGATCCGGCGCAGATCGACTTCTCGCACCAGCGCGTGCTGCGCCTGCGGCGCAACCTCAGTGGCGAGTGGATCGGCGACGAGGCCGAGCGGGTCGAATCCCCCGCCGGGGCCCAGCGCCCCCGCCTGCAGCCCCAGTCGCCCGGGCTGGTGAAGCGGCTCTGGTATGGCGGCGGCTCGCTGCGTTCGGCCGAGTGGGCCGGGCGCCATGGCTTTCACCTGCTGATCGGCAACCTCAACCAAGGCGAGCAAAGCGACGATTTCTGGGCCGTGCAAGCCCGGCAACTGGCGCTGTACCGCCAGCATTGGCAAGACAGCCAGGGGCACGCGCCCCCCCGCGTGGCCCTGGGGCGGGTGATCGTGCCCTGGGACAGTGCCACCCCGGCCACACGCCGCCGCTACCAGGCCTTTGCCGACAGCCGCCACGCGCGCACCCTGGCCCCCCAAGGCCCCCGCCGCACACTGTTTGCGCCTGACCTGGTAGGCAGCGCCGATGCCATCCTGCAGCAGCTGCAGCGCGACCCCATCGTGGCCCAGGTCAGCGAACTGCGGCTCGAGCTGCCCTATGACCTGCCCGCACCCGACTACGCGCAGATCCTGCACGACTTTGCGCAGCTGATCGCCCCGGAACTCGGCTGGCGCCCCGCAGGTGCCTCAGCCGCGGCCCCCTCCAGGCTCAGCACCGCGCTGCTCTGAGTGCGGGCTGGCTGTTGCCACTGTTGCCACTGTTGCCACAAGGCAGGCACAGCCCTTTTCTTTTTGTTCTATCGACCCTTGTTTTTGTTCGTTCGCGGGGGGGCGGCCCGCCCGTATCGTCACGCGCACTTGTTGCGGCAGATCAATACGCCGCAGTGCTCTTCTGATTATCCGGCCCAGCGCCTGCACTTACTTTGTTGCTGCCCTCATGACCCACCACCGCTCCACCCTGTCGTCACTGACGGCGCTGCCCGCCTTGTCTCTTCTGGCCCTGCTGACCGCCCCTGGCAGCGCCTGGTCCAACGAAGCCGGTGTGCCCGGCGGTCAGATCACCTGGGGTGTGACCACCGAGCCCGCCTGCTTCAACCCGCACCGCTCGTCGCAACAGAATGCTTTTCTGGTGATCCGCAACTACATCGACTCGCTGGTGGGCAAGCGCAGCGACGGCGCTTTTGTGCCCTGGCTGGCCAAATCGTGGAGCGTGTCGAGCAATGGCAAGGAATACACCTTCCAGTTGCGCGACGACGTGCGCTTTCACGATGGCGAGCGCTTCAATGCCGAAGCCGTGAAGGCCAACTTCGACTTCATCCGCAACCCCAAGAGCAGTGCCGCAGCCGCCTCGTTCCTTGAGTACTACCTGCGCACCGAGGTGCTGGGCCCCTACACCGCCAAGGTGGTGCTGTCGCAACCCGACTCGGCCTTTCTCGAATCGGTGTCCAGCGTCAAGCTGGGCTTTCTGTCGCCCAAGACCCTGGCCTCCGAGGCCGATCTGTGCTCGGGCGGGCCGGGCCTGGTGGGCACCGGGCCCTTCATCTTTGAGCAGTACCAGCGCGGCCAGTCGGTGAGCTTTCGCAAAAACCCGGCCTACCAGTGGGCGCCCGCCTTTGCCCAGCACACCGGCCCGGCCTACCTGGATCGCGTGACCTACCGCTTCCTGCCTGAATACGCGGTGCGCACCGGCGCGCTGAGCTCCGGCCAGGTGGACCTGATCGAGGGCGTGCAGCCCACCGACATCAGCGCCTTCAAGGATGTGGCCGGCTTCAAGCTGCTGACCGGCCCCTCGTCGCAGACCTCGTTCACGCTGAACATCAACTACCGCCGCGGGGTGGCCACGGACATCCGGGTGCGCCGCGCGCTGCGCGACGGCTTTGACCTGGACGCCCTGGTCAAGAGCATCTACCTGGGCACGGTGCCGCGGGCCTGGTCCAACATCGGGCCCGACAACTCGGGCTACAACCCGCGCCTGGCCGGCACCTGGGGCCACCGCGTCGCCGAGGCCAACAAGCTGCTCGATGAGGCCGGCTGGACGGGGCGCGACCCCCAGGGCTTCCGCACCAAGGACGGCAAGCGCCTGAGCATCGAGGTGGGGTACCCCCAGCCCTATGTGCGCGACAACCGCGACCTGCTGATCCAGGGCATCCAGGCGGCCTTGCGCAAGAACATCGGGCTCGACCTGAACCTGCGCATCGTGAGCAACGGCGAATGGACCAAGTCGCTGACAGAGGCCAGCTGGTCGATCTACCCCAACACCCTGAACCCGGCCGATGCCGCGCTGGAGCTGCGCGATGTGCTGGGCGACACCGGCTTTCTGTACAACAAGACCGTGCCGGATGCCGGCAAGGTCGACACCGAGCTGACCGGTCTGATCAACGAAGCCCGCCTGCAGAGCGACCTGAAAAAGCGCCAGGCGCTGCTCGACAAGATCCAGCAGATCGCCGTGGACCGGGCCTACATCGTGCCGCTGTTCGCCCCCCACTATGTGGTGGCCGCCAAACGCCAGGTCGAGGGCATCAGCTTCGAGGCCCAGCTCGACTCGCCCTCCAACTCGCACGACCTGTGGCTGCGCAAGTGAGTCGCCATGCCATCGCCCCACCCTGTGCTCAAAGCCGCCCTGCTGCGCCTGGGCAGTGCCCTGCTGGTGATGTGGCTGGCCGCCAGCGCCACCTTTGTGGCGCTGCATGCACTGCCGGGCCGCATCCAGGACATCCTGGCCGGCGACCTGGAGCTGCCAGGCCTGAAAGAAGCCATCAGCGCCGAATGGGGTCTGGACCGCAGCCTGCCCGAGCAGTACCTGGATTTCATCGTGCGCATCGCGCACGGCGACTTCGGCAGCTCGTATGTGATGCGCCAGCCCGTCAGCAAGATCATCGGCTCGCAGGTGCTGCCCACCGTCACGCTGGCCCTGCTGGCGGGCGCCCTGGCCACGCTGATCGCCCTCACCCTGGCCACCCTGACCGCGGGGCGCCCCGGCCCGGCGCGGCGCCTGGCCGCCACCCTGGAGCTGGGCAGCGCCTCGGTGCCGGTGTTCTGGCTGGGCATTCTGCTGCTGATGGCCTTTTCGTTCCGGCTGCCCTGGTTCCCGGTCTCGGGGGATGAGGGCTGGCGCGCCCTGGTGCTGCCCACCCTCACACTGGCCCTGCCCACCGCCGGCATCCTGACCCAGGTGCTGCGCGAAGCCATGGAAAAAGCCCTGGAGCAGCCCTTTGTGACCACCGTGCGGGCCCGCGGCCTGGGCGAGCTGGCCTTGCGCCTGCGCCATGTGCTGCGCCACGCCCTGCTGCCTGCCGTCACGCTGGGCGGCTGGCTGGTGGGCAGCCTGCTGGGCGGCGCAGTGATCACTGAAAAGGTGTTCGGCCGCCCGGGCCTGGGCACCGTCACCCTCAACGCGGTGCTGTCGCAAGACGTGCCCGTGGTGCTGGCCGTGGTCCTGCTGGCCGCCTTTGTCTACGTGCTGGTCTCCACCGCCCTCGATCTGCTCTACCTGGCGATCGACCCTCGCCTGCAAACCCCATGAATTCCACGCCTGATGCCTCTGTGCCCGCGACCGCGGGCCCGGGTGCAACACGTATGTCAGTGGCCCCCTCGTTGCGCACCCTGGCCGGCTGGCCCTGGGGCGCCGTGCTGGCCGCCGTCTTCATCGCCGTGCTGGCCGGCATCACGGCCTTCCCACAAAGCCTGAGCGGTGACGACCCGCTGTCGGGCGACATCACCCAGAGCCTGGTGCCCCCCGGTGCCGAGCACTGGTTCGGTACCGACCGGCTGGGCCGCGACGTGTTCACCCGCGTGATCTACGGGGCCCGCTACTCGTTGCTGATCGGGCTGGCCGCCATGGCCATCAGCGTCAGCGCCGGGGTGCTGCTGGGCGTGGCCAGCGGCCTGGGTGGGCGTTGGCGCGACGAGGGCATCACCCGGCTGTTTGATGTGCTGTCGGCCTTTCCGGCGGTGCTGCTGGCCCTGCTGGTGGTCACCTTTCTGGGCCCGGGGCTGTTCAACATCGCGCTGGCCATCGGCATCGCAGGCATCCCCAAGTTCGGCCGTGTGGTGCGCAGCCAGACCCTGCTGGTGCGCCGGGCCGACTACGTGACGCATGCCGTGATCTACGGTCGCAGCCGCCTCGACACCCTGCTGCGCCACCTGCTGCCCAATGTGCTGGTGGCCGTGCCGGTGATTGCCACCATCAATGTGGGCAGTGCCATCATTGCGGTGTCAGGCCTGAGCTTCCTGGGCCTCGGCCCGCAGCCGCCCACGCCAGAGTGGGGCGTGATGCTGGCCGAAGGGCGCGACATCCTGCGGGTGGCCTGGTGGGCCGGCGTGTTTCCGGGCCTGGCCATCACCACCTCGGTGCTGGCCTTCTCGGTGCTGGGCCAGCACCTGCAACGCCGCTTCGAGGGCCGCCTATGAGCCACACCCCCCCCTGGCTGGTCGATGTGGCCGGCCTGCAAATCAGCACCGGCCCGCGCGGCCACGAGACCCGGCTCGTGCAGGGCCTGAACCTGCAGATTGCCGCTGGCGAATGCGTGGCCCTGGTGGGTGAGTCGGGCTCGGGCAAAAGCCTGAGTGCGCGCGCCTTGCTGGGCCTGGCAGGCGAGGGCTTGCGCGTGCAGGCCGAGCGCCTGCAACTGGCCGGCGAAAACGCCCTGAGCTTCAGCCCCCGGCAGTGGCGCGAGCGCCGTGGCACTTTGGCCGCGCTGGTGATGCAGGATGCGCTGGTCTCGCTGGACCCGCTGCGCACCATCGGCCAAGAGGTCGAAGAAACCCTGCTGCGCCACCGCCTGCTGCCCAGTGGGGCCGCCGTGCGTGCGCGCGCCCTGCAGGCCCTGCAAGAGGCCGGCATGGACCACCCCGAACAACGCGCCACCCAGTACGCTCACCAGCTCTCGGGAGGCTTGCGGCAGCGCGCCCTGATCGCGGCCGCCATGGCGGCCCGGCCGCGCCTGTTGATCGCCGACGAACCCACCACCGCCCTGGACGCCACCGTGCAGGCCCAGGTGCTGGCCCTGCTGGCCCAGCGCGTGCAAGAAGGCATCGGCCTGCTGCTGATCAGCCATGACCTGGCCCTGGTGGCCCGCATGGCACAGCGCGTGATCGTGCTGCGCCACGGCCAGGTGGTCGATGCAGGCCCCACCGAGCAGGTGCTGAGCCAGCCCCGGCACGCTTACACCCGCCAGCTGTTGGCCTCGGTGCCCTCCGCTGCCTCGCGCGGGCACTGGCTGGCCAGCGCACGCGCCGAGGAGCGGCCTGATGGGCGCGTGCTGATCCAGCGCACGCCCTTGCCGGGCCGCAGCGCCATCACGGCGGCCACAAGCCTGCCGCCACAGGAGCCGCTGATTCAGGTGCAACAAGTCAACAAGAACTTCGGGCGTGGCCTCCAGCAGCACAAGGCGCTGCAAGACGTTTCGTTTGATTTGCAGCGCGGCGAAGTGCTGGGCATTGTGGGCGAGTCGGGTTCGGGCAAGAGCACCTGCGCCCGCATCCTGCTGGGCCTGCAAGAGCCCGACAGCGGCCAGGTGCAGCTGCTGGGCCAGCGCTGGAGCGGCGTGGCCGAGCCCCAGCGCCGCGCCCTGCGCCCCCAGCTGCAATACATTCCACAAGACCCGCTGAGCTCCTTCGACCCGCGCTACGACGTGGCCCGCATCGTGGCGGAGAACCTGCCGCCGCAGGACAAACCAGCCCGCCAACACCGACTGGCCCAGTTGCTCGACCAGGTGGGCCTGCCAGCCGCCGTGCTGGCGCGCCATCCGCGCAGCCTGTCGGGGGGCCAGCGCCAGCGCGTGGCCATTGCCCGTGCCCTGGCCGCCCAGCCCGCAGCCATCGTGTGCGACGAGCCCGTGTCAGCACTCGACATCCATGTGCAGGCCCAGGTGCTGGACCTGCTGACCGAGCTGCGCCTGCGCCTGGGCACGGCACTGGTGTTCATCTCGCACGATCTGGGCGTGGTGCAGCACATCAGCGACCGGGTGCTGGTGTTCCACCAGGGCCGCATCGTCGAGCAGGGCGAGGCCGCTGCGCTGTTCGCCGCCCCCAGCCACCCCTACACACAGAGCCTGCTGGCAGCGGCACAGCACGGCAGCCCTCAGGCGCCCCTGGCACTGCGGCGCGCGGCATGAAGCCGCCTCTGGGTGCGGGGCCTGCAAGAGCGCATCACCCCCGCATAAGCACAGACGGAAATCTCAATTGACCCTGCCCCGGCCACGGCATGAACATGGCCGCCAGCCTGTTCAACCACCCCGATGGCCGCGCCCGTCCGCGGCCCGCACACCATGTCACACATCGACCCCTCCCTGGACGCCGCCGCCCTGCAAACCCTGCGCTGGATCGGCGCCCCACCCGACAACTGGGTCAGCCCGCACCCCGGCATTGACCACGATGTCACGGTGGTGGGCTCAGGCCACACCGGCAGCACCTTTGCCTTTGCGCTGCAGCGCGCCGGCATCCGCAAGCTCAATGTGATCGACGCCGCGGCTGACGAGGCCGGCGCGGGGCTGTGGCGGCACCGCGCCCGCATGCAGCAACTGCGCACGCCCAAGAACCTGGTGGGCCCCGAACTGGGCTTGCCGGCGCTGGGTTTCCAGGCCTGGTACGAGGCACGCCACGGCGAGGCCGCGTTTGCCGCGCTCGACCGCATCCCGCGCCTGGAGTGGCCCCAGTACCTGAGCTGGTTCCGCGAGATCACCGGCCTGCAGGTGCGCTACCAGACCCGGCTGCTGCGCATTGAGCCCGTGCCCGCCCAGGGCCAGGTGCCCGAGCACCTGCGCCTGCACCTGGAGGTGGCCGGCCAGCCTCGCACCGAGACCACGCGCAAGCTGATTCTGGGCAATGGCGTGGCCGGCAGCGGCGCCCCGAACATCCCCGCCGTGGTGGCCGGCTTGCCGCGCAAGCTGAGGGCCCACACCTCCGACCTGATCGACTTCAATGCCCTGCGCAACCGCCGCGTGGCCGTGATCGGCGGTGCCGCCTCGGCCTTTGATGCGGCCGGCGTGGCCCTGGAGCAGGGCGCCGCCGAGGTGCGCCTGTTCGCCCGCCGCGAGCACCTGGCGGCCCTGCCGGTGCTGCGCGCCCGTGGCTACCCCGGTGCCTACGACAACTACCCGCTGCTGCCCGACGCGGTGCGCTGGACCCAGGCCCTGCGTTACCAGCAGGCCGGCTCGACCGCACCGGCCGACTCGATCCAGCGCGTGCTCAAGCACCCGCAGTTCCACCTGCACCTGGGCGTGACCTGGCAGGCCGCACACGCCCACGAAGGCCAGGTGCGTGCCGAAGTGGGCGGTGAACGCTTCGACTTCGACTACGTGATCGCCGGCACCGGCTTCCACGCCGACCTGGCCCTGCGCCCCGAACTGGCCAGTCTGGCCCCCCTGGCCGCCCAATGGCGCGACCGCTACCAGCCCCCGGCCCACGAGCAGCACGACGGCCTGGCCAGCCACCCCTACCTGGGCCTGGGCAGCGAGCTGCAGGAGAAAGTGCCCGGCACCGCGCCCTGGCTGCAGCACATCCACATCTACAACCCCGGCGGCTTTGTGAGCAGCGGCCTGCCCCTGGGCGACGTGCCCAGCCTGCGCCGCGACGTGCCGCGCGTGGTGCGCCACATCAGCCAATCGCTGTTCCTGAGCGACTGGCCGCTGCACGAGCAGCGCTTCAACGCCCCGGTGCCGCCCGACTTCACCGAGGCGCTGTACGCCCATGCGCTGTGGCAGGGCCCCGAGGCCACGACAGCGGCCACGGAGCTGGCCGCAGCGCAGGCCTGAAACACCTGAAGCGGCCTGGCCGCGCCACGACCTTGCCCTGCCCAATTTTTAAGCAGGGCAAGGCAAGCCCTTTCAAATCAACAAGTTAAGCCTGCTTTGCAGTCGGTGGGCACGGCTTGTCCACAGCTTTGTCCAGGGATTGCAGGGAGAAGTCGGCCGCGGGCAGGGCGACCGCCCCGCATGTGCATATCTGCTTTTCTTCCTTGGTGAGCCAGGGGGCGGCCCCTAGCATCCCCTTCGATTCCAACCATCCACCACCCGGCTGCCGCAAGCGGCCAACGACAAGGGTCGCCATGTCCGCCGTACTCCGCCCCACCGACACCGAGACAAACCCCGTCCGCCTGGACTCGAACAACCTGGGCACACTGCACATCACGCCGCTGGACGCCCCGCTGGGTGCCCGGGTCAGCGGCATCGACCTGCGCGATCGCCCCACCGCGGCCCAGGTGCTGGCCCTGAAGGCGGCGCTGCGGCGCCACCACATCCTGGTGTTCTCGGGCCAGTCGCCCAGCGATCAGCAGTACCTTGATTTCACGCTGCACTTCGGCACCGTGTTCACCCCCCCGCGCAATGCGCCGGTGCTGGGCTCGGACCCGTATGGCAACACCCCCGACGTGGTGCGTGTGTCCAACGTGGACGACGGCCTGCTGGGCAACTACGAGCTGCCGGCCCACGCCGACCACCACTGGACACCCCAGCCCTCGGCCGGCTCGCTGCTGCTGGCCCTGGAGGTGCCCGCCCAGGGCGGCGACACCACCTGGCGCAACCTGGCCCTGGCCTATGACACGCTGGACGAGGCCACCCGCCGCGAAATCGACGGCCTGCAGCTGATCACCTACAACCCCTTCTTGCGCTCCAAGAAGCCGCTGCCTGGCGGCAAGGTGGACTACCGCACACCCGACATCGAACCCGTCACGCCCTGGGTGGCCCACCCGCTGGTGCGCACCCACCCCGACAGCGGCCGCCGTGCCCTGTTCCTGGGCGAAGGCACCGAGGTGGAGCTGGTGGGCTACGAGCCCCAGGCCGGCGCGGCCCTGATCGCACGCCTGCGCGCCCACCTGCTGCAGGACCGCTTTGCCTACACCCACCGCTGGCAGGTGGGCGACGTGGTGTACTGGGACAACCAGATCACCCTGCATGGCCGCACCGAGTTCGATCCGGCCCAGCGCCGCGTGCTCAAACGCATCAGCCTGTCAGGCAGCACGCCGTTCTGAAGCCCCGTGCCGTGCCCCGACAAGTGCCCCGCCACATGCCGCGCGAGCTGCTGCTCAACGCCTTCGACATGAACACCGTGGGCCACCTGGCCCACGGTCTGTGGCGGCACCCGCGCGACCAGGCCCGGCGCTACACCGACATCCACTACTGGCAATCGCTGGCCCAGACGCTGGAGCGCGGGCTGTTCGATGGCCTATTTCTGGCCGATGCGGTCGGCCTGTACGACGTCTATGGCGGCGGCCCTGCGGCGGCGCTGGAGGCCGGTGTGCAGGTGCCAGCCAACGACCCGGCCGTGCTGGTGCCGGCCATGGCGGCGGTCACGCAGCACCTGGGCTTTGGCATCACAGCCAACCTGAGCCACGAGCCCCCCTATCTGTTTGCCCGGCGCATGTCCACCCTGGACCACCTGAGCCAGGGGCGCCTGGGCTGGAACATCGTCACCGGCTTTCTCGACAGCACGGCCCGTGCCCACGGCCAGCCCAGCCAGACCCGACACGACGAACGCTATGACCGGGCCGACGACTACATGGCACTGGTCTACCAGCTCTGGGAAGGCAGCTGGGCCGACGATGCGGTGCTGGCCGACCCGGCCAGCGGCCAGTACACCCGGCCCGAGCAGGTGCGCACCGTGCGCCACCAAGGGCCCTACTACCAGCTGGAGGCCATCCACCTCAGCGAGCCTTCACCCCAGCGCACGCCCTTGCTGTTCCAGGCCGGGGCGTCGGCACGCGGCCTGCGCTTTGCCGCCCGCCATGCCGAGGCGCTGTTCCTGCCCAACCAGGGGCTGCAGGGCACGGCCCACCTGGTGCAGCAACTGAACGGGTCGCTGAAGGCGCAGGGCCGGGCGCGCGACAGCTACCGCCTGCTCACCTCGCTGGAGGTGGTGGTGGGGCGCGACGCCAACGAGGCCCGCGACAAATACGCCGACTACGCCCGCCATGCCCGCCCGCAGGCGGCCCTGGTGCAGCTGGCCAGCGCCACCGGGATCGATTTCTCGCGCTACGCCCCCGACGAGCCGATCCGCCCGGACGGCCTGGGCGAGGGCATCCAGTCCATCGTGCGTTCGCTGGCGCAAAGCGCGGGCCACGGGCCCGATGGCACGGTGACGGTGCAGGAACTGCTGGCCCAGATGCCCCTGGGTGGGCGCATCAGCCCCATCGTGGGCTCGCCCGACGAGGTGACCGCCGCCTTGCTGCACTGGGCCGACCACACCGGCGTGGACGGCTTCAACCTGGTGCGCACCGTGACCCCCGAGTGCTTTGTCGACTTCATTGACCTGGTGGTGCCTCGCCTGCAGGCGCTGGGCCGCTACAAGACCGCCTATGCCCCCGGCACCCTGCGCGAAAAACTGACCGGCCACGGGCCCCACCTGCCCGCGGCCCACCCTGGGGCCCTGGCGCGCCAGGCCGCTGACAGCCCCTCGGCATGACTGCCGACTCCAACCGCCTCACCTGACGCTTGACCTGACGCTTCCCCTGCCGCTTCACCTCACCGAACCCCACCACCGTGTCTACCCCTACCCCCACCCCCCCGGTTCAGCCCAGCCCCACCGAAGCCGGCGTTGCCGTGATCCGCGACGATGCCCATGCCCTGGCCGTGGCCCGTGCGCTGGCCGCCGAGCTGGCCCCCGGCGCGGCCGAACGTGACCGCCAGCGCCGCCTGCCCTGGGCCGAGGTGGAGCGTTTTTCGCAGAGCGGGCTGTGGGGCATCACGGTACCGCGCAGCCACGGCGGGGCCGAGGTGTCGCACACCACGCTGGCCGAGGTCACGGCCCTGATCTCCGAGGCCGACCCGGCGCTGGGCCAGATCCCGCAGAACCACTTCTGCCTGGTGGATGCGGTGCGCCTGATCGGCAATGCCGAACAACAGCGCTTCTTCTTTGCCCAGGTGCTGGCCGGCCAACGGCTGGGCAATGCGGTGTCGGAGACCGGCACCGCCAACAGCAAGGTGGTCAGCACCCGCGTGAGCCGCGGGCCGGACGGCCAGCTGCGCCTGAACGGCCGCAAGGCCTACAGCACCGGCGCCCTGTTTGCCCACTGGGTGCCGGTGGCGGCCCTGGATGACGACGACCGCGCCGTGCTGGCCTATGTGCCGCGCCACGCCCCGGGCCTGCAGGTGGCCGACGACTGGACCGGCTTTGGCCAACGCACCACCGCCAGCGGCAGTGTGACGGCCGAGCAGGTGCTGATCGAGCCGCTGCAGCTGTTTGAACGGCACCGCCTGTTCGAGCCGCCCACGATCCACGGCCCCTATGCCCAGTTGCTGCATGCCGCCATCGACCTGGGCATTGCCCGCGCTGCCCTGGCCGACCTGCGCCACTGGGTGCGTGAACGGGCCCGCCCCTGGGCTGACAGCGGCGTGACCCAGGCCAGCCAGGACCCACTGAGCCTGCACCGCATCGGCGAGCTGGTGATCCGGCTGCACGCGGCCGAGCTCATGCTGGAGCGCGGCGGTCAGCGGCTGGACCGGGCCAAGGCGCTCGAAGGCAGCGCCGACAGCGCCCAGGCGGTGACCGAGGCCTCGATCGCCGTGGCCGAGGCCAAGGTGCTCAGCACCACCCTGTCGCTGGACGCCAGCAGCACCCTGATCGAGCTGGGCGGCACCCAGGCCACCTTGGAAGAGCACAACCTGGACCGCCACTGGCGCAACGCCCGCACCCACACCGTGCACGACCCCATCCGCTGGAAGTACCACGTGGTGGGCGACCACTGGCTCAACGGCGCCACGCCGCGCCGCCATGCCTCCCTGTAAATAGCTCCCTGTAAGCCAGGTCAGCGCGACGCCCACCGCCTCACCCCAGGCCACACCACACCACACCACACCACACCACCACACCACCCCACCCACCACCCTGCCTCACCACACCATGCAACGACGATCTTTTCTGCACACCGGCGGCAGCGCCGGCCTGCTCATGACCTCGCTGGCCGCCAGCCCCTTGGCCCTGGCCCAAAGCCGCACCGACAGCGTGCGCGTGCTGGCCGAAGGCACACCCAACTCGCGCGACCCGCACGGTGAGGGCGTGAGCCGCGAATCGCTGGGCACCTTCACCAACGTGTACGACCGGCTGATCCAGTTCGAGCGCACCCGCCTGCCCTCGGGCGTGTACCGCTACGATCACACGCGCTTTCGCGGCGAACTGGCCGAATCCTGGAGCAGCTCGGCCGATGGCCGTGTGCTGACCTTCAAGCTGCGCCATGACGCCCAGTTCCACGATGGCACGCCCGTCACCGCCGAGGCCGTGAAATGGTCGCTGGACCGCGCCGTCAGCCTGCCCGCCTCCAAGCGCCAGTTGGCCACCGGCTCGCTGACCCAGCCCAGCCAGTTCACTGTGCTGGACCCCCACACCCTGCGCATCACGCTGGAGCGGGCCGACCGCTACACCCTGCCCAACCTGGCCCTCACCTTTGCCTCGGTGCTGAACGCCGACCTGGTGCGCAAGCACGCCACGGCCGCCGACCCCTGGGGCACCGAGTGGGTGAAGAACAACGCGGCCGGTGGCGGTGCCTACCAGATCGAAAGCTGGACGCCGGGCCAGCAGATCGTCTACGCCCGATTTGACAAATGGAAGAGCGGTGCACTGCCACAGATCCGCCGTGCCGTGTTCCAGGTGGTGCCGGCCGCAGCCACGCGCAGCGCCGCGCTGCAACGTGCAGACGCCGACATCGCCCTGCAACTGCCGCCGCGCGAAATCGACACCCTGGTGGAGCAGGGCAAGGTGTTTGCCACCTCGATCCCGGTCACCAACACCTTCCGCTTTGTGGCCTTCAACACCCGCGCCAAACCCTTTGACGATGTGCGCGTGCGCCAGGCCGTGGCCTACGCCCTGCCCTACACCAACCTGTTCCGCGGTGCCAGCCTGGGCCACGGGGCAGCCCTGTTCGGCGGCCCGGGTGGCGAGCCCAGGCAAGCGCACTTTCCGCAGCCCTACCCCTACGACACCCAGTTGCAGAAGGCCCGCCAATTGCTGGCCGAGGCCGGTCTGGCACAGGGCTTCAAGACCAGCTTCAGCTACAGCGTGGGCGACGCCACCATCTCGGAGCCCGCCGCGCTGCTGATCCAGGAGGCGCTGGCCAAGGTGGGCATCGAGATCAGCATCGACAAGGTGCCTGCCGCCCAGTGGGGCACGCTGCAGACCGAAAAGAAGCTGCCCTTCTTCATCGACACCTCGTCGGCCTGGTTCAATGAGCCGGACTACTTCTTCCGCATCTTCTTTCAGGGCGACTGGCGCTGGAACTTCGGCTCGTTCGACAACGCCGAGCTGACCCGCCTGCTGGAGCAGGCCCGCTGGGAGACCAGCCAGCCCAAGTACGACGCCCTGATCAAGCGCGCCATCCAGATCGCCTGGCGCGAGCTGCCCATCCTGCCGCTGTGGCTGCCCAGCTTCGAGCTGGCCAGCGCTCCCGATCTGAAAGACTTCACCTACTACATCCATGGGCAGGTGGACTTCCGCACCCTGGTGCGCGGCGGTGCCGGCAAGAACTGATGCCTTTGACCCCACGCGCCGCCTGGTGGACCGCATGGCCCGTGCTGACGGTGTTGTTGCGCCGTGCCTTGCAGGCCGTGCCGGTGCTGCTGGGCGCGGCCCTGTTCACCTTTGTGCTGACCCGGGTGCTGCCCGGCGACCCGGCCGCCTTTCTGGCCTCGGGCCCCGGCGCCGGACCGGAGGCGATCGAGGCCATCCGCCATCAGCTGGGGCTGGACCGGCCGCTGTACGAGCAGCTGGGCCGCTACCTGCTGGACCTGGCCCGGGGCGACTGGGGCCAGTCGTTCACCACCGGGCAGCCGGTGCTCAGCGACCTGATGCAGCGCCTGCCGGCCTCGCTGGAGCTCACGCTGCTGGCCTTTGGGCTGACCCTGTTGCTCGGCCTGTCGCTGGGCACGGCCGCCGCACTGGGCCCGGGCACGTGGCGCGACCACCTGTGCCGGGCCTGCTGCAGCGTGGGCAGTTGCCTGCCGGCCTTTGTGGCTGGCCTGTGCCTGATCCAGCTGTTCTATGTGCAGCTGGGATGGGTGCCCGAGCCCATCGGCCGCTTCGACATGGTGCGGGTGCCACCGCCGCCCTTCACCGGCTTTCTGCTGATCGACACCCTGCTGAGCGGCGACCTGGACGGCTGGCGCGTGGCCGCTGGGCACCTGCTGCTGCCGGCGCTGGCCATGGCCTTGTTCTCATTGGCCCCGCTGGCCCGTGTGACGCGGGCCAGCCTGCTCACGGTGCTGGGCAGCGAGCCGCTGCGTACCGCCACCGCGCTGGGGCTGCCCCGGCGCCAGATCGTGCTGCACTATGCGCTGCACAACGCGCTGCTGCCCATCATCACCACGCTGGGCCTGGTGTTCTCTTACATGCTGGGGGCCAATGTGGTGGTCGAAAAGCTGTTTGCCTGGCCCGGTATCGGCAGCTACGCGCTGGACGCGCTGATGGCCTCCGACCATGCGCCGGTGCAGGGCTTTGTGCTGCTGGTGGCCGCTCTGTTCGTGGCCGTGAACCTGGGCATCGACCTGCTGTACGGCGTGGTCGACCCGCGCACCCGACACCTGCAATGAGCCCACGCTGAGCCCACGCTGAGCCCCCGATAAACCCCCGATGAACCCACAGACCCAGGCCTCCCCCACCCGTGCCGGCTTCGGCCTGCGCGCCGCCCTGCCCTGGCTGCCCCTGGCCACCCTGTTGGCGCTGGCGGTGGCCGGCCCCACCCTGGTGCCGCAGGACCCTTTGCACACCGCCGTGGAACAGGCCCTGCAGCCGCCCTCGGCCCAGCACTGGTTCGGCACCGATGTGCTGGGGCGCGACCTGTTCAGCCGTGTGCTGGCCGCCACCCGCCTGGATGTGCTGATGGCCTTCGGTGCGGTGAGCGCCTCGGCCACGGTGGGCACGCTGCTGGGCGCGGCCTCCGGCTTTGTGGGCGGCCGGCTGGACCGCTGGATGGGGCGCCTGGTGGACGTGCTGATGGCCTTCCCGCTGTTCGTGGTGGCCCTGGCCCTGGTGGCCGCCCTGGGCAACTCGGTGGGCAGTGTGGTGTGGGCCACCGCCGTGATCAACCTGCCTTTCTACCTGCGCCTGGCCCGCGCCGAAGTGGCCTCGCGGCGCGACGCCGCCTGGGTGCAGGCCGCCCGCCTGGCCGGCCTGGGCGAGGCCCGGGTGCTGTTGCAGGTGTTGCTGCCCAGCCTGTGGCCGGTGCTGGCGGTGCAGGTCTCACTGAACCTGGGCTGGGCCATCCTGAACGGGGCCGGCCTGTCCTTTCTGGGCCTGGGGGTGCGCCCGCCCACGCCCGAATGGGGCGTGCTGGTGAGCGAAGGGGCGCAGCACATCCTGAGCGGCCAATGGTGGGCGGCCCTGTTCCCGGGCCTGGCCTTGTTTGCAGCCATCTACAGCTTCAGCCTGGCCGGCGACGCCTGCCGCGACCTGCTGGACCCCCGGCAACGATCATGAACACCCACCGACACACCGCCCTGCCCCCGACGGTCAACCCCGTGATGGATGCACCCGCCAGCCCCTTGCTGGAGGTGCACGACCTCAGCATCGGCTTCGCCACCGCCCCGGCAGCCCGATCCGGGCGCCCGCCGCTGCCCACCGTCGAGCGGCTGAGCCTGCAATTGCAGCCCGGCCAGACCCTGGGCCTGGTGGGCGAGAGCGGCTCGGGCAAATCGCTGCTGGCGCTGGCCGTGATGGGCCTGCTGCCGCCCACGGCCCGCATCCTGGGCGGGCGCCTGCGGGTGGCGGGCCAAGACCTGCTGAGCGCCACACCCGCCCAATGGCAGCAGCTGCGCCGCCACACCCTGGCCATGGTGTTCCAGAACCCGCGCCAGGCCTTGAACCCGGTGCGCCCCATCGGCCTGCAGCTGCAAGACGCCCTGCAAAGCCGCGCCCCCTTGAGCCGTGCCCAGGCGCAGGCCCAGGCCCTGGCGCTGCTGGAGCAGGTGGAGATCGACCAGGCCCCGGCCCGGCTCAAGGCCTACCCGCACGAGCTGTCGGGCGGCATGTGCCAGCGCGTGCTGCTGGCCCTGGCCTTGAGCCGCGAACCCCGCCTGCTGCTGGCCGACGAACCCACCACCGGGCTGGACATCACCACCCAGGCCGCCATCCTGAAGCTGCTGACCCGGCTGGCCAGTGAGCGCCACATGGCCACCCTGCTCATCACCCACAACCTGGCCATGGCACGCCAGCACTGCAGCCACCTGGCCGTGATGCATGCCGGCCAGCTGGTCGAGACCGGACCCGCCGCCCAGGTGCTGCAGCACCCGCTGCACCCGTACACCCGCGGCCTGCGCGCCGCCACGCCCCAGCGCGGCCTGGCCCTGGGCGATCTGCAGGCCATGCCCGGCAGCCTGCCCGACCTGGGCCGCGCCGACCTGCCGGCCTGCCGTTTTGCCGAGCGTTGCCTGCAAGTGCAGACCCGTTGCGATACCCAGCCCCCCGAATGGCGCGCCCTGGCCTCAGGCCCCCCGGAGGCCCTTCATCGGGCGGCCTGCTGGAGCCTGAACTGATGGCCTTGCTGGAAGTGGAATCGCTGGTCAAGACCTACCCCCTGCCCCCGGCCCCGGGCCAGCGGGCAGGACGACAGGCGCCGGTGCTGCGCGCGGTGGACGGGGTGTCGCTGCGCCTGGAGGCCGGCCAGGCCCTGGGCCTGGTGGGCGAATCGGGTTCGGGCAAATCGACCACCGCCGCCCTGGTGGCCCGCCTGGCCGACCCCGACAGCGGGCAGATCCGGCTCGACGGCGAAGACCTGGCCCGGGTGCCGGCACGCCGCGCCGCCCGCGCGCCCTGGCGCGCCCAGGTGCAGCTGGTGTTCCAGGATGCGGCGGGCAGCCTGAATCCACGCCACACCGCGCAAGAGGCGATCGCGCAGCCACTGCAACACCTGGCCGGTCTGTCGGGCCAGGCCCTGCAGCGGCGGGTGCTGGAGGCCGCTGCCCTGGCGCAGCTGCCCGAGGCCCTGCTGCAGCGCTTGCCGCACCAGCTCTCGGGTGGGCAGGCCGCCCGCGTGGGGCTGGCACGCGCCATCGGCCTGCGGCCCCGCCTGCTGATCCTCGACGAGCCCACCAGCGCGCTCGATGTGTCGGTGCAGATGGGCCTGCTGCAACGGCTGGACGCCTTGCGCCGCGAATTGGGGGTGAGCCTGCTGTTCGTCTCGCACGATCTGGAGGTGGTGCGCCTGCTGTGCCAGCAGGTGGCCGTGATGCGGCGCGGCCGCATCGTCGAGAGCGGCGTCACCGAGCAGGTGATGGAGGCACCGCGCCACCCCTACACGGCGCAGTTGATGGCGGCCTTGGGTGAGCTGGACGGCGCCGATTGACCGGCCATCCCGACTCGGCCACCAACCACAGCGGGCCCTGCAAAAGCCGCATCAGCTTATCTGAATTGCGTCGTTCTCAGGCGGGTTTGCTCTTTTTATGCTAGCGCCACTGCATTGACACACGGTGCCGCATGAGGGCATGCAGAGGTGTCAACAGTGATCCAAACCAAGACTCTCTGGAGAACACAACAATGCGTCTGAGCGCTTTCATTTCCACTGCCATCCTGGCGACCACCACCTTGCTGAGCACGGTGGTCCACGCTGACCAACTGGCCGACATCCGCAAAAAGGGCGAGATCGTGATCGGCGTGTTGGGCATTGACGAGCCGAACAGCTTCGTCGACCCCAAGACGCGCGAATTCATCGGCTATGAGATCGACCTGGCCCACGCCATTGCCAAGAAGATCGGCGTGAAGCCGGTGTTCAAGCAAGTGGCGGTGGCTGCGCGCATTCCTGAGCTGCAGCAAGGCCATGTGGACATCCTGGCCGCCTCGCTGACGCACAACAAGGAGCGCGAGTCGCAGATCGACTTCTCGCTGACCACCTTCGTGACGGGCTCCAAGGTGCTGGTCAAGAAGAGCAGCGGCATCAACAACGTGGCCGAGCTGGCCGGCAAGAAGGTCGTGACCGTGAAGGGCGGCACGCAAGAGCCCAACCTGCGCCGCGCCGTGCCCACCGCCGATGTGGTGACCTTCGAGAGCACGCAACAGGCCTTCCAGGCCCTGCAACAAGGCAAGGGCGTGGGCTACGTGAACGACGAAGCCTCGCTGATCGCTGACCACGCCAAGCTGGGCGCCGCCGGCAAGGACTACCAGATCCTGCCGCAGAACCTGAACGTCGAGCCTCTGGCCATCGGCATCAAGAAGGGCGAAGCCGGCGTGAAGACGGTCATCGACGACACCCTGCGTGAACTCGAAAAGAGCGGCGAAGCCGAGAAGCTGTTCTTCAAGTGGTACGGCCCGGACACCCGCCTGAAGTTCCAGAAGCGCAACTTCAAGATCGATTCGGACAAGGTGGAAAGCTGAAGCCTTTCAGCACAACCCTGAACTGAACTGCTGCCGCCCTGTGTGACAGCAGGCTCACGGGGCAGGCGCCCAGGCGCCTGCCCCGTTGCTACATGGGTTCTTGCACTTTCATCCCCTGCACATGACTTTTTTCCACTTCAGGCCATGCCATCCTTTGACCTGCAACTCCTGACCACCGGGCCCTACCACGAGATGCTGCTGGCCGGCCTGCTGCTGTCGCTGCAGCTGCTGGGCATCACCCTGGTGCTGGCCCTGCCGTTGGCCGTGCTGATCGCACTGGCCCGACTGGGCAGCTTTGCGCCGCTGCGCTGGGCCGCCACCGCCCTGGTCGAGGGCATCCGCAACGTGCCCCTGCTGGCCCACATGCTGTTCTGGTACTTCGGCGCCCCCGAGTTCCTGCCCGATCCCGCCAAGGAATGGTTGTACAACCACAACTTCGAGGCCATTGCCGCCGTGGTGGCCCTGCTGCTGTACACCGCCGCCTTCATGTCGGAGGACATCCGCAGCGGCATCCGCGCCATCCCGGCGGTGCAGTTGGAGGCTGCGCGCGCGCTGGGCCTGGGCTTTCTGGGTGCGATGCGCCTGGTGGTGCTGCCGCAGGCGCTGCGCATCACCGTGCCGCCCCTGCTGTCACAGACCTTGAACCTCTGGAAGAACACCAGCATCGCCACCGTGATCGGCACGGCCGAGCTGATGTACCAGGCCGGCAAGGTGGAGACCGCCACCTTCCGCAGCTTCGAGGCCTTTGCCTTTGCCACCGCCAGCTACCTCAGCGTGTCACTGCTGATCACCGGCCTGGCGCTGGCCTACCACCACCGTTTTCCGACGAGGACCGCATGAGCTTTCTCGAGATGGTGGATACCTACTGGCTGTACTTTCTGGTCGGCCGCTACCCCGAGGGGCCGCTGGGCGGCCTGGCTCTGACCGTGCTGCTGGCCGTGAGCGGCCTGGTGCTGGCCCTGCCCGCCGGACTGCTGCTGGGCCTGGGCCGGGTCAGCCCCTGGCCCTGGCTGCGCTGGCCGGTGACCGCCCTGGTGTTTGTGGTGCGCGGCACGCCGCTGTTGATGGTGGTGTTCTGGGCCTACTTCTTCCTGCCCAGCGTGACCGGGCACAAGACCGACCAGTTCAGCACCATGCTGATCGCCCTGGCGATCTTTGACGGGGCCTACCTGGCCGAGATCGTGCGCGCCGGCATCCAGGCCCTGCCCAAGGGCCAGTTCGAGGCGGCGCGCTCGCTGGGCCTGAGCTACCTGGGCGCGATGCGCCTGGTCATCCTGCCGCAGGCGCTGCGCCACATGCTGCCCTCGCTGGTCAATCAACTGGTGTCGAGCATCAAGGAGACCTCGCTGGGCTACATCATCGGCCTGAGCGAAGTGTCTTTCATCGCCACCCAGATCAACACCCTGGTGTTCACCTTGCCGCTGCAGATCTACTGCGTGCTGGGCCTCACCTATTTTGTTTTGTGCTTCGGCCTGTCACGGCTGGCCTTTGTGCTGGAGCGCCGCCTGGCGGCACCGGCCCAGGGTGCGGCACAGAAAGCCTCTTCATGATCGAATTCAAGAACGTCAACAAATGGTTCGGCGCCTACCAGGCGCTGGTCGATGTCAACGAACACGTGGCCCGTGGCGAGGTGGTGGTGGTGTGCGGGCCTTCGGGCTCGGGCAAATCCACCCTGATCCGCACGCTGAACCGGCTCGAGCCCATCCAGCAGGGCGAGATCCACCTGGAGGGGCATAACATCCACCGCGCCGGCCTGGACGTGAACCAGTTCCGCTCGGGCATCGGCTTTGTGTTCCAGCAGTTCAACCTGTTCCCCCACCTGACGGCGCTGCAGAACTGCACGCTGGCCCCGGTGCACCTGGGCCGCCTGAAACCGGCCGAGGCCCGCGAGCAGGCCCTGGCCCTGCTGGAGCGCGTGGGCCTGCGCCACAAGGCCGACGCCTACCCGGGCCAGTTGTCGGGCGGACAGCAGCAGCGCGTGGCGATTGCCCGCGCCCTGGCCATGAAGCCCCCCGTGATGCTGTTTGACGAGCCCACCAGCGCCCTCGACCCCGAGATGGTGGGCGAGGTGCTGCAGGTGATGCGCGACCTGGCGCGCGACGGCATGACCATGCTGGTGGTGACCCACGAAATGGGCTTTGCCCGCGAGGTGGCCGACCGCGTGCTGTTCATGGACGCCGGCCAAGTGCTGGAGCGGGCCACGCCCGAGGCGTTCTTCAGCCAGCCCCAGCACCCGCGGGCACGCCAGTTCGTGGCCGATATCCGGGGGTTTGGCACGGTGCCGGCCGCACCTGCTGTGGCCGCGGCCTGAGAAACCCGGTCGCGCATGGCGCGGCCTGGGCCTCGGAGGCCTGCGCCACCGGTGCAGGCCCGCCTCAGGCGGCTCGAGGCAAAGGCTGCGGCGGGGACTGCAACGGTGCCGCCCCCGCCTCCCCGTGGCGCAGCGCCTTCAGGATGCGCCGCTTGAGGCGGCCGTAGTCGGGCTCGGCCACCAGGTCTTCGAAGGTGCGCGGGCGCTCGAAGGGCACGGCCAGGTCTTCCTCGATGCGGCCGGGGCGGGTGGACATGATCAGCACCCGGTCGGCCAGGAACAGGGCCTCGTCCACATCGTGGGTCACGAACAGCACGGTGGTGCGCTCTTGCTGCCAGATGCGGGTGAGCAGTTCTTGCATGGCCAGCCGGGTCTGGGCATCGAGGGCGCCGAAGGGCTCGTCCATCAGCAGGATTTCGGGCTGCAGGATCCAGGCCCGGGCCAGGGCCGCGCGCTGGCGCATGCCGCCCGAGAGCTGCCACGGAAAATGCTCGCCAAAGTCGGCCAGGCCCACCTGCGCCAGCAGGCGTCGGGTTTCGGCCTGCAGACGATCGCGTGGCCAGCCGGCCATGCGCGGGCCGAAGGCCACGTTGTCGGCCACCGACAACCACGGGAACAGCGTGGGCTGCTGAAACACCATGCCGCGCTCGGCCCCAGGCCCGGTGATGGGGCGGCCGTCCAGCTGTACCAGGCCCTGGTCGGCCCGCTCGAAGCCCGACAACAGGTTCAACACCGTTGATTTGCCACAGCCCGACGGGCCCAGCAGGCAGACAAACTCGCCCGCAGCCAGCGACAGCGACACCTGGTCCAGCACCAGGTGCCCGGCCCCCTGGCCGCTGGGGCCGGCAAAGCGCTTGCTGACCCCTTGCAAGGAGATGCGAGCGGCCTCGTGCCGAACGGTGGGATGAGGGACGTGGGTGCTCATGCGTCACGCCCCGCCCAGGGCACCAGGCGCCGCTGCGCCAACAGCAACAAGGCATCGAACAGGTAGCCGGTGAGGCCCAGCAGCACGATGCCCAGCAACACCACATCGGTGCGCAAGTAGGTGCCGGCATTGATGACCATCCAGCCCAGGCCGGCATTGGCGGCCACCATCTCGGCCGCGATCAGCGAGGTCCAGCCGATGCCCACCGACAGGCGCACGCTGGTGAAGATGCCGGGCAAGGCGTCGGGCAGCAGCACGTGGCTGAACACCTGGCGCGGCGAGGCGCCCAGGGTCTGGGCCGCGCGGATGCGCGCCTGGCTCACGCCCTGGGCCGCCGCTGCGGCACCCACCACGATGCTGAGAAAGCTGGAGATGAAGATCAGAAAGAACTTGGCCCCCTCGCCAATGCCGAACCAGACGATGACCAGCGGGATCAGCGCGATCTTGGGCAGGGGGCGCAAAAACTGCACAAAGGGGTCGAACACCGCGGCCAGTGTGGGCCAGCGGCCCATGCCCAGGCCCAGGGGCACCCCCACGACGATGGCCACCGCAAAGGCGGCCACGGCCCGGCCGGCGCTGATGGCCACGTGCTGCCACAGCGGGGTCTGACGGTAGCCGCTTTGCAGCAGCTCCTGGGCTGCCACCCAGATGTCGCTGGGCGGGGGCAGCAGCAGCGGATCGATCCAGCGCAGGCTGCCCGACAGCTGCCACAGCGTCAGCACCAGGGCCACGGCGGCCAGGCTGATGCGGGCGCGGGGGCCCGGCCAGGCACGCCCGACAAAATAGCGCCCGCTGGGCCGAGGGCGGTCTGGGCGGTCTGGGCGGTCTGGGCGGTCTGGGCGGTCTGGGCGGTCTGGGCGGTCTGGGCGGTCAGGGGCGGCTTGCTCGGGCAAGGCGGACACCACGGACAGGGATTCCAGGCTCATGGCCTTGCGTTCTCGGTGAACTGTCAGCGGGGCCAGGCTCACTTGCCGGCCGCAGCGCGCTGCAGGTACTGGGTGTTGAGGTAGGGGGCGTAGCTGTCCGGGATGTCAGCGCGCCGCACCTCGCCGATGTCAGCCAGGAAGCTGGCGGTGTCCTTGTAGGCCCGGGCGATGCGCGAGTTGGCCTTGCTGGTGTCCTGGCCGATGTAGGCCGGGGTCAGCTGCTCGGCCAGCGAAGGGTATTGCAGGCCGGCCAGGGTGCTGCGGGCCGTCTCCAGCGGGATGTCGAGGTGCTTGGCGATGGCCTGGGCCGAGCCATCGGGGTCTTTTTTGTACTGGTCGACCTTGTCTTGCACCACGCGCAGGAACTTCACCACCAGCTCGGGGTACTTGTCGGCAAACTCCTTGCGCACCACAAAGTTGTTGAAGACCAGCACGCCGTCTTTTTGCAGGTCACGGGTGGCGAAGATCTCCTTGCCGCCGCTGGCCTCCAGCTCCTGGGTGAAGGGCCCCCAGACATAGGCGGCGTCGATGTCGCCACGCTTCCAGGCCGAGACGATCTCGGCCGGCTTGAGCGTGACCGCGCGGATCTTGCTGCGGTCCACCTTGGCCAGCTTCACCGCCACCTCGAAGGCGTATTGCGCGGTCGAGTTGGCCGGGTAGGCCACAGCGCGGCCCTCCAGGTCCTTCAGGCTGGCAATGCCCTGGCGGGCGATCAGGCGCTCGCTGGTGGCGATCACTTCGGGCACGCCGATCACCTCGATCGGCAGCTTGCGGGCGATGCCGGCGGCGGCCGGGCTGGAGCCGAAGCGGGCGATGTCGATCTCCTTGGCGGCAAACAAGGTCAGCACATCGGCGCCCGAGGCAAAGGGCACCCACTTGACCCGGGCGCCAAAGGCCTTGTCGAAGGCGCCATCGATCTTGCCCAGAATCCACACCCGCGGCCCGCCGGCATAGGCAAAGCGCACCTCATCGGGCACCGCCTCGGCATGGGCGGCCGCACCGGACAAGGCGGTGCAGGCCAGCAGCAGGGACAGGACTTGGCGGAACAGCTGACGACGCATGGGCGGGCTCACTCGGTAAGGGTTGAAAGGAGCGCCAGTCTAGGGAGCCCGCCCGCAGCCACCAAGCCGGTTTTTCCGATATGCATATGAGCCGCCACAAGACCCGGCAAGCCGCTGCGGCAAGGCCCTCAGCCCAGGCCCAGCAGCGCTGCCGCGTTGCCGTACAGCAGTCGGTCGAGCACCGAGGGCTTGAAGCCCAGCGCCAGAAAGTCGTCCACGGTCTGGCCGATGGGCCGGAAGGGGTAGGACGAGCCGAACAGCAGCTGGTCGCCCAGAAAGCCGTTGGCGGCCTCGACATAGGCCTGGCTGCCGGGCTGGAACAGGTACATGTCGGGCACCAGAAAGACGTTGTCGTAGCGGAAGGCCACACCGACGGCCTGCTGCACCAGGGGCCAGTAGCCGTGATAGGCCACCAGCGGCAGGCGTGGAAAGGCCTGGGCCACGCGGGCCAGCGGGGCGGGGTCGTTGTAGCGCAGGTCGGGGGTGGTGGGCCCGCTCATGAGGAACACCGGCACCCCCAGCTGCTGGGCCAGGTCGTAGACCGGGAAGTACACCGGGTCGTCCGGGTGGCGGGCGGGCTCGCCAAAGCCGGGCTCGAGGTCGATGCCGGCCAGGCCCAGGCTGCGCACGGCGCGCTCCACCTCGGCCAGGGCGGCCTCGCTGCCTTGCAGCACCGGGTCTACCGCGCCGATGCCGATCAGCTCGGGGTGGCCGTGCACGATGCCGTGGATGGTGTCGTTGGGCAGGTGCTGCCCCGGCGTGTGGCGCCCGACCACCACCGCATGGGCCAGGCCGGCGTCGCGCACCTCGTCCAGAAAGCCCTGGGGGGTGCGTGAGCGCACGAAATGCGCATCATCGCCTCGGGTGCCGACGCGGCGGTTGAGCCAGCGCGCCACATCCTCGCCCGCGGAGCCCGGGGTCTTGCCGAAAAAGTCATGCAGGTAGGCGGGGCGGCAGCGCATGTCGATGACGCGGTGGCCGCTGGCGTGCACGCGCACAGCACCTTGGTTGGCAGCCTGGTTGGCGCTCTGGTTGGCTGATGCTTGGGTCATGCCGCACTCCCGACAGGCTGAGGGGCTTGGGCGCCAGACAAGGCCTCGCCCTGGGCGCGGTTGTCAAAAACGCCCCCGGTCACGGCCTGGTCCCGCACGGTGACAGCTGCCTTGCCGGGCAGCAACGGAAACACCAGCTCGGCAAAGCGGATGGCCTCTTCGAGGTGGGGGTAGCCCGACAGCACAAAGCTGTCCACGCCCAGGTCGGCGTATTCCTGCAGGCGCGCCAGCACCTCTTGCGGGTTGCCCACCAGGGCGGTGCCGGCACCGCCGCGCACCAGGCCCACGCCGGCCCACAGGTTGGGGCCCACCACCAGCCGGTCGCGGCGCCCGCCGTGCAGCTCGGCCATGCGGCGCTGGCCCACCGAGTCCATGCTGGCGTAGTTGCGCTGGGCGGCAGCGATGTCCTCATCGCTCAGGTGGCTGATCAGGCGGTCGGCCGCAGCCCAGGCCTCGGCGCTGGTCTCGCGCACGATGACGTGCAGGCGCACGCCAAAGCGCACCGTGCGGCCGTGGCGCGCGGCCCGCTCGCGCACGTCGGCGATCTTCTCGGCCACGGCGGCCGGCGGCTCGCCCCAGGTGAGGTAGGCGTCCACATGCTTGGCGGCCAGTTCGTGAGCCGCCGGCGAAGAGCCGCCGAAGTACAGCGCCGGGTGCGGCTGGCTGACGGGCGCATGGAAGTTGCGCGCGCCGCGCACGCGCAGGTAGCGGCCCTCGAAGTCGACCTGCTCGCCCTGCAGCACGCGGCGCCAGATGGTGAGGAACTCATCGCCTGCGGCGTAGCGGGCGTCGTGGTCGTAGAAGATGCCATCGGCCTCCAGCTCGGCCGCGTCGCCACCGGGCACCACATTGAGCAGCAGCCGGCCCGGGCCCAGGGCCTGGTCCAGCGAGGCGGCCTGGCGGGCCGATGCGGTGGGGTTGCCCAGCGAGGTGCGCAGGGCCACCAGCAGCTTGATGCGCTGGGTCACGGGGGCCAGGCCGGCGGCCACCACCCAGGGGTCCAGGCAGGAGCTGCCGGTGGGGATCAGCAGGCCGTCGTAGCCCAGGTTCTCGGCCGTGACCGCGATCTGGCGCAGGTAGGCCGCCGTGGGCGCGCGCCCGAAATCGGATTTGCCCAGGTAGCGGGTGTCGCCCGAGGTGGGCAGGAACCAGAAGATGTTCAAACTCATGTGAAGTCCTTGGAGGAATCGTCATCGGATTCCAGGGTTTTGCGCGGCGCCCCCACCTCCCCCAGGCGGATCAGGCGGGCCCGCACGATGTTGCGGCTCACGCCGAGCACGCGGGCGGCGTCGCTCTGGCTGTAATGGCAGTAGCGGAACACCTCGCGGAACAGCGCGTCCTCCACCACCTGGTAGATGTCGAGCACGCCGGTCTCGCACAGCTGGCGTATTGCCGCTTGCAGCCGGGTGGCCTCTTGCTGGCGCTCCCGCAGCTCGGGGATGTGGGGCTGCGGCGGCTCGTGCAAGGGCGCCGGGGTGGGCTCGGGCGGCGGGGCCGGGCTGCGGTTGGCCAGGCGCAGGCTGCCGGCATCGAGCTCGCGCCCCTCGCTGAGCAGCAAGGTGCGGTGGATCACGTTTTCCAGCTCGCGCACATTGCCGCTCCAGGCGCACTCGACCAGCAGGCGCTCGGCGTCCGGGCTCAGGGCCACCCGCGGGTAGCCCAGGCGGCGGCTGTAGTGGTCGATGAAGTAGCGCGCCAACGGCACGATGTCGCCCGGCCGCTCCTTGAGCGTGAGCACATTGAGGCTGACCACGTTGAGGCGGTAGTACAGATCCTTGCGGAAGCGCTTTTGCTCGACCAGCTCCTGCAGGTCGACGGTGGTGGCGGCCAGGATGCGCAGGTCAACCGGAATCGGCTTGCGCCCGCCCAGGCGCACGATCTCGCGCTCTTGCAGCACGCGCAGCAGCTTGTTCTGCACCGACAGCGGCAGGTCGTTGACCTCGTCGAGGAAGATGGTGCCGCCATGCGCCTCTTCAAACCAGCCAGGCTGCGAGCCGAAGGCGCCGGCAAAGGCACCGTTCTCGTGGCCGAACAGCTCGGCATCGACCAGTGCATCGGAGAACGCACCGCAGCTCACCACCACGAACGGGCCGTGGCGGCGCGGGCTGCGGCTGTGGATGCGGCGGGCGATCAGCTCTTTGCCGGTGCCGGTCTCGCCCGTGATCAGCACGCTGGCGTCGCTGGGCGCCACCTGCTCGACCTCGGCCAGCAAGGCCTTGGAGCGGGGGTCTTCAAAGATCCAGTCGACCACATCGTGGTCACTGCTGGGGCTGCCCTGAGGTGGGGGCCAGACGGGAAGGGTTGCCATGGCAGCGCTCGATCAGGAATAGAAGGAGGGCTGGGGCAGATCGCCATTGAGCACCCAGTCGCCGATCTCCTGCAGCTTGTAGTCCACCGGGTCGTGCAGGGTCTGCACGCGCAGGTTGCGCCAGAAGCGGTCAAAGCGCAGCGCGCCATGGGTGGCCCGGGCGCCCGTGGTCTCGAACAGGCGGCTGGCCACCTCCAGGCCCACCCGGGTCGAGGCCACCTTGGCCGTGGCCACGGCGATCGCCACCCGGCCGCGGCCCTCGGCATCGAGGGCGTCGCCCTGCTCCCAGGCCTCGTCGAACACGGCGACGGCATGCCGGGTGAGCAGGCGCACGCTCTCCAGCCCGACCTGGAACTCGCCATAGTGGGCCAGGGTGTAGGGGTCTTTGCTGGCACGGGCCGCCGTCGACTTGAACCAGGCGCGCGACTCATTGAGCGTGTAGTGGCGCGCCTCGGCAAATGCCCCCTCGGCCAGGCCCAGGAACATGTGCACAAAGATCAGCTGCGCCAGCAGCGGGCGCAGGGCCGAGCGCGGCGTGGACAAGGGACCGGGCTGCAGCAGCAGCTCGTTGTCTTCCACCCGCACCTTTTCGAACAGGGCGCTGCCGCTGTCGGTCTGGCGCTGGCCGAAGCTGTTCCAGTCGTCGTTGAGGGTGATGCCGGCGCGGGCGGTGGGAATGGCGGCAATCAGCAGCTTGCGGCTTTGCTCGTCCAGCCCCGAGGCGACCAGGATCTCGGAGTCCAGCGCGCCCGAACAAAAGCTCTTCTTGCCCGAGAACTCGACCCAATGGCCGAAGCGGCGCACCGTGGTGCGGTCGTCCAGGGGGTTGAGCGCATTGCCCCAGAACCAGTTGTTGCGCGCGGTCTGCTCGTACCAGGGCTCCCATTGGTCAGGGCGGGAGAACAGGCGCACCGTGGCCAGCAACAGGTGGTGAAAGCCATACACATGGGCGATCGAACTGTCCACCTGGGCAAACTGGCGAACCGTGTCGAGCACGCTGGCCCAGTTCGCGCCCTGGCCGCCATAGGCCTTGGGAATGGACAGCGACAACAGCCCGCTGCGGCGCAGCTCATCGCGCTCGGCCTTGGGCGTGCCACCACGGGCGTCACGCTCGACGGCGGTCTCGGCAAACAGCTTGGCCAGGGACTGGACGAGCACATCGGTGGGCAGGGCCACGGAGGAGGATTGGGACATGATGCGTTGTTGAATTCACTGAAAAAGACCGACCCCCAGCCGTGCGCTGCGGGGTCCGGCTGGACGTCGGGGTGCGGCGGGCCGAGCCGTGTTCATGCCGCCTCGGCCTGGGCCACGCTCTGGCCGAAATAGAAGTGCTGGATGTCCTGGCGCTGGCGCAGGTCCTGGGCCAGGCCGCTCAGCACGGTGTTGCCAGCATCGAGCACGGTGGCGCTGTCGGCGTACTGCAGGGCCACGGCCGAGTTCTGCTCGGCCACCAAAATGCTCAGGCCTTCGCTCTGGTTGAGCCGGCGCAGCTGGCGGAAGATGTCTTGCACCACCAAAGGCGCCAGGCCCATGGAGGGCTCGTCGAGCACCAGCAGGCGCGGCCGCGCCAGCAGGGCCCGCCCGATCACGGCCATCTGTTGTTCGCCACCCGAGGTCAACCCTGCGGGGTTGCGCCGCAAGGCCTTGAGCTTGGGGAAGATCGCATACACCTTCTCCAGATCGGCCGCGATCTCGGACGACCGGGCACCCCGCCCCAGGGCGCCGGTGATGAGGTTCTCCTCGATCGACAGGCTGGGAAAGCAGTGCCGCCCCTCCAGCACCTGGACCAGGCCCTGGCGCACCAGGTGTGAAGGGCTCAGTCCCGACACGTCGCGGCCATCGAAATGGATGCGACCTGCCGTGACCTGGCCGCGCTGGGCAGGCAAGAGGTTCGACACCGCCTTCAGCGTGGTGGACTTGCCGGCGCCATTGGCGCCGAGCAAGGCGTGGATCTCGCCGGCACGCACGGACAGGCTGACATCGTGCAGGGCCACGATGGCATTCTGGTAGGTCACCTCGACCGAGGCGATGCTGAGCAGCGGTGTCGAATCACTCATGCTCGTCCCCTTCAGGCCGCCTTGACGGGCTCGGACGGGGAGGCCTTGGCCGGGCCGGCGCCGATCTGCCAGACATAGGGCGGCTCGGTGCCGTTGATGCGCCAGTCGCCGATGATGCGGGCCTTGTAGATCACCGGGTTGTGCGAGGCCACGGTGCGGGCGTTGCGCCAGTGGCGGTCCAGCGACTTGCTGCTGCTGGCCGCCGAGGCGCCCAGGGCATTGAAGAACTGGGTGGCTGCGCGCAGCACCAGGTCGGAGATCACCACCTGGCCCTGGGCCGACTCCAGCTCGGCCTCGATGTTGGCCTGGCGCTCGGCCTCGGCGTTGCCGGCCCAGTGCGTGTCATAGGCACGCTGGGCAGCAAAGGCGGCGCGCACGGCGGTGGCCTCGGCGGCATAGGCCGCGGCAGCCACTTCGCCCACCACCTGCTGCACCTGCACGTCTTGCGCCACCGAGGGGGCATTGCCGGTGCTGAAGATGCGGCGGCGGTCGCGCACCTGCTGCGCGGCGTCGCGGGTGATGGCGTGGGCAATGCCGGCCAGGGTGGAGAGGTGGAACAGCTGGTAGAAGGCCGTCTGGTACTTGAAGCGGCTGGCGAAGGGGAAGATGTTTTCTTCGTCCACATCGGCGTTCTCGTAGATCGAGGTGCCGCTGCCGGTGGTGCGCTGGCCGAAGCCGTCCCAGTCGTCCTTGTGGGTGACGCCGGGTTGGCGCGCCCGCACCGCCGCGATCACGTCGAGGTTGTCGCCGTCACGGCGGGCATACAGATCGACCCAGTCGGCAAAGATGCTGCCGGTGCTGTAGAACTTGCGCCCGTTGACCACCCAGCGCCCGTCCTTCTGCGAGACCCGGGTGATGACGTCGCCGATGGCGACGTCGCCCACCTCGGTCCAGGCATTGCCGGCCAGGTCGCCGGCCGCAAAGCGGCGCAACCAGACCTCGTTGGCCGCGTCACGCGGTGCGTTGAGCCGGTCTTCCACGAAGGCAAAGTGCCCGCGCAGCGCCTGGGTGATGTTGGAGTCGGCCTCCGACAGCTCCACCAGGATCTGGAACAGCTGGGGGAGCGTGGCGCCGTCGCCGCCGAAGGCCACCGGTACGCGCAAGGCGCCGAAGCGCGCCTCCTTGAGCCAGCGGATGGGCTCGGCGCCCAGTTCGCGCTGCTGCTCGCGCTGCAGCGCGGTGGCACGGATGCGGTCGAAGATGGGGCGGTACTTGGCGGCAATGGCCTCGTACTCGGCGCCCAGGATGCTGGGTGTGTGAGGGGTCTGGGTGGTCTGTGTCATGAGGTCACCTGTGAGGTCAGTCGTCGATGCTCTTGCGAACCTTGAGGTTCTTTTCCTTGGCGTAGGCCAGGGAAGACTTTTCGATGATGGGGCGCAGCAGCTTCCAGTCCGGGGCGATCCAGTCGGACACCACCTTCCACTTGCTGCCATCCCACTGCTGGAAGGCCACCAGGCCGTCGCCCTCGTGGTTGTCCCAGCTCACGTTGATGGAATGGAACAGGCCCTTGGCACCCAGGGCCGCGGCACGGGCCTGGTCGATCTTGAGGTTCTCCAGGCCCCAGCGCACTTCGTCGCCGGTGAGGGTGCGCTTGCCGAACTTGGCCTGGGCGATGCGGATCGCCTCCACGTTCAGGATGCCGTTGAGCACACCCAGGTTGTGGTAGACGCTGCCGATGCGCTTGTGGTCCTGCAGGTTGCCCTTGCCTTGCTCATACAGCTGCTTGGTGATGTCCTGGATCACCGGGTACTGGGCGCCGGCGGCCACGGTGGTGATGGCCACATAGCCCTTGGCGGCATCGCCCGCCGGGATCACGTCCTCTTCGGAGTTGGACCAGACGTTGCCCACGATGTGGTCGGCCGGGAAGCCCACTTTCTGCGCCGTCTTCAGCGCCACCGGGTTCATCACGCCCCAGCCGCGCAGCACCACGTAGTCAGGCTTGGCACGGCGGATGGACAGCCACTGCGACTGCTGCTCGTTGCCCGGGTGGGGCACCTCGATCTGCTGCACGGTGAAGCCGTACTTCTTGGCCAGCAGCTCATAGATGGGGATGGTTTCCTTGCCATAGGGCGAGCCGTGGTACAGCACCACGATCTTCTTGCCCTTGAGCTTGTCCAGGCTGCCTTCCTTGGAGCCGATGTAGTTCACGATGCCCGAGGTTTCGCTGTAGGGGTTGAGCAGCAGCGGGAAGATGTACTTGAACACCCGACCGTCGGTGGTGTCGGTGCGGCCGTGGTTGATGGTGATCAGGGGCACCTTGTCGGCCGTGACACGGTCGAGCAAGGCGTAGGCGATGCCCACCGACAGCGGGTTCCAGGTGGCGATGCCCGGGCGGGTCTTGAGGCGCTCATAGACCTCCACGCCGCGCTCCACCTCGTACTGGGTTTCGCCCTCTTCCCAGGTGAGCTTGACGCCGCCCACACCGCCTTCGCGGGTGTTGACGAGGTTGAGGTAGTCGATGAAGCCACCGAAGAAGCCCGTGCCGCCCGCGGCATAGGGGCCCACGCGGTAGCTCTGCAAAGGGAAGAACTGCTCTTGTTGCTGGGCCTGCACCTGCGTGACGGCGCCCAGGGCCAGCGCGCCTGCGAGCAGCGCCAACTTGAGGGATTTGCGGATGGACATGAGAAAAGAACTCCTTGGGTTGGATGAAGAAAACAGGAAAGGAATGAAGGCAGGGCTGGGTTGGCGCAGCCGGCTCATGAGGTGGCCTGGGCCGGTGCCCGGGTGCGGCGCGCCAGCAGGCGCTCGGTGCGGGCCAGGGCACGGCTCCACAAGGCCACCAGGCCTTGTGGCTCGGCGATCAGAAAGCCCACGATGGCCAGGCCCAGCACGATGCGCTGGCTCAGGTCCAGCACACCAGAGTCGAACCAGCCGCCGAACAGGAACTGCCCCACACGCGACAGCAGCAGCGGGAACACCACGATCAGGGCCGCGCCCAGAAAGGCGCCCCGGATGGTGGACAGGCCGCCGATGATGATGATGAACAGGATCTGGAACGAGCGGTCGAGGTTGAAGCCCGCGGGCTCGACCGTGCGCAGGTAGACAAAACCCCACAGCACGCCGGCCACGCCGATCACGAAAGACGAGATCGCAAAGGCCAGCAGCTTGGTGCGCAGCACCGGCACGCCGGTGACGCGGGCGGCCAGCTCGTTGTCACGGATGGCAATGAAGTGGTGCCCCGTGGGGGTGTGCACCAGGCGCCAGACCAGCGCCGTCAACACACTGACGACAGACAAGGCAAACACATAGCGCAGCACCGGGGTATCGAACGCCAGACCGGCCACGACCAGGCGGGGCGCATCGATCACGCCCGAGGCGTTGTGGTTGCTGAACCAGCCGAACTTGGTGAGGGCCCATTGCACGAAGAACTGGGCCGCCAGGGTGGACACCGCGAGGTAGAAGCCGCGCAGGCGCAGGCTGGGCAGGCCGAAGGCCACCCCGACCAGCGTGGCCACCCCCCCGGCCAGCACCATGCTGACCAGCAGGGGCAGACCGGGCAGGCGCAGGTTGAAGTTGTAGGCCGCGAAGGCACCCACCGCCATGAAGGCGGCCGAGCCCAGCGAGAGCTGCCCCGCATAGCCCGTCAGCAGGTTGAGGCCGACCGCCGCCAGCGACAGCGCCAGGAAGGGGATCAGGATGGCATCAAACCAGTAGTCGGTGGCCAGCCAGGGGATCAGGCCGTAGGCGACGATCAGCCCGGCCAGCGGCGTGGCCCACACAGGCCAGCGCTGCAGGCTGGACAGCGTGCCGGGCAACGCGCGGCCCACCGGGCTGGGGGCGGCAGAGGAAGAGACGGCGGTGTTCATGGATCAAGCCCTTTCGACCAGGCGCTGGCCGAACAGGCCGCCCGGTTTGACCAGCAGGAAGGCCAGCGCGGCCACATAGGCAAACCAGCCCTCGATGCCGCCCCCCACAAAGGGGCCCAGGTAGACCTCGGCCAGCTTTTCCAGGGCGCCCACGATCAGGCCGCCCACGATGGCACCCAGGATCGAATCGAAGCCCCCCAGCACCAGCACCGGCAAGGCCTTGAGCACCACCAGCGAGAGCGAGAACTGCACCCCCAGCCGGGCGCCCCAGAGCAGGCCGGCCACCAGCGCGATCACGCCGGCCGCAGCCCACACGGCCGCCCAGATGCGCGGCAGGCGCAGCCCCACGGCCAGGGCGGCAAAGGTGTCGTCGGCCACGGCGCGAAAGCCCAGGCCGATGTGCGTGTAGCGGAAGAAGGCCGACAGCAGGGCCACCATCACCGCCGCGGTGGCCGCCGCGAACAGGTCGAAACTGGACACCAGCACCCCGGCAAACTCGAGCGGCTCGTCGGCGATGCCCAGCTTGAGCTCGTGCACCTGGGTGCCCCAAAGCAGTTGGGCCACCCCTTCGATGACGTAGGACAGGCCCAGCGTGGCCATGAACAGCGTGATGGGCGGCTGGTTGACCAGCGGGCGCAGCACGGCCCGTTCGATCAGCAGGCCCAGCAGCAGCATCACGACAAAGGTGATCAGCAGCGCCACGGCGATGGGCAGTCCGCGTTCGGTCAGGCTGACGAAGGTCAGCGCGGCGAACAGCAGCTGGGCGCCCTGGGCGAAGTTGAGCACGCCCGAGGTCTTATAGATCAGCACAAAGCCGATGGCCACCAGCGAATACATCACGCCCGACAACAGGCCGCCGATCAGCACTTCGACGAAAAAGGAGAAGTCAAAGCCTTCCATCACGCAGCCTCCGCCAGGGGCAAGGGTGCGCCCACTGCCAAGGCCGGGGCATCGGGGTCTTCGCCCTCATGGGCCACGCCCAGGTAGGCGTCGATCACGGCCTGATCGGCACTGACCTCGGCCGGTGTGCCGTCGGCGATCTTGCGGCCGTAGTCCAGCACCGCCACGCGATCGGACAGGCCGAGCACGATGCCGATGTCGTGCTCGATCAGCACGATGGTGGTGCCCCATTTGTCGCGGGCAGCGCGGATCAGCTGGGCCATGTGGGCCTTTTCGCTCACGGTCATGCCGGCCAGGGGCTCGTCGAGCAACAGCAGTTGGGGACGGGCCACCAGGGCGCGGGCCAGTTCGACCCGCTTTTGCTGGCCATAGGACAAGGTGCCGGCCAGGCGCTGCTGGATGTCGCCCAGGCCGAAGAAGTCGATCACCTCGGCGGCGCGCTCGCGTGCATCCAGCAGCTCGCGGCGTGCCCGCCCGATGCCCAGCACCTGCTCGGCCACGGTGGAGCGGGAGTGCTCGACCCGGCCCAGCGCGATGTTGTCACGCACGCTGAGGCCGCGGAACAGGGCCAGGTTCTGGAAGGTGCGCGCCACGCCCAGCTGGGCCAGGCGCGCGGTGGGCACATGGGCATAGGGCCGCCCTGCCAGCCAGACCTGGCCGCGGCTGGGCCGGTACAGGCCGCTGATCACATTGACCAGCGAGCTCTTGCCGGCGCCGTTGGGGCCGATGATGGCGCGGATCTCGCCCGGCGCCACGCTCAGCTCAATGCCATGCAGGGCGTGGATGCCGCCAAAGGACAGGTCGATGCCTTGCAACTCAAGCACCGGGCCCGCCGTGTGGGGCGGCCGTTCAGGGGTCAGGGGGGCGCTGGACATGGTGTGCCTCGGTTCAGCGGCTCAAGCCCAGGATGCGGCCGGGCCGCTGGCATCGGCCACGCTCTCTTTGCCCACGTAGTGCCGGCGCCAATGGGTGGCCGGGTGAGATTCGCGCGTCTTGCCGTCTTTGTCGCCCAGCAGCTTCTCGCGCAGCGTGCCCTGGGCATAGGCGGTCTGCACGCGGCCGCGTTTGCGCAGCTCGGGCACCACGAAATCGATGAAGTCGGTGGTCGAGGCGGGGGTGATGGCGTAGGCCAGGTTGAAGCCGTCGACACCGCCGACATCCACCCAGCGCTCCAGCTCGTCAGCCACCTTTTGCGGGCCACCGACCAGCACCGGGCCCAGACCGCCGATGGAGCGCTGGCGGATCACCTCGCGCACGGTCCATTCCTTGCCGTCGGCCGCCAGGGATTCGAGCGTGGTGCGCAGGCTGTCGTTCTCCACCGCCTTCAGGGGCGTGTCGGGGTCGAGCGAGGCAAAGTCCAGGCCGGTCCAGCCGCCGTACAAGGCCATCATCCCGGTGGGGCTGGCGTAAGACAGGTACTCCTCGTGCTTGCGCTGCGCGGCCTCGTCGGTGGGGCCGGTGATGACGGTCAGCAGCGTGAAGATCTTGAGGGCGTCCGGCTCGCGCCCGGCGGCCGCCACCTCGGCGCGGATCTTGTCGGTCAGCACCCGGGCCGATTCCGGGCTGGTGGCCAGGATGAACATGGCCTCGGCATGGCGGGCGGCAAAGGCCCGGCCGGCCGTGGAAGCGCCGGCCTGGAAGATCACGGGTGTGCGCTGCGGCGAGGGCTCGGTCAGGTGGAAGCCTGGCACCTTGTAGTACTTGCCTTCGTGCTTGATGGGGTGCACCTTGGTGGGGTCGGTGAAGATGCCACGCTCCTTGTCGCGCAGCACCGAGCCCTCTTCCCAGCTGCCTTCCCACAGCTTGTAGATGACCTCCATGTACTCCTCGGCCAGGTCATAGCGCTCATCGTGCGGGATCTGCTTGTCCAGACCGATGTTGCGGGCCGCCGAATCCAGGTAGGACGACACCACGTTCCAGGCCACCCGGCCCTTGGTCAGGTGGTCCAGGGTGGACAGGCGCCGCGCCAGCAGGTAGGGGTGTTCGAAAGTGACCGCCGCCGTGATGCCGAAGCCCACATGCTTGGTGACGGCCGCCATGGCGGAAATGGCGCCAAACGGGTCGTTCACCGGCACTTGGGCGGCATCCTGCAGAGCGCCCTCTGCGGAGCCGCGGTACACGTCGTAGACGCCCACCACATCGGCGATGAACAGGGCGTCGAACACGCCGCGCTCCAGCTCGATGGCCAGGTTGGTCCAGTACTCCAGATCGTTGTAGCGCGAGGCCTGGCTGGAGGGGTGGCGCCAGGTGCCGGCCGCCTGGTGGCCGACGCAGGTCATGTCAAAGGCGTTCAGGATGATGCGTTTCTTGGCTGTGGTCATGGGAAAAGCCTGTTGGAAATGGGAAAGGTCAGGAACGGGTTCGCCCGCGCCATGAGGCGGCGCGTGTCACGCCGCCAGTGCACTGGAGGCCGCGCCGGCCCCCGTGGTGCTGGCAGCCGGCACGGTGATCAGAGGGATGGCGCGCGCCACAGCGAGCGCGATGCGTTCGCGCAGTGCAGCACTGGAGACCTCGTAGCCCGTAAAGTCCTGCTCGCTGGCATAGACGCCCAAGGGGGCGGTGCGCGCCTGGAAGAAGCTGAACAGGGGGCGCAATTGGTGATCGATGACCAGGGAATGGCGGTCGCTGCCGCCGGTGGCAGCCAGCAGCACCGGCACGTCGATCAGCGCGTCCTGGTGGACCAGATCGAACAGGTGCTTGAACAGGCCGGTGTAGGAGCCGCGGTAGACCGGGCTGGCCACGATCAGCAGGTCGGCCGATTCGATGGCCTGCAGCTCGGCTTCGACGGCCTCGGGCAACTGGCTGCGGTACAGGGCCGGGCCCAGTTGCGGGGCCAGCTTGCCGACCTCGATGAGGTGCAGCTCGATGGGCACCTGGTCCACCAGTGCGGCGATCAATTGCTCGACCAGCACCAGCGTTCTTGACGGGCGCTGAACGCTGCCCGACACCGCGACGACTTTGATTTTCCGACTCATTTCATGGCCCCTAGTTGGTAGGCATTCAAGTGATATGCAGCAGGGCTGGCAAAACCAGCCGGGCGCTTCCGTCTTGATGACCACGTCAGTTTCGAGGCATTAACTCGGGGTGATTCATCGAAATCATCCCATCCATAGATGATTTTCGAAAAAGCAATAAGTCGTTGTTTTTATTGTGTTTTTTATTTTTTGATAAAAAATGACCGATTAATTACAACTTACCAAATGCAATTTATAAAAAACGGATTGAAATAAAAAGACAAATTGCTGAATCGCTGTTGGCTGAGCAACGCGCTGATCACCCAAGCGACGATCTCCATTGGCATGCCCACCGCCCCATCAGGCACCCTGGTGGATCGCCGCCCACGAAAAAAAGGCCCCGCGGGCCATGCCCGCGAGGCCTTGGATGCCGATGAAGTTCAGCCCGGGGTCAGAACTCGGGCCCGCCAAAGCCACCTGCGCCGCCAGCGGGGGCCGGAACTGCGCTGTCGTCCTTCGGAGCCTCGGCCACGATGGCTTCGGTGGTCAGGATCAGGCTGGCCACCGAGGCGGCGTTCTGCAGCGCAGTGCGGGTGACCTTGGCCGGGTCGAGCACGCCCTGCTCCACCAGATCGCCATAGGTGCCGTTGGCCGCGTTGTAGCCGTGGTTGCCTTCGCCCTTGAGCACGGTGGCCACCACCACGCTGGCTTCTTCGCCGGCGTTGGTGACGATCTGGCGCAGCGGCTCTTCGATGGCGCGCAGCACCAGCTTGATGCCAGCCTCTTGTTCGGCGTTGTCACCCTTGAGCACGCCGGCCTTGAGCACAGCCTGCTTGGCACGCAGCAGGGCCACACCGCCGCCAGGCACCACGCCCTCTTCCACCGCCGCACGGGTGGCGTGCAGGGCGTCTTCGACGCGGGCTTTCTTTTCCTTCAGTTCGACCTCGGTGGCGGCACCGACCTTGATCACCGCCACGCCGCCGGCCAGCTTGGCCACGCGTTCTTGCAGCTTTTCGCGGTCGTAGTCGCTGGTGGCTTCGTCGATCTGCACGCGGATCTGCTTGACGCGGGCTTCGATGTCGGCCGCGGCACCGGCGCCGTCGATGACGGTGGTGTTCTCCTTGCCCACTTCCACGCGCTGGGCCTGGCCCAGATCGGCCAGGGTGACCTTCTCCAGCGTCAGGCCCACTTCTTCGGCAATCACCTTGCCGCCGGTGAGGATGGCGATGTCTTCAAGGATGGCCTTGCGGCGGTCACCAAAGCCAGGGGCCTTGACGGCCACCACCTTGAGGATGCCGCGGATCGAGTTGACCACCAGGGTGGCCAGGGCTTCGCCTTCGACCTCTTCGGCAATGATCAGCAGCGGGCGGCCGGCCTTGGCCACGGCTTCGAGCGTGGGCAGCAGGTCGCGGATGTTGCTGATCTTCTTGTCAAACAGCAGGATGAAGGGCTGCTCCAGCACCGCCACCTGGCGCTCCTGGTTGTTGATGAAGTAGGGCGACAGGTAGCCGCGGTCGAACTGCAGACCTTCGACCACGTCGAGCTCGTTGTTCAGCGACTTGCCATCCTCGACGGTGATCACGCCTTCCTTGCCCACCTTGTCGATGGCGTCGGCAATGATCTGGCCCACATCCCAATCGGAGTTGGCCGAGATGGCGCCCACCTGGGCGATCTCGCGGCTGGTGGTGGTGGGCTTGGCCTGGGCCTTGATCTCGGCCACCAGGGCCAGCACGGCCTTGTCGATGCCGCGCTTGAGGTCGGCCGGGTTGAGGCCGGCGGCCACGTATTTGAAGCCTTCGCGCACGATGGCCTGGGCCAGCACGGTGGCAGTGGTGGTGCCGTCACCGGCGTTGTCGCTGGTGCGCGAGGCCACTTCCTTGACCAACTGGGCGCCGATGTTCTCGTATTTGTCCTTGAGTTCGATCTCTTTGGCGACCGACACACCGTCCTTGGTCACGGTGGGGGCGCCGAAGCTGCGCTCCAGCACCACGTTGCGACCCTTGGGGCCCAGGGTGACCTTGACCGCGTCGGCCAGGACGTTGACACCGCGGACGATCTTGGCGCGTGCGTCGTCGCCAAACAGAACCAGTTTTGCTGCCATGTTGATAGTGCTCCGGAATGTGGGATGGATTGAATGAGGTTCAGGGTGGTGGGCGGGCTCAGGCTTCGATGACGCCGAGGATGTCTTCCTCGCGCAGCACCAGCACTTCGTCGCCACCGAGCTTCACGGTCTGGCCGGCGTACTTGCCGAACAGCACGCGGTCGCCCTTCTTGACGTCGGGCAGCACGCGTTCGCCCTGTTCGTTGCGGCGGCCCGGGCCCACGGCCAGGACCTCGCCCTGCTCGGGCTTTTCGCCGGCCGAGTCGGGGATCACGATGCCGCTGGCCGTGCGGGTCTCGGGCTCGCTGCGCTTGATGATGATGCGGTCATGCAAGGGACGGATGGTGGACATGCAGAGGCTTCCTGAAGAATCCAGGGCCGGTCACGGCGCCACCCACCATGGGTAGCACTCGCCGGCCTGTGCTGCTGATTCTTGATGCGCCGGGGCGCGCCGGCTACGAAGCAAAAGGCGGATGCTTGTTCGCAAAATGCAGATGGGCCTGTGCTGCCGCAGCAGACACCTCAACCAACAAGCCTGCCCACAGCGCTGCATGCAACAGAGGGGTTGCGGCCAGCAAAGTTTTTGTTGGCCGAACACGGTAGCGAATTTGCGCTTAAACTTTGTTACAACTTCAAAGAATCACTGATGACCTTCGCCAAAATTTCGCGTCTGCTTCTGGCTTTAACTGCATCACTCGGGGGGACCCTGGCTTTCGCCGGTGGCAGTGCGGTCGTCACCTACGTGCCCGCTGGGGCCAACGTGCCAACCCTTTCCGAGTGGACCTTGCTGGCATTGGCCGCTCTCATGGCCTTGCTCAGCTACAGGCACTTTCGGGCACGCCTGCAGGGCCGGCCATTGGCAGCGTTGTTCCTGGCGGCAGGAGCCGGCACCCTGGCACTGGCGGGTGGACATTTCGGGCAGGAGGCTCTGGCCACGGCCAATACAGACACGTCACTCCTCCAGCAAGGTGGCGGCACGGTCACCTTGAACTGCGGGAACACCGGAAACGTGATCAACAACACCGGCATCACCGTCAAGATCACCAGCGTGACGGGCAGCCCGACGCCTACGGGCACTTGCACCAATTTACCGACCCTTGCTCCGACCGCAAGTTGCACGGTCAGCAACTTCTGTCCCGGTTGACGTTGGATCAACGCGCCTCGGCAGCTGCGTTCATCATCAAAGGCCTCGCTGGTGCGTGGCCTTTTTTCCACGTGTTCTGCGGCGGGCATGAACCCCGGACAGGCCGGAACCAGCGGCAAAACAAACGCATGCGCAGGCAACATCATTGCGGCCCTGCGGCCACCAGGTGCCTGCGCAGGAACTCGTCAGGTTCCTGGTTCTTGCGCCCGCCAAGTGCCACTGAGCACTCGGCACCACTGAATCATGCAAGTGCTTGAGACAGTGCAGACAAGAAGCCCCCCAGTTCGCTTTCCCTGGACTCCATGAGTTCGATCGGGAAGGTACCGACATAGATGCCGCCATACCAGACGTGGAAACCCATGATGCCCTTGCAGGAAGCAGGGCCACCGCGGTCAAAGATCGCCGACTCAACGTTCTGGTGATAGCTCGGCTCTGTGACCTCCACACCACCCTGCGTGACCCTGGCACGGTAAAGACCCGGGGCTGCCTGGTGGATTGAGAGCGTGAGAAGGTGGCTCATTCGCGGGCAGCTCGGCCGAGGGCTTTGGCGGCAGCGACACGAACTTCCAATCCGCGGTTGGGACTGGTCAGCGCCTTGATCAGCGCGGCTCGCGCATCAAAGCCTCCGGCATACCCAAGGCCTTCTGCCGCGGCGGCCTTCATTGGTGCCCCCGAGTTCAAAGACTCGAGTATCGTGATGAGCAGTTGAACCGCATCCTGTGGTGTGGCCATGAATTCCCCCTGAAATTTTTTGACACATCATAGCCACAGCAGACTGAAAGTGTCATAAACAAGGTTTGCCGGCACTGCGGAACCGCGCTGGGCAGAGAGGCTACAAGATGAACTTCGGCATTCTGGTTTTCGACGACGTGGAAGAGCTCGACTTTGTCGGGCCTTGGGAAATGCTCACCATGTGGAGCAAGGTGGCCGAGGGCCCCTCGCCCTGCCTCATCGTGGCGCAAAACGATGGGCCGGTGCGCTGTGCCAAGGGCCTGTCGATCAACCCGCATGTGTCGTTTGCCGACTGCCCGCCGCTGGACTACCTGCTGGTGCCCGGTGGCCAGGGCACGCGCCGCGAGGTGAGCAACCCGGTGCTGCTCGATTTTGTGGCGGCCCAGGCCCGTCAGGCGCAAGCCATGCTGTCGGTGTGCACCGGCTCGTTCGTGTTGCATGCGGCCGGCCTGTTGTCGGGCAAGAAGGCCACCACCCATTGGGCTTCGCTGGACCGCCTGCGGGCGCTGGGGGATGTGACGGTGCTCGAAGAGCGCTACGTGCAAGATGGCTCGGTGTGGACATCGTCTGGCGTGTCGGCAGGCATTGACCTGATGCTGGCCTTCATCGCCAGCACGGCGGGTGACGAGGTGGCCGGCCAGGTGCAACTGGCCGCCGAGTACTACCCGGCCAGCGTGCGCTATGGGAGCGCCGAGCTTCAGGCCCGGGGGCCGGACTACCTGCGCACCAAGGCCTGATAGCGCCCGCCTGATGTCGCCATCAAGCGGACGACCTGGCTCAGCGGCAGGCGAGAAGGCGCCAGCCGTCCACCAGTCCACTATCAGCCCAACATCGGCCTTCAACTCTGCAATGTGACGGGCTCGACATCGACCTTGCCGGCGCGCAGCCAGGCCTCCAGCGCGCGCGCGGGCATGGGGCGGGCAAAGAAGTAGCCCTGCATGCTGAGGCAGCCCTGGCGCAGCAGGAACTCGCGCTGCTCGGCGGTCTCGACGCCTTCGGCGATCACTTCCTTGTGAAGGCTGCCGGCGATGCCGATGATGGCGCGGGTGATGGCGGCATCGTCGGGGTTGCCAGGCAGGTCGCGGACAAAGGACTGATCGATCTTGATCTTGTCAAAGGGCAGTCGCTTCAGGTAGCCGAGGCTGGAGTAGCCCGTGCCGAAGTCGTCCACCGACAGCTTGACCCCCAGCCCCCGCAACTGGGCCAGCAATTCGATGATGCGCTCGGTGTTGTGGATGAAGGCACTCTCGGTGATCTCGAGTTCGAGCCACCGTGCCTCCAGGCCGGACGCCTGCAAGGCACTGGCCACCTGGTCGACCAGGTTTTGTTGCCGGAATTGCACGGCCGAGAGATTGACGGCCATCACCCTCGGCGCCAGTCCCTGATCCGTCCAGGCCCGGGCCTGGCGACAGGCCTCGCGCAGCACCCATTCCCCGATGGGGTTGATGAGGAAGGCCTCTTCGGCGATCGGGATGAAACGTGCCGGAGAGATCGGGCCCTGCTCAGGGTGGTTCCAACGGATCAGGGCTTCCAGGCCGAGCAGTTCGCCACTGGCCCCGTCGACCTGGGGTTGGTAGTGCAGCTCGAACTCCTGGTTGCGGATGGCCTGGCGCAGGCTGTTTTCCAGGGCCACGCGAACCATGATGTGGGCGTTCATCTCCGCGGTGAAGAACTGATAGGCACCGCCGCCCGCCGCCTTGGCCTGGTACATGGCCGTGTCGGCGTTCTTGAGCAAGGAGCCGATGTCCACGCCGTCGCCGGGATACGTGCTGATGCCGATACTCACCCCGACCTGCAACTCATGCCGGCCGACCTGGAAGGGCTTGGACACCACCTCGATCAGGCGTTGCGCGATCTGGGCCACCTGGGCCGGGCCGGTGGCCTGCTGCAGCAGCACGATGAACTCGTCACCGCCCTGGCGACTGACCGTGTCACGGGCATCCAGGTGGGCCCGCAAGCGTTGTGCCACCTGTTTGAGCAGCTCATCGCCCACGTCATGGCCCAAGGTGTCGTTGATGTTCTTGAAGTGATCGAGGTCGAGAAACATCAGCGCAATGCCGGCCTGTTCGCCCACGGTGAGCGCCAGGGCCTGCGTCAGGCGCTGATGCAGCTGGGTGCGGTTGGGCAAGGTGGTCAGCGCATCGTGCTCGGCCAGGTCGCGGATACGTTCTTCGTCCTGGCGGATCTGGGTGATGTCCCGGGCCACCCCGGCCACACCCACCAATTGCCCGCTGGAGTCGAGCACCGGGGTGGAGATGTGTTCGTAGCTGCGGCGACTGCCGTCGGCGATGTCCTGCACTGACTCGCGGCGACGCTGCTGCAGGCTGTTGAGGGTTTCGGCCTCCTGGCGGGACATCTCGGCGGCCACCTCGGCCGGCCAGATCTCGGCGACGGAGCGGCCGACGATCGCCTCTTCCGCCTTGCCGCTGGCGCGGCAATAGGACTGGTTCACGGCGATCATGCAGCTGTTGCGGTCCGAGAGCCAGGCAGGGTCGGGCAGGCTGTCGAGCAGGGCTCGCGTGCGATGCACCGTGGTTTCGTAGGCTTCCGTCATCCCCCGGGCCAGGCGACGGGCCTCGTCATAGGTTCGCAGCCAGACCCACACCCAGCCGAGCAGCACCAGGGCGAGGATCACCGCACTCAAGCCAGCCCAGAACACCTGGCGGTACCAGTTCGCCATGAACTCGGTGTATTCCCACCCCACCAGCACATACAAGGGGTGGGTGCCGATCTTGCGCAGCGAAAACAGGCGCTCCACCCCGTCCACCGCTGAAGGGGCCGAGTAGATGGCTTCTGTGCGCCGCTCGGCGATCAGGCTTCGCAGCGCGGGGCTGCCGAGGGGTTTGCCCAGGCGCTCGGGCGCTTCCGGAAAACGGGCGACCAGGCGCAGCTGGTCGTCGAGCAAGGCCACGGTGCGGCCCGGCCCCAGCTTCAGGCCCTGGTAAAAATCCTGAAAATGATCGGCCCGAACCGCGGCCTGGACCAGACCGGCAAACCGGCCGTCACGGTCATCGATGCGTCGGCTGAGGGTGATCACCCAGTTGTGGGTGATGCGGGCAAAGATTGGATCGGAGATCACCAGCTGCCCGCTGGGATCGGCCTGGTTCCTCAAAAAATAATCACGGTCACGGATGCTGGCAGAGAACAGGGTGCCAGCGGCATCGTAGATGAAGGCCCCCTCGGCATTGGCCACCCGCAGGCTCTGCGACTCGGTGATCAAGCCCAGGTATTTGGCCAGCGCGGCATTGATCGCCCGGGGGTCATTGCGCTCCCCCTGGAGCCTCTCGCCGAGACGCAGCTGGGTGGCCAACAGCACGGTGTCGATCTTCTGCACCGTGGCAGCGGCGTGGCTCTCCAGCACCTTGGCCAGGTTCTCCTGGCTGTGCTGGGCCAGCTCGAACTCACGATCGTGCGACTGCTTGAGCCCCCAGGACATCAGGCCGATGTAGGTCAACAGGGCCAACACCCCAAGCGACACCATGCCGCCGCGGCGCCAACGTTCTGCAGGCGGCTGTGCCTCTGGATGGCGGGGGTGAAGAAATTTCTCTAGGAGAGCCACTGTGGGTACCGTTGGGCCTGGATGGTGTGTTCACAGACCCCGGCTGTCAAACACGCCACTCGCCTGACGAAGAAGCACGCTGCCGGACACGGTGATGGCCCTTGGAGGCTCAGGGTATCCGGTTATTGTGGCCGTTAATTGACCTACATCAAGGCACAACCAAGAGGAAAGACTCGAAGTTGGCGAGGCATGGCGGCTGCCTATTCTTTGAGCACACCAACCCAGTCCCTTTCAAATCAAGTACTTATGAGCTCTTTGCAGCCGCAGGGCACGGCTTGTCCACAGCTTTATCCCAAGATTCCTGGCAGAAGTCCGGCGGCTTGACTGGGATGGCGCAGTGCCACCCCTCATCATCCAGACCACAGGCTGATCAGCCCCGACGGGCCCGGGCGTCCAGGCTCCAGGCGCCCGCCCCCTGGGCTGCCAGCACCAGCAGCCCGCCGACCACGGCAATGTTCTTGAAGAACAGCAACTGGGTCACATAGGCCTGCTCGGGGGCCACGCTCCAGAACGGGTGAAAGAAGAAGCTCGCCGCCAGGGTGAACAGCCCCAGCACCAGAGCGGCCCAGCGCGTGCCCCAGCCGGCCAGCAAGGCCAGGCTGCCCACGATCTCGACCGTCAGCGCCAGCGCGGCGCCCACGCTGGGCAGGGGCAGGCCCGCTGAGCTGATGTAGCCCACGGTGCCCGCAAAGCCGGTCAGCTTGCCGATGCCAGCAGGCAGAAAGAGCACCGCCAGCAGCACTCGGCCGGCGAGGTTGAGGGCGTTTTGCAGCGGGGTTTGGTCAACAGTGGTGTGGGACATGGTGTTTCTCCTGAAAGGGTTTGCGTCAATGACTGCCGGAGGTTTTTGCCCTTCGGGGCACCACTCACTCGGCATGGATGAACTTTATTGACGATCAGAAACAAGATAAACAATTGTTTAAATAATGATTTGTCTCTGTTTCAAAGCCAATCATCCCCAGCTCGACAAGTGCGAGCACCAGCCACACGGATGCTGGGCGGTCCGGCCAGCTTCGGTCAAACAACCCAATCACCACAACTCCGACCAGGGTATCAGGCCAAGTTGTCAGACAAATCTTCTTTAATGAGCAAGTCAGTCTCAGATTATCAAAGGGAGAGAAAGCAACATGGGATTCATTCAACTCAATCAAGTCAAAGTGGCCACCCGGCTGGCCCTGGGCTTTGGCCTGCTGCTGTTCAGTCTGGTGCTGGTGGGGGCCTTGGCCCTGAACAAGTTCTCGCTGCTGACCACCGAGCTGGACACCCTGATCAACAACCGCTTGGTCAAGGTCGGCCAGTTCACCGAGTTGAAAGACAAGTTCCAGTCGGTGGCTCGCATCACCCGCACCGTGGCCTTGATCGAAGACGTGAAAGACGCGCAGGCCCAGGCCGACAAAATCCCACCCTTGCGGGCACGCAGCCTGGAGCTGCTGGCACAGCTCGACAAGACGCTGCTGCGGCCCAACGCCATTGAGCTGCTGAAGACCATCCAGAACAACCGCGAGGCCTACGACGCCGACATCGATGCCGCCATCAAGCTGGGCCTGACCGGCAAACCCGAGGACGCCAAGGCCGCCACCGAGATCCTGATGACCAAGGTGGCGCCGCGCCAGGACCTGATCTTCAAAGCCCTGGACGACTCGGTGGCCATACAACAGGAACTGGCCCGAACCTCTGGTGCCGACGCCCGCGAGGCTGTCGCCTCGGGCCAGGCCTGGGTGCTGGGCATCACGGGCATGGCCATCGTGCTGGGGGTTTTGCTGGCCTGGGCGATCGCGCGCAGCATCACCCGCGCCCTGGGAGCCGAGCCCGACGAGGTATCGCAAGCCGTGGCGCGCGTGGCCGACGGCGACCTGAGCCTCAACGTGGCACTGCGCCCCGGCGACACCCACAGCATCATGGCCGCCGTGCAGCGCATGCAGACCAGCCTGGTGCAGGTGGTGAGCACCGTGCGCCAGGGCAGCGAGGCTGTGGCCTCTGCCAGCGCACAGATCGCCTCGGGCAACCGCGATCTGTCGGGCCGCACCGAAGAACAGGCCAGTGCCCTCGAAGAGACCGCCGCCTCGATGGAGGAGCTGGGCTCCACCGTCACCCACAATGCCGAGAACGCACGCCAGGCCAACCAGCTGGCACAGGCCGCCGCCGGTGTGGCCAGCCAGGGTGGTGCCGTGGTGGCCGAGGTGGTGGACACCATGAAGGGCATCAACGACAGCTCGCGCAAGATCGCCGACATCATCGGCGTGATCGACGGCATTGCCTTCCAGACCAACATCCTGGCCCTGAACGCAGCCGTGGAAGCCGCCCGGGCTGGCGAACAAGGCCGAGGCTTTGCCGTGGTGGCCGGCGAGGTGCGCACCCTGGCCGGGCGCAGTGCCGAGGCCTCAAAAGAGATCCGGCGCCTGATCCAGGACAGCGTCGAGCGGGTGGAATCAGGCTCGGCCCTGGTGGACCGGGCCGGCGCCACCATGAGCGAGGTGGTGGGCAGCATCCAGCGCGTGAGCGACATCATGGCCGAGATCTCGGCGGGCAGCGCCGAACAGGCCCAGGGCGTGAACCAGATCGGCGAAGCCGTCACCCAGATGGACCAGACCACGCAGCAGAACGCCGCCCTGGTCGAGGAAATGTCGGCCGCCGCCGACAGCCTGCGTGGCCAGGCCAACGACCTGGTGCAGGCGGTGGCAGTGTTCAAGCTGGCCGCAGGCCATGCTGCGGCCCCGGCCCGTGCGCCCAGCGCGCCACGAGCACCATCAGGGGCACCAGCACCAAAAGCACTGGGTCAGCGCCCCGCCCTGAAGCAGGTGGCCGGCGCGCCCAAGGCACCCAACGCCGGCAAACCCGCGGCCTTGGCCATGGCCCCGAAGGCCCCGACCAGCCGGCCGGCACCGGCGGATGACAGCTGGGAGAGCTTCTGACCGTCGCCAAGGCGCTGGTCACACGGCCGACCTGGCACGGCCGCCGGCAAAGCGGCCGCGCAGTCTTGCCAAAACCGGATAACCCCCCACCGCACCCCCGACCTATCTTCTGAGTCTGCTCCAGCCCCTCGGCGGAGCCTCTGAAGAAAGGACCGGTCTGCGCATGAAACCCTCCCGTCTGGCCCGCCTGGGTGCGGGCTGTCTGGTCGCCTGTCTGGCTGCAGGCGCCCTGGCGGCGGATCTGCCGAACGAACGGCAGACCATCGCCAAGTTGGACCCCGACGCCACCCACCGCGTCTATCTGGCCGACTTGACCTTGAGCCATATTGCCGACAATCGTCTGCACGTGATCGATGGCCAGCGCATGCGCTACCTCAGTGCCATGAGCACCGGCTTCGCCGGCCAGGTGGCGCTGTCGCCCGACCGGCGCGAGCTGTATGTGGCCACCACCTACTACCCGCGCCTGTACCGCGGCCAGCGCAGCGATGTGGTGGAGGTGTACGGCACCGACGACCTGGTGTTCCGGCACGAGATCGAGATCCCGCCCAAGCATGCCCAGGCCATGAACATCCGCGCCACGCTGGCGCCCAGCGCCGATGGCCGCTGGCTGCTGGTGCAAAACGCCACCCCCGCCAGCAGCGTGAGCGTGGTCGACCTGCAGGGGCGCAAGCTGGCCTCCGAGGTGCCCACGCCGGGCTGCTGGGGCGTGATCCCCTGGCCCGATCAGCCCAATCGCTTCTCGACCGTGTGCGGCGACGGCACCTTGGCCACCATCGAACTCGATGAATCCGGCCAGGCCCGCCCACGCAGCGCCCCGGTGGCCTTTTTTGATGCCGACACCGACCCGGTGTTCATCCACTACGAGCGCAGCGGCAACACCTTGTACTTTGTGAGCTACGGCGGCCAGCTGCATCGCCTGCAGCTGCAGCCCGAGGGCGTGCAGGTGCTGCCGGTGTGGTCGCTGCTGAGCGCGGCCGAGCAAAAAGCACGTTGGCGCCCCGGCGGCATGCAGCTGTTTGCCATCGACCCCGAGCGCCAGCGCCTGTTCGTGGGCATGCACGCCAAGGCGGTGGACGGCTCGCACAAGAACCCGGCCCAGCAGATCTGGGTGTTCGATCTGGAGCGGCAGGCCCGTGTGGCGCGCTGGCCCGGGCACAACGCGGTGTCCATGGTCTTCAGCCCGGCGGCCACGCCCCGGCTGTTTGTGCTCGATGGCGCGGGCAACCACCTGCTGGCGCTCGACCCGCGCAGCACCAGCGCCCAGCGCAGCACCACCCTGGGCCGGCTTGACGCCGTGGGCGAGACCCCGGTCTACCTGGAGGTGCAGTGATGCTCGACACCGTCAACACCGCCCTCCCGGGGCTGGACCCAGTGCTGTCGCACGCGGCAGCAGCCAGCCTGGCCCTGGTGCTGCTGTTTGGCGCGCTGGCCAAGCTGCGCGACCTGAGCGCTTTTGTGATGGCCACCGAGGCCTACGGCCTGCTGCCACCGGTGCTGGTGAGCCCGGTGGCGCATGCGCTGGCCTTGAGCGAAGCGGCTGCCGGCCTGCTGTTGTTGCCCGTCTCTACCCGCCCGCTGGGCGCCGCACTGGCCTTGGGCGTGCTGGGGGTGGCCAGCAGCGCCGTGGCGCTGGCCCTGAGCCAGGGGCGCAACATCGACTGCGGCTGCGGTGGCTACGGCGGCCACGGCAGCGGCAGCGGCCTCACCCTGTCGGGCGCGCTGCTGTGGCGCAACGCTGCCCTGCTGGGCCTGGGCCTGGCCGCGCTGGCGCCGCTGGCCCCCCGCCCCGTGGGCTGGGCCGATGGCCTGGCCGCCTGTGCCGCCGCCCTGTTCGCCATCGGCCTGTATGCCGTCACCAACCAACTCTTGAGCAACCAACCCCGTCTTGCCGAATTGAGGAACAACCATGATTGAAACCCTGATCATTTCCAACGTGCTGGCCTGGTGCGCCGTGATCGCCCTGGTGGTGGTGGTGCTGGCCCTGTCGCGACAAGTGGGCATCCTGTACGAACGCATCGCCCCCATGGGCGCCCTGATGATGGATTCGGGCCCCGCCGTGGGCTCGCCCGCGCCACGCCTCAGCCTGCCGCAACTCGGCGGCGGCACCCTGGAGCTGGGCGCCCCCGCCCAGCACAGCACCTTGCTGTTCTTCCTGTCCCCCACCTGCCCGGTGTGCAAAAAGCTGCTGCCCATCGTCGAGCGCATCCGCCGCGACGAGGCGCCCTGGCTGCGCGTGGTGCTGGCCTCGGACGGCGAGCAACCCGAGCACGAGGTATTCCGCCAGAAGGCGGGCCTGGCCCACTTTCCCTACGTGCTGTCGCACGAGCTGGGCATGACCCTGCGCATCGCCAAGCTGCCCTATGCGGTGCTGATCGACAGCCAGGGCGTGTTGCGCGCCAAGGGCCTGGTCAACAGCCGCGAGCAGCTCGACAGCCTGTTCACCGCCAGCGACCTCAAGGTGGCCTCGGTGCAGGATTTCATTGACCAGAAGCTGCTGAACAAGGAGGCCGCATGAGCCTGCTCGACTGGTTTGATCGCCTCGCAGAGCGGCGCAGCCGCCAACTGGCCAGCCACACCTCGCGGCGCAGCGCCCTGGTGCGGGTGAGCCGGGTGCTGGTGGCCAGCGCCTTCACGCTGCCCGTGTTGCCCTTTGACCGCAGCAGCCAGGCCCTGGCCGCAGAACACAACGCCGCCAGCAAGCGCAAAGGCCCGCCCACCGAAACCGATTGCGACTACTGGCGCTACTGCGGTGTGGACGGCTTTCTGTGCTCGTGCTGCGGCGGCAGCGCCACCACCTGCCCACCAGGCACCACGCCCTCCAAGGTGGCCTGGGTGGGCACCTGCCACAACCCGGCCGACGGCAAGGACTACCTGATCAGCTACAACGACTGCTGCGGCCGCGGCGCTTGCGGGCGCTGTATGTGCAACACCAACATCGGCGAGCGCCCGGGCTACCGCATGGGCCTGCACAACGACATCAACTGGTGCATGGCCAACGACAGCTCGGCCTTCCACTGCACCACCTCGATCATCGTCGGCGTGGCCGAGAAGGAGGGTTGAATGCGCTGGCATCCTTTCAAAGCCGCCCTGCCCGCCACCCTGCTGGCCTGCACCCTGGGCACCGGCGCCCTGGCCGCCGATGGCCAGGCGGTCTACCAACAGGTTTGCGTGGCCTGCCACCAGGCCGGGGCGGTGGGCGCGCCGTGCCTGGCGCCGTCACTGGTGGGCGCCGTGTCCGCCCGGGCCGGGCAGCCGGCCATGCGCCAGTACCTGGCGCTGGTGCTCACCCACGGGCTGCAAGGCCGCATCGTGTCGGAAGGCCAGACCTTCAACAGCGTGATGCCGGCGCAGACCCAGCTGTCTGACGAAGAACTGGCCGCCGCCCTGAGCCATGTCGTGCGAGACCTGGCCGGCCAGGCCGCCGTGCCCGCCTTCACTGCGGCCGACCTGGCCCAGGCCCGGGCCAGCACCGTCAGCCCCAAGGCCTTGAGGGCGCAACGTGATGCGGCACTGGCGCCTTAGGCCCCTGCCAGGCATCACCAGCCTGGCCAGGGCCCTGGTGCTGGGGGCCTCGGCCCTGCTGGCCACCGTGCCCACACGGGCCGCGCAGCCCGTGTCGGCCGGCAGCCCCGCGCTGAACTACAAGCTGCACTGCATGGGCTGCCACCTGGACGACGGCAGCGGCATGCCCCAGCGCGGCATCCCCAGCATGCGCGGCGTGCTGGGCCATTTTTTGCGCCTGCCCCAGGGCCGCGCGCTGATCGTGCAGGTGCCGGGTGTGATGAACACCCCCCTCAATGACCGCCAGGTGGCCGAGCTGATGAACTGGATGCTGGGCCAATGGGCCGGCGACAGCCTGCCCCCCGTCACCCCGCCCTACTCCGAGGCCGAGGTGCACCGCCTGCGTGCCAGCCGGCCCAGTGATGTGGCCCGCACACGGGCTGAGGTGGTGCAGCAGTTGCGGCAGATGGGGTATTCGATCGAATAAGTGCAGCGGCTTGATGCGGGTGGATCGCGCAGCAAGATCGTACCCAGCACGCTGGGGTGTCGATTCGCGTTGGGGGCTGACCTGCTGCCCTGGTGCCGCTCCAGGACATACCCCGCAGTCCTCTTGCTTCAAGGCCACCACCCAGCTCGTCTTGCAGCTCAGCCGCCGCTTGATCTGTGGCAGGGGCTGATGGCATGGCCCGAATGGATGGCCGGCTCCATCGGTCAATGCAACAGATTCGCAGAGCATCCCCGGCGCGGCATTTGAGCTAGCGCGTTGCGTTTTGTCTGTTTTGCCGGCATGCTGGGGCAGCCGTGCCTCACAGGAGAAACCGATGTGTGCAGATCACTTGTCTCCACGAAGGAAGCGCTCTTGGCTTGGGGCCTGCCTGTGGGTGGCGTGCCTTGTGCCGATGGGCCTCTCCGTGGCTTGCGCGCAGACACTGGTCCTGGGTGCCGCAAACAGCATCCCCACGGCGTACGTCGAGAATGGCAAACAATCCGGCATGCTGGTGGACGTCATCAATGAAGCGTTCCAACGAGCAGGCTATCCGATTCAAATCGCCCTCATGCCTTGGGCACGTTGCCTTGCCGAAGTCAAGGCGGGCAAGATTGACGGGATTTTTTCTGCCTATCGGACCCGCGAGCGCGAAGAATTCTTGACCTATTCAGATGAGGTGCTGATCACCCAGGTTCAGGCACTCTTCGTCCGCAAGGAATCGACCATCAGCTTTGACGGTGACTTGAAAAAAATTTCCGAGCTGCGCATTGGCGTCATCAACGAAACGAGCTATGGCCCCCGCTTGGATGAAGAATTGCGGCAGGGAACCTTCAAGAAGGTGGACGCCACGGACAGTGCGTCGTCCAACATCCGAAAACTGCTGCAAGATCGCATCGACGTCATCCCCTCCTATCGACACGTCGCGCTCGATTCGGCGCGAACGCTCGGCGTGGCCGGATCGATCAAGGAGTTGTCGCCTTCCATCGAGTCCATACCCAGCTATCTCGCTTTCAGCAACAAGAAGGACCACAGAAAGATCGCCCGAGCGTTTGACCAAGCGCTTCGGTCGATGAAGAAGGACGGCACCTACGACGCGATTTTCAACAAGTATCTTGCCGGTTCAGGCGTGCGCCAGTGAGTTGATGGTCAAGCCCTCTCCAACCCAAGCCGACGGACATTCTCGCGGTGCGTCACCTGACTTCGCGAGGCTACCGACACAAGCCTATCGCTTTGAGCCGCGATGACCGCGAAGATCTGTTGGAGATAGGAGGGCCAGCGCGTATTCCAATCCAATCTGCCAGCGGATTCAATGCAGGCAAGGGTTCACGCACCACCAAAAAGCCAACCATCGACGTTTCAACACTGCCTGCGCCCTGGCCAGACATCGTCCAATGAGCCGCTCAGTGCTGCAGTTTCGCCGCAGGCTTCCCCTGCCCCAGCGTGGCCGAAGGCAGCTCACCGAACAGGTTGCGGTATTCAGCGGCAAAGCGCGACAGGTGCCAAAAGCCCCAGCGGGCGGCCACATCACCCACACCCACACCGGCCCCCACGCCCTGGCTGGCCTGGCGCAGCAGATCCCGCCGGGCGCGGTTGAGGCGCATGCAGCGCAGGTAGGTGATGGGGCTGACCTGCAGCAGGTCTTCAAACGCGTATTGCAGGGCGCGGCGCGAGGTGTGGGCCGCATCGCACAGGTCGGGCACGGTGATCACCGACTCGGCGTGGGCCTGCATGTACTCACGCGCCAGGCGCACGATGCGCTGGCGCGAGTTGGCACAGGTGGGCAGATCGGCCACCACGTGCTCGGGGCGAAAGCACTGCAGCACTGCGTCGGCCAGGGCCAGGCCCAGCGTGCGCCGGGCGGCTGCCGGGCCCAGCAGGGTCGGGGCCTGCTGCCCCAGGGCCAGCGCCGCAGCGGTGAGGCGCTGCAGCTCATGCCGGCGCGGGCCCAGCGCGCGCAGCACGCAGGTGCGCGGCACCTGCCAGGCCTCACCCGCCAGTTCGGGGCCATCCACCCTGGCCGCCAGGGCCTGCAAAGCAGTCGAGGGAATGCTGATGCCGACCAGCTCCATGCGAGCGGCGGTGACCAGCTGAAAGGGCACATCCGACTGGATGCCGATGGGGGTGTCGGGGTCGATCTGGTGCCCGCAAAAGCTGGCCCGGCCTGCATCGAAATCGGCCAGGCCAACGGTGACATGGCCGCTGCGCGCGCTGCCGTCCTGCAGAACCGACTGGTTGGTGGTTTCGCGGAATACCTGCAACTGGTCAAAGCGCAAGTCTTCCAGCAGGCCTTCGAAGCGGCCCGCACTGAGCTGCTCGTAATGCTGTTGCCATGAGCTCAGGCTGGCGGCCTGGGTTTGCGCGTCGAGGGTGTGAGCGCGCTGGTAACACGGCTCCGACCAGGGCTCGGACCAGGCTTCTGGGGGCGTGTGTACAGGGGGCAGATTGCGGGTGTCCATCGTGGCAGTATCAGAACTTCGGGGCCAGGGCGCCATCGGTTGCAACACCGATACGGTGCAAAGGTGCACCCCGCCCGACCAACCACTGACAGCCATGCAAGATCGGGGCCGGCTCGCACGCATGCCACGCTGCGCAAGCAGGCGGGGCGACGGCTACTGCGGTTGCAGGTTGATGGCCTTTGCAATGGCCCGGTACTTGTCGATGTCGGCGGCATAGCTGGCGCGCAGGGCGGCCAATTCCATGGGCGGGGCCACGCTGCTGCCACCGGCTTCGATGGTGCGGCGCACCTCGGGCACGGCCAGGATCTCGTTGCAGATCTGGTGCAGCTTCTGCTGCAGAGGCTCGGGCGTGCTGCGCGGCACCTGCAGCCCGCTCCACAGGCCATAGACAAAGTCTTCGAAGCCCTTCACGTCTTTCATGAGCGGCAGGCTGCTCAGCTTGGGGTGCTTTTGCGAGGCCGCCAGGGCCAGGGCCTTGACCCGGCCCGACTCGATCACATCGGGGATGTTGCCCGCCAGCGGCACAAAGGCCAAGTCGAACTGGCCCGAGATCAAATCTTGCACCAGGGGCGCCATGCCTTTGTAGGGCACATGCAAGGTCTTGAGCCGGGCCAGCTGCGTGAAGCGCTCGCCCAGCAGGTGGTACAGCGAGCCGGGCCCGATGCTGCCGTAGCTCAGCTCCCTGGCCCCGGGCTTGCGGGACAGCTGCAACAGCTCGTCGACGCTGTTCACGCCCAGGTTGCTGCGCACCAGCAGCACCATGGTGGTGACGGCAAACTGCCCCACCGGCTGCAGGTCTTCGGGCTTGTAGCGGGCCGCGGCCATGCCCAGCGGGGTGAGCATGATCTCCATCGGCGAGCCGGCCAGCAGGGTGTGGCCATCGCCCGCCGCACTGACCACGCGCTGGGTGCCGATGGCGCCCGACGCGCCGGCCAGGTTCTCAACAATCACAGTCTCGCCCAGGCGCTTGCCCAGCTCGGGCTGCAGCTGGCGGGCCACGATGTCGGAGCCGCCGCCGGCCGGGTAGGGAACGATCAGGCTGACCACCCGGCCATCGGCCCAGGTGGCGCCGCTGGCCAGAGCGCCGGCACAGGCCAGCAGCCATTGGCGACGCGGCAGGGAAGCATGGGCATGGTTCATGGGGAGAGGTCCTTTCGGATGAGCTTCGTGGATAGGGAGGGGAGGCACAAAATTGGAGCGGCCGGTCTCAGACCGGGGTGCGCAAGACCGGTGGCGACTGATGGCGCCAGGGCGTGGCCTGGTACCAGCCCTCGCACAGCTGCAGCAGGGCCAACTCGGCCTGCGGTCGCGCCATGATCTGGAGCCCCTGCGGCAGGCCTGCGGCATCGAAGCCGGCGGGCACGCCTGCGGTGGGCACGCCCGCCAGCGAGGGGCCGATCACCACCTCCATCCAGCGGTGGTAGGTGTCCATGGCGCGGCCGGCCACCTGGTCGGGCCAATGCCAGCGTGCATCAAAGGGGGGCAACTGGGCCGCAGGCAGCACCAGATGGTCGTAGCGCTCGAACAGCTTCATCACGGCGGCATACCACTCGCTGCGCGTGGCCATGGCCTGGGCGATGGTGGCGGCATCCAGGCCCTGGGATTGCTCGAACTCCCAGCGCGCCTCGGGCTTGAGCAGCTCGCGCGTGGCGGGGTTGCCGTACAGGCCCCCCAGGTGGCCTGCCAAAATCAGCTGGCGCAGCACACACCAGCTGCGCCACAGGCGCTCCATCGGGAAGAACGGGGCCACCTCTTCCACCGGGCAGCCGAGGGTGTCGAAATGCGACAACGCGGCCCGATTCGCCGCCAGCAGTGCGGGCTCGATGGGCAGGTAACCCCCGAAGTCACCCAGCCAGCCAATGCGGCGCCCGCGCAGATCGGCCTGCAGGGGCTGGCGAAACTGCAGCGGGTCGCCCGGCAGCGACAGGGGCGCACGCGCATCGGGGCCGGCCAGAGTGGACAGCAACCAGGCCAAATCTTGCGGGTTGCGTGCCATCGGGCCTTCGGTGCCCAGTTGCTGGTAAAACACGTCGGCGGCCGGGGCCATGGGCACCAGCCCGAAACCGGGGCGCAGGCCATAGACGTTGTTCCAGGCGGCAGGGTTGCGCAGCGAGCCCATCATGTCGCTGCCGTCGGCCACCGGCAAAAAATGCAGCGCCAAGGCCACCGCTGTGCCGCCGCTGCTGCCACCGGCGCTGCGCGTGGGGTCGTAGGCGTTGCCGGTCACGCCGTGCAGCGGGTTGTAGGTGTGCGAGCCCAGGCCGAACTCGGGTGTGTTGGTCTTGCCGATCAGGATGGCACCCTCGCGCCGCAGGCGCTCTACCACCACGCTGTCGTGCGCAGTCACGTTGCCCGCCAGGGCCGGGCTGCCGAAGGTGGTGGGCAGGCCGGCGGTGGCGGTCAGGTCTTTGGGCGCCTGCGGAAAGCCGTGCATCCACCCCTGCCACTGGCCCTGGTCCAGCAGCTGATCCTTGTCGCGCGCCTGGCGCAGGGCCAGCTCAGGCTCGATGCGTGAGACCACCGCATTGAAGCGGGGGTTGAGGGCGTCCAGGTGCACCAGCGTGGCCTGCATCAGCTCCAGGCACGACACCTCACGCGAGCGGATGCGGCGCGACAGCGTGAGGGCGTCGGTGGCCAGGATGTCGGGCAGGGCCACGCTCGCGGGCGCAGCAGAATCCAGGGGGGGAGTCATGGGGGGTGATCCGTTCAGCAAAAAGGCCTGGGCTGCCAGTGGCAGCGCGATGGCCCCATGCTAGGGACGAGCGCGCGCGACCGTTATCCAATTTGCGCAAAAACGAATCAGGGTTGCACCGGATGGAACAGCCCCTTCCGCCATCGGAATCAGGCCAACAACTGGCTCTTGAGTTGCATGACGTGGCTGTGCAAAAACCCGGCAAATTCGCCACTGGGCTGCTGCGCTTTGACGAAATCGAGCAGTGGGTCACTGACTGCCGTGCGCCGGCCGGTCAGCTCCTCGATCACCGCCAGACCGCAAAAAGGCACATAGGATTCGGCGTAGCCCCCTTCATGCACCAGCACCAAACGACCTCCACATACCTGCTCGGCAAGCTGGCGCACGCGGGCGGTCATGGCCCGAAACGAGTCGCTGTGCAACTGCATGCGTGCCAAAGGGTCCACCGCATTGGCGTCGAAACCGCAGGCCACAACGATCAACTCGGGCTCAAAGGCCTTGATGGCGGGTACCACGATCTCGTCCATCGCCTGGAGGTAAACATCATGCCCGCTGCCCGCTGGAAGGGGTAAGTTGAAATTGGCCCCTCGTCCTGGCCCGATGCCTCGATCGGCCACGCCCCCATAGCCGGGCGGAAAGCAGCCGTCTTGATGAAGCGAAAGAGTCAGCACATCGGATCGCGACTCAAAAATGGATTGGGTGCCGTTGCCGTGGTGCACATCCCAGTCGATGACCGCCACCTTGCCCAATGGCCTTCGCGCCTTGGCAGCCTCAATGGCGATGGCGATGTTAGCCAGAAAACAAAAGCCCATCGGGGCATCAGCCAGGCAATGGTGACCTGGCGGCCGTGAAAGGGCATAGGCATTGTCGAGCTCACCTGCCAACACGGCCTCAATGGCTGCCATGGCCAAGCCCGCCGACAAACAGGCGATCTCATAACTGCCAGGACCGATCGGCGCATGATCCCCCAACTCACCCCCGCCGCCGTCGCTGAGCGCCTTGAAGCGTTGCAGATAGCGCGGCGTGTGCACACGCAACAGGTCTGCCTCGCTGGCGGGCTCGGCGCTGCGCTGCACCAGATGGCGACTCAGACCGCTGACGTCCAGCAGGCTCTTGAGTCGGCGCTTGCTGTCGGGTGACTCGGCAAAGCCCGCACCCGACGGGGGCTGAACCCAGCCGCCCACCGGCAACGTGAGCGCGTGAACTCCACCGCTGTGCCAAAAGCAAAGTTCGTCAGAAAAAAAGCCCGTCTTGCGAGTCATGTCCATCTCCGGAGTTGGATGAAATCAAACAGTCAGCGGTCACAGGCCATCGGCCTGATCAGCCGCTTGGGTCTTCAGTGCCTGTCGAGGCCGACACCAAGCGCAATGTGGGCTTTGGGCGCCGTGAGCAGCACCAACAGCAGCGAGACGACGAGGCAAGCTGCACTCAAGGTCAGCATCGCGGTCAAGCCGCTGGCGTTTTCCATCAAAGGCCCTGCCAGGGCGGGCCCCAGAGCCAGGCCACCGCCAATGGTCAAGTTCACCATGCTCATCAAGCGTCCTTCATGGTCCTGATCGGCCAGTGCTGCGAGCAGGTAGGGCAGTACGAAAGTCCAGGTGAACTTGAACACCAGCGCCGCCGTTGCATAACGTGCTGTGCCGGGGTGATCAAGCAACAAAAGCACCGATGCCGCCATCGCGAAGTAGCCCGCGATCAACAGCCGCCGACGCGGCCAGCGTGGGCCGATCACCGTGGCCGTGACCGAGCCTGCGATGCCCATCAGCGAGGCCAGCGCCAACACCGTTCCTGCGCTGTGTGCCGCCATGCCAGCCCTCTCGGCAACAGTGCCCATGAAGGTCCAGACACCACTGAGCCCGACATAGAAGAGCAGCACGGCAACAATGCCCAGGCCTGCCGCCCAAAGCGCCGCAGGCGACCACGCGGCCGAGCGTCGCTGCGATGAAGGCAACAGCCGTTTGGGGAAGGCTCGCGCCAAGGGAAGACACAGCAACATCAGCAGACCTTGGCCGATGTACAGGGCGCTGAGCCCGAAGCGAGCGAACAAGACGGGCAGAACCCACAGACCCAAGGCACCCAGGACCAGTTGACCAGCCACCCACAGGCCATAAACCCTGTCGCGCTGCGGGCTGACTGCCGCGCAGGCCATGCACAGCACCATCAAGGTGCCGCCACCCAGCGCACTGATGATCCGCCAGGCCAGCAGCCAGCCATACCCATCGGCCGCGACCGAGGCCAGGTTGGCAGCAACAAACACCAGCGCGGCTGCGATGCCAACCCGACGCCAATCAAGGCGTGACTGCCACCAGAAGGCAGGCAAACTGGCCAGGCTCATGGCCGCCAACTCTGCCGAGAAAAGCTGCCCGACCTGACTGGTGCTGAATGCCCATTGCTTCATCAACTGCCCCGCAATGGCGGGGGCCATCAGCAGTACGCTGGGCGCGATAGCCGCAAACAGGATGATGGCCGTGAGGCGCGAGAGCGGCAGGCCCAAAGCCTGGCGCCCTTCTCTGTTGCCGTCTTCAGTCAACATGCTGCCCCGGCGCCAGACTGAGATAGAGGATGCCTTTCGTTGAAGGAGCGCAGGCCTCGCCCCGTTTCGCGGAGATCCGCCTGCGCATGGCAGGTAGGCTGTGAGATTTAGAAGCAATCATGCTGGTGAGACCTCCGATGTCAGGCTTTCGTTGGCAGGCCGACCCAGACAGATCAACATGCCCGAAACCAGTATGTGACACGTGTGGCCACCGACCTAGATGCCAGCCAGCCACAGAGCCACCGGCGAGCCCCGATCAATGGGAGAGGTGCTTTTGAAGCAGCCAGCGCGTTTGCAACGGGGGTCGGGACAGCCAATGCGCAGCCCACGCGAACACCCCACAGCACCCAAGCGTGAATCGCTGACCCCTTGACAGGGTTGCACCGGATGGGCAAGCCCCGGTGATGTGGCCGCCCCCGGCCGGCCACACGCTGCGCGGCCCACCCTCAGGGCTGCAGCGAGAGCTCGCGCCCTTCGAAGAAGACCTGCTTCACCTGGGTCTGGTGCACCTGGGTGATCGGCACCTTGAACAGGTTTCGGTCCAGCACGATGAAGTCGGCCGACTTGCCCACGGCGATCGAGCCGGTCACCGGCCCCAGGCCCATGGCCTGGGCGCTGTTGAGGGTGTAGACCCGCAGCGCAGTGGCCAGATCAACAGCCTGATCAGCCCCCAGTTGGCCCGGAACTTCACCCAGCGGATTGCGGCGGGTGACCATGCCTTCGATGCCGATCCAGGGGCTGGGGGTGGGCTGACCAGCGGGCCAGTCTGAGCCACCAGCCACCAGGGCGCCGGCCTGCACCAGTTTACGGATGGGGTTGATGCGGTCCGCCCGCTCGGGGCCGATGGCCGCGGCTGAGGCCAGGTTCAGCCCGGTGGGAAACCACAGCATCGGCGACACATCCACCACCACGTTCAAGGCCTTGAAACGGGCCACATCCGCATCATCCACCAGCGAGGCATGGGCCACCTGATGTCGCGGGCCCTTGGGGCCGTTGCGGCGACGTACCTCGGCGACCGCGTCCAGGGCCTGACGTACCGCACCGTCACCTGCCGCGTGCATCTTCACCGGCACACCCTGGCGATCCAGCTCGGCCAGCATGTCCACCAGTTGCTCGGTGGTGTAGATGCTCGGGCCGTGGTAGTGCGCGCCGTGCTCGGCATCGGGTAGGTAGGGCTCGATCATGTTCGAGGTGCGGGCCGGTGGCACGCCGTCCAGAAACAGCTTGGCAAAGTCGGGGGCCACATGAGCGCTGCGCAGGGATTCACGGACCTTGACCAGGTCCATGCCGCTGCGATCACCCGCCTGGGGCGAAGGCATGAAGGGCAAGGAGCCCACATAGTGCAGGCTCAGACCTTTTTGGGCGTCGAGTTCGCCCCAAATTCGCAGTTGACTTTCAAAGGCAACGGCGTCCTGGATGCCCGTGATCCCCAGTGCATTGAGCGTGCGCACGGCGCCCCGTGCCGCCTCCATCTGGCGTTCAGGTGTGTGAGGCGGAATAAGCTGCTCGATCGCGTGAAAGGCAGGAAACTCCTTCATCAACCCCGTCAGCTGGCCATCACTGGCATCTTTCACGTAAAAGCCACCGGGTGGCGGGGTGCTGGAGGCGTCCAGTTGGGCGCGGCGCAGCACCTCGCTGTTGACCCAGCGGTTGTGGAAGCTGTCGTCACGCAAGATGACCGGGTGGCCGGCGCTGGCTTTATCAAGCAGGGCCAGTGCCTTGGTGCTCGACATGTCGGCCAGCAGGCGACCGCTGAAGGCCGCACCCACCACCCAGTCGCCGGGCTCTGCCTTGTTCGCGCAGTCGCTCACCCGGGCCAGCACCTGCTCCAGCGTGGCCGCCGGTGAAAAATTGCAGCCGAAGCGGTCTTCCCAACCACCTTCCTGGGGATGGATGTGCACATCGTTGATACCCGGCATCACCATGGCGCCGGCCAGGTCCAGCACACGGGTCTGTGGCCCGATGTGGCGGCGCACCTCGCGCTCGCCCAGGGCCACATAGCGGCCGTCGCGCACCGCAAAGGCATCGGTCCAGCCGGTGCGGGCCTCGACGGTGTAGACCGCGGCATGACGGACCACCAGGTCAGCGGGTGGCGTGGGGGCAGCGGCATTGGCCAGCAGCGTGGAGGCGCCGGCAAGCCAGGCGCACAAGGCGGGCCAGGCGCGGCGATGGAGGGGGTTGGTGTGGGTTGGTTTCATGGCGGTGTAGTGCAAAAGTTGAGGCAGGGCGCAGGCCGGAATTCCGATCTGCGAACTGACAGAGGCCAGACTACCGAGCGCTTTGAGTGGGGTCATGTACCAATTGGTACAAGCCCATGTCATGGGCTGTGGTGTACCCGCACAGCCCCAAGTTGCCTGGGGCTGCCGTATTGGTGAATCTCTCTATGGTTGCCGAGGCCGCAAGTCGGCACATTCGGTGCTTGCGATGAGCCACCGGCCCTCGCAACCTCAAGCAACCAACCGGCGAGCACCACAGCGCAGCACTCCGCACCACTTTGAAGCCCTGAACGCCATGAACCCCAAAGACGAGCTACTGCTCAAGCTCTACGCCTGTGCGTCCCAACCGACACAATGGTCCGAGGCGCTGGACCAGCTGTGTGCTGAAACCGGCGCCTGCTCTGCCGTGGTGCAGACCTTTGAGCTGGAGGCTGAAGGCGTGCGTCTGGGCTGGCTGGTGAGTGACTCGCGCACCCAGCGCAACACCCCATTCGATTGCCCTCAGGTCACTGGTGGCCACAACCCCCGCCTGCAAACGCATCGCATCAGCCGCGGCCTGAACCGGGTCGTGCGTGACGACGAATTGTTTGACTGGCACGAGCCCGGGCGGGCCACCTTGCAGGCCGACCTGGCCCGCATCGGGCTGGGCGAGTTCATGGGGGCACTGCAAGCCCTGCCCGATGGACGACTGCTGGGCATCGCCCTGCATCGCCCCTGGGGCGACCCAGACACCTTTGACCGCCACAGCGAAGAGCGGCTGGCAGCAATCGCGCCCCACCTGAGCCAGGCCTGTGAACTGGGCCAGCAACTGCTGTCTGCCCGCACCGAGATGCAACGCCAGCAACAGCATGCCGATATGTTGCGCTGCGCCCTGATCGCCTGCGACGACCAGGGCCACGTGCGATGGATGAACCACAGCGCCGTGCTGCTCACCGGTGCCGAGCGCGGACTGTCGAGCCGCGGCGGGCTGTTGCGGGCTCTGGGCCCAGGCTTATCGACCCGTCTGCATGAAAGCATTGCAGCAGCAGCGCGCGATGAAGGCCGCGCTGTGCACTACACCGTGATCGACAACGGACACTGCCCACTGCACATCGCGCTGCGGGCCAGCTCGGTGGATTCACAAGGCAAGCGCTCGGTGATGCTGGCCGTCACCAGCGCGCAAGATCTGGTGAACGTACCGCCCGACATCTGGGCCAAGCTCCTGGGCCTGACCCTGGCCGAGGCACGGCTGGTGGCCGCCCTGGCGCAGGGCGAGACCGTTGAGCTGCACGCCACCCAACGTGGCATTGCGTTGGGTACAGCGCGCAACCAGCTGAAAATGGCCCTGGCCAAAACGGGCACCTCACGCCAGGCCGATCTGGTGCGCGTGGCACTCAGCTCGGCCGCGGCCCAGGTGCTGGGCTGATCAAAAGCTCCAGGCCAGGCGGATGGCCGCACTGCTGCCCTGGGTGCGGTTGCGCACCTGGGTTTCGCGGTAGATGTGCATCGACACCAAAGGCAGGCCCGAGCCGGGCTGGAAGTAGGTCAGCGCCGGGCCCAGGGCCAGCGCCCGCGAGCGGTTGCCATTGCTCAGGCCGGGTGCCACGTCGTCGCTGATCTGCTGGTACAGGTAACCCCCGAGGCCCGCCGTCCAGGGACCGAAGTGCTGGCCCACGGCAAAGTCGTGTTCGTACTCGGTGCCCGAGCGGTAGTTGGTGTCTTTGTTGCGTTGGTTGAAGTTGAGCTGGAACCAAGACGACACCTCGAAGCCCCCGGGCTGGATCCAGGTGAAGGCCCAAGAGGGTGACAGCGTGGCGTGGTTGGTGCCGGCATTGATCAAGCGGTTTTTGTCGTAAGAGCCGGTGGGCAACTGCGCTGACAGCTGAAAGTTGCTGAACAGGCCGGGGTTGTGCACCCATTGCAAAATCACCGGGATCAGTTGCACATCGCCCAGGGCCTGGTTCTTGCCCGACAGGCCCACGGGGCCCACGGGGGTGGGCACACTGAGGTTCATCGACATGTCCATCACCGGCACCACGCCGCCCCATCCATAGCGGGCACTGCCCACCAGGTGCTCGGTCATGCGGATGTAGGCCATCGAATAGCTGTTCACCTTGAGGTTGGGCGTGGCCGCAGAACGCTGGCCCGCGTTGTCGCGCAGATCGGTGGCCCGTGTGGCCGCGGCACGCATGCCCACGGTGCCAAACTCGGTGGGTGGGGGCAGCAGGCCGGCCCCAAAATCGTACACACCTGGCGCGGTGATCGGCGAGCCGTTTTCAACGGCATGGGCGGCCTGCAGGGCCAGTGTGGCCAGGCCAACCCCCATCAGGCAACGGGTAGACCAGGTGGGCCATTGAGGGGCTTGAAGCTTCATCATGTGGGTGACTCATGGGTTGATTGGGTGAGCCCCCAGCGTAAAAACACGGTGCCTATGGCGCATGTCCCATATGGGCCAGAGAGCACGCCGGCGCCTCAAAATCTCCCTCAAGATCTCCCTAAATTTCCTTCGAAAGGTCACTGACAACGGCGCCCTGGCCAGGCGCCTGCATCAGGGCTTGGCAGGGTCCTGCACCAAGCCTTGCTTGGACAGCAGCACCAGCCGCCCCTGCGCATTCACCACCGCTGCCGTCAGCCCCAGGTGATCGGGCCGCACCTCGGCCTTGAAGCTCGCCCCACCGTCCTGGCTTTGCAGCTTCAGACCGTCGAGGCCCACACCCACCACTTGCGCCACCCCATTGCCCGGCACAGCCAACAACTGCGTGATCGACGACTCGCTGTGGCTGTCGATGCGGCTCCAGCGCTTGCCCTCGTCCGTGCTGCGGTACATCGAGCCGCGCAGCCCCGCGGCTAGCAACTCGCCCCCGGGCAGCGCCACCCCGGTCCAGAACGAGCCCTTGTAGCCCGTGCTCAGGTAACTCCAGTGCCGGCCCTGGTCGGCCGAGCGCAGCAGCATGCCCTTCTCGGCCGTGGCGTACAGCACGCCCTGGCCCGTGGCAAACAGGCTCAGCAGGTTCAGGTCGGCCTTGCGCGCGCCCTCGGGCGGAGAGAGCGTGACCGGGTTCCAGCTCTTGCCGCCATCGTCCGTCACCAGCACCAGCGACCACAGGCCCACCGCCACGCCGTGCTGGGCGTCCAGCATGTGCAGCGCAAACAGCGGCCGGTCTTCGCCCGTGGCGCTGCGCTGCACGACCCAGGTCTCGCCCCCGTCTTCGGTGTGCAGGATCACGCCCCAGTGCCCTGCGGCCCAGCCCTGGCGCGCATCGGTGAACGACACGCTGGTGAGCGTGCTGTCCACCGGCACGCTCTGCGCCTGGCGCCACTTCTGGCCGCCATCGTCCGACAGCATCACCACCCCGTGGTCGCCCACCGCCACCAGGCGATCGCCGGCGCGCGTGGCGCCCAGCAAAGAGGCCGTGCCGGCATGGGCCACGCGCGCTGCGGGCACCAGGCGGGGGGCGTTGGGGTTGGGTTCGGCCTGTGGTGCTTGTTGGGCCTGCGCGCCAGGCAAGGCCAGGCATGCGGCCAGAACAGTGATCTGCACCAGGGGCAGCAGGCTCAGGGGCTTGTTCATCAGTTGCTTCATCATCGTCTTCATGTTCACCCCGTTCAGTGCGCCAGGCCCGGGGCCTTGACGGGCTTCTTGCGCGGGAACAGCCGCTCCAGCCACACCGCAAACGCCGGCAGCGCCGTCATCGCCATCACCATGTTCACCATGAACATGAACGCCAGCAGCTTGCCCATGTCGGCCTGGAACTTCAGCTCCGAGAACGACCACGTAGCGACCCCCACCGCCAGCGTGATGGCCGTGAAGATCGTGGCCGTGCCCACCTCCAGGATCGAGTGCTCCAGCGCCTTCACGATCGGCTGGCCGTGCGACAGGTGCAGCTGCAGCCGGTTGTAGATGTAGAACGCATAGTCCACCCCAATGCCCACCGCCAGCACCATCACCGGCAAGGTGGCCACCGTCAGCCCAATGTCCAGCTCCTTCATGAACCAGTAGCCAATGAAGGTGCCCACCGTCAGCGGCAGGCAGCACGCCAGCACGGCCCTGAAGTCGCGGTACACCAGGAACACCAGGATCACGATGGCCGCGTACACGTACAGCATCATCGGCAGCTCGCTCTTCTCCACCTCATCATTGATGGCGGCCAGCACCCCCGCGTTGCCCGAGGCCAGGCGGATCTGCACGCCCTCGCCAGCGCCATCCCCCGGGTTGGCCTTCTTGAAGGCCTCCACCGCCGCAATCACCCGGTTGATGGTGGAGGCCTTGTGGTCGGTCAGAAACAGGTGCACCGCCGTCATGCTGCAGTCTTTGCGCATGGTGCCCCGGATGCGCCCGATCTCGGTGGCCAGCGCCGCGTAGTTGCCCGGGTCAACGGGCACCACGCTCATCTTCGGGTTGCCTTCGTTGTAGCCCTCGTTGTACAGCCGCATCTGGCCCGAGAACGAGGCCACCGACAGCACCCCCTGCACCGGCTGCAGCGCCCAGGTGAAGCGGTCCTGGTACAGGCCCAGGTTCACGTTCTCGCACAGGCTGGCCGCCTCGGGGCTGCCTTCCTTGGCCGTGCTCTCAAAGACCACGGTGAGCCAATCGAGCCCGGTGTCGAAGTTGCTTGAGATGGACACCGCGTCGCGGTTGAAGCGGGCCTCGGGGCGCAGCTCGGGTGCGCCGGGCTGGGTGGTGCCCACCACGCGGCCATGGCCTTCGACCACCGCCACGGCAAAGATGGCGCCCACCACCAGCAGGCACACCGCGGCGTTGCGCGGCTCGGCCACCCGTGCCAGGGTGCGCAGCCAGCCCGAGCGGGCCTCGCGCTTGAGCATGGCGCGGTCAGCGTAGGCCTTGCTCACGTTGAAGAACGAGGCCGCCACCGGCAGCATCACCAGGTTGGTGATGATCTTGAACGCCACCCCGAGCGACGCGGTGATGGCCAGCTCGCGCACCATGGGGATGGGGATCATCACCAGGGTCACAAAGCTCACAAAGGCCGTCACCAGCGCCAGCGTGCCCGGGATCAGCAGCCCGGTGAAGCTGCCCCGGCAGGCCTCGTAGCAGGTTTTACCGTGCGAGATCTCGCGCACGATGAAGTTGATCTGCTGCACCCCGTGCGACACGCCGATGGCAAACACCAAGAAGGGCACCAGCACGCCCAGCGGGTCCAGCCCGTAGCCCAGCAGGTGCAGCGCCCCGAACTGCCACACCAGCGAGGTGAGCGAGCACGCGATGGGCAGCAGCGTGAAGCGCAGCGAGTGGCAGTACCAGTAGACGGCCGCGGCCGTCAGCAGCAGCGCGATCACACAGAACTCGAGCACCGCCGAGGCGCCGTCGGCGATGTCGCCAATCTGTTTGGCAAAGCCGATGATCTGCACCTCGAAGTTCGCGTCTTCGAACTTCTGGCGGATCTGGGCTTCGAGCACGCGGTTGTAGGCCACGTAGTCGACCTTCTTGCCCTCGCGGTCGTACTCGATGATCTCGGCGGTGACCATGGCCGAGCTCTCGTCGCGCGAGACCAGGGTGCCGATGAAGCCGCCGCGCGCGGTGGCCTCGCGGATCTTCTTGACCGTGGCCTCGTCGAGCTGGCCCGGCGAGATGGTGCCGTCGATCAGCGGGTCGGCCCGAAAGCCCTCTTCGGTGATCTCGTTGACGAAGCTGTTGGGCGTCCACAGCGACTGCACGCCAAGGCGCTCGATGCTGGGCAGGAACACCACGCCCTGCGTGACCTCGTAGAGCTTTTGCAGGCCGGCCACCGTGAAGATGCTGCCCTGGCGGGCCTTGACGACGATGTTCAGGCGGTTGGCGCCGAGCACATCGGCGCGGTACTTCTGGAAGGTCTGGATGTACGGGTGGTCTGTGGGCATCTGCTTCTCAAAGCCCGCGTCCATGCGCAGCTGCAGCGCAAAGAAGGCCATCAAGGCGGTCAGGGCCAGCAGCAGGCCCAGCGTGGCGCGGCGGTACAGGAAGAAGAAGCGCTCAAGGCCTCCGACCCATCGGTTCAACATAGTGTGTGGCCCTTGGCAAACTGCTCAGGCAGAGAAACAAAAAATGCCATCGCCCACCCAGGGCAGGCCCCAGGGGGCGATGGCGGTCAAGGCGGGGGTATCAACCCCCCCGCCACCCTTCTCGGAGAAAGAAGAGGAAAACACAGTCAGCACTCAGCTTGGCAACGGTGATGCCGCAGGCCTCAGAAGTTGCGCGAGGCGTACACGCCCACAAAGTTGCGGTCGCGCAGCGGCTGGTCGTACACCGTCTTGCCGCCCCAGAAGGCCGCGTAGTTGACGCCAAACTGCCAGGTGGCCGGGTTCTGGATGAAGCTCACGATCAGGTTGATCGAGCTGGCCCCCTGCATGAAGGTGGCGGCCGTGTTGGGCGTGCGACCTGACAGGGCCCTGAAGTACGCCACCTCGGGCACCACCTGCCAGCCCTTGATCAGCTTGCCGTCGTACACCCAGCTGTAGTCCAGGCTGATGCCCGAGGAGTTGCGCGTGCCGGCCGCGATCTGCGCGGCGCTGGCCGAATACTGCTGGCCCCAGTTGTAGCCCCCGGCCGAGACCAGCTCGCCGTTGTAGCTCGGCTTCAGGCCCGGGTAGCGGATCAGCACCAGCTCGCCCATGAAGGTGCCGGTGTCGGCGCCCAGGAAGTCCAGGATGGGCTTGGAGTTGGATTGGGTCTGGCTGTAGATGCCCGTCAGGTGCCATTGGTAGCGCTTCTCGTCCACCCAGCAGTTGCCACCATTGCCCGCGCAGCCATCCACCGACGAGTTCAGCGCCACCGCATCGCGTGGGCGGTACGACAGCTCGGTGCCGATGGCCCAGTCGCCCAGCGGGAAATTGGCACTGACGCCATACAGGCGGCGGTTTTGCGCATAGGTCCAGCCCACCAGGCCGCTGCCGTTGATGTTGGATGAGAACTGCGGCGCCTTGTCGTGGTAGTTCATGGCGTACAGGCCCAGGTTGAGCTGGGTGTCACTCGGTTGGTAGCGCAACGACAGCCCCCACTGGCCGCCGTTCTTGGCCGTGACGGTGGACAGGCCATAGGCCTGGTGGCCGGCGCCCAGCCCATCGGCCGTGGACCAGTAGCCCCCTGTGGGCGGGAAGAAACTGGGGTTCCAGGCCGCCTGCACATAGCCCTCGAAATTGAGGCCATGGCCCAGGCCGGTGGCCAGGCTGACCATGGGGGCGGGCAGCACGGCCTCCTTGAGCTGGGTGCCGGGCTGTGAGAGGCGGTTGATGTCCAGCGCATTGGTGGCGTTGATGCCGCCAGGGATGAACAAGCTCTCGCCCCAGCTGATCACCTGGTTGCCCACGCGCAGCCGGGCGCGCTGCTCGCCCAGGTCGAAAGACTTGCTCACCCACAGGTCCAGCACCCGGGTCTGCACGCGCAGGGCCTTGCGGGCCTCGTAGCTGAGGTTGTCGGAGGGCAGATCGGCCGGGGCGGTGGCGCTGCGGTAGCCCGAGGTGTTGGTGGCGCTGACGTCTTTGAGCCAGGTGATGCGGCCCATGAAGGTCAGGTCTTCGCTGGGCTTGAGCACCAGCTCGTGCGAGCCCTTGAGGTAGGTGGTGAAGGGCTGACCCTTCTTGTAGTTGAGGTCGCCCTGGTCGCCCAGGCCCGACACGGTGCTCAGGCCGCCGCCGGGCGAGCCGGTGTTGCCCGAGGCGATCAGGCCCGGGGTGGGGTCTTTGACGCGGATGCCGGTGCCCACCGACACGGTCGAGTCGAAGCTGCCGCGCAGGCCGTCTTCGGTCTCGAAGGTGAAGGC
>Ga0208269_100065_pt1 | contig 85429 bp, 89 predicted proteins | sample LakWasMe88_LOW11_2_FD_183912 | JGI IMG/M metagenome (GOLD analysis project Ga0208269, IMG submission 183912) | Freshwater sediment methanotrophic microbial communities from Lake Washington under simulated oxygen tension - Sediment Metagenome... | ecosystem: Environmental > Aquatic > Freshwater >...
TACGAAGAGGCGGCCATGGAGGCGCCGCCCGAGTTGCTCACGCGGGCCACGGTGGCGTAGGCGGCGGTGCGCTTGGAGAGGTTGTAGATGCCACCCAAGGCCAGCTTCTGCGCCTTGGCCGAGCCCAGCTTGACCTGGCCGAGCGAGGCCAGCACGTTGAAGGCGCCCACGGGGGCGTTCACCCCCAGGCTCCAGCCCTTGGTGCTGAGGTCGTTGCCGGTGGTCACCACATTGGAGAGCTTTTGCTGGGCCACGATGCCCACCACCTTGGCCACGCCGAAGTCGTAGGCGCCATAGACACTGGTGTCTGCCATGTCACCGGCCAGCGGGGCGGCAGCACCGGTGGTGCCTGGGCCGGCCAGGCCGTTGTTGCCCAGGCTCTGGGTCAGGCCGGCGAAGGTGGTGCGGGTGTAGGCGGCAGCGACATCGAGCGGGCCTTGCTTGTAGCCCAGGCGGGCGCCGGCATAGCGGCCGTTGCTGGAGGTGTCGATGGTGTTGATGGTGGCGTTGCTGGGCTGGTTGCCGAAGGCGACCATGGCCTGGCCATAGAGGCCGCCCAGGTTGCCCGGCAGGAAGTAGCCCACCGAGTTGGAGGCGCGCACAAAGGTGTTGGTGGCGGCCGAGCCGGTGTAGTCCAAGATCAAAGTGCCCACGCCGGCGGCGGCGAAGGGGTCGGCGTTGAGGTAGTTCTGCCAGCTGGGGGTGGTGTCGCGGCCGATGCGCAGCTCGCCGAAGGCACCAGCCAGGCTGACGGTGGAGCGGCGGTTGAAGGTGAGGCCGCCGGCGGCGATGTCGCTCTTTTGGTTGTTGGTGGTGGTGCCGCTGCTGCCGATGCCGCTGGAGGGGTTGATGGCGCCTTCGAGCCAGAAGCTGGCGCTCAGGCCGCCGCCGAGGTCTTCGACGCCGCGAAAGCCGATGCGGCTGGCGCTGTTGCCGGAGGGAGAGACGCCGGAGACGCGGCCGGTGTTGGTCTTGACGTTTTCATAGGCGAGATCGAGCACGCCGAACAGGGTGACCGAGGACTGGGCGAGGGCCAGGCCCGGGGCGCTGAGCGCGCTTGCGGCCGCCAGGGCGACAAAGGTTTTTTTCATTTCAAAGGTCTCCGTTGTGGTTGAGGGAAAAGGGTTGGGCAGCCGGGGCCGGGTTCAGGCCACAGTCAGGCGTCAGGTTTGACGCCGGCCTGGCGTATCACCCGGCTCCATTGGGTGCTTTGCTGTTTGAGCCAGCTGGCGTAGTCCTGCGGGCTGTTGTCGAGCGGCTCCAGCCCCTGCTGGCGCAGCAGTTCGCGCACCTCGGGCTGGCGCAGGGTGCTTGCGATGGCCAGGTTGAGCCGGCGCACGGTGTCGGCTGGCGTGCCTGCAGCGGTGAACACGCCCTGCGAGATCCAGGCCTCGAAACCGGCAAAGCCGGCCTCGGCCACCGTGGGCACCTGCGGCAGCTCAGCGATGCGCTGAGGCGAGGTGACCGCCAGGGCTTTGAGCTTGCCGGCCTTGATCAGGCTGGCCACCGTGGCGTAGCCGGTGAAAACGAGATCCACCTGCCCACCCACGGTGTCGTTGATGGCGGGGCCCGAGCCCTTGTACGGGATGTGGTTGAGTTGCAGGCCGGTGGCCAGCTTCAGCAGTTCGGCCGCCAGGTGGGGCGTGGCGCCATTGCCCGAGGAGGCGATCGACAGCGAGCCGGGCCGGGCCTTGTCCAGGGCCAGCAGATCGGGCAGCGATTGGGCCGGCAGGCTGGCCGGGCCCACCAGCACCAGCGGAAACTGCGCCAGGTTGATCACGGGCTGCAGGTCGCTGGCGCTGTAGGGCAGTTTGGGGAACAAGGCCGGGCTGATGGTGAGCACGCTGGCATCGGCCAGCAGCAGGGTCTGGCCATCGGGGGCCGATTTGGCCACGTAGGCCGCGCCCACCGCGCCCCCGGCGCCCGGGCGGTTGTCCACGATCACCGTCTGCTTGAGCGCCTCCGCCAGCCTGGGCTGCAGGATGCGGGCCAGGTTGTCCGAGCCGCCGCCGGTGCCAAAGGGCACCACCAGGCGCAAGGTCTTGTCGGGCCCTTGGGCCAGCGCGCACGCCGCGGGCAGGAGCCAGCTGGCGCCTGCGGCAAGCCCGGCGCCCAGCAGTGCACGGCGTGCGGGCAGTGGGCGCTCGTCAATCGGCCGGGTGGGCGGCGTCGGGCTGGCCTGGTGGCTTGGATGAGGGTGTGGGTGTGGGTGTTCATTCAACACGGATCTGCCCCTCGATGATGATGGCCTGGGCCTTGCGCATCTCCTCGCGCTGGAAGCGTTCAAAGCTGTCGGTGTCGCCACCGCCCGCGATCAGGCCTTGCTGGTTCAGCCAGTCTTTCATGTCGCCGCCCAGGGCTTTGTTGATTTCGCGGTTCAGGCGCAGGCGAAATTCGGCGGGTACCTGTGCCGGCACCCACAGGCCGTACCAGCTGTAGAACTCGTAGTCGGGCACCGCATCGGCAGCCACCGGTACGTCGGGCAGGTTGCTGGCCCGGGCCGCGGAGGTCACGGCAATCACCCGCAACAGGCCGCTGCGGTGGTATTGCAACGAGCCCAGAATGGGGTCGATGAAGCCATCGATCTGACCGCCCACGAGGTCCTGAAACGCCGGGGCGGTGCCTTTGTAAGGCACCACCGCGTAATTGAGGCCCGCGCTGCGCTTGAGCAACTCGGTGGCCAGGTGGCCCGCCGAGCCGACCGAGCCGACAGCAAAGGTCAGCGGCTGGGGCGACTTCTTGGAATAGGCGATCAGCGATTTGAGGTCGGTGACCGGCAGGTTCTTGTTGATGGCCACCGACAAAGGCGCCTTGGCCACCAGCGCCACCGGCGCAAAGTCACGCGTCACCGCATACGGCACCTGCTTCATGGTCATGGGTGCGGTGGTGAAGGTGGAGGCGTTGAACAGCACGGTGTAGCCATCGGGCACGGCCTTGGCCACCGCCTGGGCACCGATGATCCCGTTGCCGCCGGGGCGGTTGTCCACCATCACGGCCTGGCCCATTTGCTCGCTGAGCTTCTGGGCCAGTTGACGGCCCACCGCGTCCAGCGTGCCGCCGGGCGGGAATGGGATGATCATGCGGATCGGCTTGCCCGGGTAGGCCTCGGCGGCCAACCCGGGGGCCGCTGCCGCGCCGCAACCCAAAAGCAGGGCGAGCGCGGCCCGCCACAAGCCTGTTGCTTGCTTCATGTCTGTCTCCTATTTTTTGACTTTTTATCCAGGGGCTTCGCTCAAAGCGAGGCACCACCACACATCACGATTTGCTGGCCGGTGATGGCTCCTCCCCATGGGCCCAGCAGAAATGCAGCCAAACCCGCCACTTCTTCAGCCTGCACCAGCCGGCCGATCGGCGGCACGCGCGGCGGGCTGCTGCTGCGCCCGGGTTGATTCAGAAAGGGCGTGTCGGTGGCCCCTGGCGCGATCACATTGGCGGTGATGCCGCGCGGTGCCAGCTCGGCTGCCCAGGAGCGCACCATGCCCAGCAGCGCCGACTTGGTGGCGGCATAGGCACTGCGCCCCGCCGCCCCCTGGGCCACACGGCTGCCCACCAGCACGATGCGGCCACCGTCGCGCAATTGCGGCAACAGGCCGTCGGCCAGCACCTGGGCTGCGAGCACATGCACGCGCCACATGGCGGTGGCGTCTTCCACCGACAGGCTGCCCAAGGGTGCGGTGCGCATGAAGCCTGCGGCGTGCACCAGGGCATCGACGCCACCCAGGCCCGCTTCAGCCCCCAGCTCTGCACACACCGCGGCCAGTTGCGCGCTGTCCTCCAGGTTCACCGGGCGCCAGCGCAATGACGCGTGCCTGACCGGTGGGGCGCTGCGGCTCAGACCGGTCACCTGCCAGCCCTGGGCCAGCAGCGCCTGGGCAATGGCCCAGCCAATGCCCGAGGACACGCCGGTCAGCACCGCATGCCGCGGCGGCTGGAGGGCTGTTACGTTCATGGCGTCTGGCGAAAGCGCGCCGCCACGGCGTCAGCCCCGGCGATCAGCAGGTGCAGGTCGGTGCCCACGCCCACCAGGGTGGCGCCGCCTTCAAAGTAGTGCTCGGCCTTGCCATCGGCGGCCAGCACACCGGCTGCCTTGCCGGCGGCGCGTGCGGTCTGGAAGGCCTTGGCGATCGCGGCCTGCACCTCGGGGTGGCCCGCTTGCCCGCGGTAGCCCAGGCTGGCGGCCAGGTCCGAGGGGCCGATGAACACCGCGTCCACACCCGGTACGCGGCAGATGGCGTCCAGGTCCTCCAGCGCCTCGCGCGATTCAATCTGCAGCACCAGGCCGATCTCGTCGTTGGCACGCGCCATGTAGTCTTTGTAGCGGGTGTAGTTGCCCGCCCGGGTGCTGCCGGCCACGCCGCGCAGGCCCTCGGGGGCAAAGCGGGTGTAGGCCACCGCTTCACGTGCCTCGGCCGCATTGCGCACGTTGGGCACCATGATGTTGGGCGCACCCGCATCCAGCACGCGCTTGATCCAGCCCATGTCCAGGATGGGCACGCGCACGATCGGCGCCACCGGGCGGCCGCGCACGGCCAGCAGCTGCTGGCCCACATCCACCAGGTCGGTGGGGCTGTGCTCCATGTCGAACAGCAGCCAGTCAAAGCCGGCATCGGCCAGCACTTCGGCGATCGGTTGGTGGGCAAAAGTGACCCACAGGCCCACCTGGCGGCGGTTTTCTTTCAGGGCCTGCTTCAGGGGGTTGGAAGGCAAAGAGGTGAAGGACATGGTGTGCGGGGCAAAAAGGGTTGTTCAGGACAGGCTGCGGGGTTCAGATCAGCGCGGCGTACAGGGCGCGCATGTCGTCACGGCTCAGGGGGCGCGGGTTGTTGTCCAGCAGCCGGGTGACCTTGGCGGCACCGTCGACCAGGCCCTCCAGCTCGTGCGGCTGGATGTTCAGGCTGCGCAGCGTGGCGGGCACGCCCAGGTCGTGGTTCAGCTCGCGCAGGGCTTGCACAAAGGCGCTGGCGGCCTCGCTGTCGCTCAGCCCATCGACCGGCAAGGCCATGGCACGCGCCATGGCGGCAAAGCGCACTTCAGAGCCGACCTGGTTGAAGGCCATGATCGAGGGCAGCAGGATGGCGTTCGACAGGCCGTGTGGCATGCGGTATTTGCCCCCCAGCGGGTAGGCCAGGGCATGGACGGCGGTGGTGCTGGAGGTGGCGATGCACACGCCGCCCCAGTAGGCCCCCAGCAGCAGGTCGGCACGGGCTGGCAGGTCGTCGCCCTGGTGCACGGCCCGGCGGATGCTGCGCGCGATCAGGCGGATGGCCTCCAGCGCGTACAGGTCGCTGAAGGGGTTGGCCTTTTTCGAGCAGTAGCACTCGATGGCGTGGGTCAGGGCGTCCATGCCGGTCGAGGCGGTGACGGCGGGCGGCAGCGTCAAGGTCAGGCGGGCGTCCAGGATCACCGCGTCGGGCATCAGGCGGGCGCTCACGATGCCCACCTTCAGTTCATCCTCGGGCACCAGGATGATGGAGTTGGGCGTGGCCTCCGAGCCGGTGCCCGAGGTGGTGGGCACCATCACGGTGGGCAGGCCGCGCGCTGTGATGTCGGCCTTCTTGCTCAGCAGCTCGCGCAGGTCCAGCGGGTGGGCCAGCAGCACGGCGATGATCTTGGCCACGTCCATGGCACTGCCGCCGCCGATGCCCACCACCAGGTCAAACGGCCCGGCCGCGCGGGCGGTGGCTTCGATGGCCTGCACGTCGGCCACATCGGGCTCGGGTGGGGTGCTGTCGATCAGGGTCACGCTGAGGCCGGCGGCCTGCAGTTGCTGCAACGGTGCGGTCACCAGACCGGCGGCGGCCACGCCTTTGTCGCTGATGATCAGCACGCGGCGGGCCTGGAAGAAGCCTTGCGCCAGTTCGGTGAGTTGCTCGATGCTGCCGGGGCCGGCGATGACGCGGCCGGGGTTGAGCAGGGCGTAGGGGGTTGAACTCATGGTGCGGTGGTCTTTCAGGTCGTTTGTTTCACCCAGTCCGGCATCACCCGGGCGTGGCGGATGTGCTGGCGGAACACGGTGTAGGCCAGGTGCAGGGCGCCGTCGGCGCTCTGGCGCAGCGAGGGGTAGGAGTACTCGCGGTTCAGGCGCTGCTCGGAGTTGTTGCTCAGGCAGTGGCCGTCGCCTTCTTCAAGGTGGCGCTGCCAGGGCCAGCTCAGGCCATCGTCTTCCGACAAGGCCAGGGTCAGGGGCGCGCGGGGGGCACCCCAGAAGGCGCGGCGGGCCAGGGGCGCCGTGGCGGGCGCGGGTGCCTCGGCCGGGGCCTTGTGCTCGTCCAGCTCGTCATACAGCGACTCGCGTCGGGCCGTGGCGTCCAGCGCGCTGCTGGCGTTGAAGATCATCGCCAGCCGGCCGTCTGCCAGGCGCAGGGCCTGGATGGACGAGTTGTTGTTGGGCAGCACGGTGGCTTGCGGGGCGCTCCAACTCAGGCCGCCGTCGTCGCTGGTGGCCCGGTACACGTGGTCGGCCCAGCGGCTGCGGAAGAAGGCCAGCAAGTGCGGGCCCCCGGCAGCGGCGGGCACGATGTTCATGTGCACGCAGCCCAGGCTGTCGGGCACCTCAATCCACGACCAGTTCTGGCCCTGGTCGGTGGAGCGCAGCACGGCGCTGTCGTCCAGGCTGCCGTCCCAGGCCTGGCCCGGCAGGGTGCGGCAGCGAAAGGTGGGCAGCAGCCAGCTGCCATCGGCCTGCACCTGGAGGGGCTGGCGCACAAAGGTGCCGGCCGGCGCGGCGGCCAGGGTCTCGGTGGGGCCCCAGCTCAGGCCGTTGTCGTGCGAGATGCGGCGGCGTACCAGGGCCGTGTCCTGGTTGCCCGCCAGCTGCGCGGTGTGCAGCAGCCACAGCGTGCCGTCGGGCAGCGGGAACAGGATGGGGTTCTGCTCGGAGCGATCGGGGTCGTTCGACAGCTGCACGGGGGCGCTCCACTGCTGGCGGCCTGCGCTGCCCCCGTCGCCCTGGCCCAGGCGGGATATGAACACGCTGATGTCCGAGCGCCCCTCCATCGAGCCGCCGAACCACACACAGGCCAGTGTGTCGTCGGGCAGCACCATCAGGTTGGCGGCATGGGCCTGCACCCGCAGCGACGGGATGTCGGCCACTAGGCGCTGGGGGTCTGTGGGGTGGGGTTTCAGTGGCCCGGCAGTCATGCGGCCACCTCGGCAGCGGCCTTCACCGCACGTTGACCCTTGATGAGCTTGAAGGCGTATTCGGCAGCCTCGACCAGGCTGTCGGCGCTCGCCACGCCCTTGCCGGCGATGTCGAAGGCGGTGCCGTGGTCCACGGAGGTGCGCAGAATCGGCAAGCCCAGCGTGATGTTGACCCCGCTGATGGCTTGCCAGGCCCCGGTGGTGGGGTCCACCTGAAAGCCCATCAGCTTGACCGGGATGTGGCCCTGGTCATGGAACATGGCCACCACCGCGTCGTATTGCCGGGCGCGCAGCTTGATGAACACGGTGTCGCCGGGCCAGGGGCCCGAGAAGCCCCGGTCGGCGTATTCGCGCACCACGGGGGCCACGATCTCGTCGTCTTCCTTACCCAGGATGCCCCCTTCACCGCAGTGCGGGTTCAGGCCCGCCACGGCGATGCGCGGCTTGTCGATGCCCAGCGTGCGCAAGGCCTGGTAGGTCACGTCAAAGACGCGGCGCAGGCGCAGCGGGGTGATGCGCTTGGGCACATCGGCCAGTGCGCAGTGGGTGGTGACGTGGGTCACGTGCATGTCGCCATGGGCCAGCATCATCACGGCGTCGCGCTGGCCGGTCAGGTGGGCCAGCATCTCGGTGTGGCCTTCGAACAGGTGGCCGGCCATGTGCAGGGCCTCTTTCGACAGCGGGCCGGTCACGATGGCATCGGCCTCGCCGGCCTGAACCAGCTCCACCGCCTTGGCCACCGCACGGTAGGCCCATTCGCCGCCCACGGCGCTGATCTGGCCCGTGACCACGGGGGCCTCCACCGGGCCGACGTCGACCATGCGGTAGAAGGGGCGGCCCTGGTCATCGGGCGCCAGGCCCATGCGCAGTTCGGCCTCGTGCATGGCCTTGGCACTGCCCAGCACAATGAATTCGGCCAGGCCGTTGCGTGCCAGCTCTGCCATCTGGCGCGTGGCCTTGGCGGTGATTTCGGGGCCGATGCCCGCCGGGTCGCCCAGGGTGAAAGCGAGTCGAATCGGTGCAGTCATGTTGTCAGTCCTTCGGGGTGGATGGGGTGTCAATCCGGTTTGATGTTGGCCGCCTTGATCAGGCGGCCGATGCGTTCGTATTCGCCCGGCAGGAAGCGGGCCAGGGTGGCGCTGTCGCCCGTGGCCACCGTGATGCCCACGCTGTTGAGGCGGCTCACCACGTCGGGGTTCTTCAGGGCGCTGACCAGGGCGGCCGAGAGTTTGGCCACCACGGCCTTGGGGGTTTTGGCAGGCACAAAGATCGCGTACCAGGCCGAAAAATCGAATTGCGGGTAGCCCGACTCGGCAAAGGTGGGCACCTGGGGCAGGTCGGCCAGGCGGGCGCTGGCGCCCACGGCCAGGGCGCGCACCTTGCCGGCCTTGAGCAAAGGCATGCAGTTGGTGGCGGTGTCGAAAATCACCGGCACCCGGCCGCCGATCAGGTCCAGGATGTGGGCATTGCCACCCTTGTAGGGCACGTGCGTCATCTTGATCTTGGCCTGGTCGGTGAACATCTCACCCGCCAGGTGCAGGGGCGAGCCGTTGCCCGATGAGCCATACATCACCGCCGTGGGGTCTTTCTGCGCCGCGTCGGCCACGTCCTTGAGCGTCTTGAAGGGCGAGTCGAGGTAGGTGATGGCGATGATGGGCGCGCTGCCGATCAGGCCCACGGGCTCGAAATCCTTCAAGGGGTCGTAGTCGGCCTTGAGCAGGTTGGGGCTGGCCGCGTGCGTGGCCAGGCCGCCCACCAGCAGGGTGTGGCCGTCGGCCGGTGCGCGCGCCACCACGCCGGCGCCCAGCAGGGCGGCGGCACCGGGGCGGTTGTCGATGATGGCGGTGCCACCCAGGGCCTCGGCCATCTTCTGGCCGATCAGGCGGCCCAGCATGTCGTTGGCGCCGCCCGCCGGGTAGGGCACGACAAAGGTGAGGGTTTTGTTGGGGAAGGGGGCCTGCGCCCATGCCGCACCTGCCCAGGCCGACAGCATCCAGGCGCCGGCACCGGCAGCCAGAAGATCGCGACGTGAAGCTTTGTGGTAGATCATGGTTTGTCTCGGGTGTTATTAAAGCAAAATAAGGCGTCTTGAGGCGTTTTTACGCCTTCGAATGCTTCAAATTACGCCACAAAGCTTCAAAAACGGTCACTATCGTTTACCCGGATAAGAAAATCCGTCACGATCAATCATCATCCGCGGGCATTCCTTGTCATACCTTCCAAGATCCACCATGAACACCGAGTCGGCGCCTTCGCCCTTGATGCCCGTGCAGCGGCGCCAGCACATCATTGACTTTCTGCAACGGCACGGCGCCGTCACCATCACCCAACTGGAGCAGGCCCTGGGCGTGTCGCTGTCCACGCTGCGGCGCGATCTGGACACCCTGGCCGGCGAGGGCGTGGTGGACCGCACCCACGGCGGGGCTGTGCTGCGCCAGCAGGTGGCCAGCTACGGCACCTTCGAGCCCGAGACGGCCGCCGCCGCCGAGCTGTCGCCACGCGAGAAGGCCGCCATCGGCCAACTGGCGGCGCAGCAACTGGTGCCCCTGCAAAGCGTGATCTTTGACAGCGGCACCACCGTGCTCGAAGCGGCCCGTGCCGCCGTCAAACGCGGCATTCCCTTGACGGCGGTCACCAACGACCTGGCCATTGCCCAGGTGCTGGGCCAGTCAGCGCACATCCAGGTGCATGTGCTGGGCGGCACGCTGCGGCCCAACAGCCCCACGGTCATCGGCCAGGCCCTGGTGCATCAGGCCAGCGCCTTTCAGGCCGACCTGTTGCTGATGGGGGCCCATGCGGTCACGCAAGACCTGGTGTCGGAGACCTCGGCCGAAGTGGCGGCCGCCAAGCAGGCTTTGATGCGGGCCGCCCACCGACGCGTGCTGCTGGTGGATTCGTCCAAGTTCCGGCCCCGGGCCTTCATGCAGTTCGCGCGGCTGCAGGAGATCGATCAGCTCATCACCGATGCCGGCTTGCCTGCCGCTGAAGAGGAACGCCTGCGTGCCCTGCCGCTGCAGCTGAGCGTGGTGCAGGCATGAGCCGGCTGCGCATCCTGGCCGATGACCTGACCGGCGCACTCGACTGCGCGGCCGCCTTTGGCGCCGGCGTGCCGGTGCACCTGGGCCAACCGGCCTCTGCCGACCCGCCCGGGCTGGACGTGGTGGCCACCGCCACCCGGGATGTGGGCCTGGCGCCCATGCAGGCGCTGCTGGCACCTTGCCTGCCTTGGCTGCAGGGCGCCGACATCGCTTTCAAGAAGGTGGACAGCCTGCTGCGTGGCAACACCCTGGACGAGGTGGATTGGTTGGCGCGGCAGGGCGGTTTTCAGGGCCTGGTGATGGCGCCGGCGTTTCCGTCACAGGGGCGGGTCACCCGGGGCGGCCAGCAATGGTGGGTGCGCGCCGGCCAGCCGGACACCGCGGTGGCTGCCCACCTGGCCGATGGCTTGCGGGCCCGGGGCTGGACGGTGCACACCGGCGCTGAGCGCCCGGTGCTCGGTGGGGCCTTCAGCGCCTGGATGCCTGAGGCCGTCAGCGATGTCGATCTGGACCGCATCGCAGGGCTGGCAGCCCGTGATCACGGTGCCTGGCTGTGGTGCGGCAGTGCCGGTCTGGCGCAGGCCCTGGCCCGCCGGGTGCCCTTGTCACAGGTTTTGAGCAGCGACCTCCCGCCTGCCGAACCCCCGCCTGCCGATGCGCCCCACCCGGACGGCCCGCTGATGCTGGTCAGCGCCAGCCACCATGCGGTGTCGCGCGGGCAGTGGCAGCAGTTGCGACAGTCCCCATGGGCACACCACTGCCACACCGGGGTGGATGAGGGCGTGGATGCGCTTGACTGGGCGCAAGCGGGCCCCGGGCACCCGCTGCTGCTTGATCTGTGCGCGGCCGAGCCCCTGACCCCCGAGCAGGCGGCCGGCCTGCTGGCGCGCCAGGCGGCCACCATCGCGCGGCGTGCGCCCCGGCCGCACACCCTGGTGGTGGTGGGGGGCGACACTTTGCTCGCGCTGTGCCAGGCACTGGGGGCCCGTGGGTTGCAATCCGGCACACCGCTGGTGCGTTCTGGCTGGGGCTGTGCCCGCATGGTGGGCGGGCTTTGGGACGGCGTGCTCTGCCACAGCCGCTCAGGGGCCTTTGGGCCTGAGCAGGATCTGCTGGAGGTGGTGGCCCAGTTGCAGGCGCAAGCGCAGGCCTGCCGGCCGCAACGGGTTGCTCTGTCACCGCCAGGTCAGCGGCCGATCGGTCGTTTGGCCCGCAGGAGACCTGCCTGAAAGTGCTTCAGAAAGTCAGAAATCCGCCGAAAACGGCAAAGCGTTTCTGATTTTTCATGCACAAATCAATTTTTGCCGCCATGCCCAGGCCCAACGTACTGGGCATGTTGCGATGGGGGCAGCCGGCATTTGGGGTCCTGATCATGGCCACCATGTGGTTTCTTGGGTGGACCTATCTGCAACAAGACCAGCAGCGGACCGAGGCCGAGGCTTATCGGCGTTCCGAGGCCTCCACCCAGGCCTATGAGTCGTACATCCTGCGGGCCTTGCAGCAGATCGATCAACTGGCCGGATTTGTCGCCGCGAACGCCCAGTTGACCGGCTCGGATGAATCGCTGACCACCCTGCTTCAGCAGGCTTTGCAGCACCAGCCCAGTCTTGGCAGCCTGTATGTCACCAACGCAAAAGGCGATGTCGTGGCCGCGGCGCTGAGCAAAGGCAAGGTGACGGCCGCGGGCTCTGCGGCCGATCGCCTGTATTTCCAGGTTCACAAGGAGCAGCGGGTTCAGGGCCTCTATGTCGGTCAACCTGCCATCGGCCGGGTCAGCCGAACCTGGGTGGTGCACCTGAGCCGGGCGCGTTTCCATGCTGATGGTTCTTTTGCCGGGGTGGTGGTGGCCACCGTCAACCCTGAATTTCTGGTGGACTTCTACAACGAGGCCCAATTTGGCCGGCGCGGGCTGGTCAGTGTGACGGGGCTTGATCAGGTCTTGCGGGCCCGCCGCAGCGGGGATGCCCTTCAGTTCGGTGACCAGGGTGCTCAGACCACGCTGGCACAGCAGATCGAAAAATCACCCAGGGGAGGCTTCCTGGCGCAAAGTCACATCGATGGGGTGACGCGATTCATTTCTTATCGGGTATTGCCTCAATACCAGTTGGTGGTCTACACGGGATTGGCTGCCGACGAGGTCTTTTCTGACTACCAACTCAGACGCCAGCGGCTGATCGAGTTTCTGAGTGTGGCCAGTTTCTTCATTTGCCTGGTCACTGCAGGCCTGACCCTGCTGGTGATTCGGCTTGAACAGTCCCGCCGCCGCGCGAGCCTGGCCGAGGATCGTTTCCAGGCCGCTGCGCAGGCGCAACTGGACCCCTTCATGATGTTGGCCGCAATCCGGCATGCGGATGGCACCTTGAGCGACTTTCGGTGCGATCTGGCCAATCCCCGGGCTCAGCAATGGATGGGCAAGGAGCCCGGAAGCCCGGTGGGCGAATCCTTGGAACATCTGGTTCCTGCGGCGTTGGTCCCCCATCTGAGGCAGCTGTATGAAGAGGCTCTCGGCACGCGCGTGGCCATCGAGGACGAGTTCACTTGGCACTCCCGGCAGGGTGAGGATCGGCGCGTGGTGCAGCAGATCGTGCCGGTGGGCGACGGTCTGGCCATCACCCTGCGCGATGTCACCCAGGCCCGCGCCCGCGAGCAACTGCTGCAGGCGCAGCGCACCGCGCTGGAGAGGAGCGAACGGCAACTGCTGGCCATCACCAACAACGTGCCGGCGCTGATTGCCTGCGTGGACCGTGACCTGGTCATTACCTTTGTCAACGAGACCTACCAGCACTGGTACGGCCCGCAGGCGGCGCCGCCTCTGGGTAAGGCCCTGTCTGAGCACTGGAGCCTGGCCTTGTGCGAGCAACGCCTGCCCTACGTTGAGCGCGCGCTGGATGGTGAGAGGGTCGAGTTCCTGGTCACCTCCGAGACCACCCACGGCCTGCGCACCCTGCAGAACATCTACATCCCAGACTGGAGCAACGACAGCGTGGTGCAAGGCGTGTACCTGCTCAGCTTTGACATCACCGACTTCAAGCGCACCGAGGCCGAGCTGTCGCGCCTGCTCTACCAGGACGCCCTGACCGGGCTGGACAACCGGCTTCGGCTCAATGAGGTGCTGCCCGACGCCATGGCCCGGGCAAGGCGTTCTGGCCGGCAAATCGGCCTGCTGTTTCTGGACGTCGACAAGTTCAAGACCATCAACGACACCCATGGCCATGCCGTCGGCGATGACGTGCTGAAGAAGATTGCCCGGCGGTTGAAGCAGGCGGTGCGCGAGACCGATCGGGTGGTGCGCCTGGCGGGCGACGAATTCGTGATCCTGCTGGAAGAACTGGGCAACCCGCAGGAGGCTGACGGGGTGGCGGCCAAGATCGTCAAGCAGTTCAAGTCCCCGCTGGCGTTGGACAAGATGAGTCTGCTGGTCACCGTCAGCGTGGGCGTGGCCTGCAGCGACGGCGCAATGGCAGACGACGGCAGGGAGCTGCTGAAACTGGCAGACACCCAGCTGTATGCAGCCAAAGCGGCGGGGCGCAACGTTTACGCCTCAAAACAGGCGTGAGTTTTCAAGGGTAGCGCTCGCGCACCAGCTCGATGAAGGCGCGCAGGCCGGCGGGCACCAGGCGCTGGCTGGGGTAGTACAGATAAAAGCCGGTCTCGGTGGGCCGCCAGTCGTCCAGCACGCTGACCAGCCGGCCCGCGTCCAGCCCTTGCTGCGCATACTGCTGGTAGACGAAGGCCAGCCCCAGGCCTTGTTCGGCGGCCTGCACCATCAGGCGCATGTCGCCCAGGGCCAGCGGGCCGTCCACCGCGATCTCAAGGCGCTCGTCCCCTTGGACGAACTCCCAGCGGTAGTAGCTGCCGTTGGGAAAGCGCAGGCGAATGCAGGGGTGCTCGATCAGCTCGCGCGGGTGGGCCGGCCGCCCATGCCGGGCCAGGTGCTCGGGTGAGGCGACGACGATGAAGCGCTGCGGCGGCCCCAGCGGCACGGCCACCATGTCCTGCTGCAGGCGCTCGCCAAAGCGCACGCCCGCGTCAAAGCCCCGGGCCACGATGTCGACCAGGCTGTCGTCGCCCACCAGCTCCACACGCATGCCGGGGTGCCGCGCCAGAAAGAGCGGCACCAGCGGGGCCAGCACCCAGTCGCAGGCTGCCCGCGGGGCGTTGATGCGCAAGGTGCCATGGGGCGAAGTGCGCAGGTCTTCGATGGCGGCCAAGGCCTGGGTGATCTCGGCCAGCGCCGGAGTCAGGCGGGCCAGCAGGCGTTCGCCGGCCTCGGTGGGCGCCACGCTGCGCGTGGTGCGGTTCAGCAGGCGCACGCCCAGGCGGGCCTCCAGGGCGCGCAGCGTGTGGCTCAGCGCCGAAGGCGAAACGCCCAGCTCGCTGGCGGCCTGGCGGAAGTTGCGCGTTCGGGCCACGGCAGCGAAGGCGTGCAGATCGTTCAGGCTGGCGGGTTTGGCCGCGTGGGCGCCGGGGGATGATGTCATTGTTGAAAATGGTTCAACAGCTCATGTTTGATTGTGCGTATTGTTGCATGTGTCTTTCGGGCCTACGCTAGCGGCCATGGATCAACCCAGGTGGCCCGGCGCCACCCCGCAAGACAGGAGTTTTCGCATGCAACAACGTCAATTGGGGGCCGGCGGCCCCTTGGTTTCAGCCCTGGGCCTGGGCTGCATGGGCATGAGCGAGTTCTACGGGCCCAGTGACGACGAGCAGTCGCTGCACACTCTGGCCCGTGCGTTGGAGCTGGGCATCCGCCTGTTCGACACCGCCGACACCTATGGCCTGGGTCACAACGAGTCGCTGCTGGGCCGCTTCATCGAGCAGGGCGGCGCGGCCCGACGCCAGCAGATGGTGGTGGCCACCAAGTTCGGCATCGTGCGCCAGGCCGGCCAGTACGAGCGCCGCATCGACAACTCGCCCGCCTACATCCGGGCCGCTTGCGAGGCCTCGCTGCGCCGCCTGGGGCTGGAGCGCATCGATCTGTATTACTGCCACCGCCGCGACCCGGCCGTGCCCATCGAAGAGGTGGTGGGCGCCATGGCCGATCTGGTGGCCGCCGGCAAGGTGGGGGCCATCGGCCTGTCAGAGGTGTCGGTGCCCACGCTGCGCCGGGCCCATGCCGTGCACCCGGTGGCGGCGGTGCAAAGCGAATACTCCTTGTGGAGCCGCGAGCCCGAAGGTGGCCTGCTGGCCGCCTGTGCCGAGTTGGGCACGGCCTTTGTGGCCTACAGCCCCCTCGGGCGGGCGTTTCTGACGGCCACGGTGGACACCGCCCAGTTGGCCGACAACGATTTCCGCAAGCACAACCCCCGCTTTGCAGGCGAGGCCGAAGCCCACAACCGCCAACTGGTGGCCGCGCTGGGGGGCTTTGCCGAGGCCCGTGGCCTGAGCAATGCCCAGGTGGCCCTGGCCTGGCTGCTGAACAAGGCACCCCATGTGATCCCCATCCCGGGCACCCGCCGCATCAGCTACCTGGAGAGCAACGCGGCCAGTGCGGCCATCGCTTTGTCTGCCGATGAGATCGCCTGGCTGGACCGCTTGTTCGACCCCGCCGCCGTGGCCGGGGCGCGCTACCCGGAGGCTGGGTTTGCCGGCGTCGAGCGGGGCTGAAGACCTCAAGCCGATCCGGCAGGCTCGGCCAGCCGGGCCAGCTCGGCGTCGGGCATGCCGTAGGCGGTGAAAAAGGTCTGCAGCGCACGTTTCACCGCCTGCTTGATGCGGGCGGGTGGCATCTCGGTTTCGATGCCCATCAGCAGGGGTACGACGGTTTCACATTCAAGCAGGGCGCTCAGTTGCAAGGTGGCCAGCATGGGGTCGGCCTGGCGCAGTTTGCCGCGGCTCATCTGCAGCTGCAGAAAATCGGCGATCTGTTGCATGCCTTCTTTGGGCCCTTGCTCATGGAAGCGCTGACCGATGTCGCTGCGGCCTGACTCGGCAATCACCAGGCGCCGGGTCTGGATGGCGCCAGCCGAGCACAAAAAGCCCACCACCTGCTCACCAAAGACCTGCAGCGCCCGGGGCAGGTTCTCGTTGTCCTGGTTCAGCGACGACAGCATGGGGTCGAGCTGCTGGTGCGCCGCGTGGTGCATCACGTCGACGAACAACTCTTCCTTGGATTTGAAGTAGCTGTACAGCGTGGCTTTCGACCCGCCGGTCACCTTGGAGATTTCGGCCATCGAAGCGCCCTCAAAACCGGCCTCCATGAACACCTTGGAGGCCGCCTCCAGGATGGCCTCGCGCTTTGCCTCGGTCTTGACTCTCATTCTTTTAATCCTTTACTGAACCAGGGTGTTTAGTTTTGCTTGACTCCATCGGGGGGCTCAATCTAACATGGCGCCACTGTTTTAAACATACCGTACGGTTTGGTTAAGAACAAGAAAGACCTTCATCCGCAGCATGCACTTACTGGAGTCCAACCCATGCCCCACCCACTGCGCCGCTTCCTGACCCTCCGTTCGACCAGCACCGTGCTGGCCTTGTCCTGCCTGCTGAGCGCGTGTGGCAAGCCGCCGGGCGGTCCACCGCCCGCCGAAGGCACCCCGGTCATGGGCGTGCTGGCCGTCAAGGCCCAGGCCGTGGGCCTCAGCACCGAGTTGCCGGGCCGCACGGTGCCCTACCTGATTGCCGATGTGCGCCCCCAGGTCAACGGCATCATCAAGACGCGCAGCTTCCGCGAAGGCAGCGACGTCAAGGCCGGCCAGACCCTGTATGAAATCAACCCCGCCACCTACAAGGCTGCCTACGACAGCAGCGTGGCGGCCCTGGGCAAGGCCGAGGCCACCCTGCAGTCCACCCGCCTGAAGGCCGAGCGCTACAAGGAGCTGGTGGGCATCAACGCCGTCAGCAAGCAGGACTACGACGACGCCTTCGCCGCCCTGGGCCAGGCCCAGTCCGATGTGGCAGCGGCCAAGGCCAATGTGGAGAGCAGCCGCATCAACCTGGCCTACGCCCGGGTGGATGCGCCCATCTCGGGCCGCATCGGCAAGTCCACGGTCACGCCCGGCGCGCTGGTCACGGCCAGCCAGGCCACGGCCATGGCCACCATCCAGCAGCTCGACCCCATTTACGTCGACCTGACGCAGTCCAACGCCTCTTTGCTGCAGCTCAAGCAGGCCCTGGCCCGGGGCGACTTCAAGAAGGCTGGCGCCACGGCCGCCAAGGTGCGCCTGCTGCTGGAAGACGGCAGCGCCTACCCCCTGGAAGGCCGGCTGGAGTTCTCGGATGTGACGGTGGACCAGAGCACGGGCTCGATCACGCTGCGTGCCGTGTTCCCCAACCCCAAGGCCGATCTGCTGCCGGGCATGTATGTGCGCGCCGTACTGCAAGAGGGCGTGAAGGAGTCGGCCCTGCTGGTGCCGCAGCAGGCGGTCACCCGCGATGGCGCCGGCAAACCGGTGGCCTATGTGGTGGGCAAGGACAACAAGCTGGAGCGCCGTGCGCTCGAGACCGACCGTGCCATTGGCGACCAATGGCTGGTGCGCCGCGGCCTGAGCGAGGGCGATCAACTGGTGGTGGACGGCCTGCAGCGTGCCGCCCCCGGCATCGAGGTGAAGACCGCGCCCTGGGCCCCCAAGGCCAAGCCCGCCGCAGCCTCTGCCGAAGCGTCCGCCAGTACGGCCCCCTCCACACCGGCCGCTGAGACCACAGCGTCGGCCCGTTGATCGATCGGAATCCCGTCATGGCACGTTTTTTCATCGATCGACCGATCTTCGCCTGGGTGCTGGCCATTGTGGTCATGCTCGCCGGGGCGATGTCCATCTACACCCTGCCGATTGCGCAATACCCCAGCATTGCGCCGCCGGCCATCGCCATCACGGCCAACTACCCCGGGGCCTCGGCCAAGACGCTGGAAGACACCGTCACCCAGATCATCGAGCAGAAGATGAAGGGGCTGGACCGGCTGAGCTACATGGCCTCGACCAGCGAGTCTTCGGGCCAGGTCACCATCACGCTCACCTTCGAGAACGGCACCAACCCCGACACGGCGCAGGTCCAGGTGCAGAACAAGCTCACCCTGGCCACGCCGCTGCTGCCGCAAGAGGTTCAGCAACAGGGCATCACCGTCACCAAGTCGGCCACCAACTTCCTCAATGTGCTGGCCTTCACGTCTGAAGACGGCAGCATGAATGGATCTGACCTGTCCGACTACGTGGCCGCCAATGTGCAAGAGGCGCTGAGCCGGGTCGAGGGCGTGGGCGACACCACCTTGTTCGGCTCGCAGTACGCCATGCGCGTGTGGCTCAACCCCGACAAGCTGATCAACTTCAACCTCACGCCGCTGGACGTCAAGAGCGCCATCCAGGCCCAGAACGCCCAGGTGTCCGCGGGCCAGCTTGGCGGCTTGCCCGCCGTCGGCGAGCAGCAGATCAACGCCACCATCACGGCCCAGACCCGCTTGCGCACCGCAGAAGAGTTCAGCAACATCCTGCTGCGCACGCGCACCGATGGCTCGCAGATCCGCCTGCGCGACGTGGCCCGCATCGAGCTGGGCAGCGAGGCCTACAACACCGTGGGCCGCTACAACGGCAAGCCCGCGGCCGGCCTGGCCATCAAGCTCGCCACCGGCGCCAACGCGCTGGACACCGTGCGCGCCATCGACGCCCGTGTGGCCCAGCTCGAGAAGTTCTTCCCCCCGGGCATGAAGGTGCAAAAGCCTTACGACACCACCCCCTTCGTGCGCATCTCGATCGAAGAGGTGGTGCGCACCCTGATCGAGGCCGTGGTGCTGGTGTTCCTGGTGATGTATCTGTTCTTGCAGAACTTCCGCGCCACCCTGATCCCCACCATTGCCGTGCCCGTGGTGCTGCTGGGCACCTTCGGCGTGCTGGCCGCCTGCGGCTTCACCATCAACACCCTGACCATGTTCGCCATGGTGCTGGCCATCGGCCTGCTGGTGGACGACGCCATCGTGGTGGTCGAGAACGTGGAGCGCGTGATGAGCGAAGAGGGGCTGTCGCCGCTCGAAGCCACGCGCAAGTCCATGGGGCAGATCTCGGGCGCCCTGGTGGGCGTGGCCCTGGTGCTGGCGGCGGTGTTCGTGCCCATGGCCTTCTTCAGCGGCTCCACTGGCGTGATCTACCGCCAGTTCTCCATCACCATCGTGTCGGCCATGACCTTGTCGGTGCTGGTGGCCATGGTGCTCACCCCGGCCCTGTGTGCCACCCTGCTCAAGCCCATGGCGGCGGGCCATGTGCTGGCCGACACCGGCTTCTTCGGCTGGTTCAACCGCACCTTCGACCGTGGCAACCGCGGCTACCAGGGCGTGGTGCGGCGCATGCTGGGCCAGCGCAAGCGCTACATGCTGGGCTATGCCGTCGTGCTGGCCCTCGTGGTGCTCGGTTTCACCAAGCTGCCGGTGGGCTTCTTGCCTGACGAAGACCAGGGCACGCTGTTTGCCATCGTGCAATTGCCGCCGGGCGCCGCCCAGTCGCGCACCGATGACGTGCTGCGCCAGGTTGAGCACCACTTTCTGGAAGACCAGAAAGAAGCCGTGGCCGGCATTTTCTCGGTGGCCGGCTTCAGCTTTGCCGGCAGCGGCCAGAACATGGGCTTTGCCTTCGTCAAGCTCAAGCCCTGGGACGAGCGCACCGCCCCCGGCCTCAGCGTGACCGACGTGGCGGCCAAGGCCGGTGCCTTTTTTGGCACCGTGCGCGACGCCCGCATCTTCGCCTTTGCGCCGCCGGCCGTGTCCGAGCTCGGCAATGCCACGGGCTTTGACCTGATGCTCAAGGACGAGGCCAACCTCGGCCACGAAGCCCTGACCCAGGCGCGCAACCAGCTGCTGGGCGAACTGATGGCCGACAAGCGCCTGGTCGCCGTGCGCCCCAACGGGCTGGAAGACACGCCGCAATACCGCCTGGAGGTCGATGCCCACAAGGCGGGCACCCTGGGCGTGGCCATGACCGACATCAACAACACCATCTCCACCGCCCTGGGCAGCAGCTATGTCAATGACTTCATCGACAAGGGCCGCGTGAAGAAGGTGATGCTGCAAGGCGAGGCACGCTACCGCATGCTGCCCAGTGACATTGACCGTTGGTATGTGCGCAACAGCGACGGCAACATGGTGCCCTTCAGCGCGTTCTCCAAGGCCAGCTGGACCTCGGGTTCGCCCCGCCTGGAGCGCTACAACGGCGTGCCTTCGATGGAAGTGCTGGGCATGGCCATGCCGGGCTCGGCCTCCAGCGGGCAGGCGATGGACATCGTCGAGGCCGCCGTGGCCAAGCTGCCCGCGGGCATCGGCTACGAATGGACCGGCCTGTCGCGCCAGGAGAAGGCCTCCAGCGGCCAGACCACCCTCCTGTATTCGCTGTCGATCCTGATCGTGTTCCTGGCCCTGGCGGCGCTGTACGAGAGCTGGGCCATCCCGTTCTCGGTGATCCTGGTCGTGCCGCTGGGCGTTTTTGGCGCCTTGCTCAACGCCTTCCTGAACTGGCACATGAACGATGTGTACTTCCAGGTCGGCCTGCTGACCACCATCGGCCTGGCCTCCAAGAACGCCATTCTGATCGTCGAGTTCGCCAAGGAGCTGCATGCGGCCGGCAAGAGCCTGGTCGAAGCCGCCCTGGAGGCCGCACGCCTGCGCCTGCGCCCCATCCTGATGACCTCGCTGGCCTTTGTCCTGGGTGTGCTGCCCATGGTGCTGGGCAGCGGGGCGGGGGCGGGCGCCCAGCATGCGCTGGGCGGCGCGGTGATCGGCGGCATGCTGTCCGGCACCCTCCTGGCGATCTTCTTCGTGCCCTTGTTCTATGTCGTGGTCGTGGGCTTTTTCGGGCGCAAGCGGGGCACACCCGCCCAGCCGGCCCTGGCCCCTGCCAGCCCGGCAGGCGCCCACCACTGACACCCCCTGAGGACATCACCATGAACCTGTACCGTTCCCCTCTGGGCCGCTCTTCGTTGGCGCCCTGGGCCCTGCTGGCCCCCGTGGCCCTGGCGGTCTTTCTGTCGGGCTGCAGCCTGATGCCAGCCTACGAGCGCCCCCAGGCCCCTGTGCCCGAGCGCTTCGCGGGCGACACCCGCGACACCCGCGAAACCCGCGGCGCTGGCGCCGCGCAAGCCGTGGCCGACATCGGCTGGCGCGACGTCTTCACCGACCCCTCGCTGCGCGCCGTCATCGAGCTGACGCTGGCCAACAACCGCGACCTGCGGGTGGCCGTGCTGAACATCGAGAAGGCGCGTGCCCAGTACGGCGTGCAGCGTGCCGCGCTGCTGCCCTCGGTCAACGCCAGCCTGGGCGAGTCCGCCAGCCGCACCCCGGCCGACCTGTCGGCCACCGGCCGCACCGTCACGGGCCAGAGCTACAGCGCCTCGCTGGGCTTCAGTGCCTACGAGCTCGACCTGTTCGGCCGGGTGCGCAGCCTGAGCACCCAGGCGCTCGAATCCTTCATGGCCACGGCCGAGGCCAGGCGCAGCACCCAGATCAGCCTGGTGGCCGAGGTGGCTACCGCCTACCTCACCCTGGCCAGCGACCAGGAACGCCTGAAGCTCGCGCAGGACACCTTGCTCAGCCAGACCGCCACCTACCAGCTCAACCAGCGCAGCTTCGAGCTGGGCGTCAGCTCGGCCCTGACCCTGCGCCAGTCGCAGACCAGCGTCGAGTCGGCGCGGGTGGATGTCGAGAAATACAGCACCCAGGTGGCCCAGGACCGCAACGCCCTGGCCTTGCTGATGGGCACCGAGCTGCCTGAGCACCTGCTGCCCACGGGCCTGCCCGACAGCGTGGCCGTGGCGGTCAACCCCCTGGCCCAGGTGCCGCCCGGCCTGTCGTCCGATCTGCTGCAGCGCCGCCCCGACATCTTGCAGGCCGAGCGCAATCTGCGCGCCGCCAATGCCAACATTGGTGCCGCGCGGGCCGCTTTTTACCCGCGCATCAGCCTCACGGCCAGCGCGGGCAGCTCCAGCGCCAGCCTGTCGGGGCTGTTCAAGGGCGGCTCGGGGGCCTGGACCTTCGCGCCCCAGGTCTCACTGCCGATCTTCAATGCCGGCGCCAACGAGGCCAACCTGAGCATCGCCAAGACCGATCGCGATCTTTACGTGGCCCAGTACGAAAAAGCCATCCAGAGCGCCTTCAAGGAGGTCTCCGATGCGCTGGCGCTGCGCACGGGCATCGAGCGGCAACTGTCGGCCCAGACCGCGCTGGTGGGGGCGGCCGACGACGCCTACCGCCTGTCGCAGGCCCGCTTCAAGCGCGGGGTGGACAGCTACCTCAACGAGCTCGATTCGCAGCGCACCCTCTACGCGGCCCAGCAGAACCTGATCGGCTTGCGCCTGTCGCAGCAGTCGAACCTGATCACCTTCTACAAGACACTGGGCGGTGGCTGGGTCGAGAACACGGGCCAGCCGGTGGCCACCCTGCCCGCCACCGACAGCAGCCTGGCGCCATGAAACGCAGCCGCGCCGGTGCGCTGCGCACGCGTGAAGCCATCCTGGCCGCGGCCTTGCAGGCCTTTGCCCGGCATGGCATCAGCGGCGCCAGCTTCCAGCATGTGGCCGAGCTGGCGGGTGTCACGCGGGGGGCGGTCTACTGGCATTTCACCGACCGGGTCAGCCTGCTGCGCGAGGTGTTCCTGGGCCTGAAGTGGCCGCTGGACATCGGCCCCGACCTGCAGCCCTACCTGCAGTGCCACAACCCCCTGGCCCTGCTGCGCGAAACCCTGGCGCAGCGCATCGATCGCTGCCTGGCCGACCCCCGCCAGCGCAGCCTGCTGGCCCTGCTGCTGTCCCAACAGCGCTGCAGCCCCATGCCGCCCGAGCTGCCCCCCGATCTGGTGGCGCAGCTGGAGCGCCAGGTGGCCGATGCCTCGGTCCGCCTGGTCGAGGTCTGCGCGCTGGCCGAGGCGCGCGGCCTGCTGCGGGTGGGCTGCCAGCCGCAGGTCCTGGGCAAATGCCTGCATGCGCTGGCGCTGGACTGCCTGCGTGGCCACTGCCTGGCCTGGGCGGGTGGGTCAGGGTCTTGGGCTGCTGGAGCCCTGCAGCACCGCCAGGCCATCGCCTGGCTGCTGCAGGGGGCCGCCCTCAGCCAAACTTGAACAGAATGCCGTGCCCGCCGCGCGGGTACTCCCAGTCGACGTTGGAGAACTCACTGCACAGGATGCGGCAGCTGCCGCACTCCAGGCAGCCGTCGGTGATCAGGGTCACGGTGCCATTGCCCTCGGTCTTGTAGCAGGAGGCCGGGCACACAAAGGTGCAGCTCTTGCTGGCGCAGGCATGGGTGCAGATGTCGGCATCCTTGATGCGGATGTGGGGCCGGCCGGCGTCCACCTTGTAGCGGTTCTGGAAGAGCTTTTCTTCCACGTTCACCGAGATGTAGCCGGGGTTGGCGGGTGTTGAGGTATTGGGGTTCATCGGAAAGCCCTCCAGATCTTGAATGCGTCGCCCACCAGGCCGGTCAGCGAACGGGTTTTGCGGAAGCTGGAGAGGATCTCGCGCTCCTTGGTCTTCTTGTCCACGCCATCCACCGTGATCATGGTGCGGGCGGCACGGGCCAGCAGATCGGGGTAGGTGGTGAAGAACTGCGGGTTCTGGTGCAGCACCGCGGGCATGTCGCGGTACTTGTGCAGGTCTTTCATGACAAAGCTCTCGTCCAGCGCGGCCTTGTAGCCCTTCAAGGCGCTTTCGCGGAAGCCCTCGCCGGCGGCCTTGGCCTGGATCACCGTCTCGGCGGCCAGGCGCCCCGTGGTCATGGCCAGGTTCGAGCCCTCGCGGTGGGCCGCGTTCACAAAGCCGCCCGAGTCGCCCACGATCATCCAGCCGTGGCCGTACACCTTGGGGATGGCGTGAAAGCCGCCTTCCGGGATCAGGTGGGCGCAGTACTCCTTCATCTCGCCGCCTTCGATCAGCGGCGCAATCGAGGGGTGGCGCTTCATCTGCTCCAGCAGCACGTAGGGGCTGGTGCGGTTCGGGTTGCCCGTGAAATCGCTCAGCATGCAGCCCACGCCGATGGTGATGGACTCTTTGTTGGTGTACAGAAAGCCGGTGCCCATCATGCCGTCGGTGATGCGCCCCACCATCTCGATCACCACCCCCGACTCTTCGCCCACGTTGAAGCGCTGGCGGATGGTCTCTTCGGGCATGAACAGGATCTCTTTCACGGCCAGGGCCACGTTGCTCGACTTGATCTCGCCGTGAAAGCCCGCCTTGCGCGCCAGCGTCGAGTTCACGCCGTCGGCCAGGATCACCACGTCGGCGTACACATCGCCCTGTTCGCGGTCGCACTGCACGCCCACCACCTGGTCGCCGTCCATGATCAGGTGGTTCACCGTGGTCTCGCAGATCAGCAGGGCGCCGGCCTCGCGCACCTTGGAGCTGAACCACTTGTCGAACTGCGCTCGGATGATGGTGTAGCGGTTGTACGGGGGCTTGTTGTAATCCTCGCTGCGGATGTGGGTGCCGACAAAAGAGCTTTCGTCCAGCATCCACATGCGCTGCTCGATGATGTGGCGCTCCAGCGGCGCGTCATCGCGGAAATCCGGAATGATCTCCTCCAGCGCCTTGGCGTACAGGATCGCGCCCTGCACGTTCTTGCTGCCCGGGTATTCACCGCGTTCGATCTGCAGCACCTTCAGGCCGGCCTTGGCCAGGGTGTAGGCGCAGGCGTTGCCCGAGGGGCCCGCACCCACCACGATGGCGTCGAATTGAGAGGGTTTTTTCATGATCTGCCCTTGGTGTGATTGGCGCCGCTCAGGCGGCCTGGCGCCGGTGGTTGGCGAAATGGCCGGCAAAGGCCTGCGTCAGCGCCGGCAGCACCTGCATGGCGTTGCCCACGATGCCGTAGTGCGCAAATTCGAAGATCGGCGCATTCGGGTCGGTGTTGATGGCCACGATCACGTCCGAGGCCTCCATGCCCACCCGGTGCTGGATGGCCCCCGAGATGCCCGCCGCGATGTACAGCTTGGGCCGCACCGTCTTGCCGGTCTGGCCCACCTGGCGCTCGGCCTCCACCCAGCCCGCCTGCACGCAGGGTCGGGTGGCCCCCACCTCGCCGCCCAGCACCCGGGCCAGCTCGAACACCAGCTTGAAGTTGTCGGGGTTCTTCAGCCCCTTGCCCCCGCTCACGATCACGTCGGCATAGGGCAGGTTGATCTGCTGGCTGTTGGCGTCGGCAATGAAGTCCAGCAGCTTGGTCACGATCTGGGTCTCCACCATGCCCAGGGTCTCTTGCGTGATCTCGCCGCTGCGCGTGGCGTCGATCTGCGGCATGGCCATCACGCGGGGCCGCACCGTGGCCATCTGCGGCCGGTAGGCCAGGGTCATGATGGTGCACAGCAGGGAGCCACCGAAGGTCGGGCGGGTGGCGGCCAGGGCGCGCGAGACGGGGTCGATCTTCAGCTCGGTGCAGTCGGCGGTCAGCCCGGTCAGCAAGGTGGTGGCCACCGAGCCGGCCAGGTCGCGCCCCATCGAGGTGGCGCCCAGCAGCAGGATCTCGGGCTGGTGCTTGTTGACCAGGTCGGTCAGGCCCTTGGTGAAGGGCTCGTTGCGGTAGCCCTTGAGCACCGGGTCGTGCATCACATAGGCCTTGTCGGCGCCCATGGTGAAGACCTCGGCGGCGAACTTCTCCAGGGGCTCGTCGTCGCCCCCCAGGATCACCGCGCCCACACTGCTGCCCAGGGTGTCGGCCAGCTTGCGCGCCTCGCCCAGCAGCTCCCAGGACACGCTGTGCACATGGCCCCGGTCGTGTTCGATGAACACCCACACGCCTTTGTAGGCCTTCAGGTGCTCGGGCAGCTCCAGGTTGCGGCCACGGCCGGCTGGGCGGGCCGCGGGGGCGGGGGCGGCGGAAGGTGTGGGCGTGCTCATGTCAGCTCCTTCATCAGCAGATCGGATTCGAGCGTGGGGTGGCGGGTGAAAATCTTCTGGATCAGGTTCAGCGACACGTCGCGCAGGCTGGAGGTCTCCAGCTCCAGCATGTCGGCCTTCTCGCTGCGCGGCGTGGGGCCGAACACCTTGCTCACCACCGTGGGCGAGCCCTTCAGGCCGATCTTGGCCGGGTCTTCGATGCCGGCCTGCTCCTTGTTCCATTTGCGCACCGGGTAGGCCGCGGCGTGGATCATGGCGGGCAGGTTGGCAAAGCGCATCTCGTTGGTGTTTTCGAGCATCGTGATCAGGCAGGGCAGGGCGGTTTTCAGCACCTGCACCCCGCCTTCGGCGCGCCGCTCCACCGTGATGGTGCGGTTCACCAGATCGGTCTCGATGATGCGCGACACATAGGTCAGCAGCTGCAGGCCCAGGCGCTTGGCAATGCCCGGCCCCACCTGGGCGGTGTCGCCGTCGATGGTCTGCTTGCCGGTGAACACGATGTCCACCGCCTGCTCGCGGGCCAACTGGCGCACGCCGGCCGCCAGGGCGTACGAGGTGGCCAGTGTGTCGGCACCGGCAAAGGCCCGGTCGGTCACCAGCACCGCGTCGTCGGCCCCGAAGCCGATGCACTTGCGCAGCGCATCCTCGGCCTGCGGCGGGCCCATGCACAGCATGGTCACCTTGCCGCCCAGTTTGTCCTTGAGGCGCAGCGCCTCCTCGAGCGAGAACAGGTCGTAGGGGTTGACGATGGCCGGCACCCCCTGGCGCATGATGGTGTTGGTCACCGGGTGGACCCGGATCTGCGCCGAGTCCGGAACCTGCTTGATACAGACGACGATGTGCATGGCTTGCTTCTCCTTGGGCTTATGCGGCGGTGCGCGGGGTCATGGATGCGCGCAGCCGGTCCAGCGGGACATGCTGCGTGCCCTGGGTGTCCTGAAACACCTTGAACACCTTCTCCTGCGCCGGCGTCGAGTGCACGAAGTCGGCATAGGCCTGGGCCAGCAGATCCCGGTACACCGTGAACAGCTTCACCTCGTCGCTGGTGGGCGCGGCGGACTGCTGCCGGATGTACTGGAAAAAGCGCTTCAGGATGTGCAGGCGGCTCACGTTGACCACCTTCTGGTCAAAGGGCACGCCGAAGAATTCAAGAAAGTCCTCGGCCGAGGACAGCGACTTGAGTTGCATGAGCAGGTCTTCCATGGGTTCACTCCTCGGTCGGACAGGGTTGAGGGCAGGGCTGGGAATCGGCCCCGGGGGGCAGGGTGTGGGGCAGGGTGTGGGGCAGTTGGGCGCCGTCGCACCGGGCGCAGTCGCTGTCGGGGCGCTGGGCCTGGGCAGGGCCCGTCGGGGCGCTGGCCGCCTCCAGCCGCGCCACGCGGTCCAGCAGGCAGGACACGGCCTTGCCCAGCGGGTCGGGGATCAGGTGGTGGTTCAGGTCGAAGCCGTGCGGGGCATCGCGCCGGCGTGCCACCACCCGCCCGGGGATGCCGACCACGGTGGCGCCCGCCGGCACCGGCTCGATCACCACCGAGTTGGCGGCGATGCGGGCGTCGTCGCCCACCTCGATGGCGCCCAGGATCTTGGCGCCGGCCCCCACCACCACCCGGTGGCCCAGCGTGGGGTGGCGTTTGCCGGCACGCCAGGTGGTGCCGCCCAGGGTCACACCGTGGTACAGGGTCACGTCGTCGCCGATCTCGGCGGTCTCGCCGATCACCACCCCGGCGCCGTGGTCGATGAAAAAGCGCTGGCCGATGCGCGCCCCGGGGTGGATGTCCACCTGCGTCAGGGCCCGGGCCACAAAGGCCATCCAGCGCGGCAGGTAGCGCCAGCCGCGCTGCCACAGGGCGTGTGCCACACGGTGCCAGGCCACGGCATGCACGCCGGGGTAGATCGTCCACACCTCAAGCCGGTTGCGTGCGGCGGGGTCGCGCGCCAGCACGCAGTCCACATCGGCCCGCAGGCTGCCCCACCAGCCCGGCGGCTGGGCCGGAGACGCCGCTGGCGCCTGGGCCGGTTCGGGCAGCGGCGGGGTGAGGCTGGTGTTCATGCCGGCACCGCCTTCAGGCCCGCCAGCGCCGGGCCTTCGCTGAGAAAGCGCACCAGGTCGGCGGCATTGGGCTCGCGCTTCACGCGCACCGCGTGTTCGCGCACGCGGGCCAGCAGGTGGCTGGCCAGCGGGCCATCCTCCACCTCCACGCCCAGGGCGCTGTAGGCCTGGCGCACGGCATGGGCGCCCGAGTGCTTGCCCAGCACCGTGCGGCGCTGGCGGCCCAGCTCGGCAGGGTCAAAACTCTCGTAGGTGCTGGCGTTCTTCAGCAGGCCATCGATGTGGATGCCCGACTCGTGGGTGAACACCGCCTCGCCCACGATGCTCTTGTTGAAGGCCACGCTGCGCCCCGAGGCCCGCTCCACCAGGCGCGAGATGCCCAGCAGCGCGCGCGTGTCGATGCCGGTCTGCCCCTGGTGCAGGTGGCGCAGGCCCATCACCACCTCTTCGAGGGCCGCGTTGCCGGCACGCTCGCCCAGGCCGTTGACGGTGGTGTTGGCGTGGCTGGCCCCGGCCCGCAGGCCGGCCAGGGTGTTGGCGGTGGCCAGGCCCAGGTCGTCGTGGGCGTGGACTTCGATCTCCAGCTCCACCGCGGCGCGCAGGCGGGCAATCGCCTCATGGGTGGCAAACGGGTCCAGCACGCCCAGCGTGTCGGCAAAGCGGATGCGGCGCGCCCCGCAGGCCTGGGCGCGGCGCGCCACCAGGTCCAGAAAATCAGGGTCGGCGCGCGAGGCGTCTTCGGCCCCCACCGAGATGTGGCGGCCGCTGGCCACGGCCAGCTCCAGCACCTCGGTCATCTGGCGCAGCACCGCCTCACGCGATTGGCGCAGCTTGTGTTCCAGGTGAATATCCGACACCGGAATCGACAGGTGGATGATGTCGGCCCCCGTGCGCAGCGCCTGGTGCAGATCGCCCCGGGTCATGCGGCCCCACACCATCAGGCGCACCGGCAGGCCCAGGGCCACGATGGCTTCGATGCTGGCCAGCTCTTCCTGGCCCATGGCCGGGATGCCGATCTCCATCTCGGGCACACCGGCCTGGGCCAGTGCGCTGGCGATCGCGCATTTCTCGGCATCGGTGAACGCCACGCCGGCGGTCTGTTCGCCGTCGCGCAAGGTGGTGTCGTTGATCACTAGCGAGGAGGTCATGGATGGGGTCCTTCCTGCCCCTTCTTCGCAAAGCGCGTGCCATGGGCCACAGCCTGCAAACCCGACACGCTTGGGCTGCTGCAGGCCCTGTTGTCGGCCTGCACGCCCCACCACCCGCGGCCTGTGATGTCGGGAATGTGCTGTTTGCAACACGCGCTGCGGCCGGGCCGCGACAGCCGTTGAACAACGGGCGTGCCAAAGCAGCAAGGGCCGGCATGGCCGGCCCTTGTGAAGAGGGGTGTGGTGTGAGGTGGGCGGTAAGGGAGCAACCCCAGCCCCGCAGGTTGAGCGCCTGTTCAGGCGCTCAGGCCTCGCGGGCGTGGTTGCGGGTGTGGCGCGGCAGCTCGATCACCAGGTCGGTGTCGCGCACCTTCACGCAACAGGCCAGGCGCGACTGGGCGTCCAGGCCCCAGGCGTTGTCGAGCTGGTCGTTTTCCTCATCGTCGGGCGGGGCCAGCGAGCCGGCGCCGCTGCGCACATGCACGTGGCATGTGGCGCAGGCCGCCACCATCTCGCAGGCGTGCTCGATGGCAATGCCGGCCTCCAGCAGGCCGCGGCACAGCATGGCGCCGCGGCGCATGTCCAGCGTGCGGCCCTCGGGGCACAGGTCGGGGTGGGGCAGCAGGGTGATCTGGGGCATGGCGGGCCCCCTTCAGCTCAGGCTGTCGATCAGCTGGCCCGACAGGGCGCGCTGGATCGAGGCGTTCATGCGCCGGGCGGCAAATTCGCCGGTCTCTTGCGACAAGGCCTCGCTGGCCTCGCGCACGCGCTCCAGCGGGGCCTCGGTCTCCAGCTGCTCGGCCAGCCGGTACAGGGCCTGGCGTACCCGGGCCAGTTCGGCCGCGTTCAGCAGGGCCTGGTCCTGGGCCAACGCGCCCTCGGTGGCGTCCAGCAGGCGCCGGGCGTCTACCTGGGCCTCGCGCAGGGCGCGCAACTGCATGTCGGCGCGGGCGGCGCCCACCGCGTCTTGCAGCATGGCCGCGATCTGGCTGTCTTGCAGCCCGTACGAGGGCTTGACCTCGACATGGGCCTGCACCCCGCTGGTCTGCTCGCGCGCGCTCACCGACAGCAGGCCATCGGCATCGATCTGAAAGGTCACCTGGATGCGCGCCGCCCCGGCCACCGCCGGCGGGATGCCGCGCAACTCGAAGCGCGCCAGGCTGCGGCACTCGGCCACGCTGTCGCGTTCACCCTGCACCACGTGCAGGGCCATGGCGGTCTGGCCGTCCTTGAAGGTGGTGAACTCCTGGGCCCGCGCCACCGGCAGGGTCGAGTTGCGCGGGATGATCTTCTCCACCAGGCCGCCCATGGTCTCCAGCCCGAGCGACAGCGGGCACACGTCCAGCAGCAGCCAGGGGTCCTGGCGGCCATTGCCGGCCAGCACGTCGGCCTGCATGGCCGCCCCCAGGGCCACCACCTGATCGGGGTCGATGTCGGCCAGTGGCGCCCGGCCAAAAAAGGCCTGCACCGCCTCGCGTGCCAGTGGCATGCGGGTGGAGCCGCCCACTAGCACCACGCCGTCGAGCTCGTCGGCCTTCAGGCCGGCGTCGCGCAGGGCGCGGCGCGAGGCCTGCAGGGTGCGCTCGATCAGTGCCTGGCCCAGCGTGGCAAAGCCGGCCCGCGTCAGGCGGGCCTGCAAGGGCGGGGCGCCCTCCAGGGCCAGGTTCATGAGCGCCTCAGGCGCGTCGCTCAGGGCCTCCTTGGCGGCGCGGGCGGCAGCCAGCAGGCCGCGTTGCAGGCCGGGCGCCAGGGTGGCGGGGGCCCCCAGGGCGTGCTGGGCGCAGAACCACTGGGCGATCACGGCGTCAAAGTCGTCGCCGCCCAGGGCCGAATCGCCTCCGGTGGCCAGCACCTCGAACACGCCCTGGCTCAGGCGCAGCACCGAGATGTCGAAGGTGCCGCCGCCCAGGTCGTAAATGGCGAAGGTGCCCTCGGCGCGCTTGTCCAGCCCGTAGGCAATGGCCGCCGCCGTGGGCTCATTGAGCAGGCGCAGCACGTTCAGGCCGGCCAGGCGCGCTGCATCCTTGGTGGCCTGGCGCTGGGCGTCATCAAAGTACGCGGGTACCGTGATCACCACGCCCGACAGCGGCCCGCCCAGCGTGGCCTCGGCCCGCTCACGCAGGGCGCCCAGGATGTCGGCCGACACCTGCACCGGCGAACGCTCGCCCGCGGCGGTGGCCAGGCTCACCATGCCGGGGCGGTCCAGAAATTCATAGGGCAGCGAGGCCGCCTCGCGCAGGTCGGCCAGGCGCCGGCCCATGAAGCGCTTGACCGACACCACGGTGTTGCGCGGGTCGCTGGCCTGCTGGGCCTGGGCCTCGTGCCCCACGCAAGGCGTGGCCTCGGCCTGGTAGCGCACCACCGAGGGCAGCAGGTAGCGGCCCTGGGCATCGGCCAGGGCGCGGGGCAGGGCGCTTTGCACGGTCGCAATCAGCGAGTTGGTGGTGCCCAGGTCGATGCCAGCGGCCAGCACGTGCTGATGGGGCGCGGCGCTCTGGCCGGGTTCGGTGATTTGCAACAGGGCCATGGCGCGTGGGCTCCCGCTTCAGACGGCGAAGCTCTCGCCGCAGCCGCAATTGGCGCGTGCGTTCGGGTTGTTGAACTTGAAGCCCTCGTTCAGGCCTTCGCGCACAAAGTCCAGCTCGGTGCCGTCCAGCATGCCCAGGCTGCGCGGGTCCACGATCACGCTCACGCCATGGGCCTCGAAGCAGGTGTCTTCGGGGTTGGCCTGGTCGACGAACTCCAGCGCATAGGCATAGCCCGAGCAGCCGCTGGTTTTCACGGCCAGGCGCAGGCCCAGGCCCGAGCCGCGTTTGTAGAGCGATTTCTGGATGTGGCGGGCGGCCGCCGGGGTCAGGCTGATCATGGGGGCTTCTCCTTCAGACCGAGAACGAACTGCCGCAGCCGCAGGTGGTCTGCGCGTTGGGGTTGTGGATCACGAAGCGCGAGCCTTCCAGCCCTTCTTCGTAGTCCACCCGGGCGCCCATCAGGTACTGCTGGCTCATGGCGTCGACCACCAGGGCCACGCCTTCGGTGACGATGGTGGTGTCGTCTTCGGCCAGCTGGTCGTCAAAGGCAAAGCCGTACTGGAAGCCCGAGCAGCCGCCACCCGTCACATACAGGCGCAGCTTCAGGTCGGGGTTGCCTTCTTCCTCGATCAGCTCGGCCACCTTGGCAGCGGCCTGGTGGGTGAATTCCAGCAGCGAGGGCATCAGGCCGGGCAGGGCGGCCTCTACAGGGGTGGGGCTGGCGTGGGCCATGGTGGTGTTCCTTGGTCGGTGGTTGGGGGGGGGAGGGGTCTGGGTTGGGGGGCGGGGGATCGTTCAGCCCTGGCTGGAGCGGCACACGGGCTGCTCGCTCACCACGGCGGCCTGGCCGGCGTGGCGGGCGCGGTAGTCGGCCACCGCGGCCTTGATGGCGTCTTCGGCCAGGATGGAGCAGTGGATCTTCACGGGCGGCAGGGCCAGCTCTTCGGCGATCTCGGCGTTCTTGATGTTGAGCGCCTCGTCCAGCGTGCGCCCGCGCACCCATTCGGTGACCAGCGAGCTCGACGCAATCGCCGAGCCACAGCCATAGGTCTTGAAGCGTGCGTCTTCGATCACGCCGGCCGCGTTCACGCGGATCTGCAGCCGCATCACGTCGCCGCAGGCCGGGGCCCCGACCATGCCGGTGCCCACGCCCTCGTCCTCGGCGCTGAAGGCCCCCACGTTGCGGGGGTTTTCATAATGGTCGATCACCTTGTCGCTGTAAGCCATGGGGTACTCCGTGTCGGGTTGGGGGGATGAAGAAGGGGCGCTGGCAGCGTCGGGCTGCCTCAGTGCGCCGCCCACTGGATGCTGGACAGGTCGACGCCGGCCTGCACCATGTCCCACAGCGGGCTCATGGCGCGCAGGCGCTCGACCACGTCGGTCACCTGGGCGATGGCGAAGTCGATCTCGGCCTCGGTGGTGAAGCGCCCCAGCGAGAAGCGCACCGAGCTGTGGGCCAGCTCGTCGCTGCGGCCCATGGCGCGCAGCACGTAGCTGGGCTCCAGGCTGGCCGAGGTGCAGGCCGAGCCCGAGGACACGGCCAGGTTCTTCACCCCCATCAGCAGCGATTCGCCCTCCACGTAGTTGAAGCTCACGTTCAGGTACTGAGGGGCGCGTTGCTGCGGGTGGCCGTTGAGCACCACCGAATCCATCTTCGACAGGCCGGCCCACAGGCGCTCGCGCAGGGCTTCGATGCGGGCGTTGTCGGCCGCCATGGTCTCGCGCGCCAGCCAGAAGGCCTCGCCCATGCCCACGATCTGGTGCGTGGGCAGCGTGCCCGAGCGCATGCCGCGTTCGTGGCCGCCGCCATGCATCTGCGCGTCGATGCGGATGCGGGGCTTGCGGCGCACATACAAGGCGCCAATGCCCTTGGGGCCGTAGATCTTGTGGGCCGACAGCGACATCAGATCGATGGGCAACTGCTCCAGGTCGATGGGCACCTTGCCGGCGGCCTGGGCCGCGTCCACATGGAAGATCACGCCGCGGGCGCGGCACATCGCGCCCAGCGCGGCCACGTCCTGGATCACCCCGGTCTCGTTGTTCACGAACATCACCGAAGCCAGCACCGTGTCGGGGCGCAGCGCGGCCTCGAACACCGCGGGGTCGACCAGGCCGCTGTCCAGCACCGGTAGCACCGTCACTTCATAACCCTCGCGCTCCAGGTCGCGCAGGCTGTCGAGCACGGCCTTGTGCTCGGTGGCCAGCGTCACCAGATGGCGCCCGCGGCCCTTGTGGAAATGCGCCGCACCCTTGAGGGCCAGGTTGTTGGATTCGGTGGCGCCCGAGGTCCAGACGATCTCGCGCGGATCGGCATTGATCAGCGAGCACACCTGCTCGCGGGCCAGCTCCACCGCCTCTTCGGCGGCCCAGCCGTAGGCATGCGAGCGGCTGGCCGGGTTGCCGTACAGATTCGTCAGGTAAGGCAGCATCCGGTTCAGCACCCTGCGGTCCACGGGGGTGGTGGCGGCGTAGTCGAGGTAGACCGGCTGGCCCTGGCCGGGCGGGGCTTTGTCTGCACGCGAATCGGTCATGTGGAGCTCCTGCTGTGTGAGTGGGTTGGCAGGCCTGTTTTGCAACTTCGGTGCCACGCGGTTTCGTGTCGGCAAGCGTGCTTTTGCGACGTGGTTTGTCGGCTCTTTGTGGGTCTTTTGTTGTCTTTGTGGGCGTGCCTGCCTTGGCCCGCCGCAGGGCTTGTCGGGTTTGTCGCAATTGCACGGCGCGGGCTGCTGCGACGGTTGCAGGCGCGCGAATGTCGTGGCGCGACGGCCCCATGGACAGTGCTTGCTCAACCGGGTCTTTACAAAGCCGTCAGCCTCGCGATAGGTATATTTTTTGCATCTCTGCTTGCGGGTGGCGCTGCAATCCAGGGTGCCTCCCAAAGCTGGTGCAGGTGGTGTCTGAAATGGTGGCTGCCCTCTGTCCCACAAGGACGCAGGCAGCGCAAACCCCGCGATGGCGCACGAGAACGAGGCCCTATGGTGAGCACACACGAATCCGAAGCCCGGCGAGAGCTGCACGCGATCTACGAGGTCAGCAAGACGCTGTCGACCTCGCTCGATATCGCCAAGACCTTTCGCGAAGCCCTCAACTACCTGCTGCACGCCTGCTCCTGGCGTCGCGCCTTTGTGCTGTTGGGCGAGCCCGAGGGGCGCCTGCGCGGCCTGTGCTCGGTGGGGCTCACACGGGAGGAGCAGCAGCGCCTGCATTTCCAGTCGGGCGAAGGCATCGTGGGGCGGGTGTATGCCAGCGGCGTGCCGGCCGTGGTGCCCGACATCCGCAACGAGCCCCTGTTCCTGAACCGCACCGGTGGCGCCGACCAATCGCTGGAGAGCTGCGTGGCCATGCTGGTCATGCCCATCCGGGCCGACAGGCGCACCATTGGCGTGGTGTCGGTCGACTGCCTCAACCCCGGGGCGCGGCGCGTGTTTTCTGAAGACCTGCACCTGCTCAAGATGGTGGCCACCATGATGGGCCAGGCTTTTCTGCTGCACCGCAGTGTGAGCGCCGCCCACGACTCGCTGCAAAGCGAGGCCCGGCGCATGCACAAGGCCTTGAAGCCCGTGCAGCTCAGCGACCAGGTGGTGGGCTCGTCGCCACCCATGCTGGCGGTGTTCGCCCAGGTCGAGCAGGTGGCGGCGGCCCGCACCACCGTGCTGCTGCGCGGCGAGAGCGGCACCGGCAAGGAGGTGATTGCGCGTGCCATCCACAACCTGTCGCCCCGGCGCAACGAGGCCTTTGTCTGCGTCAACTGCGCGGCCCTGACCGAGTCGCTGCTGGAGAGCGAGCTGTTCGGCCACGAGAAGGGCGCCTTCACGGGCGCCCAGGGCCAGCGCAAGGGGCGCTTCGAGATGGCCCACGGCGGCACCTTGTTTCTGGACGAGATCGGCGACATCTCGGCCTCGTTCCAGGCCAAGCTGCTGCGCGTGCTGCAAGAGCGCGTGTTCGAGCGCGTGGGTGGCGCCTCGCAGGTGAAGGTGGATGTGCGCCTGATCCTGGCCACCAACCGCAATCTGGAGCGCATGGTGCAGGCCGGCGAGTTCCGCGCCGACCTGTACTACCGCATCAACGTCATCAGCATCCAGCTGCCGCCCTTGCGCGAGCGGCGTGGCGACATCCCGGCCATGGCCCAGCACTTTCTGGACCGCTTCAACCGCGAGAACGGGCGCCAGTCCCGCTTTGATGTCTCGGCCGTGCGCGTGCTGTCGAGCTGCTACTGGCCCGGCAATGTGCGCGAGCTGGAAAACTGTGTGGAACGCACCGCCACCATGGCCGGCGACGGCGTGATCACCGATCTGGCTTTTCCGTGCCGCGAAAACCGCTGTCTGACCCAGGTGCTGCACCACATCGAGCGCGAAGACGCCGTGCGCCCGGGCCGCCACGGGGTGATCCCGATCCATGAGGTGCCGCTGGCGCGCGCCGGCCAGCCTGCTGAGGCGGGTGCCGCGCTGCCGGCGCCCCCGTCGTTGCCGCCCGCGGCGGCGGACGCCTTGCCCGAGGCCATCGGTCACGCGGATCACGAGCCCGCCGAAGACGATGGGCTGGACGCCGACGACGCGCTGCCGCACCCTGCCGCCGGCCAGCCCGCCCCGGCCAACGCCGACGGCAAGCCCGAGGGCGAGCGCGAACGCCTGATCTGGGCCATGGAGCGCTGTGGCTGGGTGCAGGCCAAGGCGGCGCGGCTGCTCAAGATCTCGCCGCGGCAGATGGGCTATGCCTTGCGCAAGCATGGCATTGAGGTGCGCAAGTTCTGAGTGGGGCAGGCCTGGCCCCTTGTGCGTCTCGTATGCGTCCCTTTTGTGTCGCTTGTGCGTCCCTTGTGCGTCCCGTGTCCTGCCTTTGTCGCCCCCTTGTCATCCCTGTGTGCGCTTTGTCGCAAGCCTGACAAGCGCCCCGCCTCCCTGTACGGGCTGTCGTGACACCGACACCCGTCAACACCTTACAAAGAAGACAAGCTGTTGATTTAAAAGAAGTTTTTAGGTGGCATGGATTTGGCTAAAGAAGCCTGAGGCCGCCACTCCAGGTGGCCAGGAAGGATCTCCATGCAATCCGCTTCCCCCGCCAGCAGCACCCCACCCGCCGTCGCCTTTGTGGGCATTGGACAGATCAAACGCCTGGGCGACCCCCTGGACATTCCGGCCCCCTCGGGGGGCTGCAGCACCGAAGGCGGCGAGGGCAAGGCCAGTTGCGGCTCCTCGGGCGGCCCCGACGACATGCCGCCCGAGATCTGGGAGAAGGTCAAGAACCACCCCTGCTACTCGGAAGAGGCGCATCACCACTACGCCCGCATGCACGTGGCGGTGGCCCCGGCCTGCAACATCCAGTGCAATTACTGCAACCGCAAGTACGACTGCAGCAACGAGTCGCGCCCCGGCGTGGTCAGCCAGAAGCTCACCCCCGAGCAGGCCGTGAAGAAGGTAGTCACCGTGGCCAGCGAAATCCCGCAGATGACGGTGCTGGGCATCGCCGGCCCGGGCGACTCGCTGGCCAACCCCAAGAAGACCTTCGACACCTTCCGCATGCTGCAGGAGCAGGCCCCCGACATCAAGCTGTGCCTGTCCACCAACGGCCTGGCCCTGCCGGACCTGGTCGATGAGATCTGCCGCTACAACATCGACCACGTCACCATCACCATCAACATGGTCGACCCCGAGGTGGGGGCCAAGATCTACCCCTGGATCTTCTGGGACCACCGCCGCATCACCGGCATCGAGGCGGCCCGCATCCTGCACGAGCGCCAGATGCTGGGGCTGGAGATGCTGACCGCCCGCGGCGTGCTCACCAAGATCAATTCGGTGCTGATCCCCGGCGTGAACGACGAGCACCTGATCGAGGTGAACCGCGAGGTCAAGAAGCGCGGCGCCTTTCTGCACAACATCATGCCTCTGATCTCCGAGGCCGAGCACGGCACGGTGTTCGGCCTGACCGGCCAGCGCGGCCCCACCGCACAAGAGCTCAAGGCCGTGCAGGACGCCTGTGCCGGCGGGGCCAACCTGATGCGCCACTGCCGCCAATGCCGCGCCGATGCGGTGGGCCTGCTGGGCGAAGACCGCAGCGAAGAGTTCACCCAGGACAAGATCGACCAGATGGAGGTGGTGTACGACCTGGACCGCCGCCGCAGCTACCAGGAGCAGGTCGAGATCGAGCGCCAGGCCCAGCACCAGGCCAAGCAGATCGCCCTGGCCGGCGCCAGCGCGCTGCCGGTGGACGACCTGAAGCTGCTGGTGGCGGTGGCCACCCAGGGCGGGGGCCGTGTGAACGAGCATTTCGGCCACGTCACCGAGTTCCAGATCTACGAGGTGTCGGCCCAGCAGACCCTGTTTGTGGGCCACCGCCGGGTGGACCTGTACTGCCAGGGTGGCTATGGCGACGACGAGCAACTGCCTTCGGTGGTGCGCGCCATCAACGACTGCCATGCCGTGCTGGTGTCCAAGATCGGCGCCTGCCCGCGCGATGAGCTGTCGGCGGCCGGCATCGAGCCGGTGGATGCCTATGCGGGCGATTTCATCGAGAAGGCCGTGCTCGGGTGGTTCAACGACTACCGCAGCCGCGTGGCCAGCGGCGCCCTGGTGCACCAGCACCGCGGCGATGCGCAGATCCGCCAGGGCGCCTTCACCGGCGCGCAACAGGCGGCCTGAGGCCGGCGAGCCTTGCCCTGGCAACCCCGCTTCCAACCTCGCTTCCAACCCCACTTTCACCCTAGCAAAGGAGCGCCATCATGGCTTTGAAGATCATCGGTTCCACCTGCACCGGCTGCTCGGCCTGCGAGCCTGAATGCCCCAACGTCGCGATCCGCGAAAAAGGCGGCACCTATGTCATCGACCCCAAGAAGTGCACCGAATGCGAAGGGCAGTTCGACTCGCCCCAGTGCGTGGCCGTGTGCCCCGTCGACGGCTGCATCGTGAAGGCCTGACATGCTGCCCAACATTCAAATCACCGCCGCCGCCGACAAATTCATGCGGCGCATCGTCCGCTTCTCGGGCCTGCCCGAGGGGGCAGGTTTCAGGCTGCTGGTCAGCGAAGGAGGCTGCTCGGGCTACAACGCCGAGTTCAGCGCCGAGCCGGCCCCGCGGGAAGGCGAGCAGACCCTGGAACACCAGGGCCTGAAGATCTTCCTGCCGGCCGAAAGCCGCCTGCTGCTCGACGGCGTGACCATGGACTTTGCCGACACCCCGACCAAGTCCGGCCTCACCTTCGTCAACCCCAAGCAGTCGGCCTGTGCCTGCAGCAGCAGTGCCGAGGCCGCGCCCCCGGGCGTGGCGCGCATCGAGATCGGCTCGATCAGCCGCGGCCGCCCGGCCAGCCTGCTGTCCTGACGCAGGGCCCGCGCCATGAGCTTCGCCCCCCTGGCTTTCGACGAACAGGCGCTGGCGGCCTTTGCCGACAGCGTGGTGGGCGCCGGCCTGGGGCCCGAAGCCCTGGCCTTGATCGAACAGGCAGGCCAGTTGCGCGAGCATCCCGAGGCGGCCCTGCGCTGCCTGCAACAGGCCCGGCGTCTGGCGCCGCGCCACCCGGTGCCGGTGATTGCCGTGTACCGCTTTCATTTTTATGCGCACGAGCTGGCGCAGGCCCGCGCCGCCGGCGAAGACGCACTGGCCCTGGCCCGCTACGCGCTGGGCCCTGATTTTGGTGACGCGCCGCCCAGCGAGGAGGCCACCCGGCATGACGCCGCGGTGCGCTTCTATTTGTTCACGCTCAAGGGCCTGGCCTACCTCAACCTGCGCCTGGGCGACTGGCCCCAGGCCTGGCTGATGCTGGGCGAGCTGCGCCGGCTGGACCCGGCAGACCATGTCGGCGGCTCGCTGCTGCTGCAGGTGCTGGAGCGCCGCGAGGCCGGCGAAGACCCCGACACCCCGCTGTGGCAAGAGGGCGACCCGGTGCGCGGCTGGAGGGCCCGCTCATGAGCAAGGCCCAAGCCCATGACGCCCATGACGCCCATGACGCCCATGACGGCGCCGACCTTGCCGACGTCGATATTCCGCCGCAGCACTGGTCGGGCGCCGCACTGGACTGCAGCACCTGCGAACAGCGCGCGCTGCTGCAGCGGCCACCCCGCCAGGGCTGCCAGCCCGGCCACGCCTGCCTGCACGATGCCTACGCCCGGCGCATCAGCCGCTTTCTGAGCTGGCACCCCGGGCTGGCCGATGCCCAGTTGCAGCACCCGTATTTCGAGGTTCGCGCGATCGCCGTGCGCCACGCCAGCGTGTTCCGCCTGCCGGCCCTGCTGCGCGACCCCGATGAGACCGTGCGCATGCAGGTGGTGCAAAGGCTGCCGATCGCACAGCTGCTGGCCCAACTGCCCATGCTGGCGCAGGACCCGCACCGCGAGGTGCGCCTGCGCGTGGCCCAGCGCCTCGATCCGGCCCAACTGGGCCCGTTGCTGCGCGACCCCGACTATGGCGTGCGCGAATGCGTGGCGGCCCGGCTGCCGCTGCCCCTGCTGAGCGCGCTGGCCCACGACCCCGACCGGGCGGTGCGCCTGCGCGTGGCGCAGCGGCTGGAGATGCCCGCGCTGTGGGCCCTGGCCGCTGACCCCGAAGGCGAGGTGCGCCGCGCCGTGGCCCAGCGCCTGCCCACCGCCTTGCTGCCCCGGCTGCTGGGCGACCCCGACTGGCGCGTGCGCTGGGAGGTGGCCCAGCGTGCCGCCCCCGCCGCCCTGGCCCCCTTGCTGAACGACGACGACCCCGAGGTGTGCGCGGCCGCCCGCCGGCGCCTGCCCCTGGCCCCGGCCCCCCAGGCTGGCCCCTCCACCCACCGGAGCAACGCCCATGGCTGACATCAACCGTGACGATGACCTGATCGAGATCGCCTCGCCCCCACGCTTCGGCTTTGGCGAGCGGGTGGTGGCCCGCTCGGTGGTGCGCAACGACGGTACCTACAACGGCCTGGACATCGGCGCCGTGCTGGTGCAGCGCGGCGAGATCGGCTACGTCACCCAGATCAACACCTTTTTGCAGCAGTTCTACATCTACGCCGTCGATTTTGTCGACTCGGGCCACCGGGTCGGCATGCGGGCCAAGGAACTGTGCACCCTGGACCACCTGCCCGACGAGGTGCTGCAGCAACTGGGCGACAAGGCCCAGGCGCTGAACCACCTGGGCCTGCCACCCGCCCCCAAGGAGGACCTGCCATGACCACCCCCCCACTGCCGATCGAAGCCCGCAGCGCCGTGTATGCCTGGGGCCAGCGCGTGATTGCGCTGGACGACCTGGTCAACGACGGCAGCCACCCCGAGTGCGCCCCCGATGCCCTGCTGGCGCCGCGCGGCAGCGTGGGCGAGGTGGTCAACATCGGACATGCCGTCGAGCTCAACGAGCCCGTCTACCTGGTGCAGTTTGCCCATGCCGTGGTGGGCTGCCTGGAGGTCGAACTGGCCCCGGCCCCAGCCGGCCTGCTGCCCGAGACCGACGAGGTGCCGGCATGAACGGGCGTTGCGTGGGCGGCGCCCAGGTGCGCCCCCTGCGGCCGCTGCGGCAGACGCGCCAGATGCTGCGCGCCCTGCAGGCGCGCCGGCGCGAGATGCCCTCGGGCATGGCCACCCAGCCCGGCACCCCGACAGACAGCCGCGTGATGGACCTGCTGATCCGGCAGGTACAGCGCGTGCTGGGCGAGCGCAGCCGCTACCGCTACGTGAAACCGCGGGTGCTGCGCGAAGGCGAGGGCGTGCGCATCGAAAGCCCCTGCTGCTCGCGCAACATCGACCGCAGCGGCGGCGTGATCGACATCGCCTTGCTGCAGCCCGGCACCTCGCGCGGCGGCCGGGGCTGGACCCTGTACGCCCGCGACCACACCGCCGGCTGCTGGGCCGCGCAGGCCGAAGACGAGGCGCTGCAACCCCTGCTGGCGCTGCTGTGCCAGGACCCGCAGCGGGTCTTCTGGCCCTGAGCGCACCCGCCACCCGCTTGAACCGCAGCACCCATGATCTACCTCGACCACAACGCCACCACCGCGCCCAGCCACGCCGTGCTGCAGGCCATGGCCCAGGCGATGGCGCAGCACTGGGCCAACGCCTCATCGCAACACGCGCCCGGGCAAGAGGCGCGCCGCTGCCTGGCCCAGGCGCGCCAGCAGGCGGCCCAGGCCCTGGGCTGCAAGCCGGCCGAGCTGGTGTTCACCAGCGGCGCGACCGAGTCCAACCAGCTGGCCGTGCGCGGCCTGTTGGCCGGCGCGCCGGTGGGGCGCCGGCGCGTGCTGTTCAGCCAGGTGGAGCACAGCGCCCACCTGGCCCTGGCCCGAAGCCTGCTGGCCCAGGGGGTGTCGGTGGGCTGGCTGCCGGTGCGGCCCGACGGGGCACTCGACCTGCGCGCCGCCGCCGAGCTGATCAACCCCGAGGTGGCCCTGGTGTCGCTCATGGCCGCCAACAACGAGACCGGCGTGCTGATGCCGCTGGCCGAGGTGGCCGCCCTGACGCGCCAGGCCGGCGCGCTGCTGCACACCGACGCCACGCAGTGGCTGGGCAAGCTGCCCTTCCGGTTTGACGACTGCGCGGCCGACGCGGTCAGCTTTTCGGCCCACAAGTTCCATGGCCCCAAGGGCGTGGGCGGCCTGCTGCTGCGCCAGGGTCTGGCCTTCCATTCGCCCGTGCCGGGCAGCCAGGAGCGCGGGCGCCGCGGCGGCACCGAGAACCTGCCCGCCATCGTGGGCCTGGCCACGGCCCTGAGCCAGCTGGGCGATGCGGGGGCGGTGAACGCCGAAGCCCGCCGCCAGGCCACCCTGCGCGATGCGCTGGAGCAGGGCCTGGCCCAAGCCCTGCCCGAGCTGCAGGTGTGGGGCCAGAGCCAGGCCCGGCTGCCGGGCACCAGCTACCTGCGTGTGGGCCTGCTGGCGGCCGACACGGTGCTGCAGCGCCTGGCCCGCCTCGGTGTGGCGGCCTCGTCGGGCGCGGCCTGCTCCTCCGGCGGCAGCCTGCCTTCGCATGTGCTGTCGGCCATGGGTGTGCCGCGCGAGCAGGCGCTGGCGGCGGTGCGCCTGTCGCTGGGCCGGGACAGCACGGCTGACGACGTGAACGCCGTGCTGCAAGACCTGCCGGCCCTGCTGGCGCCGCTGCTGCACGAAGCCCAGGCCTGCCACTGAAGCCCACGACAGCGCCCACCCCTTTTGCCCCCAACCCCAACCCCGAACCCAACGAGAGGCCCCCCATGAAAGTCATGATCCGAAAAGACAGCAAAGGCCAGCTCAGTGCCTACGTGCCCAAGAAGGACCTGGAGGAGCCCATCGTCTCGATGGTCGAGCCCGGCATGTGGGGGGGCCTGGTCACCCTGGGCAATGGCTGGCAGCTTGACTTGCCGGCCATGGCGCCCGACACGCCGCTGCCCATCACCGTCGAGGCCCGCCGCATCGCGGCCGCCGAGTGATCTTCAGCTGATCACCGGCTGAATCCGTCCTGATCCCCCGCCACCCCAGGAGCCCCCCATGAGCCTGATGCCCGAACACCTGCACGAAGCCAGCCAGCTGGTGGGTGCCGCCTCCAGCCTGCGCGATGCCGCCGCGCTGTGGCGCGCCCACCACCCCGAGATCCGCGCCCTGGTGGTGGACGCCTTTGACATGCGCGACGAGGCCCCCACGCTGATCCTGGGCGCCCGCCGCGTCTACCTGGCCGCCAGCGACGGCCACTGCTGGCAGGTCACGCAGGAGCCGGCCCGGGCCTCGGCGCTGATCCTGACCGAGGTCTGAGCATGCAGACCGACACCATCGCCCTGTTCGAGCCCGAGGCCGGCCCGCAGGAGAGCGCACTGATTCAGGCCGTGCTCGATTCGGGCCGCTGGAGCGACGGCCCCATGCTGGAAGCCTTTGAGCAGGCCTTTGCCGGCTGGGTGGGCCGCGCCCATGCCGTGGGCGTGGCCAGCGGCACCCTGGGCACCTGGATGGCCCTGCGCGCCCTGGGCATCGGGCCGGGCGACGAGGTGGTGTGCGCGGCCCACACCTGGCACCAGGTGGCCCAGGCCATCACGCTGTGCGGGGCCACCCCGGTGTTTGCCGACATCGACTACTGGAGCGGCTGCCTGAGCGCCGACAAGGCCGCGCTGCGCATCGGCCCGCGCACCCGGGCCCTGCTGGCCGGCAACACCAACGGCCACCCGGCCGCCTGGGGGCCGCTGCGGGCGCTGGCCCAGGCCCACGGCCTGGCGCTGATCGAAGACAGCACCGAGGCGCTGGGCTCGCGCTACGGCGGCCAGACCGTGGGCAGCTTTGGCGATCTGGCGGTGTTCGACTTTTCATCCCCCCTGGCCTTGTGCACGGGCGAGGGCGGCATGGTGGTGACCGACGACGAACAACTGGCCCATGAGCTGCGCTACCTGCGCCAGCGCCGCCTGAGCGACCGGCATTCGGTGTCGATCGGCTCGCGCGTGCCCCTGCAGGCCGGCCTCAGCGAGCTGAGCGCCGCTCTGGGCCTGGCCCAGCTGGCGTCGCTGGACGAGCGCCTGCTGCAGCGCAAGCAGGTTGAGACCTGGTACCACGAGCAGATGCAGAGCTTTGAAGGCATCAAGCCCCCTTACCTGGGCGAGGACGTGGACGAGGTGCACTGGATGCTCTACGTGGTGCACCTGGGCAAGCGCTTCACCGCCAGCGCCCGCACCCAGATGATCGACGACCTGCGCGCCTGCGGCATCGAGAGCGCGGCCTACAGCCACCCCTTGCACCAGCAGTTCTTCTACATGAACGCCGGCGACACCATCGGCCGCAAGCGCGGCCTGCTGCCCGACACCGAGCGCATCGGTGACCGCGCCCTGGCCCTGCCGCTGCATGGCGGCCTGGGGCCGGAGCACATCCAGTACATCGTCAAGACCCTCAAGGACACCGCCACCAATGTCGGTGCCGGGGCCGCCATCTACCTGTGAAAGCCGCCCATGAACACACCTCTGATCGCCACCCTGGCCGAGCAACTGGAGCAGGGCCTGATCGTGCCCTACCTGGGCCCGGGCATGCTGGCCCTGTGCCCCGAGGCCCCGGTGCCGGCCACGCCGCTGGCCCTGGCCGAGCTGATGACCTCGCAGGTCAGTGTGCCGCACAAGATCCGCAAGCGGCTGACGCAGGCGGCGCAGTTCATCGAGAACTTCAAGCACCGCAAATCGGTGGTGCACCTGATGAACCAGGCCTTTGCCCCAGCCACCACGCCCTCGGCCCTGCACCTGGCCCTGGCGCGCAGCAACGCCGGCCTGCTGGTCGACGCCTGGTACGACGACACCCTGGCCACCGCACTGGCCCAGGTGCGGCCCGAGGGCGGCTGGCTGCAGTTGCAGGGCCTGTCGCAATCGGAACATTTCGGCCACTGGACGGGCGCCTATGCCGCCAACGGCGAGTTCCTGCCCCAGGCCCCGGGCGGCGCGCAGCCCATTCTCTACAAGCCCATCGGGGCCCATGCGCCGGCCGGCAACTACCTGGTGTCTGACAGCGACTATGTCGAGGTGCTGACCGAGATCGACATCCAGACCCCCATCCCGGCGGCCGTGCAAGCCTGGCGCAGTGGGCGGCATTTTCTGTTTCTGGGCTGCCGCTTCGACGACCAGCTCACACGCAGCTTTGCGCGCCAGATCATGAAGCGCTCCAGCGCCCAGCACTGGGCCGTGCTGCCCGACGAACCCACGCGCATGGAAGCGCGCTTTCTGCAGGAGCAGGGCATCACCCGCATCGCCCAGCCGCTGGCCAGCTTTGCCACCGGCCTGGTGGAGGCCTTGCAGGACACCGCCACCGCCTGAGCGCCTGGCCCACCGTTGCCCCGTCACCCCTTTCCTCAACCAGAACCAGCCTTGAGCTGAGTACCACCATGACCGCACTGACCGTCCTGCCCTCGGGCAAAACCTACGAAGCCACTGCCGGCAGCACCCTGCTGCAGGCCCTGCTTGCCGTTGGCGAGGTGATCGCCAGCAAATGCGATGGGCAGGCCAAATGTGGCGCCTGCCATGTGTTCATCCAGGAAGGGCGCAAGGGCCTGTCCAAGATCCAGAAGCTCGAAAACGAGAAGCTCGACGCCCTGGTGGGCGTCAGCTCCAAGTCGCGCCTGGCCTGCCAGGTGGTGCTGGGCACCGAGCCCGCCACCGTCGAACTGCTCAGCTTCGTCTGAGGCAGGCGGTGAGCACCCCCGGCCCGGCCCAGCCGGGCCCCACCCCGCAGGCTTCTTCCACCCCGGGCGAGATCGATCTTTCAGGCCCTTCGCCCTGGGCCACCGGGGCCTTGCTGGGCCTGATCGAACAGGCCGCCCAGGGTGTGCTGGTGCTGTGTGAAGGTCTGGCCCGCGATGAGCTGCTGGGCTCGCGCCTGACCCGCACGGAAGTGTCACGCCAGTTGAGCACTTTGACCCTGTCGGCCACCCAGCTGGACGCGGCCGTGCAAGCCGCCATGCCCGAGCTGGACTGGGCCGGCTGGGCCGCCCTGGCCCCGCGCCTGCGCGCCCCCAGCGGCCCTGAGCTGGACGAGGCACTGTGGTTCGCTGTCGAATCGCTGGTGCCAGCCACCTTGCTGTGGCTGCGCTTTTACCGCCAACAGCAGCCGCGGTGGTTTCGCATCGGGTTGTGAGGGGGCCAGGCTGAGGCTTGGCCTCAACCCAGCTTGCCGCGCTCGGCTTTCGAGAAGTTGCTCAGGTGACCTTCGCGTGCGGCCTGGCGGCGGGCCGAAGCGATGATGGCCTTGCTCTGGCCCGGCGGCACCGGGGCGCTGATCTGGCGCTCCAGGCTGCTGCTGCCGCATTGGGGGCAGGCGGGGGTGCTGCCGGCGCGCACCAGGGCTTCAAAGCGGTGGCCGCAGGCCGGGCAGTGGTAGTCGTAAAGAGGCATGGCGAGGATCCTTCCGTGGTGGGGGCATCAGGCGGCGCGCGGGGGCGGGCTGGCGCAGCGGCCGGCCCCGGGGCTCGGTGGTGGGGTGGTCGAGTCGGTGTGAGGGTTCGTATCAGCGTGCGTATGAACGTTGGCATGGGCATGGGGGTGGGCACAGCCCTCCAGCCCGGTGCTGCCCGGCAGCGTGGCCAGGCTGGGGCCCAGGCCCACCCAGGCGTGCACGGCCTCGGTCACAAAGCCCAGGTGGTGTCGGGGGCCGCACTGCATCAGCGGGCGGCGTATCAGCAAGGGTTCGGTCAGCAGGCAGGCCAGGGCCTCATCGGCGCTCAGGGCGTCGGGGTCGAGCAGACCTTGGCGGATGCGGGGCGCCGCGCGGTTGAACCAGTCGGGCACGGGCTGGCCGTGCAGAAAGGGCCGCAGGGTGTCGGGCGTCCAGGCGGTGCGCAGCAGGTCACGCACTTCCAGGGTGTGGCCGGCGGCGCGCAGCGCGGCCTTCTGCCGGGCGTTGCCGCCGCAGCCGGGCTTTTCGTAGAAGACGATGTGGCTCATGCGGGCTCCTCCGGGGGCAGGGGGTGGGCCTGGGCCCAGGCCGCGTGGCCGCCGACCAGGTCGCACACGTCCACATAGCCGAAGTCGGCAAACATCTGGGCCCAGGTCTGACTGGCGTGGCCGTGGTGGCAGTAGATCAGGATGGGGCGCTTGCGATCGGTCTGCAGCAGCAGCGTGTCCTGGTTGTGCGGGCCCAGGCGCACCGAGCCGGCCCAGCCGTCGCGCTGGTGGCTGCCCGGGTCGCGTGCATCCAGCACCAGGGCGTGGGGCCGGCTGGCGCACCAGCGCTCCAGCTCGGCCAGCGTGAGCCGGCGGAAGAGGCGGGGGCCGCGCATGGCGCCGTCGCTCAGACCGGGCGGTTTTCGTTGGGGTTGCGCACCGGCCCCATCAGGCTCAGGCCTTCGGCGTAGGTGATGGTGTCAAAGGTCACGTCGTACTTGAGCGCCGCATCGGCCACGGCATCGAGCTTGCCAGCGGTGTCCTTTTTCTTGAGCTCGCTTTTTTCGAGGTACAGCAGGTCGAGCAGCTCGTTGTAGACGGTCGACTCGTCGATGGGCAGCACATAGAACAGCGCGCCGCGGTAAGGCACCTGGTACTTCTTCGACAGGTCGATGTTGTTGCAGAACAAGAAGTACTTGCCGCCGGCGCTCAGGCTGTCGCCCAGCACCTCGGCCACATCCTTCAGGTGCTCGAAGCTCAGCAGGTAGCCGGCAAAGAAGGGCAGGTGGGTCTCACCCACCTGGGCCACGGCCATCACCTGGTCGCAGGTCAGTTCGGGGGGGCGGGCCTCGTCGGCCAGCTTGGCGGCAAAGCGCAGCGCCAGCTCGCCCCGGAAGCCGACCCGCCCGGGCTTGGCCGTGGGCGCCTTGAGCACGGGGTTCAGCAGTCGGCCATCGGCATCGAGCGGGCCCAGGGCCGTGTCTTCAATGGGTTTGCGCACCAGGGTTTCAGTCATGGTCAGTCCTTGGAAGGGTGGAGGAAACAGGGTGGCCGGCCGCGCGGTTGCGCAGGTGGTCGGCGGTCTTGGAAAAGGCCTGCATCAGCGCGTGGCGCAGGCCTGGGGGAACCTCGGTGGCGAGCAGAGCGGCCTGCATGCAGTTCAGCCAGGCATCGCGCTCGGCGTTGCCAATGGCAAAGGGCTGGTGGCGCATGCGCAGGCGCGGGTGGCCGCGCTGTGCGCTGTAGTCACGCGGCCCACCCAGCCATTCACACAGGTAGCTCACCAGCACGGCCTTCACCGGCCCCAGGTCGGCGGGGTGCATGGCGCGAATCACCCGCGCCTCGGGGCGCTGGTCCATCTGCGCATAGAAGGACTCGACCAGGGCCTGCACGCGGGCCAGGCCGCCCAGTTGCTCGTAGTGCGACACCCGGGCTGACCCAGCCGAGACCACGGGCACAGATACCGAGGTGATCGCCGACACAGGGGCCGGTGCCGCCATCAAGTCGGTGTGGGCCGTGGAGTGGGCCGTGGGGCGGGGCTGCGTGCTCATGCCCGCCTTTCTGCAATGACCGTACCAGGCCAGGCGCACGCGTGGGCGGCCACCAAACACGACAAAACAGCCCCTGGGGGGCGCCCGCATCGGCGGGGCGGGGCTGGCCGGGCCCGGTTTGTCGCAAACGGAACAAAGCGCTGCGGCAGGCCGGACAAAGCGCCCGCCAAGTCCGTCGCAAGCCGACATGTTGGCGTCGTTTTGTCGCAAACAGCGCGCTGATCGGGCTGGAACACGGTGATTTCGGCATGGCACAGAAGGTGCAAAGAACCAGTGCGCGGACACAAGTCCGGCCCAACGTGACCCGATAGAAGAAGACCAACAGGCACGCCAGGCTGACATGGTCGCGAGTTCGCTACCTTGGTTCTCAACCCTTCCTGAATGGAGTACTGCAATGTCTAAACTTCGGCAAATCGCCTTCTACGGCAAAGGCGGCATCGGCAAATCCACCACCTCCCAGAACACGCTGGCCGCGCTGACCGAACTCGGTCAGAAGATCCTCATCGTCGGCTGCGACCCCAAGGCCGACTCGACCCGCCTGATCCTGCACGCCAAGGCCCAGGACACCATCCTGTCGCTCGCGGCCGAAGCCGGCTCGGTGGAGGACCTGGAGCTCGAGGACGTGATGAAGATCGGCTACAAGGACATCCGTTGCGTCGAATCCGGTGGCCCGGAGCCCGGAGTGGGCTGCGCCGGCCGCGGCGTGATCACCTCGATCAACTTCCTTGAAGAAAACGGCGCCTACGACGGTGTCGACTACGTCTCTTACGACGTGCTGGGCGACGTGGTGTGCGGCGGCTTCGCCATGCCCATCCGCGAGAACAAGGCGCAAGAGATCTACATCGTCATGTCGGGCGAGATGATGGCCATGTACGCGGCCAACAACATCTCCAAGGGCATCTTGAAGTACGCCAATTCGGGCGGCGTGCGCCTGGGTGGCCTGGTGTGCAACGAGCGTCAGACCGACAAGGAGCTGGAGCTGGCCGAATCGCTGGCCAAGATGCTGGGCTCGCGCCTGATCCACTTCGTGCCGCGCGACAACATCGTGCAGCACGCCGAGCTGCGCCGCATGACCGTGATCGAGTACGCCCCGGACTCCAAGCAGGCCGACGAGTACCGCCAGCTGGCCACCAAGGTGCACAACAACGCCGGCAACGGCACCATCCCCACCCCCATCACCATGGACCAGCTGGAAGACCTGCTGATGGAGCACGGGATCATGAAGCAGATCGACGAGTCGCAAGTCGGCAAGTCGGCCGTGGCCGCCTGAAGGGCCCCCGGGCGCGGGGCGCAGGGCCCCACCCCACGAGGGCCTGCCCCCGCGCCCGACTCTCACTGACAACTATCTAACCGGAGCTCTCCATGACCGCCACCGTTGAAGAACGCAAGGCCGCGAACAAGGCCCTGATCGATGAAGTGCTGAAGGCCTACCCTGAAAAGATGGCCAAGCGGCGCGCCAAGCACCTGGGCACCTTCGAGGACGGCAAGCCCGATTGCGGGGTCAAGTCCAACATCAAATCCTTGCCCGGCGTCATGACGATCCGGGGTTGTGCCTACGCGGGCTCCAAGGGCGTGGTGTGGGGCCCCATCAAGGACATGGTCCACATCAGCCACGGCCCGGTGGGCTGCGGCCAGTACTCGTGGGCCGCCCGCCGCAACTACTACATCGGCACCACCGGCATCGACACCTTCGTGACGATGCAGTTCACCTCGGACTTCCAGGAAAAAGACATCGTCTTCGGCGGTGACAAGAAGCTCGACAAGATCATTGACGAGATCCAGGAACTGTTCCCGCTCAACAAGGGCATCTCGATCCAGTCCGAGTGCCCGATCGGCCTGATCGGCGACGACATCGAAGCCGTCTCCAAGAAAAAGGCCAAGCAGTACGAAGGCCACACCATCGTGCCCGTGCGTTGCGAAGGTTTTCGTGGCGTGAGCCAGTCGCTGGGCCACCACCTGGCCAACGATGCGATCCGCGACTGGGTGTTCGACAAGGTCGACCCCAACAAGCGTCCCGACTTTGTCTCCACCCCCTACGACGTGGCCATCATCGGCGACTACAACATCGGTGGCGACGCCTGGGCCAGCCGCATCCTGCTCGAAGAGATGGGCCTGCGCGTGATCGCGCAATGGTCGGGCGACGGCACCATCGCCGAGCTGGAGAACACCCCCAAGGCCAAGCTCAACGTGCTGCACTGCTACCGCTCGATGAACTACATCAGCCGGCACATGGAAGAAAAGTACGGCATCCCATGGGTGGAGTACAACTTCTTCGGCCCTTCGATGATCGAGAAGAGCCTGCGCGAGATCGCCAGCCACTTCGACGACACCATCAAGGCCAATGCCGAGAAGCTGATCGCCCGCTACCGCCCGCTGATGGACGCGGTGATCGCCAAGTACAAGCCCCGCCTGGAAGGCAAGAAGGTCATGCTGTTCGTGGGCGGCCTGCGCCCGCGCCACGTGATCGGTGCCTACGAAGACCTGGGCATGGAAGTGGTGGGCACGGGCTACGAGTTCGGCCACAACGACGACTACCAGCGCACCACCCACTACGTGAAAGACGGCACGCTGATCTATGACGACGTGACCGGCTACGAGTTCGAGAAGTTCGTCGAACAGGTCAAGCCCGACCTGGTCGGCTCGGGCATCAAGGAAAAGTACGTGTTCCAGAAAATGGGCGTGCCCTTCCGCCAGATGCACAGCTGGGACTACTCGGGTCCGTACCACGGCTACGACGGCTTCGCGATCTTTGCGCGCGACATGGACATGGCCATCTCCAGCCCGATCTGGGGACTGACCCAGGCGCCCTGGAAAAAGGCCGCTTGATTCCATCAGCCACCGCCAGCCCTCGCCAGCGCCCCGGGTGCCCCGCGCCCGGGGCCCCCTGAACCCCCTCTCGTTTACCGGAGCCCGTCATGCCCCAATCCGCCGACAAGATCCTCGACCACGAATTGCTGTTCCGTGAGCCCGAGTACCAGGAAATCTTCCGTAGCAAGAAAGAGAACTTCGAGTTCAACCACTCCGACGACACCGTCAAACAGGTCATCGAGTGGACCAAGACCGAAGACTACAAGCAAAAGAACTTTGCCCGCGATTCACTCACCGTGAACCCGGCCAAGGCCTGCCAGCCGCTGGGCGCCGTGTACGTGGCCAACGGCTTTCACAAGACGCTGAGCTTTGTGCACGGCAGCCAGGGTTGCGTGGCCTACTACCGGTCGCACTTCTCGCGCCACTTCAAGGAGCCCACCTCGTGCGTGAGCTCGTCGATGACCGAAGACGCCGCCGTCTTCGGGGGCCTGAACAACATGATCGACGGCCTGGCCAATGCCTACAACCTGTACAAGCCCGAGATGATCGCGGTGTCCACCACCTGCATGGCCGAGGTGATCGGCGATGACCTGGACGCCTTCATCAAGAACAGCAAGCAAAAAGGCAGTGTGCCCGAGGCCTACGACGTGCCTTTTGCCCACACCCCGGCCTTTGTGGGCAGCCACATCACCGGCTACGACAACGCCTTGCTGGGCATCCTCAAGCACTTCTGGGATGGCAAGGCCGGCACCACCACGCCGCTGACCCGCGTGCCCGATGAGAGCATCAACTTCATTGGTGGCTTTGACGGCTTTGTGGTCGGCAACATGAAAGAGATCCGCCGCATCTTCAGCCTGTTCGGTGTGAAGGTGAACGTGCTGTGCGACCCCTCGGGCAACTGGAACACCCCCACCGATGGCGAGTTCCGCATGTACGAAGGCGGCACCACCAAGGAAGAGGTGGAGCGTGCCCTGCACGCGAAGGCCACCATCGTGTTCCAGGAGTTCTGCAGCGAAAAGACCACCAAGTTCATCAAGGAACATGGCCAGGAAGTGGTGGTGCTGAACGCCCCCGTGGGCGTGGCGGGCACCGATGCCTTCTTGCTGGCCATCTCGCGCCTCACGGGCAAGCCTGTGCCGGCCGAGCTGGAGCTGGAGCGCGGCCAGTTGGTCGACGCCATGGCCGACAGCCAGGCCCACCTGCACGGCAAGCGCTACGCTTTGTACGGCGACCCCGACCAGATGCTGGGCTACACCCAGTTCCTGCTGGAGCTGGGCGCCGAGCCGGCCCATGTGGTGGCCACCAACGGCAACGAAGAATGGGCCAAGCGGGTGCAGGCCTTGTTCGACGCCTCGCCCTACGGCGCCGGCTGCAAGGTCTACCCCAAGCGCGACCTGTGGCATCTGCGCTCGCTGCTGTTCACCGAGCCGGTGGACTTTCTGATCGGCAACACCTACGGCAAGTACCTGGAGCGCGACACCGGTACCCCGCTGGTGCGCATGGTGTTCCCGATCTTTGATCGCCACCATTACCACCGCTACCCCACCTGGGGCTATGACGGCGGCCTGCGCGTGCTGGTGACCCTGCTCGACGAGTTCTTTGAAACCCTGGATGCCAACACCAACGTGGCCTCCAAGACCGATTACTCGTTCGACATCATCCGCTGACGCTGACGCTGACGTTGAAGGGCCCAGGCCCTCGGGCCACCCCGGGTGGGTGGCCCGTGCCGACCGGGCCCGGCAGGATCTACCCCGATCCCACCCCGATCTCACCCTGATCCCAACCCCCTGGCCCCGTCGCCCAAGCCCAACGAGGAGGCGCCTTCATGAACCCCCACGTCACCTATGTGAAGACCACCCAGGACGGGCGTCGCGTCGAGGTCATCGGCGGCCAGCTGTGCCTGGCCGGCGTGCCTGAAACCACGCTGCTGGTGCCCCTGAGCGAGCACCCCAACCGCCAGGCCATCGCCCGCGTCATGCCCGATGCGGCCTATGTGGCCGGCCGCCTGCCGCTCACCCTCAGCGAAGCCGCCACCGCCCAGGGTGCCCTGACGCAGGAGCAGCGCCAGTTCGACGCCAGCCCCTCGGGCATCAACCAGCGCATTCGGCGGGCCCTGTGGGCCAAGGCCGAGGCCGATGGCGTTGAGTGAAGCTCGCCATGATCTACATCCTGGAGCGCCCCGCCGAATCACAGGCCGAGATACTGGGCAAGTTACAGGCCAAGGTACAGGCCGAGGCGGGTGCTCCGGCCCCCGCCCGGGTTGAACCCCGCGCCTGGTTTGCCTACGACGAGGCCGACCTGGCCCGCAAGGTGGCCGCCACCGACGCCCTGCAGCCCTGGGAGATCTACGACCAGCAAAGCGCCCGCGAATGGCTGGAGCTGCTGGCCGAGCTGCCCCCCGGCCCCGAGGCCGAGGCGCGGTTTCCGGCCCTGTGTGCGTTGGGCCAGCGCCATGGTTATGACGCCCCGCTGTACCGTGCCGACCACCTGCTGGGTCGCGGCATGCTGCAGGCTGAACCCGTGAGCCTGCGCCAGGCGCTGGAGGCCGCACTGGCCGCCCGTCCGGGCCACACCACGGTCTACTGGAGCGACGAGCAGGCCCTGCACGCCTTCGAGGGCGGCGACCCGGCCCTGGTGGGGCCCGCACACTGGCACGCCCGTCGCGCCCTGTACCAGCAGTTGGTGGCACTGGAAGTGCTGGCCGACAACCAATAGGGGCAGGCCATGTTGGCGCTGATGCAATTGGCCATCCTGCAGTCGTGCGGCCGCACCCTGGCCTTGCTGCTGCGCGAACTGCAGGACGAAGCTGAGCTGTTTGCCAGCCCCAACACCCTGGCCGAGGTGGAGCAGCAGCTGCTGATCATGGCCCAGACCCTGTCGCACCTGCCCGAGGCCCTGCAACTGCAGCTGCCCCAGCTCGACTGGCACGGCTGGGGCAGCTTGCAGGCCCTGCTGGAGCAGCCCGGCAGCCGACGCCGCGAGGCCGTGTGGTACGCCCTCAATGCGCTGGTGCCTGCCACGCTGGACATGCTGCACCAATTGCGCCAACGCCACCCCGTGTGGTTCGACATGAAGCTGTGAGCGTTGCCATGACCGGCACCGGCCAAGACCTGATCCGCCTCTCGCTGGCTGCGGCGCAAACCCAGGCCGCCTGCCTGGACGCGCAAGACCTGGCCTGGATGAGCTGCCTGGTGCAGATGAACCGGCTGGAGACGCTCAGCCCCGAGCAGCGCGGCCAAAGCCTGTGCCGCGCGCTGATGGCCCCTTACCCGCGTGGCTTTTTTGAGGCCTTGCGCGCCTGTGGCGGCCTGAAGCGCTTTCTGCCCGAGCTCGACCTGCTGTTCAGCCAAGCCCTGCCCGCCAGCGGCACGGCCACCGCGGCCCCGAACGCCGGCGAGGTGCAGCTGCGCGTGCTGGACCGGCTGGCGGCCAGCCGTGCCCCGCTGGATCAACGCCTGGCCGGGCTGCTGCACCGCATCGGCTGGGCCCAGACCGAAGGCGGGCAGTGGGGTTACCGGCGCCTGCTGGCCCGCCCGGGCGAGGTCGCCCAGGCCGCCCTGGCCGCACTGTGCGAACGCATGCACCTGCCCGAGCCCCAGCTGCAGCTGCAGCTGTGCCGGCAACTGATGCAGCACCGCGACCCCCTGCTTCACCTGGCCGACGGCGAGCCCGAGGCCGTGCTGCAACTGTTGCTGGCGCTGGGCCAGATCCCCCATCCTGCACCACCCGAGCCATCCGACCCGCTGGGCCAATCCCACCCACCCCCACCCATGGACACCCTGCTGCACCTCTGCCAGCTGGAGCACGAGGCCGTCACCGGCCGAGCCGGCGCCCGCTTGGTGCAGGCCCGCTGGTGGCGGCGCATGCAGGCCGCCCTGGCTGCCGTGCCCCCACCCCCCGCATCCCCCGCATCCCCCGCAAGTTCGTGGCCTGACCCCGGCTGGCGGCAGGCCCAACTGGAGGGCTTGCGCCGGGTGATGCGGCACGAGCTGCCCCTGCCGGCGCCCCAACCCCCTCCGGCCACCTAACGAGCGCCCCTCCAACGAGCCCCGGGGGGCCCTGATCCCCGCATTCCGACCCGCAAAGGCACACACACCATGCACACCGACATCGAGAGCTTTCTGGCCCACTCCATCCAATTGGAGAGCGAGGCCGCCCGCCGCTTTGGCGAACTGGCCGACGCCATGCAAAGCGCCGGCAACCGCCCTGTGGCGCGCCTGTTCAGGCGTCTGGCCGACTATTCGCTGCTGCACCTGCAAGACGCCCGGGCCCGCGCCGCCTACCGCCAGCTGCCCGCGCTGAAAGCCGAAGATTTCAGCTGGCCCGGCCTCGAAAGCCCCGAGGCCGCCGCCATCTGGGCCGCCGACCCCCAACTGGGCCCCGAGCAGGCGCTGCAAGTGGCCTTGCAGGCCGAAACCTCGGGCCGCGACTTCTACCAGCAGGTGCTCGACGCCACCACCGACCCCGAAATCCGCGCCCTGGCGCGCGAGTTTGTCGACGAAGAAAGCGCCCACGTGCTGGAGCTGCAGCGTTGGGCGGATTTGCAACGGGCGGGGCTGCCGTTGCCGGTGGAAGGGTGAGGGCTGACGGGGAAATAGAAGCAAACGCTTCGTTTTGCTATGCTGAACCGCGATCGGTCTCGATTTCGAAATGGTCGTTTCGATTTTTGGTCGCTGATCCTCACGCCCAGGCTTGATCGCAGTGATCGCTTAGATTTTTTGAAGTGGGTGGGGAGACTCGATAAACTAAGCGACCGCTTCGATGGATAGGCAAGCATGAAACCGTATCGGATCACAAACGTCTCTGACATGGGCCAGGTGGTGCGTGCCGTGCGCAAGACCAGTGGCCTGCGCCAGGACGATCTGGCTGGCAGCGCAGGCGTCAGCCACGTCTACATGCGCGATCTTGAGCGCGGCAAGGCCACTGCACAGATCGGCCTCGCGCTGCAGGTGCTGGCCGAGTTGGGCATTGACCTCGTTCTGGACATTCCAGACGACGCATTTGAGCGCCTGCAGCTGGAAAAGGCGCAAGCGTTGCACAGTGTCTCGGAGACCGGGCGTGCTTAGCCTGGTCGGCAAAGGCATTGATTCGACTTTGCCGGGCAAGGGCAAAGCCCGATGAACAAGCGTGTTCTGCAGGTCCTCATCAACGGCGATCGGGTGGGCACCCTGATCGATGAGGGTCATGTGTGGAGCTTTCAATACGCGAAGCTTTGGCTGGCCCAGCCGCAGCCCTACCCGCTGTCCCTCGCCTTGCCCCTGGGCCCTGACTTGCAACGCGACGGCAGCACGGTTCGCCCTGTGCAATGGTTTTTCGACAACCTCTTGCCCGAAGAGGGCTTGCGCGAGGCCATTGGCAAAGAAGAAGGGATCGCAGGCGCCGATGCGTTCGGGCTGCTGGAGCGCCTGGGTGCCGAGTCAGCCGGGGCCTTGGTCTTACAACCCGAAGGGGCGACGGAGGCACCCCACGGCACGCAGCTGCTGACTTACAGCGCGCTGTCCGAGCGCATTCGCAGGCTGCCGGTGAGTACCTTGAACCGGCAGGCCCTCAAGCGCATGTCCCTGGCCGGGGCGCAGCACAAGATGGTCGTTTGCTTTGACCCGGCAACCGGCATTCTCATGGAGCCCCTGAAAGGGACTCCGTCCAGTCACATCCTCAAGCCCAACTCGACGGCCGTCGGCTATCCGCATTCGGTGGTGAATGAGGTGTTCACGATGCGTCTGGCGGCGCTGTTAGGCCTCAGAGTCCCCCCGGTGTGGCGGGTGTATGTGCCGGAGCCGGTCTACCTCATTGAGCGCTTTGATCGCGTTCGCAGCCCGGATGACCCGGAGTTGTTGCGGGTCCATGCCTTGGACGGAAGCCAGGCGCTGAATGAGAGTGGCGTTTACAAATACAGCAGCGCGACTTTCCAGAAGCTGCTGCATCTCATCGGCCTGTGCCGCAACAAGGCTGTTGCGCGGTTGGAGGTGTTCCGCTGGATCCTGTTCAACACCTTGGTGGGCAACTCGGATTGCCACTTGAAGAACATTTCGTTCCTGATCGACACAGAGGGTATACGGGTGGCTCCCTTCTACGATCTTCTATGCACTGCGGTCTATCACACGCGGGCACTTGAACCCCATCACGCGGTGTGGCCCGAAGAGGACCTGGCCATGCCAGTGGCCGCCGCCGTGCGATTCGGTGAGGTGACCCGGCCCAAGCTGGTGGAGACTGGCATGCAACTGGGTCTGAGCGTAGCCACCGCGCGCCGTGAGGTCTCCAGAATGGTCACGCGGCTGGCGGGCGCCGCCGATGAGTTGATCGATGCGATGGCCGCGGAGTACAAGCGCCTGCCGCTATTGGCCGGGGCCAGTGCTGAGACGCAGGGGGCAGAGCTGCACCTGCTGGGCTCCATCCGGCACGTGGTGATCGAGGACATGCTGAGGTTGGTGAAGTGATGGATCAAGGCCTGTAGGGCCTGCGGGTTGCTCTTGCCGCTGGCCTCAGCGAGGGTGTGCGTACCTCCAGTCAGGCATGGCCTCAGTGCGTGAATGGGCCGGGCCCAGCCGGGGCATCGGGTGTCTCCAGCGCGAAGGCGCAATCGAAGTACTTCTCTGCCTCGCTCCAGGGCGCGTTTTCCTTCCACAAGGTCAGCATGGCACGGCTGGCGTCCACGACGCTTGGGCTGACCTGCAAGGTTTGCAGGCCCAGTGCCTTGAAGGTGTCCTCGTGGTCGTGCAGGCTGCCCACCTGCCCCGCGTAACTGTAGAACTGGCGGATCTTTCCGGGCTGTGCAAACCGCGTCATCCCTTCGCATGCGGCCCCGCTCTCAGGGGCCCGCCCGGCATGGGCCTGTGAAAAGCTGTCCTGGAGCATGTGCAGCAGAACACCCAGAGCCACTTGGTCGAGGTCTTTGCGGACCTCGACGATACCGGTGGCGAATAGATTAGTGGCCGTCATGTCGCCCGGGAAGTAAGGTGTCAGCGGGGCGATGCCGAGGGTCCGGATGAAGTGGTCGGTCGGAATCGACTTGGTCGCGACACCCCACAGGAACTGCGCCCACATGCGCATGCGTTGCTGGGTCTCAGCGGCAGTTTCTCCATCGTATGCGGCCATCGAATGGAAGAACTGCAGGTCACCGAAATGCGATCGGTACAACAAATAGTCGCCTGGGCCGAAAGCCGGCTCACCGGGCCGGTTGGCCATGCGCTGCTTGGCGGTCTTGTCAGCATCGGAAAACAGCCCCTTCCAGCACTTGGGCTGTGCAGTTGAGCGCAGCGTGACACTGGGGTCGCAGTCTGCAATGCGCGGCGGCGACGCGCGGTTCAGTGCGAAGGGCGGATCGTCAGGCCAGCGCACGCCGTACAGAAGCACCTGGTGGGCACGGACCGCTTCGGTGGTCAGGCATTCTTTTTCAGCGCCTGGCTGAACCTTGCAGTCAAGGGCGTTGAGGGTGATGGCCTCATGAACCGGGCTTTTGATCATGGGCAGCGCATTGCCAACCAACCATTGCCCGAGGCTGTCGATGAGCTGGTTGCTACCCAGGCTTGAGAGCTTTCGGTCAACGTCGCTGATGCGGGGCAGCACCTGAAAGGCTGGTGAGACAGTGGGCCCCAGTGAGGCTGCCATCAATGCGACGGCCAGGCAACGTTTCAGATGGGCTTTTGCCATGATCAAGGTCCTCCGTTCAGGTGGTGGGCCCTCTTTTTGACAGGGCCTGCGGTCTGGATTTGATCCTAAACGAAAGGCTGCCGCGCCTTGCAGCTTGCCTTGATGGCAGGCGTGCTGTGGCGCTCTGAGGTGAAGGTGGGCGAACAAAGCACGCCAGATCGCCCCTCAAGTGATCTTGAACACCGTCCGCACCGTCTTGCCGCTGGCCTTGTGCTCATAGGCGGCCCACTGCTTGATGCCTTTGACCAGCACCTCCGAGCTCACGTCGCGCACCACCTTGCCGGCCTTGCGCTGGGCGGTGACCCAGTCCTGGATGTGGGGGTAAAAGGTGCCCTCGGGGCCGCTGGGGATCAACAGGTGTTTGCCGGCCACTTGGCCGGCGGGGGTCACGGTGAGTTCGGTGGCGGGCATGGCGGCTTGATGGGGGGCGGGAGGTGAAGAGAGGTCGCCATTCTAGGGGCGTCCGCCAGTCGATCACCAGTCGGCCGCCTTGTGTCGTAAACCCTTCAATCGCTTCAAAAGTGTCATGCCGAGGGCGCCGGCCCCAGGTCGGAGCGGGCTGCGTGGCGCTGGGGCAGGGGGCTTTTGTGCGCTTTGTCGCTGGCACCAAATCTGCAAAGAGGGGCTACCCACCCCACCGCTGTCAGGAGTGCCCCATGTCCGTCTCGCTCAAAGCGAAAATCGCCGAAGTGTTCGAAGAGCCCGGTTGCGACAAGAACCAGGGCAAGAGTGAGAAAGAGCGCAAGAAGGGCTGCACCAAGCAGCTGTCGCCCGGCGCCGCCGCCGGTGGCTGTGCGTTTGATGGCGCCAAGATCGCGCTGCAGCCGATTGCCGACGTGGCCCACCTGGTGCATGGCCCGATCGCCTGCGAGGGCAACTCGTGGGACAACCGGCACTCGGCCTCGTCGGGCTCGCAGATCTACCGCACCGGCTTCACCACCGACATCCATGAGCTCGATGTGATCTATGGCGGCGAAAAGCGCCTGTTCCGCAGCGTGCGCGAGATCATCGAGAAGTTCGACCCGCCGGCGGTGTTCGTGTACCAGACCTGTGTGACCGCGCTGATCGGCGACGACATCGAGGCCGTGTGCCAGCGCGCCAGCGCCAAGTTCGGCAAGCCGGTGATCCCGGTCAACGCGCCGGGCTTTGCCGGCCCCAAGAACCTGGGCAACAAGCTGGGCGCCGAGGCCCTGCTCGACTACGTGATCGGTACCCGCGAGCCCGAGTACACCACCCCGCTGGACATCAACATCATCGGTGAATACAACCTGGTGGGCGAGCTGTGGCAGACCCGCCCGCTGCTGGAGGCCCTGGGCATCCGGGTGCTGTCGTGCATCTCCGGCGATGGCCGCTACAACGAGATCGCCAGCGCGCACCGGGCCAAGGTCAACATGATGGTGTGCTCCAAGTCGATGATCAATGTGGCCACCCGCATGGAGCAGCGTTACGGCATTCCGTACTTCGAGGGCTCGTTCTACGGCATCAGCGACATGAGCGACACCTTGCGCCAGATCGCCACGCTGCTGGTGCGCCAGGGTGCCGATGCCGAGCTGCTGGAGCGCACCGAGCGCCTGATCGAGGTGGAAGAAGCCCGGGCCTGGAAGCGCATTGCCAGCTACAAGGCCCGCCTGAGCGGCAAGCGGGTGCTGCTGATCACCGGCGGCGTCAAGTCGTGGTCGGTGGTGTCGGCCCTGCAAGAGGCGGGGCTTGAGATCGTGGGCACCAGCGTCAAGAAGAGCACCCGCGAAGACAAGGAAAAAATCAAGGAGATCATGGGCGACGACGCCCACATGATCGACGACATGACCCCGCGCGAGATGTACAAGATGCTGCGCGAGGCGCGGGCCGACATCATGCTGTCGGGCGGGCGCTCGCAGTTTGTGGCCTTGAAGGCGCGCATGCCCTGGCTCGACATCAACCAGGAGCGCCACCACCCCTATGGCGGCTACGAAGGCATGGTGGAGTTGGTACATGAGATCGACCGGGCCCTGTTCAACCCGGTGTGGCAGCAGGTGCGCATCCCGGCGCCCTGGGGCGACGACGGCGAGACCCTGGACGCGGTGCCGGCCAGCACCGCCGGCCCGGAGGCGGCCCTGGCAAGCGTTGCAGGCTTGCCCGCCCCCATGCCCGAACCCCTGCCCACGGCGGCGCACCAGTACCTGAGCGATGTGGCGGCCCAGTCGCTGGGCCTCAGCGCCGAAGAGATTCCGGTCTGAGCCCAAGCACCCTTGCCAGCCTTTCTGCCCGCCAGCCCACCCCATCCACCCAGCCGGAGAGCCCCACCATGGCCAAGGTCGTCGAGTCAAAGAAAGCCTGCACCGTCAACCCGCTCAAGATGAGCCAGCCGCTGGGGGCCAGCCTGGCCTTTCTGGGCCTGGCCGACTGCATGCCGGTGATGCACGGCTCGCAGGGCTGCACCTCGTTTGGCCTGGTGCTGCTGGTGCGCCATTTCAAAGAGGCCATTCCGCTGCAGACCACGGCCATGAACGAGGTGACCACCATCATGGGGGGCTACGACAACCTGGTCACGGCCCTGCTCAACATCCGCAAGCGCGCCGCACCGCGGCTGATCGCCATCTGCTCAACGGGCCTGACCGAGACCAAGGGCGACGATGTGGAGGGCTTTCTGGTCACCGCCCGCCAGCGCCACCCCGAGCTGGCCGACACCGAGATCGTGTACGTCTCCACCCCCGACTACGTGGGCGCCTTTGAAGACGGCTACCGCCTGGCCCTGACAGGCTTGGTGCAGCAACTGGTCAAGCCGCTGCCGGTGCAGCCCCGCCAGGTGACGCTGCTGCCCGGCAGCCACCTTTCACCCGGCGACATCGACGAGCTGCGCGAGATCATCGAGGCCTTTGGCCTGCAAGCCGTGGTGCTGCCCGATCTGTCGGGCTCGCTGGATGGCCACATCGCCCCCGACTGGCGCGGCACCACCCTGGGCGGCACCAGCCTGGAAGACATCCGCGCCACCGGGGCCTCGGCCTTTACCCTGGGCGTGGGCGAGCAGACCCGGCAGGCGGCCCAGGCCCTGCAGGCCATCACCGGCACGCCATTCGAGGTGTTTGAGCGCCTGACCGGGCTGGAGCCCAACGACCGCCTGCTGCTGCGCCTGTCGCAGGTGTCGGGCCAGCCTGTGCCGGCCCGCCTGCGCCGCCAGCGCAGCCAGTTGCTGGACGCCATGCTCGACGGGCACTTCTACACCGGCGGCATCAAGGTGGCCCTGGGCGCCGAGCCCGACCTGCTGCTGGCCGTGGGCGCCTTGCTGCACGAGATGGGCGCGGAACTCAGCGTGTGCATCAGCACCACCGCATCGCCTGCCCACGCCCTGCTGCCGGCCGCCGAAGTGCTGCTGGGCGACCTGGAAGACCTGGAGCGCCTGGCCGTCGATTGCGATGTGCTGATCACCCATTCGCACGGTCGCCAGGCGGCCGAGCACCTGGGCAAGCCGCTGTGGCGCGTGGGCTTTCCGATGTTCGACCGGGTGGGCAACTCGCACCGGCGCATGGTGGGTTACCGCGGCACCATGAACCTGATCTTCGAGATCGCCAACCTGATGATCGAGCACCTGCCGCACCACCACGCCGGCGACTGGCCCCTGAGCCCCGAGGCCCAGCGTGCGGCCAGCAGCCTGGGCCACCCGGCAAATCGCCCTGTGGCCAGCCCTGCTGTGCACCAGGCGCCACCCCCGGCCCTGGCCAGCAGTGTTTGAAGCCGCACCTGAAGCCACGTCTGAGCCCCTTCCACCCCGCCCCCTGAAGAACAGGAGTTCCCCATGAAAGTCGCCTTCGCCACCCAGGACAAGGTCCGCGTGGACGCCCACTTTGGCTGGGCCAAAAGCATCCTCTGCTACGACGTGACGCCCGAGGGCTCGCGCTTTGTCGAGGCCTTCGACTTCGACGGCAAGCTCGAGGAAGACGGCGACGAAGACAAGCTGGCCCCCAAGCTCGAAGCCATCAAAGACTGCGCCATCCTGTACGTGGCCGCCATCGGCGGCTCGGGCGCGGCGCGGGTGGTGGCGCTGAAGATCCACCCGATCAAGGTGCCCCAGCCCGAGGTGATCGACGAGATCCTGCTCAAGCTGCAAGACGTGCTCAAGGGCACGCCACCGCCCTGGCTGCGCAAGGCCATGACCAAAGACCAGCCTCGCGCCCACGATTTTGATGACGAACTCGATGAGGTCCAACATGGCTGAAGCCACCCCCACCACCCCCACCACCACCCTCAGCCTTGACGCTGCTGCGCCCGCCGAGCTACCCGCTGGCGCCGACGACTCGGCCTTTCTGGCCCAGCCCTTTGTGCAGCAGCTGATCAAGCAACTGCGCGCCCAGGACACCCATGGCGCCTGGGACGGCAAGACCGACCTGCAACTGCTGCGCCCCTACATCCTCACTGCTGAAGAGCGCCGGGCCCTGCCCATCCTGGGCGACCCCGACCCCGAGATCCTGTGGCGGCTCGACATCTTCTACAACGCCATCGCCGTGGCCATCGAGCGCGAGACCGGCCAGATGGTGTCGCCCATGATGAAGATGAGCCACGAGGGCTTTGGCCGCATGGTGTTGCTGGCCGGCCGCCTGGTGGTGGTCAACAAGCAGCTGCGCGATGTGCACCGCTTCGGCTTTCCGTCGCTGGCCAAGCTGGCCGAGGCCGGCGGCAAGTTTCTCGACGAGGCCATCACCATGATCCGCACCTACCCGGCCGTGGCCCAGTACGGGGCCTGACGCCGCAACCATCCCCCATCAGACGTTTTGACCATGACCACGCCCGACCCCCGCGCCGACGAGCTCAAAGCGCGCATCAAGAAGCTCAACGCCCAGGCCACCCAGGCCAAGATGGATCTGCACGATCTGTCGGAAGACCTGCCCACCGGCTGGGAGCGAATCCTTGAGGTGGCCCAGCGCTGCCACCGCGCCCACGCCGACCTGATGGAAGCCCGCCGCGAGGCGGCCCAGGCCACCTCCTGACCCTGCCCGGAGCCCACCATGAGCGAACACTTTCAGGTCACGCTGCCCAGCGGCGCGCAATGGACCCCAACCTTTGTAGCCAGCCTCGACGAAGCCAAGTGCATCGGCTGCGGCCGCTGCTTTCGCGTTTGCCCGCGTGGTGTGCTGGAGCTGGTGGGGCTGGACGAAGACGGCGAACGCATCCACCTGGCCGGCGATGACGACGACGAAGACGACGAGTACGAGAAAAAGGTGATGACCATCGCCCATCAGGAGCTGTGCATCGGCTGCACCGCTTGCGCCAAGATCTGCCCCAAGAAGTGCTACACCCACGCCGCCGCCCCGGTGTGAGCCCAAGCAAAACCAGCCGGGCCCGCGCATGAGCACCCCCCGCACCCTGTTGCTGTCGTGCGCCGGCGCCGACCCGCTGGAGCCCGCCGCCCTCGCCCTGGCCGGCGTGCTGGACCAGGCCTGGCAGACCCACGGCCTGGCACTGCTGCCTCTGAGCGGACTGGGTGCCGAGCCCACCCGGCTGGCGCTGCAGCGCTGGTTCCCGGGCGCCGACCACCTGCTGGGCCTCAACTGGCCCGCCCTGGCGCAGGCCCACCGCACCGAACCCCGGCAAGACGAGGTGGACGACCTGCTGGCCCTGCTGCGTGAACACATGGCCCTGGCCGCCGGCACCCCGGCCGAACGCGAGGCCGTGGCCCACGCCATCGCCTGCGCCTGCCTGGGCAACAACCACCTGTGGCAAGACCTGGCACTGCCCTCACGCGCAGAACTCTCGGCCCTGATCGCCACCTGGTTCCCCACCTTGGCCGCGCTGAACCATCAGAACATGAAGTGGAAGAAGTTCTTCTACAAACAGCTTTGCCTGCGCCATGAGCTGTTCATTTGCCGCGCACCCAGTTGCGCGGTGTGTGCGGATCAGGCAGTTTGCTTTGGGCCGGAGTAGGGGGGCTTGGACCTTTGGCCTGGCTCTGTTTCCAATTGGTAGCTACAGGTTCTGATTTTTTCCGATACCGGAATGTCGCTTGAAGGTTCTCGGGAGGCGGCCCGATAGGATGGATCAGGTCGGCCAAGTCCGGACATCCAAAGGCAAGCTCCCATTGCGCCAGAAGCTGACGTTCGTGCGCTTTTTCAAAATTCGCTTGCCCCGACCCTTACGGCCACCTTTATAAAAACACCTTTCGAAATGCAGAAAGGTGAATTTGTGAATGGTCAAATGCGATTTCTGAGCCCTTCCAAGGCTGCTAGACGGCTCGGCGTCTCCGTGAAGGCTTTGCGCATCTACGAGCAGCGTGGTCTTATGACGCCGACGCGCTCCGAGGCTGGCTGGCGGTCTTACGGCCCCGCGGAGATGCAGCGTGCCGACGACATTGTGGCCCTGCGTGCGCTGGGCCTGAGCCTTGCGCAAGTGGCCAGTGTCTTGAACGGTGAGGCCGAAGGACTTGAGCCTGCCCTGGCCCAGCATCAGGCCGCGCTTGAAGGCGATGCGCGTCGACTGGCCGACACCATCGAGCGTGTTCGTGATCTGCGTGCCAAATTGGCCAGCGGGCAGAGGCCAACCGTCTCAGAGTTGACGCGCTTGCAGGTGTCGACCAGTGGGCTGAGCGTCGAGTTCGAACTCCCCTGGCCCTGGGGCGGTGAGGTTTTCCAGTTGCAGGATATTCGTCCCCTGAACTACATCGTGGGTCCGTTGGGCAGCGGAAAAACGCAATTGGCCCTGCGTTTGGCGGAGGTGCTGCCGTCGGCGGCGTTCCTGGGCCTGGAGCGGGTTGCGGCAGGTGATGCGAAGGCGCGCCTGGATGCCGACTCGAACCTGCGACGACGCGTCAACCATGCCATGGATTGGCTGGTCGAAGACGGTGCAGTCGTCTCCGAGGCTCTAACTGCTTTGCTGGTCGGACTTGAAGCCGAAGCGCCGACCCTTCTGATCGTCGACATGGTCGAGCACGGACTCGATACGGTCACCCAACAGGCGCTGTCTGCCCATCTGCGTCGCCGCATGTCCGTGGAGCGCCCGCTTTTCTTGATGACACGTTCTTCGGTCATCCTCGACTTGGCTTCGGTCGGCACGGGAGAGTCCATTCTTCTTTGCCCTGCCAATCACAGCCCACCCATTCGCGTGTCGCCCTATCCAGGCGCTGCCGGCTATGAAGCCGTCGCAACTTGTTTGGCGGCTCCTGAGGTGCGTGCGCGAACGGAAGGCGTCATTGCATGGCGGCCTCGGGGGCATGAGCATCCGTCGAAGCTCTGACGCCCAAGTTCGCAAAGAACTCTGCAGCGCCACTTCGTCCGGTGCGAAGCACCCAGGTCATGTAGGGTTCTGGTCCGATGAGGTGTTCAACCAGCGCCTGCCCGATCTACGTCTTCGATATGGCTTGGCCGCTACCACCATCGAAAAATATCCGTTAGATAGGCCTTTTGATGACGAATCCTCTTTCCACATCGCCATTGAAACCGACTTTTTCATACACCCCATGGGCTTCTGGCCGTTGGGCACCGGAAAGCAGAATGACTTTGCAGCAGCCCAGGTCCCACGCTGTCTCGACTGCATAGCGCAAGCACGCCTCGCCCAATCCTTTTCGGCGAAACGCTTGGGCAGTCACCACATGTTCGATGAAGCCGATGGGCCGTCCCTCACTCGCGAAGTTGGCAATCAGGGCCAGCATGCAGGTCGCACCGACATGTCCTTGATATTCGGCCACGATAATCTGCGACGTGGGTGCCTCATTCACCTTCGACCACAGCTCAGAGACCTTGGCCGATGGAATTGGTAAGTCATCTGGCCGCAGCTCACGGTAAAGACGGAGGACCGCGTCTCGGTCCGACTCTTGCGCACGACGAATAAGCACTTCTTCGGCCTCCAGCTACTGAATATTTCTGTAAGAGCGTGTTAGCCCCTCCAGGGGATTCGGCTCCACCTCCTGTTAAGGCGAGTATCAAGCCAATACTTGTATTCACAAGCCCCGACCTCCCTGGCTGGCGAATGGTTTTCTGATCATTTGGCAGTTCCCTTCCCACTCTGCTCCAAAAGCCTCTTCGGCAACCACAGTGTTCAGCGGTGATGCGTTCCAGGCCGCTCCACAGGATCGTTCCCGGCCTCCAGGCACACAGCTTGCAATGCCTGATCAACCTATGTAGTTAGCTACATAAACGCCACAAGCCCTGTGCCAACCCTGACAAAGCCGACACGCCATGAACGCCACCGCACCCCAACCCACCGCCACGCCCTATGAACGCACCGGCCTGCCAGCAGCCTCTGGCGCGGATGCCGAGGGGCCCAGCGCGCGCTACAGCCCGTGCTCGCGGGCCTGTTATCAGACCCTGGCGTGGCCACGGGGGGCGGCGGGCACGGCAGGCGGTGGCCGTGGTGTTGGGGGCTGGCAGGGCGATCCCGACCAGTCGGCCGGCTCCTTGCACCAGCGCCTGCCCCAACTGCCCCAGCCGCCGCACCGGCTGCTGGCCTTGTGCAACGAAGAGGGGTTGCGCTGGCTGGTGGCCTTGCACATGGCGCGCCTGCGCAACACGCCGCTGTTTGCCCAGGCTGGGCCATGTTTTGATTGCGTGGCGCAGCGCGTGGCCGATTTTGTGGTTGAGTCTTGTGGCGGGCCCCTGTATTACAGCCAGCGCCACAGCCGTCTGCAGGCTGGCTATGGCTTGCCTTTGTTGCTCGATCCGCCGGGCCGCGAGCTTTGGCTGGTGCAGCTTTGGCACGCCATGGACGATGCCGGCCTGGCGCCCGGTCTGCGGGCCGATTACTGGAACTGGGCCGAGCCCTTGTCGGTGCACTTGCTGACGCCGCAGGCGCGCCATGCGGGGCTCAGCCGCTACCCGTACGACACGGTGCGCAGCTGGTTTCTCAACACGGCCCCCTTGGATGCCTGAGCGGCGCGGTTCTTGCGCAGTGGCCGCCATGTCCCATGATTGACTCATCTTGGTGCCCGCCAGGGTCTGGTTGCGCGTTGGCGTCTTCTAGGCTGCTGCCATGGCTCGAAATTCAGAAAGCCACCTGTGTCGTCTTTGTCGCAAATGTCGTCTTTGTCGCTCACACCGGGCTTCACCCGCCTGGGCGTGTTCCTCAACGTGGAGGACCCGCACCACGACCCGGCCGGCGCCTTGCGTGAGCTGGTCAAAACGGCCGTGGCGGCCGAAGCTCAGGGCTACGAATCGGTGTGGCTGGCCGAGCACCACCACAACGGCTTTGCCATTGGCAGCGCCCTCACGGTCTTGCTGGGGCACATCGCGGCGCTGACCACGCGGATTCGCCTGGGCACCGGGGCGGCCCTGTTGCCCTTGAACGACCCGGTGCGCATCGCCGAGCAGGTGGCCACGCTCGACTTGTTGAGCCAGGGCCGCATCGAGTTTGGTGTGGGGCGGGGCGGGCCGTTTCCGGAGCAGTACCGCCAGGTGGGCCTGGCCTCGGCCGATGAGGCCCGGGCCCATCTGCATGAGGCGCTGGCGCTGATCCGGCGCCTGTGGGCCCCGGCCCAGGGGGAGGGTGGCGGTGAGGGCGACGGTGAAAGCGGCGTTGATTTTGCGGGCCGCTTCTACCAGGTCAGCGGCCTGCGGCTCGAGCCCAAGCCGCTGCAGCGCCCGGTGCCGGTGTGGCTGGCCAGCCTCAGCCCCGACTCGTGCGAGCTGGCCGCCAGGCACGGCCACGGCCTGATGGCCACGCCTTCGTCCGATCTGGCGCAAGTGGCCCAGGTGGTGCAGGCACAGCGCGCCCGGCAGGGTGACTTGCGCTTCGCGATCGCGCGCTTCTTCCATTGCGAGGCCGACCATGGGCAGGCCCTGGCGCGCGGCCTGGCCGGGGTGCGCGCCTACCCGCTGGAGATGGGGGTTCAGTTTGCGCCGGGCAAGCGCCCACCCATGTTCGAACCTGATGCGCCCGACGAGGTGATCCTTGCCAACGCCGTGATCGGCGACCCGGCCCAGTGCCTGGCCCAGGTGCAGCGCCTGCAGGCCTTGTTGGGCCCGCACCTGTTGCTGCTCAAGCCCGCCGCCCATGAGCCCGCCCAGGCCCGCGCGGCGCTGGGCCTGTTCATGTCGGAAATGCGACAAAAAGGCCTGGCCCAGTGATTGCTCTGCCACGGCAACAGCTTTTGCAAGAGTCCATCGCGGGCCTTGCTTGCCACCCCATGCCCCTGACTACTGCTGTCCTTGCCTGCCGGCCGTGCCCGGCGCCCTGCGCCTGCGCGGCAACCGAGGGGGTGCATGGCTGATTCGACCCTGCTCAGTGGCGACCTGAGGCTGGCCGGGCGCCTCGATGGGCGCTTTTTCGAGCTGCTCGAAGCCCTGCACGCCACGGGCTCGATCAACCGCGCCGCCCGCGCCGCGGGCTACACCTACAAAGGCGCCTGGCTGATCCTGGAGAGTGCTGCCAAGCTGGCGCACGAACCCCTGGTCGAGCGCGTGGTGGGTGGGCGTGGCGGTGGCGGAACCCGCCTCACGCCGGCCTCGCTGGGCCTGCTGGCCGCGTGGCGCCATCTGCAATCCCAACAAGCCGCCTTCTTGCGCGAGCAAGAGGCCTGGCTTACCCAGCAACCGGCACTCGCCGGGCTTTTAAGGAGCGTTTCCATGAAGACCACCGCACGCAACCAGTTCGCCGGCAGCATCACGGCCATCGAAAGCGGCCCCGTCACCACCCAGGTCTGTGTGCAGATCGCCGGCGGCCATGAGGTGGTGGCCACCCTGACCAGCAAGGCGGCCGATCGCCTCAAGCTGGCCCTGGGCAAGGCCGCCATCGTGATGATCAAGTCGTCGGCCGTGGTGCTGGTGACCGACTTCGGCGGCTATGCCCTGTCGGCTCGCAACCAGTTTGCCGGCACCCTGTCGCGGGTGGAGCGCGGCGCCGTGTCTTCATTGGTGGTGCTGACCCTGCCGGGCGGCATGCACCTGACCGCCAGCGTCACCAACGACGCGGTAGACGCCCTGGCCCTGCAAGTGGGCCAGGCCGCCACAGCGGTGTTCAAGGCCTATTCGGTGATGGTGGCGGTGGCGGTGGCGGTGGATTGACGCGGCAGAAGTACCCTAATGCAGCACCTGCAGATATCAGGCGCAGCAGAAACTCAATCTATCCCTGAGGCGCTGCGTCGAATTGCGGTTGATGAGTCCAGTGTTTGAACCTCGCACTCGCCGGGCTGCAGCGGTTCTGCTTGACAGCGGCGCCTAAAAAAATGGCCGTCAGATGGATTCACCTGACGGCCAGATCAAAAGCCCGACGATGTGATCGTCGAACTGAAGCTCACCCCCGCGAGCTATGGAGCTGCGCCGAATACCGCCTTGTTTCAACTTGATATTCAGCGCATGGGGCCAGTATCTCTGCCGGCAGGCTGTGGGTGAACGAAGCCATTTGCATATCCATAGGTGGTAATCGGCAGCGCATTTCCAAAATCAGTCGGGGCAGCTGGCGCCCTTCCATTCACACGCCTGAAATCTTGCCGTTGGCCTGGTACACGGGCCAGTAGTTCTCCAGCTTCAGATCGGTCAAGGCGGCTTGCAGAAAGCGGGTGTCGATCCAGCCATCGACATTGAACTTGGCGCGGGTCAGCTTGAACTTGTAGGCCTGCTCGACCGCGTCCTTGTAGCGGGCCACCAGAAAGGGGTCGAACTGCGGGTTGAAGCGCACGCGCAGTGGCTCGCCGTCGTAGTCTTCCTTCCACACCTCGTAGGGGAAGCCGGTGCGGGCCCAGATGCGGAAAACCTCGTCGCGGTTCAGGTCGTCAGAGGCCCATCTGGCCGTTTGCACCACCGCCTTGACCAGGCGTTGCGTCAGCGCGGGCTGGGCGGTGGCGAACTCGTCCGTCACCAGCAAATGGCCTTGGCGCGTGAAGATGGGCGAGTCGCCCTTGCTTGAATACACGATGCGCGCCGTGCCATTGAGGCGCAGCGAAATCAGGTCGAGCCCGCCGAACAAGGCGTCGATGTCTTTGCTGGCCAGTGCGGCCTTGCCGGAGGCGGTGTCGAGGTTGAGGGTGCGCAGGTCTTTTTCGGTCAGGCCGTTGGCCTCCAGCAGGCGGTTGATGGGCAGCTGGGCATTGGTGCCCTTGAAGATGGCCACGCGTTTGCCGCGCAGGTCTTTGACCGACTGGATGGGCGAGTCCGGCGGCACCGCCAGGTAGATGTTGGAACGGATGCCGGTGGCCAGGATCAGCCGGGTCTTGAGCCCTGCCGCCTTGGCCACGATGGCGGGCAGGTCGCCCTGGAAGGCAAAGTCCAGCTGCTTGTTGGCCAGCGCCTCATTCACGGCTGGCCCGGCCCCCTTGAAGAAGAACCACTCGATCTTGACGTTGTCGCGGCTGAACTCCTGCTCGATCCAGCCCTTGGCATGGGCGATCGAGATCGAACTGCCATAAAAGCCTGGGGGGTTGCCGATGGCGGGTTGGGCCACGCCCAGGCGGATGGTGGGCACGGGGGCTGGCGACTGGGCCCAGGCGCCGGCACCCTGGGCTGCAGCCGCGAGCGCCAGGGCCGATTTGACGATGTCTCTGCGATGAAGATCCATGCGGGGTCCTTGAAGTGCAAAACGGATGGGAGGCGGATTGGCCGTGGGGTGAGGGCTGACCTGGGGTGGGCGGGTTGGGATGACGGTGCGGCAGCAAGGCTGGCGCCCCAGCGTTGGCCCGCGCCCTGAAGGCGACTGGTGCAGGCCAGCCACATTCACGTTCACTCTCAGACCCGAGGCACGCCATCTCGAAGGGTTGCAGCGTATGGAATCGGCGCCCAAGCCCGAACGACTGAATCTGAATGAGGAAATTACAAAATTGGAAAGCCATCGGCTCACCGATCTGGCCTTCACGGCGAGCGCGTTATAAAGACGCCGTCTGCCCACCCTGCAAGGAGCGCCCGTGATCCATGGTTTTTTACAACTGCTGGCCTTCCAGGCGCTGGGTGAGTTGTGCAGCCGCTTTGCGCTGCCCTTCATCCCCGGGCCGGTGCTGGGCCTGGTGCTGCTGCTGGCCTTCCTGGGCCTGCGCGGCTCGGTACCGGCCAGCATCGATCTGGTGGGCAGCGGCATCCTGCAGCACCTGGGCTTGCTGTTCATCCCGGCTTCGGTGGGGGTCATCATGTACCTGCCTTTGCTGGCCGCCAACGCGCTGGCCCTGGGGCTGGCCCTGGTGCTGAGCGTGGCGGCCACCATCGCGGTCACGGCGCTGGTGCTCAAGGCCACGGCCCGCCCGGATGAGGAGGACGAGCATGCGCCCTGATCTGCCCCCCATCCACGACATCTGGGTGTACCTGGCGGGCAGTCCGCTGTTTGCGCTGCTGCTCACCCTGGGGGCCTATGCCTTCGGGCTGCTTTGCTACGAGCGCAGCCGGCGCAACCCCTTGGCCAACCCGGTGCTGCTGGCCTTGCTGGTGGTGGCCCTGGGCCTTTACCTGGCCGACATGCCCTATGCGCGCTACTTTGAGGGGGCGCAGTTTGTGCACTTTCTGCTGGGCACGGCCACGGTGTCGCTGGCCATTCCGATCTACAAGGGCTGGTCATCGCTGCGCGGGCGCTTTGGCGTGTTGCTGCTGGCGCTGGCGACGGGTGGGGTGTGCTCGATCGCCGTGGCGGTGGGCGTGCTCAGCTTGCTCCATGCCGATGCGGCCCTGGTGCGCGCCATGTTCGCCAAATCGGTCACCGCCCCGATTGCCATGGGCATTGCCGAGCGCATCGGGGCCTCGCCCACGCTGACGGCGGTGTTCGCCGTCACCACCGGCATCCTGGGCGCCGTGCTGGGGCGCTATGTGCTCAATGCCTGCCGCGTCACGGCGTGGTGGCAGCGCGGTTTTGCGCTGGGGGTGGCCGCACATGGCATTGGCACCTCGCGGGCCTTCAGCGTGCACCCGGCCGCCGGCACCTATGCCAGCCTGGGCATGGGCCTGCATGGCATCCTGGGGGCCACGCTGATCCCGGTGGTGCTGCGCTGGGTGTCGGGCTGAGGCGCCCCTGGGGGGCCGGCGTCTGAAGGGCTGAGCCCGGTGCTGGCGCGCCGGGGTGCGGCTGGGCGTGTCGTTTTTCGCCAAGCGCATTGGTCAATCCAGCCATTGGCGGGCTGTGCGGGCCTGCCTACGCTTGGCGCTCACACCCTCCGATCGACCCTTCACCCCAGTAGCGACCACCGTGTACCTGACCCAAGGCCTGCACCGATCACTGCAGCGACACCCCGACAAGCCCGCCCTGCGCCACGTCGGCGACGGCGATGTGCGTACCCATACCTTTGCCGAGTTGCTGCGCGACACGGGCCAGCACGCGGCGGCCCTGCAGGCGCGTGGCGTGAAGGCCGGCGACCGCGTGGCCTTGCTGGCGCCCAACCACGATCGGTTGGTGCGGGCGCTGTTGGCCTGCTGGTGGCTGGGCGCCGTGGCCTGCCCCTTGAACGTGCGCTGGAGCGCGCCCGAGCTGGCCTATGCCGTGAGCGACAGCGCGGCCAGCCTGCTGGTGGTGGACGAGGCCTTGGCGGGTCTGGTGCGGGAGCTGCCGCTGCCCGTGATCGGCTTTGAGCAACTGGCCAAGGAGGCCAAGGAGGCCGAACAGGCCCGAGGCCAGCAGGGCCTGCCCGATGCGCGTGCCGGTGGCGACACCCTGGCCGCCATTCTGTACACCGGGGGCACCACGGGCCGGTCCAAGGGGGTGATGCTCAGCCACGCCAATTTCTGGACCGCCTCGATGACGCGTGGCGCCGAGTTGAACAACGCCCCCGAATCGGTCTCGCTGCTGGTGGCGCCCCTGTTCCATGTGGCCGGGCTGGGCCGCCTGGTGGGGCAGACCCTGGTGGGCGGCACCTGCGTGACCATGGCGCATTTCAAGCCAGCGGCGGTGCTGGATGCCATTGAGCGCCACGGCATCAGCGATGTGGTGGTGGTACCCACCATGCTGCAGTCGCTGCTGGACGACCCGGGCTTTGCCCCCGAGCGCGTGCGCAGCCTCAACCGCATTGCCTTTGGCGCCGCACCCATGCCGCCCGACCTGCTGGAGCGGGCCCTGCAGGCCTGGCCGCAGGCCGAGTTCTTCCAGGCCTATGGCCTGACCGAAACCGCGGGCGCGGTCTGCATCAACCTGCCCGACAACCACCGCAACCCCGTGGCCCTGGCCCAGGGGCGTTTGAATTCGGTCGGTCGTGCCGGCCTGGGGGCCGAGATCCAGATCGTCGATGAAAGCGGGCGCGAGCTGCCGGCGGGCCAGGTGGGGCAGATCATCGTGCGCGGCCCCATGGTCACCCGCGGCTATTGGCGTCTGGCCGAGGCCAGCGCTGAGGCCTTGCGCGGCGGCTGGCTGCACACGGGCGACGCCGGGCGCATGGATGCGCAGGGCTATCTGTACATCGTCGACCGCCTCAAGGACATGATCATCTCGGGCGGTGAGAACATCTACTGTGCCGAGGTGGAGAGCGTGCTGCGCACCCACCCGCTGGTGTCGCAGGCCGCCGTCATCGGGCGGCCCGACCCGCATTGGGGCGAGGTGGTGCATGCCGTGCTGGTGCTGGCCGATGGGGCCACGGCCGAGCAACTGCCGCTGCCCGCGCTGCGCGACTGGTGCCACGAACGCTTGGCCGGCTACAAATGCCCGCGCGGCCTGAGCCATGTGCCGGCGCTGCCGCTGTCGGCCGCTGGCAAGGTGCTGAAAACGGTGCTGCGCCAGCAGTTGGCCACATGAACACGGCCGCCAGCATGGCCGGGCCCCAGGTTGGGGTGGGGGCCGACCCGCGGCAGATCTTCAGCCAGGTGCCCTTCATGGCCTGGCTGCAGATGCGGCGCGAATTCTCGCAGGGTGGCCGGGCCCGGCTCGCCATTGACGCGCGCGAAGAGCTGGGCAATGTGATCGGCGCCGTGCACGGCGGCGTGGTGGTCACCCTGCTGGATGTGGCCATGGCCAGTGCGGCGGTCTCGTACCGTGATTTTCAGTGCACGGCGGTCACCCTGAACCTGAGTACCAGCTTCATCGAGCCCGGCCGGGGCCGCCTGGTGTGCGATGGCGAAGTGCTGGCCTGTGATGAGCAGGTGGCCACCTGCCGCGCCGTGGTGAGCGATGCCGAAGGCCGGGTGGTGGCGCGAGGGCAGGGCACCTTCCGCTACCTGCCTTTGCCCTTGTCACCTGCAGCGATGGCTTCGCCTGCGGTTGGCGACACAAAGCCGCAGCGTTGAGGCGCCCTGATTTCGACAACAAGACCAGGAGACACCCATGAACCCCAAGCTGATGTCCACGAACCGGCTCCCTCCCCGTGGGTGCCCACCCAATCGTCGTCAATGGCTGGCCGGCCTGTCGGCGCTCGGCCTGGCTGGCCTGGTCGGCCAGGGTGTGCCGGCCCGGGCGGCGGAGCGCTTTCCGAGCAAGCCCATCCAATTGGTGCTGCCGTTTCCGCCCGGGGGCTCGTTCGACCCGGTGTTCCGATCCCTGGCCGAGGCGGCCTCGCGCGAGCTGGGGCAGCCGGTGTTGCTGATGCACCAGCCCGGCGCGGGCGGGGTGGCGGGCACGGCCAACCTGGCCCGCATCGCCGAGGGCGATGGCTACACCCTGGCGGTGATGCACAACTCGGTCATCCGCGCCCCGCTGGTGCAGCGGGTGAACTGGGACCCGATCAAAGACTTCACCTACCTGGGCGGCTTCTTCGGCCTGGTCACCGGGGTGTGCGTGGCGCGCGATGCGCCCTGGAAGAGCTTCAACGAGCTGATGGCCGACGCCAAGGCCCGCCCTGGCGCCATCAGCTGGGGCAATGTGGGCGCCATCAGCATCAACCGCATCACGGCCGAACGCATGGCGCGGGGCGCGGGCACCTCGTTCAACATGGTGTCGTTCAAGGGCGGTGCCGAGGCCTTTCAGGCCCTGATCGGGCGCCACCTCGATGTGTATGCCGACCCGGGCTTCGGCCCCCAGGTGCAGGGCGGGCGCGCGCGCCTGCTGGCGGTGTTTCTGGACCAGCGCCACAAAAGCTACCCCGATGTGCCCACCCTCAAAGAGCTGGGCTACCCGGTGGCCATCGACTCGCCGGTGGGCCTGGTGGCCCCCAAGCGCCTGCCGCCCGAGCTGCTGCAGCGCCTGCACGAGGCCTTTCGCAAGGCCGCCAGCGACCCGGCCTACCTGAAGCAGCTCGATGCCTTCGACATGCTGCCCCAGCTCACCAGCCCCCTGGAGTACGCCGATTACGCCCGCGCCCAGTTCGAGCGCGATCAGAAGATGCTGGCCGAGATCGGCTTCAAACTGGATTGATGACCCCATGAGCAACAACAACCCTTTCGATTTTCAGGGCCGGCACGTGTTTGTGGCCGGTGGCTCGTCCGGCATCAACTTTGGCATTGCGCAGGCCTTTGCCGAGGCGGGCGCCCGCATCAGCCTGATCAGCCGCTCGGCCGACAAGGTGGGCAGCGCGGTGGCCACCTTGCAGGCGGCCGGCGCCGAGGCTTTTGGCCAGGCCGCCGACGTGCGCCAGCCCGAGGCCGTGGCTGCGGCCCTGGCGGCGGCGGCCGGGCGCTTTGGCCCCATCGATGTGCTGGTGTCGGGCGCGGCCGGCAATTTTCTGGCGCGGGTGCTCGACATGTCGCCCAATGCCTTCAAGACCGTGGTCGACATTGACCTGATGGGCAGCTTTCATGTGGCCCGCCTGGCCCACGAGCACTTGCGCCAACCCGGCGCCTGCGTGATCCAGATCTCGGCCAGCCAGGCCTTCACGCCCACGCCCTACCAGGCCCATGTCTGCGCCGCCAAGGCCGGGGTCGACATGCTGACCCAGGTGCTGGCCATGGAGTGGGGGCCGCAGGGCATCCGCGTCAACTCCATCGTGCCCGGCCCGATCGCCGACACCGAGGGCCTCAAGCGCCTGGCCCCCACCGCCGACACCCTGGCCCAGATGGCCCAGCGCGTGCCCCTGCGCCGCCTGGGCCAGGTGAGCGACATCGCCCGCATGGCCCAATGGCTGGCCAGCGACTGGGGCAGCTTCATCACCGGTGCCATCATCCCGGTGGATGGGGGCCTGTCGCTGAGCGGTCCGCGCGACTTCTCGGCCGCTGCCGAGGCCACGGCGCGGGGGGCCCGGTGATGCATGAAGAAACGTATGAAGAAAGGGCCGCCGCCGAGCTGCAGCAATGCCGCCTGCTGCACCAGGCCTTGCGCCAGGCCGCCCGCACCAGGCTTGGCGATGCGGCCCGCCCGCTGGTCGCCACCGACCTGAGCCTGGTCTTCAGCGGCCCCCCTGAGGGGCCGCTGCAGGCCCGGGGCCAGGTCATCGGTGGCGGGCGCTCGGTGTGCTTTTGCGAGGCCGAGTTGCTTGACAGTGCCCAGCGCACCGTGGCGCGGGCCATGGGCACCTTCCGGTATCAACGCGGTGGGGCGGTGCAACGCTGAAGGTCGTGGAACCCCGCTGAGGGGCGGCTGGCTTTGGTCACAATAGAGGCCCCGCGGCCAACCCCTCACAACCATGATTCTTCTGACCGGTGGCACCGGCTTCATCAGCAGCCACACCGCGGTGGCCCTGGCCGAAGCCGGCCTGCCCTGTGTGCTGCTCGACAACCTGGCCAACAGCCCCGAATCCACCCTGCAAGGCCTGGCCCGCATCACGGGCCAGGCCCCTTTGTTTGTGCAGGGCGATGTGCGCGATGCGGCCCTGCTCGACAGCTTGTTTGCCCGCTACCCCATCCAGGCGGTGCTGCACGGGGCCAGTCTCAAGGCCGTGGGTGAGGGCCTGGCGCAGCCTGCGCTCTACCACGACAACAACGTGGCCGGCACCGTCACCCTGATCCGCGCCATGGAGCGCGCCGGGGTGCGGCGGCTGGTGTTCTCGTCGTCGTCCACCGTGTACGGCAACCCCACGCTGCAATGCCTGCCCGAGACTGCACCCTTGGCCCCGCTGAACCCCGAGGCCCGCACCAAGGTGATGGTGGAGCAGATCCTGCACGACGTGGCGGCCAGCCACCCCGATTGGCGCGTGCTCAGCCTGCGCTGTTTCAACCCCGTGGGCGCCCATCCCAGCGGCGCCCTGGGCGAGGCCCCCCGCGGCCAGACGCTGAACCTGCTCACCGTGATGGCCCAGGCCGCCGCCGGCCAGCGCCCGCCCTTGAGCATCTTCGGCAACGACTACCCCACGCCCGATGGCACCGGCGTGCGCGACTACATCCACGTGATGGACCTGGCCCGGGGCCACCTGGCCGCCCTGCAACAGCTGCTGCAGCAGCCACAGGTGAGGCCGTCGCCAGAGGCCCGCCACCGCGTGCTCAACCTGGGGCGCGGCCAGGGCATCTCGGTGCTGCAACTGCTGCAGGCCTTCGAGCAGCACACCGGCCACCGCGTGCCGCACCAGTGGGCGCCACGGCGTGAGGGCGATGCGGCCTGCTGGGTGGCCGATGTGTCGGCCGCACGCCAGCACCTGGGTTGGCAGGCGGCGCTGGGGCTGGCTGAGATGTGCCGGGATGCCTGGCGGTGGCAGGGGAGGGCTTAGCGGCACTTACAGACCGGCCCCGAAACCTGGGGCCCACAACTGAGACTTTCTATTACTCCCGACGGCCAGCCAATCTTCAAAGCGGTATTCAGAATCCAAGGGGTTCACTGAATGTCACTTTTAAGGGCTTGCCCATGCGTCCGACGGCACAGTCAAACCGGTCCACCTCACAGTTTGCATCCCCACGCGCATTACCACGCGCATCCCCACGCTTAGAGGCCCTTCAAAGCCACCTGGGTGAGGTGCTGGAGTGCCATGGTGCTCAGCACCGGGTCCAGACCGCGCTAGGCCCTCTGACGGCCAGCCTGGCCACCCATGTTCCCGGGGTCGAGCCAGGTCAGCAGGTGGTGCTGCAATGCACACAAGACCCGTCCAGCAGGGCGGCCTTGATCGTGGCGGCGTACCCATTGCACACCGGTCCTCACGCGCCCACCCTGGATTACGATCCTGCCAGCAGCACCCTCAAGATCACGGCCACCCGCCTTGAACTGACTGGCTTGGACACGGTGGCCCTGCGCTGCGGCGACGCCTCAGTCCGCCTCGATATCCATGGCGAACTCAGTTGTCAGGCTGACCGCATTCTGAGTGCCGCCCTGGGCTCGCACCGCATCGAAGGTGCTTCTGTGGAAATCAACTGAGCGGCCTGCCGTGAACGCAGTCCATTCATTGCCCGCGCCTTTGTTGCGTTTTCGTCTGCCACCCCAGGCGGGTCTGCTGGAGCAGATCATGGACAAGGGCATGCGCGCCCGGCAGCGGCGCAGTCGCCTCACGAGGCAGCAAGGCGGCAGCCTGAGTGCGCTGAAGGTGATGGATACCCAGGTTGAGCAATGCGTCCTGGCCCTGAGCCTGGACCCTTCAGAAGCCGACCGCTTGCTGCAGGCCCGCATTGAAGACGCCCGTGCGCAAGGTACGGCAGCGCTCTCAGCCTGGGTGTTTTTGCGTTGCTCGCTGGTGATTCAGTGTCAGGCCACTGAGTTACCGTCCTGGTTCGACGCGTGTCTGGTTGAGCACCCTGAAGAAGCCCGGGATGCGCTGCTCTTCTTTCCGGCCCCGGCCAGCCTCTTGGAGGAGCGCCACCAGCACATCATGCCTCTCATGCGCCGACAGCCGCTCGCAAGCGTACCCGTTCTGGTTGAATTGGTGGGGCGTCTGTCGGTGCATGAAGCGCTCCCCCACCTGCTCAACATCCAGCGGGGTGCGCCCCAGTTGGCCTCCGTGCATCTTGCCCTGTTGCGCCTGGGCGTCTTCAACACCCACAGTGAAGCGTTTGTGCGGCATGCATTGGCCCATGGGCCAGTGGATCAGCAGGTCCTGGCCTTGCAGTGGGTGGCCATGTCAGGCTGGCGCAGGCTCTACCACCTGGGGCGGCCATTGCTTCGGTCGCCCCATGCGCCTCTGCAATCCTTGGCCTGGGCGCTGCACGCACTGGATCAGCCGGGGCAGGCGGTCGAGTTGGCCCTGGCGATGGGGGCTACCCCGGATGCCGAATGGTCACCAGTGTCCCACCCAGGGCGGCTGCCTGAGGCTCTTTGGTGGCGCGTACTGGCCCTGTGTGGTCACCTCAAGGCCTTGATGGCCGCCTGCCAACGCCTGGCCTCGCAGGAGGGACCGGTGACTGAGCCCCAGATGGATTTTCTGTGGCTGACGCTGGGGCAGGTGCCCCCCGCCCTGTGCCAGAAGCCGAATCTGGCTGAGCCCAGGCAACTGGCCCTGCGTGAACTTGTGCTGCAGTGCTTCAGGCAGGCTTTTGTGCCCCTTCAGAACGGTGCAGACACCGCCCCCTGGACGCTGGCCGCCTGGGCCAGCGATCCAGAACAGGCCGCCGACCAGCGTTTGCGCATGGGCAGGCCGCTGGGGCGTCAACGCCAAGCCCAAGGCTTTCCGAGGGTGCTGCCGGAGCTGTCCCTGCCCCTAAGGCAATGGCTTTACTTCGAACGAGCCCATGTCACCCAAAGCCCCTACGCGATCGATGCGGGTGAGGTGGCGCGCCGTCAGTATGGCGCGGCCATGCTGGTGGACCTCATCGATGAGCTCAAGGCCACTGAACCCTCCACCGCCCCGCACTGAGCCCTCACAACGATGGAATTGCTGAACACCACGCCTTTTGTGGCAGACACGATGGAGACGCAGGATGCACAGGGGCAAACGGTGCTTCTGGTGCTCGTGAAGGGCAGTTGGTTGCTGGACAGCCAGCTGCCGGCCCCGCCCCTGCAGGCGGCGCCTTTGCTCAAGCGGGCAAAGCGCTGTCGCCTGGGCGATCTGGTGCAGGAACCACTACAACTGCGCTTGCTGGAGGCCGCGCGCAAGGCTGACGACTGGGTGGATTGGGTGGCTGGCGACTATGTGCTGCCCAAGCCCGCGCTGGACGTGTTGGTGGCGGGGCACTGCCATGCGCCTGAGGGGCGGGCGCAACGCCTGTTCGAGGCCGGCCTATGGATTGGCGAGCAAGAATGGCTGATCCATGCGCACGCGCCACGCATCTGGCAACCCGCGTCTTTGCCGGGCTGGCGCATCGAGACCCTGGGGGCCGTGTGCACGGTCCCCATGCACGCGGCATTCTCGCTTGGCGGGCAAATGAACCCGGAACGCGGTCCGAAAAGCCCCCTGCCGGCCAAGCTCTCGCCCGAGCAGCAGGCCCGACTGAGCCTTTTGCCCTGGCTGGAAGACCCCCGCGCACGCATCAGAAGCCCCAAGGATCGCCCCCGAGCTGCAGGCTGGAACCTGTGGCCCAGCGATGCGCCCCACCGTCAATGCCACGCCGGCACCTGCGATGAAGCCTGGCGCCGTTTGCAGGCACCGCGGCCTCCGCTTGATTTCAACCCGCGCTTTCACAACCTGGCCGCGCCTGATTTGCAACTGAGCCGTGTGCCGGCCGCTGGCACGCGGGTTCTTTTGATGAACCTGTCCATCCGCGGGCGCGACGAATTCGTCTGGCCTGAGCTGGGTGTCCGCCTGCAAGCGCAATGGGAAGACGGGCACCGCCCACCGGCCGTCGATCTGGTGCCAGACACCCTGCTGATCGAGCCGACACAGCGCCGTTACTCCATCACCTGGCGTGCTGCGCTTCGGCAGGGGGAGGGGGCCGAGCGTGTGAGCCACGTGCAACTGAGTGCGCGGCGTGCAAGCACCCCTTCGTCAATTCCTGAGACTGCAGCATGACGGCTCCTTCCACCGCTCGTCCCCTGCTGGCGCTGCAGAGCTGGGGGGCTGCGACCGCCCTGGGCCATTCCACCGCACAGACCCTGTCGTCGCTGCTGGGGGGCTTGAGCGCCTTCCGGCGCCTGCACCTGCCCGAGCTCTGCGCCGAGCCCCTGATTTGCGCCCCCTGCCGCCACGCATTGGGCGCCGGCCAAGAACGGGGCGCCCAGCGACTGCAACCGCTGCTGCAGTCGGCGCTGGCCGAGGCCTTGGCTGGCCTGCCCTTGCCTGCGCGGCCGTCAGCGCGCGGCAGCCATCTGCTGTGCTTGCTGATCCTGCCTCGCTGGGCCGACTCCGCGATGGCTCAGCAACTCGTGCGCGCCACAGAGCAGACCCTGGCGGCTCACCCGCTCTGGCACCATCTGGGGCGGCGGCGCGGCAACGTCACGCTGCACGATAGCAATGGCGCAGCTCACGCCTTGCGAAGTGCTTATGCGGCGCTGGAATCCGATGCGCCACCTGATCACATGGTCATCGCCGCCGCAGACTCGTGGCTGGAGCCCTCGGTGTTTGAAAGTGCGGCCCGAGCGGGGTGGGTCCTGAGCCAGGGCGCGGCAAAAGGCCCGCAGGGCTTTGTGGCCGGTGAGGCCGCAGCCTGTCTGGTGCTGCGGCCCTGCGCCAGCATTCAGCACCTGCCCCCTGGCGGGTTTGCATTGCACCGCCCTGGTTTGCACGATGCGCCCGCGGGGCGCTGGCCCAGTGCCGTCGAGGGCAATGGGCAAAGCCTCAACACGGCGGCCGAACAGGCGTTGTTGCAGGCGGGCCTGAAGGCTGAACACCTCAGTCACCTGGCCAGCGACACGGATGGCTCAGGCTGGCGTGTCATGGACGAACTGCGGCTGCAACAGCGTGCACTGGCCTCGGTGATCCAGACCCCGCATGTGTTGCGCATTGCCGATCAGCTGGGGCAGCCTGGCCTGGCCTCCCAGCCCTTGATGTGGGCCCTGCTGGCCGAAAAAGAGGCCCGCCACCTCGACAGGGTGAACGCCGCGCTGACCTGGAGCCTGGGCCTGGACCAAAGCACCTCAGCGGTGGTGATGGAGCGCTCACCCCGGCGCGCCGCGCGATGGGCCCCAGGAGCACAAAGCCATGGCTGAGCTGAGCACCCATCAACTGCTGGTCATCTCGCAAAGCCAGATCGGCACCATCGACCAGAACCTCGACCCGGTGCACCTCAAACCCAAGGGCGAGCCGGGTTTGTCTGGCCACAGCAATGACAGCAGCGTCATTGCCAACCCGGCCGCCACGGTCACCCACAACGGCACCGCCCTGGCCCACAACCACAGCATCTTCGACAACGGCCACCACGATTTCAACGTGATGCGCAGCCTGTTCACCCAGGTGCAGCACCACGGCAACCAGCCCCTCGAATACGACAAGCAGTTCCACATTGAGGGTCACCACGCGGTGATGCACGGTATAAAAACTGGCACCGCCACCGTCTGGTCGCTGCTGCCCTCCAGTGCCAGAAAGGCCATCGAGAACGGCCAGAAAGTCATTGCCGGTGTCAGCGCTGATGGCCTGGCCCAAGCGGGCGCGGCCAACGCCCAGGCCGTGGTGGAGCAACTGGTCTCCCCGGAGGGCGCGCTCAGTCTGGCCATCACCCTGGGTCTGCTGGCCCTCAATCTGGTGCCGGGCGCGGGCACGGCCGTCAGCATGGCCCTGGGCGCCGACCGCCTGCTGGCCCTCACCCAGAACCTGGGCCCCAGGTTGCAGGAGCTGGCAGACATGGTGGCCACCTGGAGCGAGCCCATGACGCCCGCCCAGTTGGCCGAAGCCAGCGCCCGCCTGGAGCAATGGATCGCCAATGTGGGCACAGGGGTGCTGATGAGCATCCTGGGCAAGGGCACTGTCAAACTGGCCCCCAAGATCGCAGGCTCGGTCAACTCGGTGCGAGAAGCCTTGGTGGGCAAGTCGGGCGGCGCGCGCAAAAGCCATTGCGCCTGCGCGACCGGGGGGCCCGTCATCATCGCCACCGGCGAGAAAACCCTCACCGAGCTCGACTTCGAACTCAGCCACACCGTGCCCATCGTGTGGCAACGGTACTACCGCTCAGGCTTGGCCCGCGACGGCTGGCTGGGGCAGGGCTGGATGTTGCCGGTGTCCGTCGAGCTGCAGCTTGGCGCCCAGGGGCTTCAGTTTCTGGACGAACGCGCCCGCACCGTTCCCTTGCCCTGGCTGGAGGTGGGCCAGACCCATTGGGACGCCTATGAGCAATTCGCCCTGCAGCGGTACGACTCCGAGACCTGGGTCGTGCGCCAGAAAAGCGGCCTGGCGCTGTACTTCGTCAGGCACCACCCAGCGCAATGGCGGCTGCCCCTGCGCGGCATGGTGGACCGCGATGGCCAGGGGTTTGAACTGTTCTACCCGGCGGTCCCCCAAGACCCGATCAGCCCGCACCGCCCCTTCCAATTGCGCGACACCCAAGGCCGCGTGCTGCACCTGAGTTGGGATACCCACGCCCACCTGCAAGAGATCCGCTTGCAAGCCAAGCCCGGCGCGCCGCTTCAGCTGCTGATGCGCTACCGCTACCACGATCAGGACCTGGTCGAAGCCACCGATGCCGCAGGCCGCAGCCGCCACTACCGCTGGCAAAACCAGGTGCTGACCGGCTACACCACACTGGACGGCGGCACCTTCGAAGCCAGCTATGACCACTACCACCCCGGTGGCAAGGTGCAGCGATCCTGGTCCCAGGACGGCACGCTGGACGACCGCTTCAGCTACCAGCCCAGGCTGCGTCGCACCACGGTCACCGATGTGCTGGGCCGAGCCACCGTCTACGAATACGACGCCCGCGAAGACATCATCGCCAGCACCGATGCCGCAGGCCACCGCACCCTGACCCCCACCGACGCCAATGGCAACCCGCGCAGCGTGCAAGACCCCTTGGGCCGCAGTACCAGCTACCAGCATGACGCCCGCGGCAACCTGGTATGCCTCATCGATGCCGCCGGCCACGCCACCCGCATCGAGTACAACGCCCTCGACCTGCCCGTGCGCCTGACAGACGCCGCTGGCAGCCAATGGCTGCGCCACTACGACGAGCTGGGCCACCTCACAGAGCAGATCGACCCGCTGCAGCAAAGCACCCGCTACGCCTACAACACCCGGGGCCTGCCCGTGCAGATCACCGACGCCCGCGGCGGCACCCAAACCCTGCAGTGGGACGCGCGTGGCCTGCTGGCCCAGTTCACCGATTGCTCGGGGCGGAGCACCCACTTTCATCACGATGATCTGGGCCGACTGGCGGAGCGCCGCGACAGCCTGGGCCAGAGCACCCGCTACGCCTACGATGCGCTCAACCGCCTCATTCAGGCCACCGAGCCCGACGGCGGTGTGCACCGCTACGCCTACAGCCCCGCCGGCCAACTGCTGAGCCACACCGACCCACTCGGGGCCCAGACCCACTACGCCTACAACCCGCGCGGCCAACTCGTCATGCGCACCGATGCGCTGGGCCACACCCTGCGCTACCGCTATGACCGAGCCTCTCGCCTGGTGGCCCTGCAAAATGAGAACGGTGCCCACCACCAGTTCCGCTACGACGTGCTTGACCGCGTCACCGACGAAATCGGCTTTGATGGCCGCCACCAGCGCTACGCCTACAACGCCGCCGGCGAGCTGACCCACCTGATCGAAGCCGGTGGCAGCGAGCTCGGCCCGGGCAAGCTCACCCACTTCGAGCGCGACGCCCTGGGCCGCCTCACCGCCAAGCGCCACGAAGGCGAGCCCGACCACGAAGGGCCAGGCTCGGCGCCGCCCCAGCACACCGACGCCCCGTTCGCCTCTGCCAGCAGCCGCTTCCGCTACGACCCCCTGGGCCGCCTCATCGGCGCCAGCAACGCTGCTGCCCAGATCACCCTGGCCTACGACCCCTTGGGCCAGTTGCTCAGCGAGACCCAGGTGC
>Ga0208269_100066_pt1 | contig 84571 bp, 65 predicted proteins | sample LakWasMe88_LOW11_2_FD_183912 | JGI IMG/M metagenome (GOLD analysis project Ga0208269, IMG submission 183912) | Freshwater sediment methanotrophic microbial communities from Lake Washington under simulated oxygen tension - Sediment Metagenome... | ecosystem: Environmental > Aquatic > Freshwater >...
CCGCGCGGGTGGCGGCCACACCACCGTTGGTGCCCACCACCCCGGCATTCAGGGGGTGGGTGTCGGCCAGGCTGCCCTGGCCGCTGACGGTGGTGCACACCGGTGCGTTGAGGGCCGTGGCCAATTCGGACAGGGCTTCGCTGGCGCCGGCAATCACCACCCCACCACCGCAGATGATCACGGGCGAGCGGGCGGCCACCAGGCGCTCGGCCGCCTGCTCGACCGCCGCGGGATCGGGCGCACTGCGGTAGGCCGGCACGCGGTCGTGACCGGGCTGGGCCCACACCTCGGCCGGGTCCAGCGCGTGTTTTTGCACGTCGTAGGGCAAGGCGATGTGGGCTGCCCCGGGGCGGCCCGTGGTCATGGCCCGGAAAGCACTGCGCACCGCGCCGGGGATCTGGTCCACCCGGTCGATGGTGGTGTTCCATTTGGTCAGCGGCTTGTACAGCGCCTGCTGGTCCAACTCGGTCAGCGGAAACTTGCCGCGCGCCCCCACCGATACATCCGAGGTGATGCCCAGCACCGGCACCGAAGACTCATTGGCCTCCACCAGGCCCGGCAACAGGTAGGTGGCGCCGCCGCCGCTGGGGCCCTCGCACACCCCCACCTTGCCGGTCACCCGGGCATAGCCATCGGCCATGTAGCCGGCGCTGCGTTCATCGCGCGTCAGGATGTGGTCGATGCCATGGTCCAGCCGGGCCAGCGCATCGTAGAAAGGCAGGCTGGTGTCGCCACACAGGCCGAAGATGTGCTTCACGCCGTTGAGTTGCAGCATGCGCACCAGGCCGTCGGCGCCGTTGAAAGAAGAGCTCATGGACCATCCATTGCATGAAAGTGGGGCTGCTGCCAGCAGCGGTTCGGCCTCGAAAGGCGAGTTGCAATTTAAGTATACTTAAATCGGGCGCAGCGTCCAGAGGCACAATCCAGACCCATGAAAGCCCCCATTTCCCCGATCCGGCGTGAGCGCGGCAGCGGCGTGTTCAACACCTTGCGTGAGATGGCCATCAGCTGCCAGCTCAAACCGGGTGAGCGCCTGAGCGAGATCGAACTGGCGGCCCGCCTGGGCGTCAGCCGCACTCCCGTGCGCGAGGCCCTCAACCGGCTGGTGACCGAGGGGTTTCTGCAGCCCTGCTCCCGGGGCTTCATGCGGCGCCCGCTCGATGTGCAGGAGACGCTGGACCTGTACGAGGCCCGGGTGGCCGTGGAGCGCGAATGCCTGCGCCTGGCCCTGCTGCGCGGCACCCCTGAGCAACTCGATGAGGCGCAGACTTTTCTGAACCACAGCCGCGCGGTGTCTGTGGACACGCCGATGGCCGAGCTGGTGGCCCTGGATGAGGCCTTTCACCGGCGTTTGGCGGCCATGTCCGGCAATGCAGAGCTGCAGCGCATGTTGGCCAGCCTGAACGACCGCATTCGCTTTCTTCGCTGGATCGACATGGAACACGTGGGCCGTGATTCGACCCAGCAAGAGCACCAGTCCATCCTGGAGGCCTTGCGGCGACGCGACGCCAGCGCCGCCGAGCAGCACTTGAGCGATCACATCGTGCTGCGCCGCGACCAGATCGCCGAGGCCATCCGCCTGACGCTGGCCCGGCTCGAAGCCGCCTGACCCCAGGCCGGCGCCGGGGGCTCAGTCGCGGAACCAAACCCCCTTGGCGATGGCTGCGGCGTTGATGCCGCCATAGGCTGCCAAGGCCAAGGCCTGGGCGGCAAACACCCCGGCCAGACCCCAGCCGGCCCGCCAGGCCAGCCAGCCCCCCAGCGCGGCAATCACCAGCCGCGCGATGTTGCCCAGCACCGGCCACAGCAGGCGCCCGGCCCCCTGCGAGGCAAAGTACAGGATCAGACCCAGGCCGAACAACCCGTACACCGGGCCCACGATGCGCAGGTATTGCGCACCCACCGCCTGCATGCCGGCATCGCTGTCGAACAGCGACAGCCAGGCGTGGGGAAAAGCCGCTGCCGCCAGCCCGATCAGTTCGCACAGCAGCACCGCCATGGCCGCCCCGATCCAGGTGGCGCGCAAGGCCCGTTCACGCCGACCTGCCCCGACCGCTGTGCCCACCATGGCCACCAGCGGGCCCCCAAAGCCGAACACCAGCGGCACCAGCAGGTACTCGAGCCGCGAGGCCGTGCCATAGCCGGCAATCGCCTCGGGTCCGAAGCGCCCGGCCAGCCCGGTGGCGATGGCAATCGCCACATTGGTGGCCACCGTCGACACCGCACCGGCCAGGCCCACGCGCAGGATGTCGCTGAACAAGGGCCAGCGCAGCCGGGCATCGGCCCAGGTGGGGCGCAGCAGGCTGCGTGGCGACAGCAACCACAGGCCCAGCGCCACCGAGCCGCCCGCGTAGTACAGCAGCAAGGCCAGGGCGCCCCCGGCGATGCCCATGGCGGGCACCGGGCCCCAGCCAAAGATCAGCAGCGGTGACACCGGCAGCAGCAGCAGGGTGCCCACACTGATCACCTGCGCTGGCAAGGCCATGTTGCCCGTGCCCCGGATCACCGAGGCCAGCGAGTTGAACAGCCACACCAGCACCGCCCCGGCAAACACCCAGTTCGAATACACCAGGGCGGCTTGCAGCGAGCCGCCCTGCCCGCCCATGGCGGCATACAGGCGCTCGCCGCCCAACAGTGCCGCCGCGGTGAAGGCCAGGCCGAACAGGCCCGACAGCACCAACGCATGGAACACCAGCGCGTGGGCATCGTGGCGCCGGTGGGCGCCCAGCGCCCGCGCGATGGCCGAGGCAATGCCGCCGCCCATGGCGCCGGCCGACATCATCTGCATCAGCATCACCACCGGAAACACCAGCGCCATGCCGGCCAGCGCGTCCGTGCCCAGCCGGCCCACAAACCAGGTCTCGATCAGGCCGGCCGCGGCCTGGGCCACCATCACGATCACATTGGGGGCAGCCAGGCGCAGCAAGGTCGGCGCGATCGGCCCTTCCAGCAGCAGGCGGGTGCGCGGGTCCATGGCAGGGGAGGCTGCTGGTGTTGGTGCTGGTGCTGGTGGCGTGGCGTGTGGGGGATGCATGGTGTCTCGGTGGGCCAACCCGGGTCGGTCCTGATAGATGTATATGCATTGATTATGGGTGAGTTGCCCATTTCCTGCTGGCGCACGGAAGACACCGGCCCGATCGGGCCGGCTTCGACAGCATCAGGAGGCGGGAGAATCAGCCCGGCGCGCTGGCCGAGTCAACCTTGTGCAAAAAGGCCAGCGTCACGCGGGGGCTGGCGTTGAGCAGCCTGGACAGTTCTTCGACATCGCTGCTCAGGGCCGGGTTGTCCCAGCCCTTCATGGTGTGGCGGGCCAGGCGCGAGGCCAGCACCACGTTCTGCACGCTGGGGTGGTCGGCGTGCTTGCCGTCGCTGATGCGGATCAGCAGGCGCGGCAGGTGCCACAGGCGCAGCAGTGCCTGGCGCAGGTCGTCGAGCTCGACATTGAGCAGGCTGCGCTGCGCCAGCACGCTGCGCAGGCCCGGGTCACGCTGCTGGGCCTGGCGCACCTGCAGCATCAGGTCGGGGGCATGGCACCACATCAGCAGCTCGGCAAAGTCGTGCAAAAAGGCGGCCTCGTGGATCATGTCGACATCGGTGTCACTGCGGTGCACAGCAAAGGCCATGGCGAAATGCGCGGCGCGCTCGCTGCGTTGCAGCACCTCGTACAGGGCCTCGAGGGCCTCGGGCTGTTCCCGCAGGCGATCCTCCACCGTGGGTTGCGGGCCGAATCGGTTGAAGAACGGCGTGATGCCCGTCATCACCAGGGCGCTGGTGATGCTTTCGGTCTCGGTGTCGTCTTCATCGCGGCGCAGCGTGGCCACATGGGCCATGAACTTCACCGTCATCAGCGGGTCGGCACGCAGCACCGGCCCCAGGTCGCCGGGGCCGATGTCGTCTTCGCGGGCGCGCAACTCCTCCAGGGCCTGGGCCGTGCTGGCCAGCACCGGGATCTCGGCGCGCATGAAATGCCGCACCCAGGTTCGCAAGTCGCGCAGGGGCCACTTCAGGAACACGGGGGTGGCAGCAGCATCACTGGCATGGGGGTCGGAGGTGTCCATCGGGGCATCGGGAGGGAAGGTCAGCTAGTGTCATTTTGTGACTGCTGCAGGTCAAGGTCTTCGTGGGACCGTGCTTTCCCTGGCGCCCCGTGCCCGGAGCGTCCTGATGCGCTCAGGCCTGAGCCCGCATGGGCTGCCAGCGCCAGCCACCTTCGTCCTGGGCGGCCCCGTCGGCCACAAAGCCCAGCTTCTCATAGGCCGGCACCGCGTTGAGTGAGGCGTTCACCGTGAATGGCGCCGGGTCGGCCTGCAGCTTGAGCGCGTGCTCACGCGCCACCTGCCAGAGGGCGCGGCCCACGCCGCTGCGTTGCCAGCGCGGGCGCACGAACAGGTACTGCAGCTTGCGTGCCCCGTTCAGGGCGATCACGCCACAGGGGTCGCCGCCTTCGGCATCCAGCGCCACCCAGAAGTGGTGTTGCCCATCGCCCAGCCGTTGGCGCAGGCCGGCCCGGGCATAGCTGGCCAGCACCGGGTCGCGCGCCTGCGCGTCCAGGGTGGGCCAGATCGAGCGGATGGTGGCCGCCACCATCAGGGCCTGGATGGCATCGGTGTCCCCCGGGCCGGCGGGCCGGATGGGCCAGGCCAGGGTGCTCTGGGGCTGGCGTGCACTCATGCGCCCACCTCGGCATTCACTTCGGCGCTGCCCTCCGCGTCACGCGGTGCGCGACGTTCCTGCAGCCGGTTGGCCACGCTGATCACGGCCTGGATCGAGGCGGTCACGATGTTGTGGCTCATGCCCACGCCAAAGCCGCTGCCGGGCACGCCTTCGAGGGCGGCCTCCACAATCGCCAGGGCCTGGGCATCGGCACCGCTGCCGGTGGCGCGCTCTTCATAGCTGTCCACCCGCATCGGCAGGCCCAAGGCGTCCACGGTGGCGGCGATCGGCCCATTGCCCTGGCCCGACAGGCGCTGGCGCACGCCCTGGATGCTCAGATCCAGTTCGATGCCCTGCCCGCTGCCATCCAAGGTGTGGCCGTGGTACTGGATGGCATCGCTGCCGGCGCTGCTGCCGCGCAGGTAGGTGTGGCGGAACAAGGCCCAGAGGTCTTCGCCATTGATTTCGGTCTCGCTCGCATCGGTCTGGCGTTGCACCACGGCACTGAACTCGACCTGCATGCGGCGCGGCATCACCACGCCGCGCTCACGCTCCAGCAAGAAGGCGATGCCCCCCTTGCCCGACTGGCTGTTCACCCGGATCACGCTGTCGTAGGTGCGGCCGAGGTCGGCCGGGTCGATCGGCAGGTAGGGCACTTCCCAGAGGCCGTTCGGGTCCTGGGCTGCAAAGCCCTTCTTGATCGCGTCCTGGTGCGAGCCCGAGAACGCGGTGAAGACCAGGTCACCGGCATAGGGGTGGCGTGGGTGCACCGGGATCGAGGTGCACTCTTCGGCCACGCGGGCCACGGCGTTGATGTCCGAAAAATCGAGCTGGGGGTGCACGCCCTGCGTGTAGAGGTTGAGCGCGAGGGTCACGATGTCCACATTGCCGCAGCGCTCGCCATTGCCGAACAGGCAGCCTTCCACGCGATCGGCGCCCGCCATCATCGCGAATTCGGCGGCCGCCACGCCCGTGCCGCGGTCGTTGTGCGGGTGCACCGACAGCACGATGTGTTCACGCGGCACCAGGTGGCGGTGCATCCATTCGATCTGGTCGGCAAACACGTTGGCGGTGGCGTTCTCCACCGTGGTGGGCAGGTTGATGATCACCTCGCGGCCCAGGCATGCACCCCAGGTGTTGATGGCGGTGTGGCAGGCCTCAAGCGACACCTCGAGCTCGGTGGCGCTGAAGGTTTCGGGCGAGTACTGCAAGGTCCAGCGGGTGTCGGGCTGGGCGTCGGTGAGCTGCTTGAGGTAGCCCACATGGTGGGCAATCAGCCCCATCACCTGCTGCACGCTCATGCCGAACACGATGCGGCGCCAGGCCGGTGCGGTGGCGTTGTACAGGTGCACGATGGCGCGTGGGGCGCCCTTCACGGCTTCCACCGTGCGGGCAATCAACTCTTCGCGTGACTGGGTCATGACCATGATGGTCACGTCATCGGGGATCAGCTGGTCTTCGATGAGCTTGCGCACAAAGTCGAAGTCGGTCTGCGAGGCCGCCGGGAAGCCCACCTCGATCTGCTTGAAGCCGATGCGCACGAGCTCCTTGAACAGACTCATCTTGCGCTCGGCATTCATCGGCTCGAACAAGGCCTGGTTGCCATCGCGCAAGTCGGTGGACAACCACAAGGGGGCCTGGGTGATGGTGCGCGAGGGCCACTGGCGATCCGCGAGCGCGATCGGGGCGAAGGGGGCGTATTTGGCAGACGGGTTGGCAATCATGTCGGGCTCCACGAACAGGTTGCGGCGCCGGGGTTTCAGCGCGGGGCCGCGAGGGTCGAAAACAAAGAAAAACGAAATGGCGACGACATCCCCTGCAGCCCTTTGCGCTAGGCAAAGGCTGGTTCGTGGGCCGGGGTCAGGGGGAAGTCTTGGAAGAGCGCGAAGCTCAGGACACGAACGCGAGCAGACCCCGGCCGAGCACTAGGCTTAGCTTCAGGGTGGTGGTTTGCTGGCGTTGCATGGGCGAAATGCTATCACAGCTTTTTTCGGCCGGTCTGTGGCCCTCGGCTATCACTGCGATAGTGGCGACAAGGTCGCGCTATACTTTTGATTCGGGTGCCAGGGGGCGCCCGCCCGCAAAAGAGGCTCTCACCCCTGCGAGCCCGGCCCGGTTTTCCACAGCCGGCCGGCGCCCGGCAAGCTTTGTCTCTGGACAGCTTTCTTTGATTTCGTCTGACCCCAGCGGGAGGGTTGAACACACGAAACAAGAGCTGCTCATGAATCCAAATTCTGTTCCTACCTCCCCCCAGGCCCTGGTGGCCGAACTCAAGGTGCGTGCCCGCCTCGGCCTCAAGGCCTTGCGCGCCGGCGACACCCGATTGCTGGAGCGTGCCCGCCTGGGTGGGCACCGCCAGAACGACCCGGCCGAATGGCGCCTCGGCCACTGCCTCACCCTGGTGGCGCGCAGCCTGGGCTTCACCGATTGGGATCAGGCGCGCCGCGTGCTCGCAGGCCATGCCCAGCCAGGCGATGACCTGGGCGCATTCTGGCACGCCAAGGCCTGTGACCGCTTGCTCAACCACTGGTTTGCCGACCTGGGGCGCGCCCGCGAATTGCTGCGCCAGTCGGGGTCGCAGCGCGTGTTGCTGCCCTACCGGCGTCAGTTCGTGGTGGTCGAGGAGCCTTACTTGCGCGAGCTCGGTCTGAGCCTGCAACACCTGTCTTCGGGCACGGGTCAGGACCTGGTGCAGGCCTATGGCAGCCCGGCCTGGCGCGCCCTGTGCTGGCAGCGCCTGCAGGCGCCGCCCGAGTGCTGGGGCTGAGTCGTGGGGCTGGGTGCGGCGGCTGAGTGCGCCGACTGAGTGGGCCGCCGCGACGACCTGCTCAGCGCCGGCCTTGCGGCAGCACCAGGGCCAGCAGTGACAGGCCGCAGAACACGGCGCCCGCCACAAAAGTGGTCGCCGGGCCCTGACTGTCCCACAGCAGGCCGGCCACGGTGCTGGCCAGCAGCATGGCCAGGCCACTGACCAGGTTGAAGAAGCCGAAGGCCGTGCCCCGCAGGTCATCCGGTGCGGTGTCGGCCACCATGGCCGCCAACAGGCCCTGTGTCAGGGCCATGTGCACCCCCCACAGTGCCACCCCGGCCAGCAGGCCGGCGGGCCCGGTCTCGGTGGCCAGCAGCAGATCGGCCAGCAGCAGCACCAGCACCCCGGCGGCCAGCAGGCCGCGGTGCCCGATGCGGTCCGACAACTTGCCGAAGGGGTAGGCCAGCAGCGAGTACACCAGATTCATGGCCACCATCACCAGGGGCACCAGGGCCATCGCGATGCCGCTTTGCTGGGCCCGCAGCACCAGAAACGCCTCGCTGAAGCGGGCCAGCGTGAACAGCGCACCCAAAGAAACTACCCACCAGTAGGCGCTGGGCAGCCGGCGCAGCTTGGCGCGCTGGATCGGGTTCTCACGTGGCGCGCCTGCTGGCCGCGCGGGCTCCTTCAGGCCCAGCACCAGCAAGGCCACGGCCAGCCAGGCCGGCACCGTGGCCACCCAGAACACGGCGCGGAAATCATTCGCCCACAGCAGCATCAGGCCGGCTGCGATCAGCGGGCCGGCAAAGGCCCCCACGGTATCGAGCGACTGGCGCAGGCCGAAGGCGGCGCCGCGCAGATGGGGTGGCGCGATGTCGGCCACCAGCGCATCGCGCGGGGCCCCGCGGATGCCCTTGCCCACGCGGTCCAGCAGGCGCGCCGTCACGATCAGGCTGGCCCCGCCGGTGAGGGCGAACAGTGGCTTGCTCAGGGCGCCCAGGCCATAGCCCAGCACCGCCAGCGATTTGCGCCGCCCCCAGTAGTCGCTGAGCACGCCCGAGAACACTTTCACGATCAGTGCCGTGGCCTCGGCCAGCCCCTCGATCAGGCCCACCGTGGCCATGCCCATGCCCAGTGTGCCCACCATGAACATGGGCAGCAGGCTGTGGATCATCTCCGACGAAATGTCCATCAACAGGCTCACGAAGCCCAGGGTCCAGATGCCGGCCGGGATGTGGCGCAGGCCGCTGGCGGGCGATGTCGGGGTGGCGCTCATGGTCTGCGCTGCGTCAGATGCCCAGTGGCGACACGCCGATCAGCCACTGGTGGCCCCAGAAGGCAAAGGCCGCCCAGGCCAGCAGGCCGGCCAGCACCGTCATGGCCGTGCTGCCGCTGTGCGCCGCCGGGTAGACCGTGCCCTGGGCCCGGTCGCGTTGCCGGGCGCTGCGGAAATCCAGCACCGCCCAGGCCAGAAAGCCACCGAACAGCAGCAGGTCGGCCAGGTTGCCATTGGCCAGCAGATGCGCCAGCGCCCACACCTTCACCGACAACACCATGGGGTGGTGCAGCCGCGACTTGAAGCCGTTGTGCGGCACATAGGCCGCGGCCAGCAGCACGAAGGAGATCAGCATCAGCAAGGCCGCTGCATGGCGCGTGGCCACCGGCGGCACCCACAGCACCACGGGGCTTTGCCGCGCCTGGCCATAGCCCCACACGATCAGTGCAAAACCCAGCAGGGACAGCAGCGAGTACAGGCCTTTCCAGGCCCCCTCACCCAGGCGCTCGCGGGTGCGGGTGCGCCAGCCTTCGGCCACGATGCGCACCGAATGCACGCCCAGGAACAAGATCAAGCCCAGCAACAGCCATGTCATGGATTCACCTCTTCACGCCACCCGGGCGACGGGCTGATTATGGGCGCCCTGTGGCCGCCCTGCATGTCAGGTGTGTACAAGGCCGACGCCCCCGCCCGGGTTGGCCGCGTCCCGCAGGCACTGCACCAGCAGGTTGGCGGCCGGCGACAGCCGTGCCCCGCGGCGGGTGACGATGCCATAGGCCTCATGGCGCGAGCGGATCACCAGCGGCAGGCGCCGAGCAATCCGGTGCTCCTCGCAGAAGGCCATGGTGCCCTCGGCCATCAGGGCCACCAGGGTCGGGTCTTGCTTGAGCATCAGCATGGTGGCCAGCGACGAGGCCGTCTCGATCGGATAGGGCGGCAGGCCCAGGCCGGCCTCGCGGAACTCGCGCTCCAGCAGGGTGCGCAAGGGCATGTTGCCGGGGTAGAGAATCCAGCGGCACGAGGCCAGTTGCGCCAGTGTCACGCGCCGGGCCTTGGCCAGGGCGTGGCGCGGCCCCACGGCCACCGCCACGCTCTCATCCTGCAAGGCCTCGTAGTCGAACTGGTCGGCCTGCTTGGCCACCGTGGTGCGGCAGATGGCCAGGTCCAGCCGCCCTTCGTTGAGCTGGTTCAGCAGCTCGCTGCTGATGCCCTCGCGCACCTCGATCGACAAGGCCGGCTGTGTCTCGCGCAACTGGGCCAGGGCGCCGATCAGCACCGAGTGCAGCGCCCCGGTGATGGTGCCCACGGCCACCCGCCCGCCGCTGCCCCGCAGCACCCCGTCGATCTCTTCGCGCAGGTGGCCCAGGTCGGAGGCGATCACCCGGGCGTAACGGATGATGCAGCGCCCCAGTTCGTTGGCCAGCACCCCCTTCGGTGAGCGCTCGAACAAGGCCATGCCGAAGGTCGATTCGATCTCGCGCAAGGCCTTGGTCAGGCCCGGCTGCGTCATACCCAGGCGGTCGGCCGCACGGTGCAGCGAGCCCGCTTCGTCCAGCGCCACCAGCAGGGTCAGTTGGCGAAAGCGCAGGCGCGAGGTGATCGAGGTGAGGCTGGGGACCATGGGGATTCCAAAAGGTTATTGCCAGATCAAAAGCTCTCACTATGCAGCATGGCGGTGGCCTCCCAGAATCCCGCAGCACAAGGAGACAAGGCATGAAACTGCTTCGCTACGGCCCCCCGGGCCAGGAGAAACCTGGCCTGCTGGATGCGGCTGGCCAACTCAGGGATCTGTCGGCCCATGTGGCCGACATCGAGGGCAGCACCCTCGACCCGCACACCCTCGATCGCCTGCGCGCCATCGACCCCGCCAGCCTGCCCCCGGTGGCCGGCACGCCCCGCCTGGGCCCCTGTGTGGGGCGCATCGGCAAGTTCATCTGCATCGGGCTGAACTACGCCGACCACGCCGCCGAATCGGGCATGGCCGTGCCCAGCGAACCCGTGGTGTTCAACAAGTGGACCTCGGCCGTGGTGGGGCCGAACGACGATGTGCGCATCCCGCGTGGATCGCTGAAGACCGATTGGGAAGTCGAGCTGGGTGTGGTCATCGGGCGTGCGGCCAGCTACGTCGAAGAGGCTGAGGCCATGGACCACGTGGCCGGCTACTGCGTGGTCAACGATGTGTCCGAGCGCAGCTACCAGCTGGAGCGCGGCGGCACCTGGGACAAGGGCAAGGGCTGTGACACCTTCGGCCCCACCGGGCCCTGGCTGGTCACAGCCGACGAGGTGCCCGACCCGCATGCGCTGCATCTTTGGCTGGAGGTGGACGGCCAGCGCTACCAGGACGGCAACACCCGCACCATGGTCTTCAAGGTGCCCCAGCTGGTGGCCTACCTGAGCCGCTTCATGACCCTGTACCCCGGTGATGTGATTTCGACCGGCACCCCACCCGGCGTGGGCATGGGCTGCAAGCCCGAACCCGTCTACTTGCGCCCTGGCCAGACCCTGCGCCTGGGCATCGATGGCCTGGGTGAACAACAACAACGCACTGTCGCCGCCTGAAAGGACACCCCCATGACCCAGTACCGGCGGCGCCCAGGGCATCGGCCTGGCCGTGGCCCAGCGCCTGCTGGCCGGCGGTGCCCGCGTCAGCCTGTGGGATGCCGATGCGGCAGCGCTGGCCGCCCAGGCCCATCTGCCCGTGCACTGGGTGCAGGCCGACATCACCGACCCGGCCCAGGTCGCGGCGGCGCTGCGCGACACCGAGGCCCACTGCGGCCCCGTGGCCCTGCTGGTGCACAGTGCCGGCATCGCCGGAGCCAATGCCCCGGTGGTCGACTACCCCACGGCCGAGTGGCTGCGCGTGCTCGACGTCAACCTCAACGGCGCCTTCCATGTCAACCGGGCGGTGGTGGCGGGCATGGTCCAGCGCAACTACGGGCGCATCGTCAACATCGCCTCGATCGCGGGCAAAGAGGGCAACCCCAATGCTGCGGCCTACAGCGCCTCCAAGGCCGGCGTGATCGCCCTCACCAAGAGCCTGGGCAAGGAGACCGCGCAGTACAACATCGCGGTCAATGCCATCACACCGGCTGCGGCGCGCACCCGCATCTTCGAGCAGATGTCGCAGCAGCACATCGACTACATGCTGTCCAAGATCCCGCGCGGCCGCTTTGTCGAGGTGGACGAGATCGCCGCCATGGTGGCCTGGCTGCTGACGGCCGAGAACTCGTTCACCACCGGCGCCGTGTTCGATCTGTCGGGCGGCCGCGCCACCTACTGAGTCGGGCCCCGACCCGATCCCGCCCGGGGCAACCCCCCCCCTGCCCCGGCGCACGTGCACCCGCTGATTTCAGCCATGACAAAAGGAGACAACACCATGACCATCCCCCGCCGCCGCTTTCTGGCCGCCACCTGTGCCCTGGGCATTGCCGCGCCCTTCTCGCCGGCCCGCGCGGCCAGTGACTACCCCACGCGCCCGATCGAGCTGATCGTGCCCGTGGCGGCCGGCGGAGGCACCGATCTGGTGGGCCGTGCCTTTGCCGAATCGGTCAAGAAATACCTGCCGCAACAGCCCGTGGTGGTAACCAACAAGCCCGGGGCCAGCGGGGCCATCGGCACCGCCGAGCTCATCAATGCCAAGCCCGACGGCTACAAGCTGGGCATCATCATCTGCGAGCTCACCATCATCCCCAACCTCGGCATCACCAAGCACACCGCCTCCGACCTGCGCCCCATCGCCCGCCTGAACGCCGACCCCGCAGCCATCACCGTGCGCGCCGATGCGCCCTGGCAGACGGTGGACGAGTTCCTGGCCGATGCACGCCGACGCAAGGACCCGATCGCCATCGGCAACGCCGGCGTGGGCTCGATCTGGCACATGGCTGCGGCTGCGCTGGGCGACAAGACCGGCATCAGCTTCAACCACGTGCCTTTTCTGGGCGCGGCCCCGGCCGCCGTGGCCTTGCTGGGCGGGCATGTCGATGCGCTCACCGTCAGCCCGGGCGAGGTGGCCCAGCATGTGGCGGCCGGCAAGATGCGCACGCTGGCCGTGATGGCCGAGCAGCGCGTGGCTTCGGCCCTGTTCGAGAAAGTGCCCACCCTCAAGGAGCGCGGGGTGGACCTGTCGGTGCAGGTCTGGCGCGGCCTGGGGGCGCCCAAGGCCCTGCCCCAGGAGCTGGCCGATCTGTGGGCCGACGTGGCCCGCAAGGCCGCTGACGACGCCGTGTTTCGCGATGCCCTGCTCAAGGCCAACCTGGGCTGGGCCTATGCCGACGGGCCCAGCTTCCAGGCGGCCATCGACAAGGACCGGGCCTTCTACAAAGACCTGGTGCCCAAGCTCAACATCCCCAAGGCCTGAGCGTCGTCAAACTGCTGCGTGGCGCTCGCGCTGCTGGGCCAGCCAGCCCGGCACGGCGGCCTTGCTGCAGCGTTGCAGGCTGCTCAGCAAGGCGTGGTCGGCCTGCAGTTGCCAGCGCTGCTGCAGTTGCTGCTGCAGGTGGGCCAGCAGCGAGGCAGCCATTTCGGCATCGGCCAACGCCCGGTGGGCCCGGCCGGCTGGCGGCAGGCCCAGGAACGAGATCAGCGAGCCCAGCTTGTGGCTGGGCGCCTGCGGGATCAGGCGGCGCGACAGCAGCACCGTGCAGGCATAGGGCTGCGGCGCGCTCAGGCCGGCGCGGGCCAGTTCGGCCACCCAGAACTTGCGGTCAAAGGCCGCGTTGTGGGCCACCATGGGCGCATCGCCCACAAAGCGGCTGGCCTCGCCCATCACCTGCTCGGCCGGCGGCGCTGCGGCCACCATGGCGTTGGTGATGCCGGTGAGCTGGGTGATGAAGGACGGGATGCGCACCCCCGCATTCATCAGGCTCTGAAAACGGTCCACCACCCGCCCCTGCTCCAGCAGCACGATGGCCACCTCGGTGGCACGTGCGCCCTGTTCCGGCGAGACGCCCGTGGTTTCGAAGTCGATGACGGCAATGGTGGGCATGAAGCTGGGGACAGAGGCTGAAAAGTTGCTGAGGTTGCAGTCCAGCTCAAGCAGGCTTGGACAGGGTTGGGCGCATTGCTGGCACGGTCGCCGCAGGCGACCGCGAAGGCCACTCACTGGGCATTTCTTCGGTTCACATCCTGGCTCTGGTAGTAACGCGCCTTGGCGGCATACATCGCCTGGTCAGCGCGTGACACCGCGGCATCGAGCGACTCGCCGTCCTGGCAGGTGGCGCTGCCCATCGACAGGGTCAGCGGCTGGCCCGGGTAGAACTGGTTGTTCATCTCGAGCAGCGACTGGATGCGTTCCTGCACGGCCGCAGCGGCCCGCGCATCGGATGCCGGCAGCAGCAGGGCAAATTCGTCGCCCCCGATGCGTGCCGCGCAGGCCGGTGCATCCACCGCCTTGCCCAGCACCTCGCCGGCGCGGCGCAGCATGGCGTCGCCCGCGGCATGGCCTTCTTCGTCATTGACGCGCTTGAGCCCGTTGAGGTCGACGATCAGCACACTGACCGGCCAGGGCCCGCGGCGGGCCAGGCGATTGAGCTCGTCGGCATAGAAGGCGCGGTTGCGCAGCCGGGTCAGCACATCGTGCTTGCCCAGGTATTCCAGGTAGGCCTCGGCCTTCTTGCGGGCGGTGATGTCCACCAGCGACACCAGCACCAGGCTCCAGTCGTTCTCATGGCCTTCCAGCACCGAGAACTGCATGTGGATGTGCAGCTTGTCGCCATTGAGCGTGTAGTTGGTCACCTCGCGGTGCTGCACCAGCTTGTTCTGCCACAGGTCGATCAGTTGGTCGGAGAAGGAATCCACCATCTCGCCGCGGAACAGCTGGTCGAGCCGGCTCAGCAGCTCGCTCTTGGATTGGGCCCCGAACATGCCCAGCGTGAGCTGGTTCACGTCCACCACCCGGATCTCCTGCATGCAGCGGGTCACGAACTCGGGGTGCACCCGGATGAAGGTGGGGAAGTCGGTGATGCCCTGGCGCCGCGCCTCGTCCAGCAGCTGCTTGACGGCGCTGAAGTCTTCCACCCACAGCGACACCGGCGAGTGCTCAAACAGATCGCGCGCGTACTGCTCGCTGTTGGCCAGGCGCTGCAGGTTGCGGGTGGTGTCGGTCACGTCTTCCAGCGACACCATCACGCGGTCCCATTCGGCCTCGTGGCCCTGCAGGATGCGAGCCCGCACCAGCACGTCGAGGCGGCGCCCGTCGAGCGTGTAGTTGACGGTCTGGTTGACGAACTCGTGCTGGCCGTTCCACAGCTGCGACCACTCGGCCACCACCTGCGGAAACATGTCGTCGCGAAACACCTGGCCCAGGTTGGCCAGCAGGTGGTCTGCATCGCTGGCACCGAACAGGCTCAGGGTCTTGGCATTCACACGCAGCACCCGGATGCAGGCTGTGCCTTCGGCCACCTGTTCGGGGTGTTGGGCCAGGTGAGCTGCCAGGTCCTGCACGCCCTGGCTGCGCAGGCGGTCGAAGAAGCGCTTGAGCTCGCTGAAATCCTCCAGCCACAGGGAGACCGGGGCCAGCTCGAAGATGCTCTCGAAATCTGTGGGCGCGGCGGAGGGTGTCAGGTGGCTCATCGCAGTGGGGTCGGACGCGGGTGGCGCCCTCGGAAAATGGGGTGCTGGCAGTTTAGCGGAGCCCTGTGAAGCCGGGGTGGCAGGCGTGGCCGGGGTTGGCACAGGCTGTTGCCCCGTGCCCGCCCCATGGGCTCACTGGGCGGCGCGGGCGCGGCGTGCTCGAACGGCCTCAGCCAGGCCTTGCAGCACCGGCAGCGTCTGGGCCATGCTGATGCAGGCATCGGTCACCGACACACCGTGCTGCAGCGGCTGGCCGGGCACGATGTCCTGGCGGCCTTCTTCCAGGTGGCTTTCGATCATCAGGCCGGTGATGCGCGTGTCACCGGCGGCGATCTGGCGGGCCACCTCGGCGGCCACCTCGATCTGGCGGCGGTGCTGCTTGCTGCTGTTGGCGTGCGACACGTCGATCATCACCTGCTCGCGCAGGCCGGCCGCCTTGAGCAGGGCGCAGGCCGCGTCCACATCGGCGGCGCTGTAGTTGGGCTGCTTGCCACCGCGCAGGATCACGTGGCAGTCCTGGTTGCCGCGGGTCTCGAAGATGGCCGACTGGCCCATCTTGGTCATGCCCATGAAGGCGTGCGAGGCCTGGGCGGCCTGGATGGCATCGGCCGCCACCTTCAGCCCGCCATCGGTGCCGTTCTTGAAGCCCACCGGGCAGCTCAGGCCGCTGGCCAGCTGGCGGTGGCTCTGGCTCTCGGTGGTGCGCGCACCAATCGCGCCCCAGCTGACCAGGTCGCTGATGAATTGCGGGCTCAGCAGGTCGAGGAACTCGGTGCCCACCGGCAGGCCCAGCGCCAGCACGTCCAGCAGCAACTGGCGCGCCAGCTCCAGCCCTTCGTTGATGGCGAAGCTGCCGTCCAGGTGCGGGTCGTTGATGTAGCCCTTCCAGCCCACGGTGGTGCGCGGCTTCTCGAAGTACACCCGCATCACGATCAGCAGGTCGGCGGCCAGTGCATCGGCTTGCTGCTTGAGCTGGCGGGCGTATTCCATGGCCTGCGCGTGGTCGTGGATCGAGCACGGGCCGACCACCACCACCAGGCGATCGTCCGCACCGTGCAGCACGCGCGAGATGGCGCTGCGGCTGTGCTCCACCAGTGCCTGGGCCGAGGCGGGCGTGGGCAGCCACTCCTGCAGCAAGGCGGGCGTGATCAGCGGGCGCACCGCGCGGATGCGGGTGTCGTCGATGCGGGTGGTGTCGTGGGTGTGGTCGGGCGAGGCGGCCGAGGCGCGAACGTGGGCAGTCATGGTGGGGGGCGATGTGGGGTTGTCAGAGGCAGGGCTGGGCTCAGGCCTTCTTGAGGAAGACCGACTTCAGCATGAACTGGCCCTGATCGGTCTTGCAGTCCACGTCGTGGTCGCCGTTGTCGTGCACCAGGCGGATGCTCTTGACCTTGGTGCCTTTCTTCAGCACGGTGGAGCTGCCCTTGACCTTCAGGTCCTTGATCAGCAGCACGGCGTCGCCGTCGGCCAGGGGCTGGCCGTTGGCGTCACGGATCACGCCGTCGCCCGCGGGCTGCTCGTCGTCGCTGGCTTCGGCCTGGGCCGGCCACTCGAAGGCGCAATCGGGGCAGATGAACTGGTCGCCGTCGGCGTAGGTGTTTTCAAGCCCGCATTGGGGGCAGGCGGGCGGGGTGGTACTCATGGTGCGGCAGTCCGGGGAAGCAATGAAAGCCCGATAGTTTAGGCCCCCGGCCTCAATGCCTGGGGTGAGGCGGGGTGTGGGGCCGGTTGTGAGGCCGAGTATCGGTGCGGCTGGTGGCCGTTGCGGGGTGCTCGGTTTCCAGCAGCGCAAAGTCGATGAACCCGCGCTCCACATCGGTGTGTTTGAGCTCCACGCGCAGCAACTGGCCCACGCGCAGCGGGGGCAGCCGCCCGATCAGGCGCCCCTCCACCGGTGGCGACAGCAGCCGCACCCAGGTGGCCGAGGCCTCGGCGCCGGTCACCAGCGCGTCGAACGATTGGCCCACAAAGCGCTCCAGGTACAGCGCGGCCTCGCACTTGCGCAACTTGCGCTCCACCTTGCGCGAGGCGTCTTCCTGGCGCGTGCAGTGCTGGGCCAGGGCCTGCAGCTCGGCGTCGCTGTAGGGCATGGGCTGGTGGGCCAGGGCGGCTTTCACCATGCGCTGGGTGATCAGGTCCGGAAAGCGGCGGTTCGGCGCGGTGGAGTGGGTGTAGTCGCGCAGCGCCAGCCCGAAGTGGCCCAGCGGGCGCTGGCCCGCCTGCTCCACCACATACTCGCCCGAGCCCATCAGCTTCACGATGACCAGTGAGAGATCGGGAAAGCGCAAGGGGTCGGCCGTGTGGCGGCGTGCCAAAAAGGCCTCGAGCGCGCGCGAGTCGGGGCTGCCCGGCAAGGTTTCGCCATACTGGGCCGCCACCTCGACAATGCGCATCCAGCGTTCGGGCGAACGCACCACCCGGCGCAGCGAGCGCCCGCTGTGGCGCGCCAGAAAGTGGGCGGTGCAGGTGTTGGTGGCGATCATCAGTTCTTCGATCAGCTGGCGTGCACGGTTTTGCACCTGCTGCTCGATGCCCACCAGCTGCGGGCCGTCAAACACGGCCCGGGGCTGGAAGGTCTCCAGCGCCAGCGAGCCCTGGGCATGCCGGGCGCGGCGCAGGGTCTGGGCCACTTGGTCTTGCAGGCGCAGTTGCTGCTCCATGCCGCTCACCCGGGCGGCGGCCTCGGGCAGCGGGCCCTGCCCCTCCAGCCAGGCGGCCACCGCGTCGTAGGCCAGCTTGGCCTGGTTGTGCACCCGGGCGCGGTACAAGCGCACACTGTGCAGGCTGGCGTCGGCCTGGATCACCATCTCAGTCACCACGGCCAGCCGGTCCACCGCGGGGTTGAGCGAGCTCAGGTCGTAGCACAGCGCCTCGGGCAGCATCGGGAAGATCCGCGCCGAGGTGTAGACCGAGGTGGTGTTGAAGCAGGCATGCTCGTCGATGGCCGAACCCTTGGGCACCACGCTGTCCACATCGGCAATCGCCACCCACACGCGGGTGGCGCCATCGGGCAGGGCCTCGGCCACGGTGAGCTGGTCCAGGTCGCGCGAATCGTCGTTGTCGATCGAGCACCACAGCAAGGCGCGCAGATCGGGCAAGGCCTCATCGGGCGCGGCCGGGGCCTGCCGGATCGCATCGACCTGGCGCTGCACGGCCGGTGAGAACTCGGGCTGCAGGCCCCGTTCGGTCATGCTGGCGGTGGCGATGCGTTGCAGGTCGGCGTAGCGGCCGGGCCGTTGGGCAGAGGGAGCAGACATGGGGCACGGTGGCCGGGGCAGACCCGGGCAGATAGAGAGACAAGCCATTTTGCAGCAAGCCTGCGGGGCGGATGTTGCGGGTGGCGACAGCGGCGCATCGGCCCGGGCTGTTAGAGTTTTGTGCTTCAAGCGGCGCCCATCCCGGCGGCCGTCCCTGACCTGACCGCACATGACCGCACACCCCAGCGCTTCGCCCTCCGCCCCCTCCTCCGCCCCCGCCGCGCCGCGCCACCCTGGCGCGCCGGCACCGGGGCCCGCCAAACCTTTGTGGCAGGTGTTCCTGGGCTTTCTCGGGCCCATGTTGCTGAGCAACATCCTGCAGGCGCTGTCGGGCACCATCAACAACATCTACATCGGCCAGATCCTGGGCGTGCAGGCCATGGCGGCGGTGTCGGGTTTCTTTCCGGTGGCCTTTTTCTGCGTGTCGTTCATCATCGGCCTGGGCGCGGGCTCGTCGGTGCTGATCGGGCAGGCCTGGGGTGCGCGCGACACCGGGCGGGTCAAGGCCGTGGCCGGCACGGCGCTGTGTGTGGCCTTGTTGCTGGGCCTGGCGGTGGCGCTGGTGGGGGGCAGCTTCACCCCGGCGCTGATGCGGGCCCTGGGCACGCCGGCCAACATCCTCGATGAGGCCACCGCCTATGCGCGCATCGTGCTGCTCAACATGCCGCTGATGTTCCTGTTCCTGCTGTCCACCGCCATGCTGCGCGGCGTCAGCGACACCGTCACGCCTCTCAAGGCCCTGGTGCTGTCCACCGTGCTGGGCCTGGTGTTCACGCCGGCCTTCATCCTGGGCTGGGCGGGCCTGCCCCGCATGGGCGTGGCCAGTGGCGCCCTGGCCTCGGTGCTGTCCACCGCCTGTGCGCTGCTGTGGCTGGGCTGGCACCTGCGCCGGCGCCTGCACCCGCTGGCCCCCGATGCCACCTTGCTGCGCCACCTGCGCATCGAGCCCCGGTTGCTGGCCACGGTGCTGCGCATCGGCGTGCCCACGGGCTTGCAGATGATCGTCATCTCGCTGGCCGAGCTGGCCTTGCTGTCGCTGGTCAACGGCTTTGGCTCCGACGCCACGGCGGCCTATGGTGCGGTGAACCAGATCGTGGCCTATGTGCAGTTCCCGGCCATCTCGATCGCCATCACCGCCTCCATCCTGGGTGCCCAGGCGATTGGCGCCGGGCGCAGCGAGCGCCTGGGCGACATCGCGCGCACCGGGCTCTTGATGAACCTGATGCTCACCGGCGCCCTGGTCACCGTGGCCTACCTGTTCTCACGCGCCGTGATCGGGTTTTTCATCACCAGCGCCCCGGTGCTGGAGTTGGCCCAGAACCTGTTGCACATCATGCTGTGGAGCAGCGTGATCTTCGGCATGGCCAGCGTGCTGTCGGGCGTGATGCGGGCCAGCGGGTCGGTGCTGGTGCCCACCGCGATCTCGATCTTCTGCATCCTGGGGGTGGAGGTGCCGGTGGCCGTGCTGACGAGCCGCCAGATCGGCGTCGAGGGCGTGTGGGTGGCCTACCCGGTGGCCTTCATGGCCATGCTGCTGCTGCAGAGTCTGTACTACCGATTGGTATGGCGGCGGCGCCCGATCCGCAAGCTGGTGTGACAGGCCTAGGGCCTCGCAGACGTCAAGGCCTCACAGCGTGGCCCCATAGCGCACCGCCGCCATGGCAAAGGCGAACACCAGCCCCTGCATGAAGCGGTTGCGCACCGGCACGGGCGAGCCGCGTTGGGCACGCCAGTGGCCGATCCACGCCAGCACCGCGCCCGACAGCAAGGGCGACAGCACCAGGTTGGCCAGGCGCAGGCCCTTGCCCGGCAGCAGCGAGTGCGGCAGCCACAGCAGGCTCAAGGCGCCGACCGCCAGGCCCAGCAAGGCATAGCCCAGCAGGGTGAACAGGGGGTGCGGCGGGCGGCGTCGCTCGGCGGGGCGTGTCAGGTGCACGCCCCACTCGGCCAGCAGTTCGCCCAGCACCTGCAGCAAGACCTCGCCGAACAGTTCAAACAGCAACTCGAACAGGAATTCCATGGCGGCATTCTCGCCTGAGAGGTTGGGGGTGTCAGGGGCTGCGCTGGCCCTGCCAGCGGCGCGCCAGGGCGGCGATGTCGGCCGGGCCCAGGGGCTCGGTGGTGTCCACCGACAGCACCCAGGGCTGTTCGTCGGCCTCGGGCCCACCGGGGCCTTTGAGCTGGCTTTGCAGCACCTCGGGCGTGGCCTCCGAGGCATCGTCGCCACGGGCCTGACGGGCCTCGATGCGCGAGCGCATCAGCGCCGGGTCGCAGTGGCAATGCAGCACGGCGAAAGGCAGGCCCAGCGACTGGGCCAGGGCCTGGAAGCGATCGCGTTCGCCGCGCCGCAAAAAGGCGGCATCCACCACCACGGGCCAGCCCGCGCGCAGGGCCGTGGTCGCCTGTTCATGCAGGCGCTCAAAGGTGCGCCGCGTAGCCTCGGGCGTGTACAGCGACAGGCCCAGGGCTTCGGAACGCTGCAGCGCCTGCAGGCCGAACAGGCGCTTGCGCTCCACATCCGAGCGCAGGCGCACCGCCCCGGTGGCCTGCAGCAACTGGGCGGCCACCGTGGATTTGCCCGAGCCCGACAGGCCCAGCGTGATCAGCAGGCGCGGCCCGCCGGGCGGGCCCAGGCTCAGGGCGTGTGCGCAGGCCAGGTAGTCGGGGGCGCCCGGCTGGGGCGGGCTCAGTGTGGCCACCAGGGCACGCACCAGCGCGCGGTACACCTCGTAGAAGCGCAGCACGGCCAGGCCGCCAAAGTCGCCGGTCTGTTGCAGGTAGGGGTCCAGCACGCCCGCCGCCAGGTCGGGGCGGCCATGGGCGTGCAGGTCCATGGTCAGAAAGCCCAGGTCGCTCATCCCATCGATCCAGCGCAGGGCCGGGTCGAACTCGATGCAGTCGAAGCCGGTGGCGCCGCTCTCGGTCAGCACGCAGTTGTTCAGGTGCAGGTCGCCATGGCCCTCGCGCACCCAGCCCTGCTCCAGCCGGGCCTGCCAGACCGGGGCCAGCACCCGGGCCTGTGCCTGCATCCACTCGCGCAGCGCGGCCACGGGGCCCTCGCCCAGGGCGCCCTGCAACTGCGCCAGCACCTTCAGGGCCGCCTGCTCGATCTGCCGGGGCTGGCCCCAGCCCTGCCCGGGCTGGGCCACGGCCGCCTGCTGATGGAAGCGGCCCACACGCTGCGCCAGCCCCTGCAGCTCGTCGGCGCTCAGCACCCCCGCGGCCAGCCGCTCGCTGAGCAGGGCGCCCGGGGCAAAGCGGCGCATGTGCACGGCGTAGTCGATGGCCGGGCCCTGGCCCCCCAACGCTGGGGCTTCGGGGGTGCCGGTGATGGCCTGCACGCCCAGGTACAGCTGGGGCGCCAGGCGCTGGTTCAGGCGCTGTTCCTCTTCACAAAAGTGGCGGCGCAGCGCCAGGGTGCTGAAGTCCACAAAGGGCAGCCGCACCGGCTTCTTGAGTTTGTAGGCCTGTTCGCCGGCCAGCAGCACCCAGGAGATGTGGGTTTCGATCAGGCGCACGGGCTGGCCCGTGCTGGCCTGTAGCTGGGCTTGCAGGGCATGGATCAGCACGGCATCCGCGCCGGGTTGGCTGGGTGGGCCAGGGGGGCTGCTGGGGTTCATGGGGCCCCAGTGTGCCGCACCGCGCCGTGGCTGGCTTGACCTGGGGCAAGCAGGCCGGGCGGGTCCGTGCCGGCTCAGTCCATGGGCGCCCGGGTGAACACGTCCAGGGTTTCGGCCCAGTCGGTGAAACCGGCCAGTTGGGGGCAGCGTGCGGCGCTCAGCTGCCCAGGCAGCATTCTTTGCGCAAACGACCAGGCCACGGCGGCACTCACGCCGGCCTGGGTCAGGCGTTGGGCCTGCCGGGGCCAGGGGGTGCGGGCCAGTTCGGTCTCGAGCGCATCGAAGGCGGCCTCGGCCTGGCCGCGCACCCGCTCCAGCCAGGGGGCGTGTTGCTTCTCGGGCGGGCGCAGCTGCAGCTCGTAGACGATCTGCACCGTTTTTTCGCAGGCGGCCAGGGCCAGCCCGGTGGCGCGCAGGGCCTGCAGCCGGGCCGCGCCCGGGGCGGGCCAAAGACTGGTGCTGGCCAGCGATTCGAGGTGCTCCAGAATCAGCCCCGACTCCATCAGCACCGTGCCGTCGTCACACACCAGGGTGGGGGCCTTGACCACCGGGTTGATGGCCGAGAATTCGGCGTACTGCCTGAACACCGACACCGGCCGGTGTTCAAAGGGCAGGCCCAGCCAGTGCATCGATACCGCGACGCGGCGAACATAGGGCGAATCCAGCATGCCAATCAATTGCATCATCAAGTCCTGTGGCGTAAAGATGCTGACGATAGGCCGCAGTCGCCGGCCCCGGAATGGGCAGGCATCGGAAATCAAGCCCTGGCACCGATGCTTCATCGGTGGCGACGGGCCCACCTGAAAGCGTGCATGAAACTAGACCCGAAAGACCTTCAGATCCTGCAAGCCCTGCAACGTGACGCGCGCCAGAGCCTGGCCGCGCTGGGCAAGCGCATCGGGCTGTCGCAGCCTGCCATGAGCGAGCGCGTGCGCAAGCTCGAAGACGCTGGTGTCATCGAGGGCTACGGTGCCCGGGTCAATCTGCGGGCCCTGGGCGTGGGGCTGCAGGCCATCATCCGCATCGAGACCACGCACGCCTTCATCGCCCGGTACGTGGCCTTGTTCGAGTCGATGGACGAGGTGCTGGAGGCCGATCGCGTGACCGGCGAAGACTGCTTCATCGTGCGCTGCGCCATCGCCGAGCCTGCCGACCTGCAGCGGGTGGTGGACACCCTCGCCGCCCATGGCAGCGTCACCACCTCGTTGGTGTTGTCGAGCCCGGTGCGCAAGGTGGTGACGGTGCAGGCAGCGCGCCACCACGGCGGCCCCGGCGGGCTCAGTCCTTGAGGCCCCACCAGGCGGGCAGCAGGCGGCGCACCTCGGGCCGGGCAAAGCGGTCGTCCAGCAGGTGGATCACGCCCTCGTCGCTGGGGCCACGGATCACCCGCCCGGCGGCCTGCACCACTTTCTGCAGGCCGGGGTAGAGGTAGGTGTAGTCGTAGCCGGCGCCGAACTGGGCCTGCAGCCGGCGGCGGATTTCTTCATTGACCGGGTTGAGTTGGGGCAGGCCCAGGGTGGCCACAAAGGCACCGATCAGGCGCCGGCCCGGCAGGTCGATGCCCTCGGCAAAGGCGCCGCCGAGCACCGCGAAACCGATGCCCTGGCCCTCGTCCTGGAAGCGCGCCAGAAAACCCTGTTGCTCGGCTTCGCTCATGCCGCGCGACTGGCTCCAGCAAGGCAGTTCGGGGTGGCGCTGGGCCAGGCGCGCGGCGGCCTGCTGCAGGTAGTCATGGCTGCTGAAAAAAGCCAGGTAGTTGCCGGGCCGGGCCTGGTACTGCGCGGCCATCCGGTCCACCAGCGGGTCCAGCGAGTCGGCGCGGTGCTGGAAGCGGGTGGACAGGTTGCGCGCCGTGTGCACCTGCAGCTGGGCTGCCTGGAAGGGTGACTCGACCTCGATGCCGGCGGTGTTGTCGGGCAGGCCCAGCAGGTCGGCGTGGTAGTGCATGGGCTGCAGCGTGGCCGAGAACAGGGTGCAGCTGTGGGCGCTGGCAAAACGGGCGCGCAGAAAGTGCGCCGGCACCAGGTTGCGCAGGCACAGCAGCGATTGCCCGGGGACGGGGGCGGTGGGCGGGCCAGGGCTGACATCCACCATCGAATGCGGGCCGAACTGCTCCAGCAGGCGACCCAGTTGCAGGGCTTCGAACTGGAAGTCGAGCAGGGCCGGGTCGTTGTCGGTGGGGTGTTCGGCCTGGTGCTCGGCCAGGGTGCTGAGGGCCTGCTGCAGCGCGGCCAGCAGCTTGGGCGGAAACTGCTCGTGCACCTGGTAGTGCGGGCCCTGGGCCTTGTCGTGCGCCACCCAGGCACGGCCCACCCGGGCCAGCGCCTGGCGCACGGGCTGCGACTGCTGGGCGGTGGGGCTCTGGCGCGCCCGGGCCAGGTGCTCGGGGCGCAGCGCCACGCTGTACATGCTGCGGGCCCGCTCCAGCAGGTTGTGGGCTTCGTCCACCAGCAGGGCCACGCGCCAGTCGTTGGCCTGGGTCAGGCCGTGCAGCAGCCCTCCTGCATCGAAGTAGTGGTGGTAGTCGCCCACCACCACATCGGCCCAGCGCGCCAGTTCCTGGCCCAGGTAGTAGGGGCAGACCTGGTGCTGCAGGGCCACGGCGCGCAACCGGGTCTGGTCGAGCGGGGCCTGGTCAAGTGGGGCGGTGCCGTCAGGGTCGGTGTTGCCACCCAGGGCGGCGCTGCGGGCCGCGGGCAGGCGGTCGTAAAAGCCCTGGGCCAGCGGGCAGGATTCGCCGTGGCAGGCGCGGTCGGGGTGTTCGCAGGCCTTGTCGCGGGCCACCAGCTCGAGCACCCGCAGCGGCCAGCCCGGGGCGCCCGCCAGGCGCCGCAACGCGGCCAGGGCCAGCGGCCGGCCCGAGGTCTTGGCGCTCAGAAAGAACAGCTTGTCGAGCTGCTGCCCGGGCGCGGCCTTGAGCAGCGGGAACAGCGTGCCCACCGTCTTGCCGATGCCGGTGGGCGCCTGCGCCAGCAGACAGCGCCCGCTGCGCGCAGCCTTGTACACCGCCTCGGCCAGGGGGCGCTGGCCGGTGCGGAAATCGGGGTGCGGAAAGACCAGCGCCTGCAGGGCTGCGTCGCGGGCTTGGCGATGCGCCTGTTGCGCCTGGGCCCAGGCCAGAAAGCGGGCGCACTGGGCCTCGAAATGGGCCTGCAGTTCCGTGGCGCTGCAGTGCCGGGTGAACACGGTCTCTTGTTCGGTGCCCACGTCCAGGTAGACCAGGGCCAGTTCGAGCTGGTCCCGGCCCTGCTGCTGGCACAGCAGCCAGCCGTAGACCAGGGCTTGCGCCCAGTGCAACAGGCGCTGGGCGGGGTTTTGCCGCTCCAGCGAGCCCTTGTGGGTCTTGACCTCGTCGAGCCGGCCGAGTTCGGCGTCAAAGCCATCGGCGCGGCCACGCACCCGCAGCTGCCCCTGGTACACGCCGCTGAGGCTGAGTTCGGCCTGGTAGGCCGGGCCACGCCGGCGCGCCACCAGGGCGTGGCCGGCCATGCCCTCGAGCGCGCTGGGGGCGGGGGTGAAGCGCAGGTCGAGGTCGCCTTGCTTGGCGGTGAACTCGCACAGCTCGCGCACGGCCACGGTGTAGACCCTGGGCCCTTCTGTCTGGGGCACTGCCTGGGTCGCTGCCGGGGCGGCGTCGGCGGTCACACCAGCTCCTGGCTCTGGCTCGGGTCTTCGCCCAGGCGGGTCTGCAGCTCGTCGCCTTCGCGGCGCAGCGGGGTGGCCTTGGACAGGGCCAGCCACACCGGAAAGGGCAGCGTGCAGCGCGTGTGGCGGGCCGCGCGCAGCATCTCGAACTGGCCGTCAGCCAGGTTGCCGTGCAGCACCCAGATGCCCAGGTGCTCGGGGATCTCGTTGGGCCGCGCCACCCCGGCCGGAAACACGTAGTAGCAGGCCTCGCTCAGCCACTGGTAGGCCTGGCGCTTGGCGCTGTGGCGCAGGTCGGACAGCAGGTCGGCGCGGCTGAACTTGATCTCATGCACCATGGGCTGCAGGTAGGCCTCGACCGAGGTGTTGCGCACCGAAAACAGGTCGGGCCGGGCCATGCGCCACACATGCGGTACCGGGGCCGGCGCGGGCGGGGCTTCGTCAGGCCAGAGCGAGGGCAGCGCACTGGCGAGCGCTGCAGGGGCGGGTTCCGTTTCGGGCGGGGCCTCCTGCAGCGGTGGCTCCGGGGCTGGGGGCTGGCCCGGTGGGTCGATGGCGGCGCGCAGCGAGAGCTCGCGCCACACGATGCGGCCGGTGGCCATCAGGTGTTCGGCAAAGCGTTGTGCCAGGCGGTCGTGTGCACTCAGGGCCCGCAGGCTGCGCTGGCGCGCCTGCGCGAGGGTCTGGATGCCGGCTTCGGTCAGGCGCAGGCATTCATGGCCCTCGGGGCTGGTCTGCAGGGCCACCAGGCCGGCGGCCAGCAGATCGATCTCCAGCCCGTCCTTGCTCGGCCAGCCGGCCGAGCGCCAGATCTGCATCAGGCGGGTGCGGTGAAAGCGGGTCAGGGTCAATTCCGTCATGGGTGCGGCGTTGGGCAGGTCGGCGGTCGATGGCTGATTTTATATACAGTATCGGCCGCCGACCATGGGCTGCAGAGGCTGGCCCGGCGGCGCATGGGCCCACCCAGGTCTCCATGACATCCTGATGGCAAGATTGTTGTTGAAATTGAAATTCTTATTTGAATATCCAGCTGTTTTGTTGTGGCGATTGCTTGTCTACAGTCGCGTCATCCGGGGCCAAGCCCAAGGCCGGCCCGGTTTGATCTTCCAACGCCACTGACCGCGAGAACCTGACACCATGAAGCCCACTCAACTCACCGCCCTCTTGTTTGCAGCCCTGGCCGCCGTGGCCAGCGTGTCGGCCCAGGCCGATGTGCGCAGCCGCGCCGAAGTCGAAGCCGAAGCGGTCAAGGCCGCCAAAGATTCGGCCGTGTCGGTCGATTCCAAGTCCAAGGTGGCTCCGGTGCTGAACAGCACCCGCACCCGTGCCGAGGTTGAGGCCGAAGCCATCAAGGCGGCCCGCGATTCGGCCGTGTCGGTGGATTCCAAGTCCAAGGTGGCCCCGGCCCTGCCGAACAGCCGCGACCGTGCCGAGGTGGACGCCGAAGCCGTCAAGGCCGCCAAGGATTCGGCCGTGTCGGTGGACTCCAAGTCCAAGGTGTTCCCGGTGCTGCGCTGAGCCCGGCACCTGCCGCTTGCAAGGCGCGAAAAGGTGAAAAAAGGCGGGCCCACGGGCCCGCCTTTTTGTCGTCTGCGCCAGCTCAGCCGATGGCGGCGCGTCGGGTCAGGGCCAGGGGGCGCGCGTGGCAGCCCTCCAGGTGGTCGTTGACCAGGCCCATGGCCTGCATGAAGGCGTACATGGTGGTGGGGCCGACAAAACTCCAGCCGCGTTTCTTCAGGTCTTTGGACAGGGCCACCGATTCGGCCGAGGTGGTCAGGCCTTGCAGGCTCAGCGAGGTGATGGTCTCGGGGCGGCTGCCGGCGGGGGGCTCGAAGCGCCAGAAGTAGGCCGCCAGGCTGCCGAACTCGTCACGCAGCGCCTGGGCACGGCGGGCGTTGTTGAGGGTGGAGGCGATCTTGCCGCGGTGCCGCACGATGCCCGGGTTGAGCAGCAGGCGGGCGATGTCGGCCTCGCCCAGGGCGGCCACGCGGTCGATGTCAAAACCCTCGAAAGCCTGGCGAAAGCCCTCGCGCTTGTTCAGGATGGTCAGCCAGCTCAGCCCGGCCTGAAAGCCCTCCAGGCAGATTTTTTCGAACAAGCGGGTGTCGTCATGCACCGGAAAGCCCCACTCGGTGTCGTGGTAGCGCTGGTACTCCGGGGTGGCGCGGCACCACACGCAGCGCAGGGTCTGGTGCTCGTCCTTGAACAGGCCGGCAGGGGTGGGGCTGAGATCGGGCATGGCGAAGGCGGTGATGGTTGGGGTGGCTGTAAATAATCACAGTATAAAAGCAGGCGACCGGCTTGGGCACCCCTGCGCCGCAGGGGGCTCAACGCAGGGGGCTCAACTCTGCGCCGTCTTGCAGAAGATGCAGTCGCGCGGCGCTTCAGCGCTGGCGGGCTCGGTGTGGCTGCAGCAGTGCTCCAGCCAGGCGCTGACCAGCTTGTAGGCCGACAGGTTGGCGCGTGCGCTGGGCGCGCACAGGTAGTAGCCCAGGGGGCTTTGGTAGCGGTCGCCCAGGGGTTCCACCAGGCTGCCGGCCTGCAGTTCGTCCTCCACCAGGCAGGTGGGCACGATGGCCACGCCAAAGCCCGACACCGCAGCGCGGATGATCAGCGAATACAGGTTGAAGCCCGGCCCGAAGCGGCTGCCCGCGGTGTCGCACTGGTGCGCCTGCAGCCAGTCGTGCCAGGCCAGCGGCACCTCGATGTGCTGCAGCAGCGTGGCGCGCTGCAGGTCTTGCGGGCTGCGCAGCGCCAGGCTGTCGCGCAGTTGCGGGCTGCACACCAGGCTGGTTTCCTGGCCGATCAGGTAGCGCGCGTTGGCGCTGGGCCAGTTGCCGTAGCCGAACTGGATGGCGGCATCGAATTCGTGCGGCACGGCAAAGTCGTGCGCATGTTGGTAGCGCACAAAGTTCAACGTGACCTGGGGCAGGGTGCGCTTGAAGTGGCCCAGGCGCGGAAACAGCCATTGCGCCGCAAACGTGGGCGGCACCGACAGGTTCAGGGCCCCGCCATTGCCGCCATAGGACATCAGCTGGGCCGTGGCCGATTCGAGTGCGGCCATGGCCGGGCGGGTGGCGTTGAGGTAGGTGGCACCGGCCTCGGTCAGCTCCAGCCCGGCGCTTTTGCGCATGAACAGCTTCTGGCCCAGGTAATCCTCCAGCGAGGCGATGTGGCGGCTGATGGCGCTTTGCGTGACGCACAGGTCCTTGGCCGCCATGGTGAAGGCCTGGTGCTTGGCGGCGGCATGGAAGGCGTTCAGTTCCGAGATGGTGGGGCAGAGTCTTCGCATCGCAGCCTATGAGTAATGGTCATGGAGTGGTGAGATTTTAGGCATTGCAGCCAGACCCGATTGGCCCGATAAATGCAACATGTTTGGGCGCCGGCGGCGTGTTTGCCCAGGGAAAACCCCTGAACCCGCTGCTGACCGCCCCAGTTCAAGGCCAGGGTCTTGCGCCCGAAGCCATGAGTAATTTGTAGTGTCCAACGGATTTTCTGAACGCCCATGACCCACTTGCTGATCGTCAACAGCCATGTTCTGGATGTGCATGCCCTCACGCTGCGCAGCGGCCTCTCGGTGCTGGTCTCGGATGGGCGCATCGCCGCCGTGGGCCCCGACCTCAGCCTGCCCGCAGGCGGCACCACGCTCGATGCCCGGGGCATGACACTGATGCCCGGCCTGATCGACTGCCACGTGCACACAGTGGCCTCGTCGTTCAACCTGGGCGGGGTGGCCCGCCAGCCCAATGTGTTCGTGATGCTGCGTGCGCTGCCCATCATGAAGGCCATGCTTGAGCGCGGCTTCACCTCGGTGCGCGATGCGGGGGGCGCCGACTGGTCGCTGGCCGAAGCGGTGCGCACCGGCCTGGTGCCGGGCCCGCGCCTGTTCACCTCGGGCAAGGCGCTGTCGCAGACCGGTGGCCACGCCGACTTCCGGCCCCGCAATGACGATCTGGACGCCTGCTCGTGCGCCTACAAGCTGGGCAACATCGGGCGCGTGGTGGACGGTGTGGATGCCTGCCGCCTGGCGGTGCGTGAAGAGATTCTCAAGGGGGCCAGCCAGATCAAGGTGATGGCCTCGGGCGGCGTGGCCTCGCCCAACGACCCGATCGGCAACCTGGGCTACTCCGAAGCCGAGCTGCGCGCCATCGTCGAAGAGGCCGGCAACGCCAACACCTATGTGATGGCCCATGCCTACACGCCGCGCGCCATCGCCCGCGCCGTGCGCTGCGGCGTGCGCACCATCGAGCACGGCAACCTGGTGGACGCCCCCACCGCCGAGCTGATGGCCGAACGGGGCGCCTACATGGTGCCCACCCTGATCACCTACGAAGGCCTGGCCAGCGACGGCGAGCGTTACGGGCTGCCGGCGGCCTCGATCGCCAAGATCGAATCGGTGCGCGGCCAGGGCCGCCAGGCCATCGAGATCCTGGCGCGCGCCGGGGTCAAGATGGGCCTGGGCAGCGATCTGCTGGGCGAGACCCACCCGCTGCAATCGGACGAACTGCGCCTGCGCGCCGAGATCCTGGGCAATGGCCCGGTGCTGCAGCAGGCCACCCTGATCGGCGCCGAGATCCTGGGCCAGAGCGGCCAGCTGGGCGAGGTCACGGCGGGCGCCATCGCCGATCTGCTGCTGGTGGACGGCAACCCCCTGACCGACATCCATTGCCTGCTGAACCAGGGCGAAGACATCCGTGCCATCGTCAAGGACGGGCTGCTGCTCAAGAACACGCTCTGACGCACCACCAGCCAGCCGCCCTCTTTTCTCGCTCTTTTCGCCACCCCCTCACCCCCCTCTTGGAGAACCCACATGCAACGTCGCCAACTCGTCCAGCTCTCCGGCCTGGCTGCCGCCCTGTCGTGCCTGCCCCGCCTCGGCTTTGCCCAGCAGGGTGAGGCCTTCCGCATCGGCTCGCTCACCCCCATCACCGGAGCCGGCAGCCCCTATGGCCCGGGCATGCAGCAGGCCATCCGGCTCGCGGTGGACGAGGTCAACGCCGCGGGCGGCGCCGGTGGCCGCAAGCTGGAGCTGTTCACCGAAGACGACCAGACCAAGCCCGATGCTGCCGTGCTCGCGGCCAAGAAGCTGATCGAGGTGAACAAGGTGCAGGCTGTGCTCGGCACCTGGGCCTCGGGCGTGACCCTGGCGGTGATGCCCTTGACCGAGGCGGCGGGCCTGATCGAGATGAATGTCTCGGGCGCACCCGCCATCTCCACCCTCGACACCAAGGACCTGGTGTGGCGCTTCCAGGCCACCAACGACCGCTTCGGCGCGGCCTTTGCCGAGATCTGCGCCAAGCGCGGCTTCAAGCGCCCGGCCACCATGGCCTTCAACAACGCCTCGGGCCTGGGCAACACCGAGGGCTTCACCAAGGTCTGGAAGCAGCGCGGCGGCCAGGTGGTGGCCCATGTCACCTACGAACCCAACCGCCCCAGCTACCGCAGCGAGCTGCAGAAGATCCTGGCCGCCAAGCCCGATGTGATCGTGACCGGCTCGTACCTGCCCGACACCACCATCTTGCTGCGCGAATGGTTCCAGGCCGGCGCCGACAACAAATGGGTCATCCCCGGCTGGGCCGCCAACCCCGATCTGGTCAAGGCCCTGGGCGCCGAGGTGTGCGAAGGCATCATCTCGGTGGACACCGTGTCCAATGAAAAGAGCGCGGCCTATGCCCACTTCGATGCGCTGTTCCAGAAGGCCAGCGGCAAGCCGGCCTCAACCAACATCTACGCCGCCATGGCCTACGACATGGTGATCAGCCTGGCCCTGGCCATGGAGGCCGCCGGCCCCGGCGCCAGCATCGAGCAGATCAACGCCCGCCTGCGCGATGTGAGCAACACCCCCGGCACGGCCGTGGGCACCTTTGCCGACGGCAAGGCCCTGCTGGCCAAGAAGGGCAAGGTGAACTACGAAGGCGCCTCCAGCAAGCTCGACTTCGACAAGTTCGGCGACGCCACCCCCGACTTCGGGGTGTACGTGATCGAAAAAGGCCAGCTGGTGCGCCGCGACGTGGTGTCCATCAGCGCCACGTGACGGTCCGGCGGGCCGGCCGGGCGCCTGACCCGGCACCGGCCCGCAGGGCAGCTGGCCCCACCCCGGTGGTGGGCCCAACGGGCATGACCCATGAGATGACTTGATGACCTGGATCGAATTCGCAAACCTGTTGATCAATGGCTTGATCGAAGGCCTGGTGGTGGCCCTGCCCGCCCTGGCCATGACCCTGGTGATGGGGGTCAACCGCTTTCCCAATGCGGCCAGCGGCGACCTGCTCACCACCGGGGCCTACGCCGCCGTGGCCGTGCAGTGGCTGCTGGGCTGGCCGCTGTGGGCGGCGGCCCTGCTGGGGGCGGTGATCACCGCCGGGGTGTCGGCCGGGGCCTACCGGCTGATCTTCCGAAAGCTGGCCGGGCGCCCCATGGTGGCCTCGATGCTGGCGGCCATCGGGCTGGGCTTTTTGCTGCGCAGCCTGATCTCGTTCTTTGCCGGCCACGACCAGCGCACCTTCGACCTGCCCCTGGTGCGGGCCTGGAACTTCGGCGGCGTGCGCCTGCTGCCCACCGACCTGGTGATCGCCGCGCTGGCGGCGGCCTGCCTGGCCGGGGTGTTCGTGCTGATCTACCGCACCAGCTTCGGTCGCCAGTTGCGTGCCGTGGCCGACAGCGCCGATCTGGCCCGCGCCAGCGGCATCCGGGCCGGGGGGCTGATGATCAGCCTGTGGCTGCTGGTGGGCGCCCTGTCGGCGGTGGGTGGCGTGCTGCTGGGCATGAAGGCCGTGGTCACCCCCGACATGGGCTGGGAGAGCCTGATCCCCGCCTTTGCCGCCATGGTGCTGGGCGGCATCGGCAGCCCGGTGGGCGCTGTGCTGGGGGCCTTGCTGCTGGGCGTGGTGCAGGAGCTGGCCGTGCCCTTGCTGGGCCCGTCTTACAAGCTGGTGCTGGCCTTTGCCGTGCTGGCGGGTGTGTTGTTGCTGCGGCCGGCCGGCTTGATGGGCCGGGTGCAGCTGGTGAGGTGAGGACGCCATGACCGCTTATCTTCTGGCCATCGGCATCGTGGCCCTGATCTATTGCCTGCTGGCCCTGGGGCTGAACCTGCAGTTCGGCCTGACCGGGCTGGTCAACTTCGGGGTGGTGGCCTTCTTTGCCGTGGGCGCCTACACCTCGGGTCTGTTGTCGCTGCAAGGCGTGCCCCTGCCGCTGAGCTTTGCCGCCGCCGCCGTGCTGGCGGGCCTGCTGGCGCTGCCCATCGGTTTGTTGTCGCTGCGCCTGCGCGACGACTACCTGGCCATCGTGACGCTGGGCTTTTCCGAGGCGGTTCGCATCACGATCCAGCAGGAAAGCTGGCTGACCCAGGGCGTGCAAGGCCTGCCCGGCCTGCCCAAGCTGTTCGCCAGCTGGGGCCCGGTGTCGGATGCCGCGATCTTCGCGGTGCTGCTGGGCGCTGTGGCGCTGGTGGCCTGGGGCACGGTGCGCCTCACCGGCAGCCCCTTCGGCCGCCTGCTCAAGGCCATTGGCGACGACGAGGCCGCCTTGTCGGCCCTGGGCAAGGACCCGGCCCGCTTCAAGGTGCAGGTGTTCATGCTGGGGGCGGCACTGGCCGGTCTGGCGGGGGCCTTCTATGCCCACTTCATCACCTTCATCACGCCCGAGCAGTTCATCCCGCTGATCACCTTCTATGTGTGGATGGGTCTGATCATGGGCGGCGCCGGCTCGGTGCGCGGCGCCATCTTCGGCTCGCTGCTGCTGATGGTGTTTCTCGAAGGCTCGCGCTTTGCCAAGGACTGGGTGCCCGGCGTGTCCGAAGTGGGCATGGCCAGCCTGCGTCTGGCCGCTGTGGGCCTGGCGCTGATCCTGATCACCTTGTACCGCCCCCACGGCCTGTGGGGGGGAGGAAAAAGCCAATGATGCTGAGCGTTGAAACCGTGACCCGGCAGTTCGGGGGCTTCAAGGCCGTCGATGGCGTGTCCCTGCAACTGGCCGAGCGCGAGATCCTGGGCATCGCCGGCACCAACGGGGCGGGCAAGAGCACGCTGTTCGCGGCCATTGCGGGCCAGCAACCGGCGGACGCCGGGCGCATCCGCTTTGATGGCCACGACATCACCCGCCTGCCGCCCTACCGCCGGGCCCGCCTGGGCCTGGTCCGAACCTTTCAGGTGCCGCGCGAGTTCAAGAGCCTGAGCGTGCACCAGAACCTGCTGGCTGCTGCCGCCAACCCCCAGGGCGAGCGCCTGCTGAACGCCTTTGTGCGCACCCGCAGCCTGCGCGAGCACGAGGAGCAGCTGGTGGCCAAGGCCGATGGCATCCTGCAGTTCCTCAACCTGACGCGGGTGCGCGACAAGCTGGCGGGCGGCCTGTCGGGCGGCCAGAAAAAGCTGGTCGAGCTGGGCCGCGTGCTGATGCTCGACCCGCGCTGCATCCTGCTCGACGAACCCTTTGCCGGCGTCAACCCGGTGCTGATTGACGAGATCTGCGAGCGCGTGCGCGAACTCCATGCCCGAGGCATCGCCTTCATCGTCATCGAGCACCACCTGCAGGCGCTCAAGGCCCTGTCGCAACGCATGATCGTGATGGACCGCGGCAGCATCCTGGCCGAAGGCGACCCGCACACCGTGCTGGACGACCCCCGCGTGCAGGAAGCCTACATGGGAGGTGTGGCATGAGCGCGAACCTGCTGGACATCCGCGCTCTGCGCGGCGGCTACTCGGAGGTCGACATCATCCAGGGCATCGACCTGAGCGTGGCCGCAGGCCAGATCGTCACCATCGCCGGCACCAATGGTGCCGGCAAGTCGACCCTGGTGAAAGCCTTGCTGGGCCTGCTGCCGCGCGTGCAGGGCGAGATCGTGCTGGACGGGCGCTCCATCACCCGGCTCGGCGCTGAAGACCGCTTTGACGCCGGCCTGGCCTATGTGCCCCAGGTGGCCAATGTGTTCGCTTCGCTCACCGTGCGCGAGAACCTGCAGGTGGTGCGCGGTGTGCCCCACCTCAAGCGCCGCATGGACGAGGTGCTGGCCGATTTTCCGGCCCTGGTCGAACGCCTGGCCCAGCCCGCCAGCAACCTGTCGGGCGGCGAGCGCCAGCAGCTGGCCTTTGCCCGCGCCCTGATGCCCTCACCCCGCATCATGGTGCTCGACGAGCCCACGGCCGCCCTGGCGCCCTCCCTGGTGGGCAAGGTGTTCGACATGGTGCAGAAACTGCCTGCTGCCGGCGTGGCCGTGCTCATGGTCGAGCAGCGCGCCCGCCAGGCGCTGCAGATCAGCCAGCAGGGCTACATCCTGGACCAGGGCCGCTGCGTGCTGGCCGGCCCGGCCCACGAACTGCTCGGTGACGAGCGCATGGCGCAGCTGTACCTGGGGAGCCATTGAGGGGCTTGGCATGGGGCTCGGTACACTTTCCCTTCCTAGAAAGTGAATGCCCCGTCCATGCTGGAATCGTCTCCTCGCCCCCTTTCCTCCTACCGCCCTGACATCGATGGCCTGCGGGCTGTTGCCGTGCTGGCGGTGTTGGTGTTCCACCTGCGCGCCAGTGCTCTGCCGGGGGGCTTTCTGGGCGTGGATGTGTTCTTTGTGATCTCGGGCTATGTGGTGACCGGCTCGCTGTTGAGCCAGCGCGGCCTGGGCTTCTGGCGCCTGATCGGCGAGTTCTACGCCAAGCGCTTCGCGCGCATCCTGCCGGCGCTGTGCGGGGTGCTGCTGGCCACCGCGCTGGGGGCCTCCTTGCTCGTGCCCCAGTCCTGGCTCAGCGAGCTCAGTGACAAGACCGGCCTATACGCCTACCTGGGCCTGAGCAACTGGGTGATGCAGTCGAATGCCGACACCTACTTTGCGCCGCGGGCCGAGTTCAACCCCTACACCCACACCTGGTCGCTGGGGGTTGAGGAACAGTTCTACCTGCTGGCGCCGCTGCTGATCTATGCCTTCATGCGCTGGGGGCAACAGGGTGCCCGTACCCGCCTGCTGGCGCTGGGTGCCGCCGGTGTGTTGTGCGTGGCCTCGCTGGCCTACTTTGTGCAGCAAAGCAGCCGCCAACCCGACGTGGCGTTCTACTTCATTGCCTGCCGCTTCTGGGAGTTGGCCGTGGGCATGGTGTTGCGCTTTGCACACCAGACCTGGCCACCGAAGCCGGCCCGCACCACCCCTGGGGCGTTGCTGAGTGCCGGTCTGCCCTGGCTGGGTTTGCTGGGCCTGGCGGTGGCCCTGGTGGGGGCCCGGCCCGGGCCAGACGCCTGGGTGTGGAATGGCCTGGCGGTGCTGGGTGCTGCGCTGGTCATCCAGGCCGGTGCCACGGCGCAGGGGCGCCTCAGTGATCGGGCTTTGGGCAGCACGGTGCCAGTGTGGCTGGGCAAGCGCTCGTATTCGATCTACCTGTGGCACTGGCCGGTCTGCGTGCTGCTGCGCTGGACGGTGGGTCTGGACAGTGCGCTCACGCTGGCTGCCGGGGCCTTGCTGACGATGCTGTTGGCGCTCGCGTCGTACCACTGGCTGGAGCTTCCGCTGCGCCACAACGCCCGTCTTGAAGCCCGCCCGGCCTGGGCCCGCATTCTCATCTTCGCGCTGTTCCCTCTGTTGGGCTACCAGCTCAGCCACACCTTGTTTCGTCACCGCAACGACCTCAGCCTGAGCACGGTGGCGCGTCATGCGGTGGACTGGTACGCCGGCAGCCAGATGCCCTACGCCGATCCGACCCAGCGCAACTGCCAGGTGGCGATGCATTCGCAAGGTCTGGCCGGCGGCGTTGCGCACAGCTACCAGGCCAGTGCCTGCAAGACCCCAGCCCGGCGCCAGAGCGTGAATGTGATCGGTGACTCGCATGCTGGCGCCTACCTGCCCATGCTGGAGCAGCTCAGTGCCGACACCGGGGTCAGCGTGCATCTGTACACCTACCCGAGCTGCCCCTTTCTCGACCTGAGCCAGACTCAGGGGCGCTACCGTGACCCCGGCTGCCTGGCGTTCAGCCAGCAAGTGGTGAAAAAAATCGCCGAGGAAAGCCGGCCGAATGACGTGCTGTTCATGCCCAGCCTGCGCATGCCGCGCTACGGTGACCAATGGGCCAGCTTCAACATCCCCGACATGCGCGAGCGCATCTACAACCCCGCCGCAGAGAAGGACCGGGCTGAGGCCCTGGCCGAGGCTCAGGGCTGGCTGCAGCCACTGGCCCAGCGCGGCCTGCACCTGATCTTCGAAGCACCCAAGCCGATCTTCCAGGCGCCCACCTTCCGCTGCGCCGATGCCTTCAACCGCCACAACCCGATCTGCGTGGGCGACAACCAGCAGCCGCGCAGCACCTTGCTGGACCTGCGCGCACCCGTGCTGACCGGCATGCAGCGCCTGAGCCAGCAGGTGCCGGGCCTGAGCATCTGGGACCCGCTGCCCGTGCTGTGCCCGGGCGAGGTCTGCAGCAGCCTGCGCGAGGGCCGCCCCCTGTTCTTTGACGGCGACCACCCCAGCGCCTATGGCAATTGGGTGCTGTACCCCGATTTCAAGCGGATGATCCTGAGCTTCCCCGAGGCGGCGCCTGCCCCTTGAGCCGGCCCGGGTGCTGAAGGCGGGTGAAAATCACGCCATGCATGCCACCCCCTTCCTGCCCCGCCTCTTCCTGCCCCGCCCCGCCCTGGCGCGCCCGCTGTGGGCGCTGAGCCTGGGCGCCACCTTGCTGCTGGCCGCCTGTGCCAGCCGCCCGCCCGAGCCGGCGGCGACCCCTGCCGCCCCGGCCGCGACCACCCCTGCCGCCCCCGTCACCCCCGTGAGTCCGCCCAGCCCTGAAGCCGGCTTTGCCCGCTGGGTGGAGGGCTTCAAGGTCTCGGCCCGGCGCGCCGGGATCAGCGAGACCACGCTGCATGCGGCCTTCGACGAGGTGCAGTTCCTGCCCCAGCTGATCGAGCTGGACCGGGCCCAGCCCGAGTTCAACCGCCCGGTGTGGGACTACCTGGACCGCGCCATCACCCCGCAGCGCGTGCTCAACGGGCAGAAGAAGCTGCAGCAGGTGCGCGCCGAGGCCGATGCGGCGGCCGCACGCTATGGCGTGCCGGCCTCCATCCTAGCCGGCATCTGGGGCATGGAGAGCGACTTCGGCCGCAACTACGGCAACACCCCGGTGATCGACGCCCTGGCCACGCTGTGCTATGAGGGCCGGCGCGAGGCCTGGGCCCGGGGTGAGCTGCTGGCGGCACTGAAGATCCTGCAGAGCGGTGACATCGACCGCGCCCACATGATCGGCTCCTGGGCCGGTGCCATGGGGCAGACGCAGTTCATGCCCACGGTGTTCCTGGCCCATGCGGTGGACGCCGACGGCGACGGCCGCCGCGACATCTGGGCCAGCATGGCCGATGTGATGGCCTCCACCGCCCAGTTCCTGGCCCGCTCAGGCTGGCAGCCCGGGCAGCCTTGGGGCGGCGAGGTGGTGCTGCCGCCCGGCTTCGATTTGGCGCGGGCCGATGGCGAGTTCAAGCAGAGCAGTGAGCAATGGGCCGCCGAGGGCCTGCGCGGCCCGGGTGGCGCAGCTTTGCCCGTGTTGGCGCAGGCGGCAGTCTTCCTGCCCGCAGGCGCCCGCGGCCCGGCCTTTCTGATCGGGCCCAACTTCAAGGTGATCCTGCGTTACAACAACGCCACCAGTTATGCGCTGGGCGTGGCCCTGCTGGCCCAGCAACTCGACGGTGGCCCGGCGGTGCAGGCCGCCTGGCCGCGCGATCTGCAGCCGCTCAGCCGCAGCCAGACCCGGGCCCTGCAAAGCGCCCTCAACGAGCGCGGCTTTGACAGCGGCACCCCCGACGGCCTGATGGGCCCGGCCACCCGCGAAGCCGTGCGCCGCTACCAGCGCAGCGCCGGCCTGGTGCCCGACGGCTACCCCACGCTGGAGCTGCTGCAGCGCCTGCAGCCCTGATCCCAGCATCCGGACCCGACGAAGAGCGGTCGCGCCTCGCGACCAGGGTGCCGGTAGGCTCCCGTCTTGACCAGGCAGGCCTGCAACGAAGAGGTCAGCCCGCCGCCCGGCCGCCCGAAGGCGGGCTGCGGCCCCCATGGGGGGCAGGAAGCGACACGCAGTGCGCGACCGTGGGGGCTTAAAGGACCACCGATTCAGTGCGCCAGATTTTCTCGGCGTACTCGCCAATAGTGCGGTCCGACGAGAACGGCCCCATGCCGGCCACATTGCGCAGCGCCATGCGGTTCCAGGCCTCGGGCTTCTGGTACAGGGCGTCGACCTTCTCCTGGGCTGCCACGTACGAGGCGTAGTCGGCCAGCAGCATGTAGTGGTCGCCCCAGTTCACCAGCACGTCATAGATGGCCTGGTAGCGGTGCGGCTCTTCGGGGCTGAAGCGGCCGTCGCGGATGGCCTCCAGCACGCGCTGCAACTCCGATTTGCCGGCCAGCACCTGGCGCGGCTGGTAGCCCTGGCTGCGCAGCGCCGCCACCTCGGGCGTGGTGTTGCCGAAGATGAAGATGTTCTCCGGGCCCACCGCCTCGCGGATCTCGACGTTGGCGCCATCGAGCGTGCCGATGGTGAGCGCGCCATTGAGCGACAGCTTCATGTTGCCGGTGCCCGAGGCCTCGGTGCCGGCGGTGGAGATCTGCTCCGACAGATCCGCCGCCGGGATGATCAGCTCGGCCAGGCTCACGCTGTAGTTGGGCACGAACACCACCTTGAGCAGATCGCCCACGGCCGGGTCGTTGTTGACGGTGCGGGCCACGTCGTTGATCAGCTGGATGATCAGCTTGGCCATGTGGTAGGCCGAGGCGGCCTTGCCGGCGAACACCACCACGCGGGGCACTTTCACCGAGCCGGGCTGTTCGATGATGCGCAGGTAGCGCGTGACCACGTGCAGCACATTGAGCAGTTGGCGCTTGTATTCGTGGATGCGCTTGATCTGCACGTCATACAGCGCATCGGCCGGCAGCGCCAGGCCCATGTGCTGCTGCACCCAGCTGGCAAAGCGCTGCTTGTTGTGCTGCTTGGCGTTGCGGAAGGACTGCAGCAGGATGGGGTCGTCCAGCCGGTCTTTGAGCTGGGCCAGCAGGTTCAGGTCGCGCCGCCAGCCCGGGCCCACGGCGCCGTCGAGCACGCTGGCCAGGGCCGGGTTGGCCTGGGCCAGCCAGCGGCGCTGGGTGATGCCATTGGTCTTGTTGTTGAAGCGCTCGGGCCAGATGCGGGCGAAGTCGGCAAAGATCGACTGCGTCATCAGCTCGGAGTGCAGGGCCGACACGCCGTTGACCGAGTGGCTGGCCAATACCGCCAGGTAGGCCATGCGCACGCGGCGCTCGCCGCCCTCGTCGATCAGCGAGACCCGGCGCATCAGGTCGGTGTCGCCACCGTGGCGCTGGGCCAGCTGGCCCAGGAAGTAGGCATTGATGTCGAAGATGATCTGCAGGTGGCGCGGCAGGATGCGGCCCAGCATCTCCACCGGCCAGGTTTCCAGCGCCTCGTGCATCAGGGTGTGGTTGGTGTACGAGAACACGCCCTGGCAGATGCGCCAGGCGTCGGCAAAGGGCACGTGGTGCACGTCCAGCAGCAGGCGCATCAGCTCGGGCACGGCCAGCACCGGGTGGGTGTCGTTGAGGTGGATGCTGACCTTGTCCTTGAGCTGGTCGAAGGTGTCGTGCCGGGCCAGGTAGCGGCGCAGCAGGTCTTGCACGCTGGCGCTGCAGAAGAAGTACTCCTGGTGCAGGCGCAGCTCGCGGCCCGAGGGCGTGGAGTCGTCGGGGTAGAGCACGCGCGACACGTTCTCGGAGTGGTTCTTGCGCTCCACCGCCTCGAAGTAGTTGCCCCGGTTGAAGGCGCCCAGGTCGATCTCTTCGGTGGCCTTGGCCGACCACAGGCGCAGCGTGTTGGTGGCCTGGGTGCCGAAGCCCGGGATGATGGTGTCATAGGCCATGGCGCGCACGTCCTGGGTGTCGACCCATTCGTAGCGGTCGCCGTGGCGCAGCACGTGGCCGCCGAACTGCACGCGGTAGACCACCTCGGGGCGCGGAAACTCCCAGGGGTTGAGGTTGTTCAGCCAGTAGTCGGGCACCTCGACCTGGCGCCCGTCCACGATGGTCTGGCGGAACATGCCGTAGTCGTAGCGGATGCCGTAGCCATAGCCGGGCACGCCCAGCGTGGCCATCGAGTCCAGAAAGCACGCGGCCAGCCGGCCCAGGCCGCCGTTGCCCAGCGCGGCATCGGGTTCGAGCTCGGCCATGGCCTCGATGTCCAGGCCCAGCTCGGCCAGGGCGGTGCGCAAGGGCTGCTCGATCTCCAGCGCGATCAGCGCATTGCTGAAGGTGCGCCCGATCAGGAACTCCATCGACAGGTAGTAGACGTTCTTCACGTCTTGCGCCGCCTTGGCACGGGTGGTGGCCATCCAGCGCTCGACCAGCAGGTCGCGCACCGTGTAGGCGGCGGCATTGAGCCAGTCCACCGGGCGCGCCGTGGCCGGGTCCTTGCCCACGGTGAACATCAGCTTGTTGGCGATGGCCCGCTTGAGCGAGGCCGCATCGTGCTGCGGGGCGTCGTAGTCGAAGACGGTCGGGGTGTGGGTCATGGCGGTCTTTCGCGATCAGAAAGGGGCGTGGGTGGGTCGGGCCGCCGGGTGCGGCAAGCGCCCGCCCGGGGTCAGTGTTGCAGCAGGGCCTCGTACAGCGCCACATAGTGCCGGGCCGACTCGTCCCAGCCGCTAGCACGACGCATGCCTGCCTGGCGCACTTTGGCCCAGGCCGTGGGCTGACGGTACAGCGCAAAGGCGCGGCGCAGGGCGTGGCGGTAGGCGGCTTCGGTGAAGTCGTGGAACACGAAGCCGTTGGCGCTGTCGTCTTCCAGGGTGGCCAGGTCGGCATCCACCACGGTGTCGGCCAGGCCGCCCACGGCCCGCACCAGGGGCAGGCAGCCGTACTGCAGGCCATACAGCTGGGTCAGGCCGCAGGGCTCGAAGCGCGAAGGCACCAGGGTCACGTCGGCGCCGGCAAACACGCGGTGCGCCAGCGCTTCGTCGTAGCCCAGGTGCACGGCCACGCGCCCGGGGTGGCGCTGGGCCAGCAGGGCAAAGGCGTGCTGCAACTCGGGGTCGCCGGTGCCCTGCACCAGCAACTGGCCGCCGGCAGCCACGATGTCGTCGCCGCCGGCCAGCACCAGGTGCAGGCCTTTTTGCTCGGTCAGCCGGCTGACCACGCAGAACAGCGGGGCAGCGGGGGTGAGCTCAAGCTTCATCTCACGCTGCAGGGCCGCCTTGCAGATGGCCTTGCCGGTCATGCGGCGCGGGTCGTAGCGGTGGGGGATCAGGGTGTCGGTGGCGGGGTTCCAGACCGCGGTGTCGACCGCATTCAGGATGCCGCTGAGCACATCGCGCCGATGCCGCAGCAGGCCGTCGAGCCCGCAGCCCTGCTCGGGCTGCTGGATCTCGCGCGCGTAGCTCGGGCTCACGGTGGTGAGGCGGTCGGCAAAGTGCAGGCCGGCCTTCATAAACGAGAGCTGGCCGTGGAACTCCAGGCCCTCCGGGCGGAAGAAATGCGCCGGCAGGCCCAGCTCCTGCAGGTGGTGGGCCGCGAACACGCCCTGGTAGGCCAGGTTGTGCACGGTGAATACGCTGGGCACCGGCCGGCCGGGCCAGGTGTGCAGGCAGGCGGCGGCCAGCCCGGCGTGCCAGTCGTGGCCATGCACCAGATCGGGCCGCCAGGCCGGGTCCAGGCCGTGCGCCAGGTGGGCGGCGGCCCAACCCAGGGCGCCGAAGCGGCGCGCGTTGTCGGCATAGGGCCGGCGTTCGGCGTCTTCGTAGGGGTTGCCGGGGCGGTCGAACAGGCTGGGCGCGTCCAGCACATAGGCCTGCAGCGGCCCGGCCGGCGTGGGCACGGCGGCCAGGCTGCCGCGGCGCAGGCTGAGCCGCTCGCCCCAGGGCGCGTCGAAGTGGCCCACCACCGTGTCATCGCTCAGGCCGGCGAGGATGGCCGGAAAGCCCGGCAGCAGGGCGCGGGGTTCGACGCCGGCCGCCACCAGGGCCGCGGGCAGGGCCCCGGCAATGTCGGCCAGGCCCCCGGTCTTGAGCAGGGGGAACAGTTCGGCGCTGACTTGCAGGATGCGCATGGTGGGGTCCTTCCGGGCGTTCAGGGGCGTTCTCGGGCTTCAGGGCGTGATGTGGGCTGGGGCGGCAGCCGGTTCGGCCGCCAGGCGCGCCAGCATGGTGCGGGTGACCAGCACCACGCCATTGTCCGTGCGCTCGAAGCGCTGCGCGTCGAGTACCGGATCTTCGCCGATCACCAGCCCCTCGGGCAGCACACAGCCGCGGTCGATCACCGCCTTGCGGATGCGGCAGCCCCGCCCCACGGTGATGTTGGGCAGCAGCACGGCCTGGTCGATCTCGCAGAACGAGTGCACCCGCACGCTGGAGAACAGCACCGAGTTGCTGACGTGCGAGCCCGACACGATGCAGCCGCCCGACACCATGGTGTTGATGGTCTGGCCGTGGCGGCCCTGGGCGTCCTGCACGAACTTGGCCGGCGGCAGCTGGCGCTGGCTGGTCCAGATGGGCCAGTCGGTGTCGTAGATGTCGAGCTCGGGGGTGACCGAGGCCAGGTCGAGGTTGGCCTCCCAGAAGGCGTCGATGGTGCCCACGTCGCGCCAGTAGGGCTGGGCCTCGGGCGAGGTCGACACGCACGACAGCGAAAACGGGTGCGCCTGGGCGCGGCCCTCGCGCACCACGCGCGGGATCACATCCTTGCCGAAGTCGTGGCTGGACTCGGGGTTGGCCAGGTCTTCTTCGAGCAGGTCGTACAGGTACTGCGCGTTGAACACGTAGATGCCCATGCTGGCCAGCGACACCTGGTCGTTGCCGGGCATGGCGGGCGGGTCGGCCGGCTTTTCGACGAAGTCGGTGATGCGGCGCTGCGCATCCACCGCCATCACGCCAAAGGCACTGGCCTCGGCGCGCGGCACCTCGATGCAGCCCACGGTGCAGCCGGCGCCGCTGTCCACGTGGTCTTTGAGCATCAGCGAGTAGTCCATCTTGTAGACGTGGTCGCCGGCCAGCACCACCACGTACTCGGGGCGGCTGGACTGGATGATGTCCAGGTTCTGGTAGATCGCGTCGGCCGTGCCCCGGTACCAGTGCTCTTCGTCCACCCGCTGCTGGGCCGGCAGCAGGTCGACCATCTCGTTGAGCTCGGCACGCAGAAAGCTCCAGCCGCGCTGCAGGTGGCGCAGCAGCGAGTGCGACTTGTACTGCGTGATCACCCCGATGCGGCGGATGCCCGAGTTGACGCAGTTGGACAGCGCGAAATCGATGATGCGGAACTTGCCGCCAAAGTACACCGCCGGCTTGGCGCGGCGGTCGGTCAGCTGCTTCAGGCGCGAGCCGCGGCCACCGGCCAGCACCAGCGCAATCGTGCGGCGCACCAGCATGTGGGGTTGTTGCAGTCGGTCGGCGATCAGGGCCGCCTGCTGGTTGTGGGTGTCGTTCATCTCGGTCTCCTTGCTGCTTTGTTGGTGTGTTTGGTTTGTCTGGGTGGGGCGGCCTCAGGTGGTCACGCTGGGCTGCTCCATGCCGGTGAAGTGGCGCACCCGGGCCAGTGTTTCGGCCAGGGCGATCAGGGGGGCCAGCGCGATCTGGGCGTCCAGCCCGTGGCGGGCCGGATCGGCCTCGTGCCGCTCCAGGTACAGGCGCAGGGTGGCCCCTTCGGTGCCGGTGCCCGAGAGGCGGAACACCAGGCGCGAGCCATCGCTGAGCACGATGCGCACACCCTGGCGCTGGCTGACGCTGCCGTCCACCGGATCGGTGTAGGCGAAGTCGTCGGCCAGGGCAATGGTCGCAGGGGTGGTCAGCGTTGTGGGAAAGCCCGCCACGGCGCGGCCCGGCAGGCTGGGCAGCTGCTCGCGCAGCCCCTGCATCAGGGCTTCGGCGCGCTCGCTGGCAATGCCCTCGTAATCGTGGCGCGAGTAGAAGCAGCGGCCATCGGTGCGCCACAGCGCCTGCACCAGCTCGGGCACCGACTGGCCGGTGGCCGCGATCAGGTTGAGCCAGAACAGCACGGCCCACACGCCGTCTTTTTCGCGCACGTGGTCCGAGCCGGTGCCGTAGCTTTCTTCGCCGCACAGGGTGGCCCGGCCGGCATCCAGCAGGTTGCCGAAAAACTTCCAGCCGGTGGGGGTCTCGAAACACGGGATGCCCAGGCGGCGCGCCACCCGGTCGACCGCGGTCGAGGTGGGCATGGAGCGCGCCACGCCCTGCAGGCCGCGGGCATAGCCCGGCACGCGGGTGGCGTGGGCGGCCAGCACGGCCAGGCTGTCCGAGGGCGAGACCGCAATGTGCCGGCCCAGGATCATGTTGCGGTCGGCGTCGCCGTCCGAGGCGGCGCCCATGTCGGGCGCATCGGGCCGGGCCATGTGCGCCACCAGGTCGGTGGCGTTGACGGGGTTGGGGTCGGGGTGCAGGCCACCGAAATCCTCCAGCGGCACGGCATTGACCACCGTGCCTGCGGGCGCGCCCAGCTCACCCTCGAGCAGGGCCTTGGCGTAGGGGCCGCCGACCGCGTTCATGGCGTCAAAGCGCAGCCGGAAGCCCGAGGCGAACAGCGCCCGGATGGCCTCGAAGTCGAACAGCCCGCGCATCAGCTCGGCGTAGTTGGCCACCGGGTCGATCACCTCGACCACCGTGTGGTGCAGGGTGTGGCGGCCCAGGCTGTCCAGCGGCAGGTCGGGGCTGTCCAGGCTGTGCAGGGTGCTCACTTCGAGGCTGCGGCGGTAGATGGCTTCGGTCACGCTTTCAGGGGCCGGGCCGCCATTGCCGATGTTGTATTTGATGCCGAAGTCGCCCTCGGGCCCGCCCGGGTTGTGGCTGGCCGACAGCACGATGCCGCCGCTGGCCCCGTGGTGGCGGATCAGGGCGCTGACCGCCGGGGTGGACAGGATGCCGCCCTGCCCCACCAACACGCGCGCATAGCCCTTGGCCGCCGCCATGCGCAAAATGGTCTGGATCGCCACCCGGTTGTAGTAGCGCCCGTCACCTCCCACGACCAGGGTCTGGCCGCTGGCGTCGGGCAGCACATCGAACAGGGCCTGCACGAAGTTGTCCAGGTAGCGGGGCTGCTGGAACACGCTGACCTTCTTGCGCAGGCCCGAGGTGCCGGGGCGCTGGCCAGGGTAGGGTTGGGTGGCTTGGGTGATCAGCAATGGCATGGCGGCAGGGTCTCCTGAAAACGCGGGCATCAAGATGGGTCGGCCAGCAGCAGCGCGAGGCTGCCCGCGGCCAGCGGGAACGGGCTTGGCACCGGGGTGCCGGCGGCGTTGAGGCGGTCGGGCTCAGTATCGAACGCCAGCCGCCAGGGCGTGGCGCCGGGCAGGCAGATATCCAGGGCCAGCGGGCCCGGGTTGAGCAGGATCAAGGCCGTTGTGGCGTGGCCGGCACGCCCGCCTGGGGGGCGCAGCATCAGCATCAGGCCGGTGCTGCCGGGTTGGGCCCAGTCGGCATCGCCCAGGGGCTGGCCCGCGGGGCTGAACCACAGGGCCTGGGGGCCGGGGCCCTGTCCATCGTGGCGCCACCAGCCGGCGGCTTGCAGCAGACCCAGCTCACGGCGCAAGGCCAGCAGCTGCTGCACAAAGCCGCACAGGCCGGTGTCGGCCTGCGGCCAGTCAATCCAGGAGATGGGGTTGTCCTGGCAGTAGGCGTTGTTGTTGCCCTGCTGGCTGTGGCCCAGCTCGTCACCGGCCAGCAGCATGGGCGTGCCCAACGAGGCGCACAGCGCGGCCAGCAGGCTGCGGCGCTGCAGGGCACGGCGGCGCAGCACCTCGGGCTGGTCGGTGTCGCCTTCGATGCCGTTGTTCAGGCTCAGGTTGTGGCTGTGGCCGTCGCGGTTGTCTTCGCCATTGGCCAGGTTGTGCTTGTGCTGGTAGCTGACCAGGTCACGCAGCGTGAAGCCGTCGTGCGCGGTGACGAAGTTGACGCTGCTGTGCGCCGGGCGCCGGCCCAACTCGGCACTGGAGCCAGCCAGCCGGTGCGCCAGTGCGCCGCGCGTGCCGGTGTGCAGCAGCCACTGGGCGCGCATCTCGTCGCGGAAGCGGTCGTTCCACTCCAGCCAGCCGCTGGGGAAGGCGCCCAGCTGGTAGCCACCCGGGCCGATGTCCCAGGGCTCGGCAATCATCAGGCGGGGGCGCAGCAGCGGGTCTTGGGCGATGGCGGCCAGCAGGGTGGCCTGCGGGTTGAAGCGGCCTTGTTGGCGGATGGGTTCGCGCGCCAGCACCGGGGCCAGGTCGAAGCGGAAGCCGTCCACCCCGAACTCGCCCACCCAGCGGCGCAGGCTGTCCATCACCAGGCGCAGGGCCAGGGGCTGGTTCAGGTCCAGGCAGTTGCCGCAGCCGGTCCAGTTGACGTAGCGGGCGGGGTTGTCGGGCTCTAGCTGGTAGTAGTGCCGGTTGGCGATGCCGCGCAGCGAGAGCGTGGGGCCCAGCTCGTCGGTCTCGGCGCTGTGGTTGTAGACCACGTCCAGCACCACCTCGAGGCCGGCGGCGTGCAGCGCTTCGACCATGGCACGGAACTCGGTGCGCGGGCTGCTGCCGGGCTGGCCGCTCCAGTAGCGGGTCTCGGGGGCGCTCCAGCCCACCGTGCTGTAGCCCCAGTGGTTGCTCAAGCCCAGGGCCTGCAGGCGCGCCTCGTCGGCCCTGAAGGCCACTGGCATCAGGCTCACGGTGGTGATGCCCAGGGCCTGCAGGTGGGCGATGCTGGCCGGGTGGGCCAGGCCGGCATAGCTGCCGCGCAGGGCCGGCGGCAGGGCCGGGTTGAGGGCGCTGAAGCCCTTCACGTGCAGCTCGTAGATCACGCGCCGGGCCGGGTCGATCCGGGGCCGGGGCTGTTGCAGCGGGGGCAGATCGGCCACCACACGGGCCTTGAGGGCGCTGGCGCCGTTGTCCAGCGGGCAAGGCCTACCGGTGGGTAGGCCGTCCACGCGCTCGTCGCCCTGGTGCAGAGCGCTGCCGTCGTAGCGGCCCAGCACCTCGCGCGCCCAGGGGTCGAGCAGCAGCTTGGCCGGGTTGAAGCGCAGCCCTTGCTCGGGCGCCCAGGGGCCGTGCACGCGCCAGCCATAGACCAGGCCCGTGGCGTCATCGTCGCGGCAGGGCAGCAGGCCATGCCACACGCCGCCGGTGGCGTCGCGGGTGTCGGGGCTCAGGGCCAGTCGGGCTGTCTCGTGCCGGCCTTCGGGGTCGTACAGGCACAGCTCGACCGCCGTGGCCTCGGGCGCGGCCAGGGCAAAGTGCACCCCGCCGGGCACCAGGCTGGCGCCCAGCTCGGCCGGGGCGGCGTGGGGGGCGGCGTGGTAGGGGAGTGGGGCGAGGTTCATGCGCTCGGCGCTAGCACGATGCAGGCCAGCGGGGGCAGGTTCAGGGCGATGGACTGGGCCCGGTGGTGCATGGGCAGGGCCTCGACCGGGCCCGGGTCCACCGGGTGGTCGCTGCCGCCGTACAGGGCCTGGTCGGTGTTGATCAGCACGCGCCAGGCGCCGGCCTGCGGCAAACCCAGCCGGTAGGCCGGGCGCGGCACGGGCGTGAAGTTGCACACCACCACCAGCGGGGCGCCGCTGCGCGAGCGGCGCACGAAGGCGATCACCGACTGGCTGGCGTCTTCGTGCGAGAGCCATTCGAAGCCTGCCGGGTCGTGGTCCAGCTCGTGCAGTTCGGGGTGGGCGCGGTAGCTCAGGTTGAGGTCGCGCACCAGGCGTTGCATGCCGGCGTGCTCGGGCTGCTCCAGCAGGCGCCAGTCCAGGCTTTGCTCGTGCTGCCACTCATGGCCCTGGGCGAATTCGCAGCCCATGAAGAGCAGCTTCTTGCCCGGGTGGGTCCACATGTAGCCATAGCAGGCGCGCAGGTTGGCCAGCTGCTGCCAGCGGTCGCCCGGCATCTTGGCCAGCAGCGAGCCCTTGCCGTGCACCACCTCGTCGTGCGACAGCGGCAGCACGAAGTTCTCGTCAAAGGCGTAGACCATGCTGAAGGTGATCTGGCCCTGGTGGTGGCGGCGGTGCACCGGGTTGTGCTGCAGGTAGTGCAGGGTGTCGTGCATCCAGCCCATGTTCCACTTGTAGTGAAAGCCCAGGCCGCCGCCTTGCAGGTCGGCGCTGGGCGGCCGGCTCACGCCGGGGAAGGCGGTGGACTCTTCGGCCAGGGTGATGGCGCCGGGGCGCTGCACGCCCACGGTGTGGTTCATCCAGCGCAAAAATTCGATGGCTTCGAGGTTCTCGCGCCCGCCATGGCGGTTCGGGATCCACTGACCCGGCTGGCGGCTGTAGTCGCGGTACAGCATCGAGGCCACGGCATCCACCCGCAGCCCGTCGATGCCGAAGCGCTCCAGCCAGTACAGCGCATTGCCCACCAGGAAGTTGCGCACCTCCAGGCGACCGAAGTTGTAGATCAGGGTGTTCCAGTCCTGGTGAAAGCCTTCGCGCGGGTCGGCGTACTCGTACAGGTGGGTGCCGTCAAAGCGGGCCAGGCCATGCGCGTCCGACGGAAAGTGCGCCGGCACCCAGTCGAGGATCACGCCCAGGCCGGCGGCGTGGGCCGCGTCAACGAAGTACTGGAAGTCTTCGGGGCTGCCAAAGCGCGAGGTGGGGGCAAACAGGCCGATGGGCTGGTAACCCCAGGAGCCATCAAAGGGGTGCTCGCTGACGGGCAGCAGCTCCAGGTGGGTGAAGCCCAGGTCGCGGGCATAGGGCACCAGGGTGTCGGCCAGCTCGCGGTAGCTGAGCCAGCGCCAGCCGTCCTGCTTGCGCCACGAGCCCAGGTGCACCTCGTAGATGCTGATGGGCTGGTCGAACTGGTTGGCCCGGGCCCGCTCGGGGGCCATGGGCCGGTGCGCTGGCAGGCCCTGCACCACGCTGGCCGTGGCAGGGCGCAGCTCGGCGCGCAGGGCAAAGGGGTCGGCTTTTTGCAGGCGGCTGCCATCGGCGCCCAGCACCTCGAACTTGTACAGCGCGCCAGCGGCCACGCCGGGCAGGAAGATCTCCCACAGGCCGGCCTCGCGGCGCAGGCGCATGGGGTGGCGGCGGCCATCCCAGTGGTTGAAGTCGCCCACCACCGAGACATGGCGCGCGTTCGGGGCCCACACGGCAAAGCGGGTGCCGGCCACGCCCTCGAGCGTGATCGGGTGGGCGCCCAGGCATTCCCAGGGGCGCAGGTGCCGGCCCTCGGCCAGCAGCCACAGGTCCAGCTCGCCCAGCAGCAGGCCGAAGCGGTAGGGGTCGTCCAGCAGTTGCTCCACCGGGGGCTCGCCGGCCGGGCCGGGCCAGCGCACCTGCAGCCGGTAGTCGGTGGGCGGGGTGTCGGGGCCCAGGTCGATGGCCCAGACGCCGCTGTCGCCCAGGCATTGCAGCGGGGCGATGGCCTGGCCCCCGGGCTGGGCCAGCAGGGTGACCGCGCTGGCCCCGGGCAGCAGGGTGTGCAGCCACCAGTCGGGCCCGTGCTGGCGCAGGCCCAGCACGCTGAAGGCGTCGGGGTGGCGCGCCTCCATCAGTTGCGCCAGTTCTTCTTGGTTCAGCATGTCGGCTTGTCTCGTTGGGGGGCAGAAAGTGGGCTGGATGCGGCTGGGCTCAGGCGGGCGGCAGGCGTTCGTAGAGCTGGGTCAGGCGGTGCAGCAGGGCGGCGTGTTCGGGCTGCACATCGCTCCAGCGAAAGCGCCAGGCCCAGTTGCCCTGCGGCGTGCCGGGCTGGTTCATGCGGTGGCTGCCGTCCAGGCGCAGCACATCCTGCAGCGGGCAGATGGCCAGGCCGGCCACGCTGGCCCAGGCCGCGCGGATGAAGCTCCAGCCCACATCGCTGCCGTCGCAGGCCAGGTAGTCGCACACATGCCGGCGGATGGGTTCGGGCGCGCTGGCCCACCAGCCCAGCGAGGTGTCGTTGTCGTGGGTGCCGGGGTAGGCCACGGTGTCGGGCTCGAAGCGGTGCGGCTGGTGATGCGCCTCTTGCTGGTCTTCGCCCCAGGCAAACTGCAGCACGCGCATGCCGGGCAGGCCCAGCTGGCGCCGCAGGGCCGTCACCTCGGGGGTGATCACGCCCAGGTCTTCCGCAATCACCGGCAGCGGGCCCAGGGCGCTGCCCATGGCCTCGAACAGGGCCGCACCGGGCCCGGGCACCCAGCGCCCGTGGATGGCGGTGGGCTCGCTGGCGGGGATCTCCCAGTAGCTCTCGAAGCCCCGGAAATGGTCGATGCGCACCTGGTCGACCAGGCTCAGGGTCAGGCGCATGCGGGCCGTCCACCAGGCGTAGCCCTCGGCGGCGTGGGCGCCCCAGCGGTACAGCGGGTTGCCCCAGCGCTGGCCTTCGGCACTGAAGCCATCGGGCGGCACGCCCGCCACCACATCGGGGCGGCCATCGGGGCGCAGCTCGAACAGGTCGGGCCGGGCCCACACCTCGGCGCTGTGCTGGGCAATGAAGATGGGCACATCGCCCAGCAGCTTCACGCCCCGCTGGTGGGCGTAGTCGCGCAGGGCCTGCCATTGGCGAAAGAAGGTCCACTGGCAAAAGGCCCAGAAGGCGATGCGCGGGGCCAGTTCGGCCCGCGCCTGGGCCAGGGCGGCGCCTTCGCGCCGGGCCAGCGGGGTGGGCCAGTCCATCCAGTCGCGCCCGGGCTGGCGCTCGGACAAGGCCATGAACAGGGTGTAGTTGCCCAGCCAGGGGGCGTGCTGGCTGCAGAAGCCGGCCAGCGCGGCCTGGTCGGCCGCCTTGCCCTGGGCCAGAAAGCCGGCATGGGCCTGCGCCAGGGCGGCCATGCGCCAGGGGGCCACGGCCTCGTAGTCCACCCAGCGGCCGTCGCCCGCCGGGGGCTGGGCCAGGGCCTCGGCGGGCAGCCAGCCGCGCTGCTGCAGCTCGGCCAGGTCGATCAGCAGCACATTGCCGGCAAAGGCCGAGGGGCTCATGTAGGGCGAGTGCCCCAGGCCCACGCCATTGAGCGGCAGAAACTGCCACCAGCCCTGCCCGGCCGCCTGCAGCCAGTCGATGAAATGGCGGGCATCGGGGCCCAGGTCGCCGCTGCCGTGCGGGCCGGGCAGGGAGGTCAGGTGCAGCAAAACGCCGCTGGCGCGTGGTGTGGGCTGGGTCATCGAGGCGGGAGCGTGTGGATAGTGAAGGCCAAGTTCTGCGGCAGGGGGCGTTCGATGCCTGGGTGATTTTGTGGCAGTAAATTGTTGCCTGCCGGTGACTTGATGGTCGGGTCGGTGAGTTGGGTGTCCATGGGTTCCGTCGTGGCTTAGCGATCTTCGTGCCAAAGCAGATCCCTGGGCCCGGTCGCCCAGGCGATTCCGTGATCTGCAACAAATCTGGCGCCGCCGTAAACTGCCGCCAACCCATTCTGGCGCACCCTTGGGCGGTGCGCACCACTTTCTCTGGAGCGACAGGCATGACGGACTCTTCCGCTTACACCCCCCCGGCCATCTGGACCTGGAACACGGCCAACGGTGGGCGCTTTGCCAACATCAACCGCCCCATCGCCGGGCCCACCCACGAAAAAGCCCTGCCAGTGGGACGCCACCCGCTGCAGCTGTACTCGCAAGGCACGCCCAACGGCCAGAAGGTGACGGTGCTGCTCGAAGAACTGCTGGCCCTGGGCCATGCCGGGGCCGAGTACGACGCCTGGCTGATCCCCATCCAGGAGGGCGCGCAGTTCGGCAGCGGTTTTGTCGAGGTGAACCCCAACAGCAAGATTCCGGCGCTGATGGACCACAGCGGGCCCGAGCCCATCCGGGTGTTCGAATCGGGCGCCATCCTGATGCACCTGGCCGAGAAGTTCGGTGCCTTCCTGCCCCCGGTCAGCGAGCCGGCGCGGCGTGCCGAATGCCTGTCGTGGCTGTTCTGGCAGATGGGCAGCGCGCCGTTTCTGGGCGGCGGCTTCGGCCATTTCTATGCCTATGCGCCGATCAAGATCGAGTACGCGATCGACCGCTACGCCATGGAGGTGAAGCGCCAGCTCGACGTGCTGAACCGCCACCTGGCCACGCACACCTACCTGATCGGCGACGACTACACCATCGCCGACATGGCCATCTGGCCCTGGTACGGCGCCCTGGTCAAGGGCCAGACCTATGGCGCCGGCGAGTTTTTGCAGGTGCATGAGTACACCCATGTGGTCCGCTGGGCCGACCTGATCGCCCAGCGCCCGGCCGTGAAGCGCGGCCGCATCGTCAACCGCACGGTGGGCCAGCCCGAGGCGCAACTGCGCGAGCGCCACGACGCCAGCGACTTCGACACCCGCACCGAAGACAAGCTCAATCCCCCCGCCTGAGGCCGCCCCATGACCGTCACCCTGTACGACTGCGCCACCGCCCCCAGCCCGCGTCGGGCCCGCATCCTGCTGGCCGAAAAAGACGTGGCCCATGACACCGTGCAGATTGACCTGCGCCAGGGCGAGCACTTCAGCGAGGCCTTCCGGCGCATCAACCCGCAATGCACCGTGCCGGCCCTGGTGACCGAGGAAGGCCCGGTGCTGACCGACAACGCCGCCATCGCCGCCTACCTGGAGGCCCGCTACCCCGAGCCCCCTCTGCAGGGCATCACAGCGCTTGAAAAAGCCGAGGTGGCGCACTGGCATTGGCGCGCCGAGTTCGAGGGCCTGCTGGCGATTGCCGAGGCGCTGCGCAACAGCTCACCCGCCATGGCCAACCGCGCCCTGCCCGGCCCGGTCAACTACCCGCAGATCCCCGCCCTGGCCGAGCGCGGCATCGCCCGGCTGCAGCAGTTTCTGGCCGACCTGAACCAGCGCCTGGATGGCCGCGAGTTCATCGCCACCGAGCGCTTCAGCCTGGCCGACATCACCGCCGTGGTGGCGGTCGACTTTGCCCGCGTCATCAAGCAAAAGCCCGATGAGCGGCACCCGCATGTGCTGCGCTGGCGTGACGCCATGGGGCAGCGGGCTTCGGTGGGCTTGTGAGGGCATTGCGGCCCGAGTTGAGCGCGCAGGATCAGCCGTAGAAGCGTCGAACTTCCGAGGTCATCGGATAGGGGCCGTGCTGGTTGACTGCCTCGGTACATTGGCCCCGGGCGTCACTTCCGTTGGCGCAGGGAGCCCTCTTGAAAACGCTTTGGCTGAAAAACAGCGCCTATGTAAGCCCTGCGAGGGTTCTTCACAATGGGCAACAGGCTTGCACGCATCTTGCCCACCTCAGCGTGGAGGGGCGTTTGCAGACGGCCTACATCAAAGCGTTTCCCATCGGGTTTGGCAAATGCTTGTTCAACGAGGCCGTGGGCAGTGCCATGGCCCGGAGGGCTGGCTTTGGCGCGCCGGACGGTGGATTGATCGGGGTGGATGCCCGGTTGCTGGAGAACTTGTTTCCGACGTTTCGTTTCCCGACGCAGGACCGGGAGGTCGTTTGCTGGGCGAGCCTGCCGGTCCTGACGGGCTACGGTCTGGCCGAGGTCGGCGTTCTTGAGACCGTGGGGCCCGTGCTGGCGCTGATCCGCCAATACGTGCTCGCCTGGGATGGCTTTGCCGCTTGTGCCGCCTTTGATGCCTGGGTGGGCAATATCGATCGCCACGCCAACAATCTGTTGGTGGCTGGCGGAGGGCGCTTGGTACCGATAGATCACAGCGAGTGTTTTGGGGGCGGCCATTGGGAGCCGGACGAGTTCGAAAGACCGCAAACTTGGTACCTCAACAAACTCCTTGACCTGATTTGCGCCCCTGCGGAAACTCTGGCTTTACCTGCCAAGGTAGGTCTGATGGCTGCTGCGGAGCAGTTTGCCGTTTTCTTCAGACACCACGAGGCTGACCTCGCAGCCGTGGCGTCCTGGTTGGGCCCCCATTGGGGACCGGTGTGGTTGAAGTGGCTGCAGCAGCGATCGTTGTTGGTCGTTGATCTTGTGCGGGATCGTGTGAGGATGCTGGTATGAGTGCACTTGACCCTGATTTCATTTCGGCGATGAGACCTGTGTCGTCAGCGATCCAGGAGCCGGTTGGCCACGCTTTTGTGATCCAGTTGGAGCCTGATAGCGTGGCCGGTGAGCGTATCAACGTCGGGGTCTGTGTGGTGACAGCCCAGGAAGAACGCCTGGTCAGGTTCGTCACTGATTTTTCAAGGCTTGAGGCCTTCTATGGGGCCGACACGGTGGCATTGCTCAAAACCCTGGTGGACCTGGCGCGCGTCGCCGCCTTGTCGGGTGAACGTTTGACGGGGGGCAGCGTTTTGTTTGGCATGCCACAACCCTTTTTCAACCGAGCCCCCTCCCATTACCTGGAGCAGTTGTTTGAACGTGTGGTGCCAGCCGGGCGTGCCCTGGCGTCACAGAAAATCCTCGTACCCATGCAGCTCTAGGGGCAGCTAGCCCCGACCTTTCAAGCGCCTGTGCAAATCCGGTTCAGCGCCGGTTCATCCGCCAGGCCACATCGGCCGCCGGCACCCGGCCCTTGAGCCCGCCGGGCACCTCGGTGCGTTGCAGCAATTCCAGGTTCAGGGCGGCGCCGTAGTGCTGGCGCAGTTCGGCCTCGTGCACGGCAAAGGGCGGGCCGGCCAGCAGGCTTTGCTCGTATTCGAAGCAGATCAGCAGTTGCGGCGCCTGGGCCGACAGGGCCAGCAGCTGCGCCGCATAGTCGCGCCGCATGGCCTCGGGCAGGGCCACCAGGGCGGCGCGGTCGTACACCGCGTCCACCGGGCCTACCGTGCCCATGGCCTCGGGCGTGAGGGCAAAGAAATCACCCACGAAGACCTCCAGCCCTGGCGCGCTGTAGCGCTGCAAGCCCCCTTGGGTGCTGATGGCGGGCGTCCAGCCCAGCTCGGCAAACAGCTCGGTCACCGCCTGCTCGCTCAGCTCCACCCCCACCACCCGGTGCCCCTGGGCCATCAGCCAGTGGATGTCCAGCGTCTTGCCGCACAAGGGCACCAGCACCTGGCTGCCTTCTGCCAGCCCGAACTCACGCCGCAGGCGGGGCCAGTGCGCGGCCAGCAGCGGGTGCACCGCGCTCTGATGGAAACCGATCTCTTGTTGGGCCCATTTCTGGTGCCAGAACGATGCGTGCATGGGGTGTGGCGGCTGAGAGGCGTGAAGGCCTGATTGTGCCGTGGGGTTGGCGGGGCGCCACAGAGGCCACGTCAAGCGGTCGTGCACACAAAGGCCGTGCACACCGAGGCCCCCGCTGGGATCACAGGGGCCGGGTTCCAGGACCGGGGATCGGGCCTGGCCGTGTTTCGCTTGTCAGCCTGGCTCAGAACACGTGCGTGAACACCCAGTACAGCGAGCCCGACAGCAGCATGGCGGCCGGCAGGGTCAGCACCCAGGCCATGGCCAGGTTGCGCAGGGTGGCCATCTGCAGGCCCGAGCGGCTGGCGGCCATGGTGCCGGCCACGCCGGAAGAGAGCACGTGGGTGGTGGAGACGGGCAGGCCGTACATGTCGGCCGCGCCGATGGTGAGCATGGCCACCACCTCGGCCGAGGCGCCCTGGGCGTAGGTGAGGTGGGTCTTGCCGATCTTCTCGCCCACGGTGACCACGATGCGCTTCCAGCCCACCATGGTGCCCAGGCCCAGGGCGATGGCCACGGCCACCTTCACCCACAGCGGGATGAACTTGGTGGCCTGGTCGATCTCTTTCTTGAACACGCCCACGCTGGCCCGGGTGTCGTCGTCAAAACGGGCGCCGGGGTCTTTTTCGACAAAGCGCAGGGCTTCAGACAGCAGGTACATGTCGTTGCGCACATTGGAGACCTGCTCCATCGGCACCTTGGCCAGCGAGCCGTGCGACTTGACCTGGTCGCCCACCGAGGCCGTCAGCGCGCCGATGGCGGGCAGGGTGTCGGTGGCGAGGGCCTTGGTGCGCACATAGGTGGCCAGGGCTTCGCGGGCCTGGGCGACGGGCATGGCAGGCTTGCCCTTGAGCAGCGACTCTTGCGTGACGTGGGCCACGGCCACGAACTGGGTCACGTTGTCGACGGGCATGGCGCGGTTCAGGGCGTAGGCCATGGGCACGGTGCCCACCAGGATCAGCATGATCAGGCCCATGCCTTTTTGACCGTCGTTGGAACCGTGGGCAAACGACACGCCGGTGCAGGTCAGCACCAGCAGGGCACGGATCCAGAACGGGGGCGGCTTGTGGCCCTTGGGTTCTTCGTACAGGGCGCGGTTCTTGACGAAGGCGCGCAGGGCCAGCAGCAGCAGGGCGGCGCAGCCAAAGCCCACCAGGGGCGACAGCAGCAGCGAGTAGCCCACCTTGGTGGCCTGGGCCCAGTCCACGCCGCTGGTGCCGTCGCGGCCATGCATCAGGGCATTGGCCACGCCCACGCCGATGATCGAGCCGATCAGGGTGTGCGAGGACGAGGCCGGCAGGCCCAGCCACCAGGTGCCCAGGTTCCACAGGATGGCGGCGATCAGCAGCGCAAAGACCATGGCAAAGCCGGCGCTGGAGCCCACCTGCAGGATCAGCTCGACCGGCAGCAGCGAGATGATGCCGAAGGCCACCGCGCCGCTCGAGGTCAGCACGCCCAGAAAGTTGAACAGGCCCGACCAGACCACCGCAAAGTTGGGCGGCAGCGAGTGGGTGTAGATGACGGTGGCCACCGCATTGGCGGTGTCGTGAAAGCCGTTCACGAACTCGAAGCCCAGCGCGATCAGCAAGGCCACGCCCAGCAGCAGGTAGGGCAGCAGGGTGGGGGCCATGGCGCCGGCCTCGCTCACGTCGGCAAACAGGCTGTAGGCGGTGAAGAACAGGCCCGCGGCCATCAGGCCGACAAACACGATCAGGGTGACGGGGCCCGGTTTGCTGTTCAGGTGGGGCCTGGACGGGCCCGCGTGGGGGGGCTCGGCTGGGTGGGCCGTGGCGGTGGCGGTATTCATGGCAGGCGACTCCGGCAAATAAACCGGCAGTGTGGGTGGGCTCGGTGACCAGGTTGTGACGGGTTGTTTCAGACACGACGCATCCCCGTGGAGTGGGCCCCTGTTGACGCGGCCTGGCCTGCCAGCGCGGTAACGCAGGCTTACCCATTCAAGACGGGCCAGCCCTGCTGTGCCGGCGTAAGCTTTGGGGCCGCGCTGCTTTGGCGGCCTGCGGTCCCTCTTCTTGATTCACCTCTGGCGCCCGCCCGGCGGCTGCCCGGGTGAAGCCCCTTTTGAACGCCCCACGATGACCGACGGATTACCCCACCCCCAACGAATGCTGGCTTTTGCGGCCATTGCGCTGGCCATGTGCATCTCGGTGCTGGATGGGGCCATCGTCAACGTGGCGCTGCCCGCCATCGGTGCCGATCTGCAGGTGTCGGCGGCGCAGTCGATCTGGGTGGTGAACGCCTACCAGCTGGCCATCACTGTGTCGCTGCTGCCCCTGGCCATGCTGGGCGACATCCTGGGCTACAAGCGGGTGTACATGGCCGGGCTGGCGGTGTTCACCCTGGCCTCGCTGGCCTGTGCCCAGGCGCAGAGCCTGGATGTGCTGACCGCGGCGCGCATGCTGCAGGGGCTGGGGGCGGCGGGCATCATGAGCGTGAACATCGCCCTGGTGCGTTTCATCTTTCCGCGCGATCAACTGGGTGTGGGGGTGGGCTACACCTCGCTGGTGGTGGCGGCCTCGTCGGTGGCGGGGCCGGGCATTGCCTCGGCCATCCTGGCGCTGGCGCACTGGCAGTGGCTGTTCCTGGTGAACCTGCCGCTGGGCTTGTTGGCCTTGGCGGTGGCGGCGCGCACGCTGCCGCTCACGCCGGCGTCGGGGCACCGTTTTGATGTGTTGAGTGCGGTGTTGAACGCACTGACCTTCGGGCTGGTGATCTCGGGGCTGGACGCCTTCAGCCGGCCCGGCGGTGCGGCCCAAGGCGCGGCCATGCTGGCGGCCGGGCTGGCCGTGGGCGTGGTGTTTGTGACGCGCGAGCGCCGGCTGGCCCTGCCCATGCTGCCGGTCGATCTGCTGCGCATGCCGGTGTTTGCGCTGTCGCTGGTGACCTCGATCTGCTCGTTTTCGGCCCAGGCGATGGCCATGGTGGCCCTGCCCTTCTACTTTGAGCAGACCTTGGGCCGCTCGCCCGTGCAGACCGGTTTGCTGATGACCCCCTGGCCCTTGATGACGGCCCTGGTGGCGCCCGTGGCCGGCAGGCTGTCAGACCGCTTGCGCCCCGAGAAGATCAGCAGCCTCGGGCTGGTGTTGTTTGCGGCCGGCCTGGGCTCGCTGGCGCTGTTGAGCGAGGTGGCCTCGGCGCTGGACATCGCCTGGCGCATGGGCTTGTGCGGGCTGGGGTTTGGCCTGTTCCAGTCGCCCAACAACCGGGTGATCGTGAGCAGTGCCCCGCGCGAGCGCAGCGGCGGCGCGGCCGGCCTGCAATCGATGGGGCGCCTTTTGGGGCAGTCGGCCGGGGCCGTGCTGGTGGCCCTGGCCTTCGGCCTGTTGCCGCAGCAGCACCCCACCACGCTGATCTGTGCCGCCGCCGCCTTGTTGAGCCTGTTGGCGGCCGGGGCCAGTGGGCTGCGCGATCCGCGTGCTGCCATGAAGCCTTGATGGCCATGACGCCGATCGGCCCTGGGCATCGGACACGACTTTGAGGGGCGTCAAGGAAAGCGTCATGGGGGGCCTGTGGTGGGGCTTGGCCTCCTACAATCTGCGGCGCGCGGCTGGGCGCCCGGGCTGCCCGGGCGCCCAGCCGCCGCAAGACAACCTGGTCTGAGAACGCCCGAATCCGGCCGCCCACTCCCGGTGATCGACCCCCGCAACGCAACAAGCGCAAGGCGAACCCCAAGGTGAAACGCAACGGGAACCTGCATGTCTGGCTGCTCACAGCCCTGGTGTTCTGCGCCACGCTGGTGGTGGGGGGGCTGCTGCGCGAGCAGGTTGAGAAGAACCAGCTGCTGGAGGCCCGATCGGTGGCCAGGAGCCTGGCCCAGGCCTCGGCCCACGCCATTGAAGAGCGCCTGGGGCGTTCGCTGTCGGCCACCTATGCGCTGGCGGCGGTGGTGGCCCAGGGCAATGGCCGGGTGGATGATTTCGATGCCCTGTGCCGGCAACTGATCCTGACCTTTGGCGGCATCAGCAACCTGCAACTGGCCCCCGGTGGCGTGGTGGCGGCCATCTCGCCGCTGGCGGGCAACGAGAAGGCCCTGGGCCACAACTTGCTGGAGGACAACGCCCGCAGCAAGGAGGCGCGCCTGGCCCTGGCCACGCACAAGCTGACGCTGGCCGGCCCTTTTGAGCTGGTGCAGGGTGGCCTGGCCGTGGTGGGGCGCTTGCCGGTGTACCTGCCGGGCAAGGCCGGTGCGCCGAGTTTCTGGGGTTTCACCACGGCGCTGGTGCTGATCCCCGACCTGCTGCAGAGCAGTCAGTTGAACCGCCTGGGCGAGCAGGGTTACCGCTACCAGCTGTGGCGCATTCACCCCGATACCCGGCAGCGCCAGGTCATCGCCGGCCTGCCCGGGCCGGCGCTGCAAGCCCCGGTGGACACCACGCTGGAGGTGCCCAATGGCCGCTGGACGCTGTCGGTGGAGCCGGTGCAGGGCTGGGGCAACCCGGCAGACAGTGTCTGGAGCCTGCTGGCCTGTGTTTTCATGGCCGCCTTGCTGGCCTTGCTGACCCACACCCTGCTGATGCAACCTGTGCGGCTGCGCCGCCAGGTGGCCTTGCGCACGCAAGAGCTGGAGCAGGCGAATGCAAAGCTGGCCGGCGAGATCGAAGAGCGGCGCAAGGCTGAGGAGAGCCTGCGCCTGGCTGCCAATGTGTTCACCTTTGCGCGTGAGGCGATCTCGATCACCGATGCCCAAGGCACCATCATCGACGTCAATGCCGCCTTCTCGCGCATCACGGGTTATGAGCGTGCCGAGGTGCTGGGCAAGAACCCGCGCATGCTGCAATCGGGGCGCCAGAGCCGGGCCTACTACCAGGCCATGTGGCGCAGTCTGACCGACAGCGGCTACTGGTCCGGCGAGATCTGGAACCGGCGCAAGAACGGCGAGGTGTTTGCCGAGCTGCTGACCATCAGCGCCGTCAAGAACGCCGAGGGCGTGACGCAGAACTATGTGGCCCTGTTCACCGACATCACGCCGATGAAGGAGCAACAAAAGCAGCTGGAACACATCGCCCACTACGACGCCCTCACCGACCTGCCCAACCGCACCCTGCTGGCCGACCGGCTGCAGCAGGCCATGGCCCAGACCCAGCGCCGCGGCCAGTCGCTGGCTGTGGCCTACCTGGACCTGGATGGCTTCAAGACCGTGAACGACACCCACGGTCATGCGGTGGGCGACGAGCTGCTGGTGGCGCTGGCAGCGCGCCTGATGGCCACCCTGCGCGAGGGCGATACCCTGTCGCGCATCGGGGGCGACGAGTTTGTCGCCATCCTGGTGGATCTGGAATCGGTCTCGGCCCATGAGACGGTGCTGCTGCGCCTGCTGGAGGCCGCCTCCACCCCCGTGAAGATCAAGGGCCTGAGCCTGCAGGTGTCGGTCAGCATCGGCCTGACCTTGTACCCGCAGGACAACGTGAGTGCCGACCAGTTGATGCGCCATGCCGACCAGGCCATGTACATCGCCAAGCAAGGTGGCAAGAACCGCTACCACCTGTTCGATGTGATCCAGGACTCGGCCGTCAAGACGCACCGCGAGCAACTGGCGCAGATCCGCGCCGCCCTGCACAAGGGCGAGTTCGTGCTGCATTACCAGCCTAAGGTGGATTTGCAGCTGGGCCGCCTGGTGGGGGTGGAGGCCTTGATCCGCTGGCAATCCCCCCAGGCCGGGCTGCAGTTGCCGGGCACCTTCCTGCCCGCGATCGAGAACGACGTCACGGCCATCGACCTGGGGGAGTGGGTGATCGCCCAGGCGCTGCACCAGCTCAGCGAATGGCACGCGGCCGGCCTGCAGATCAGCGTGAGCGTGAACATCGGGGCACGCCAGCTGCAGCAGGCCAATTTCAAGCACCGGCTGGCGCGGCTGATGCACCTGCACCTGAAGGTGGACCCGGCCTATGTCGAGCTGGAGATCCTGGAGACCAGCGCGCTGGAGGACATCGAGCAGGCCTCACAGGCCATCCGCGACTGCCGCTCCCTGGGCGTGCGCTTTGCGCTGGACGACTTTGGCACCGGCTACTCCTCGCTCACCTACCTCAAGCACCTGCCGGTGGAGGTGCTGAAGATCGACCGCAGCTTTGTCAGCGACATGCTGGACGACCCCGACGATCTGAGCATCGTGCGCGGCGTGGTCAGCCTGGCCGAAGCCTTCGGCCGCGAGGTGATCGCCGAGGGCGTTGAATCGGTGGCCCACGGCCAGGCCCTGCGTCAACTGGGCTGCCGCATGGCCCAGGGCTTTGGCATCGCCCGGCCCATGCCGGCGGCTGAGCTGCTGGCCTGGCAGCTGCGTTGGGATGCCGATCCCAGCTGGAGGGCGCTGCGGCAGGAGTGGCCCGCCAGCCAGGCTGCCCCGCTTTGACGCCTCACGCAGGCGGGCACGGCCTGCGCGTCTGCCGGCCTGGCCAGGGCGAGCACGTTCAGGGGGCGATCAGCCAATGCAGGCTGAAGAGCTGCTCGGGGTCGGTCCAGACGGTGCCCGCCTGCCAGCCCGCTTGGGCGGCCAGATGCCGAAGGCCTTCAATGGTGAACTTGTACGAATTCTCGGTGTGCAGGGTCTGCCCTTGCTCAAAGGCATAGCGCTGCTGCTGCAGATCGACGGTTTGGCGGCGGCGGCTCACCAGGTGCATCTCGATGCGTTGCAGAGGGGCGTTGTAGAAGGCACTGTGATCGAACTGGTCCAGCTCGAAATTGCTGCCCAGCTCTTCATTGGCCCGTCGCAGCAGGTTCTTGTTGAAGTCGGCGGTGATCCCCTGGCGGTCGTTGTAGGCCGCATGCAGGCGATCGGGGTGCTTGATCAGGTCGACCCCGATCAACAAGGCCCCGCCTTGCAGCAAGCGGGCCGCGTGGCGCAAGAACTGCAGGGCTTCGTCAGGTGTGAAGTTGCCCAGGGTCGAGCCCGGGAAAAAGCCCACGCGACGGCGCGCGCCTGGGTTGGGCAGGCTCAGTTTTGCGGTGTAGTCGGCCACCACCGGGCAGATGGCTATGCCCGGGTACCGGCGGGCCAGCCTGGCCGTGGACAGGGCGAGGTGTTCGCCGGAGATGTCGATGGGGCAGTAGCGCAGGTCCGTGCCCAGGTGATCCAGCAAGAATTGCACTTTGGTGCAGGAGCCGGCCCCAAACTCGATCAGGTCAACCGATGCACCGATGTGCGCGGCCATGTCGCGCCCGCAGGTCTGCAGGATCAGCTGCTCTGTTCGGGTGGGGTAGTACTCGGGCAGCTCGCAGATGGCGTCGAACAGTGCCGAGCCGGCGGCATCGTAAAAGTACTTGGGCGAAATCTGCCGGGGCGAGCCCCGCAGCGCAGCGTGCAGATCGGCGGCAAAAGCGGCGGCAAGGGCGGCGGCCTCGGATGAAGCCAAGGTGGCCGGTGCGGTAGGCGTGAGCGCCCTCATGCTGCGGGGCCCCCTGAGGCGCCTGGCAGGTCGCGCGCCAGCCTGAGGCCACTGAATTGCCAGCGTGCCGCAGGCGGAAAGAAGTTGCGATAGGTGTGGCGGGCATGGCCTGCCGGGGTGGCCAGGCTGCTGCCGCGCAGCACCAGTTGGCCCACCATGAACTTGCCGTTGTACTCGCCCACCGCGCCACTCAGGGGCTTGAAGCCGGGGTAGGGATGGTAGGCCGAGCGCGTCCACTGCCAGACCTGGCCGTGCAGATCGTGGCAGGCGGCCGAAGCGCTGGCGGCCTCCCATTCGAACTCGGTGGGCAGGCGGGCCCCGGCCCACTCGGCGTAGGCTGCCGCCTCGTAAAAGCTCAGCTGGCTGACCGGGGCGTGCCGATCCAGCGGCTGCACGCCGTGCAAACCGAACACCTGCCAGTGCTCAGCCGGGGCCCGGGCATCGTCAGGCGCCAGCCAATACGGCGGGTGTTGCCAGCCCTGGGCCTGCACGGTGGCCCAGCCATCCGACAGCCACAGGCCCGGGCGCCGGTAGCCGCCATCCTCGATGAAGGCCAGAAAATCCCCGCAGCTCACCAAGCGGGTCGCGATCTCAAAGCCCTGCAGCCACACGCGGTGGCGTGGGCTTTCGTTGTCGAAGTGAAAGCCACGGCCATCAGCCCCGATGGTGACCAGGCCCTCCTCCAGTCGCTGCCAGGCTGGCCCAGGGTCGGCCACCCTGCCAGGGCCGGGCGGTGCGCCTTGAACCCATGGCGGCAACAGGGGGTTGCACGAGAACGCGTGCAAGAGGTCGGTCCGCATCAGCTCCTGGTGTTGTTGCTCGTGGTGCAGCCCCAGCTCGATCAGGGGCCAGGCCAAGGCCCAGGTGCCTGCGTCACAGCTTTGCATGAAGGCCACCATGGCCTGGTCCACATGCTGGCGGTAGGCCAGCACCTCAGCGAGGGTCGGCCGGGTCAGCAAGCCGCGCTGCGGCCTGGGGTGGCGCGGCCCCAGCGCCTCGTAGTAGCTGTTGAACAGGCGCAGGTAGCGCTCGTCATAGGGCCGCCTGCCGGGCGCGTGGGGCAGCAACACCACGGCTTCAAAAAACCAGCTCACATGCCCAAGATGCCATTTGACAGGGCTGGCATCCGGCATCGACTGCACGCACAGGTCTTCGGCACCCAGGCCGTCGCACAAGGCCAGGCTGTGCCGCCGCACGGCCTGGTAGCGTTCAATGGGCGCTTGTCGGTCGGGCCCCATGGCGGCGTCGCCGGATCGGTCCACGGCGATGGGCGAGGTAGGCGGCATTCATGGGCTCCTGGTGGGCGTCACAGCCGGCGTCGTGTGACGCCGTCGGGCCGACTCTTGTCTCGCGTGAGTCGTGCCTGACCTGCAATTTATTACAGCACAGTGCCAGGGTGGTGACAAACGCCACGGGGTGTTGCCGGGGCCAGCCCCGCGGATCGAATGACTCAGTTGCTGACGTGGCCGTAACAGGCCTTGAGTTTCGTGTAGTCGTAGTAGTGGCTGCCTGCGGCATAGCGGGCACCATCGCAAGCCGCTTTGAAGTCGGTTTCCTTCTCGTTGTAGAGCATCTTCACCAACACCGTGCCCGCGCTGTTGCGCACCACGTCCCACTGCATGTTGGCGGCCATGGGCGACACGTACTCGCCGCGCCAGGGGTTGTTGTCGTAGGTGTACATCGTGGACAGTGCTTGCTGCTGCAGCACGTTCTTCAGCCCCATCTTGGAGGCGAACGGGATCACGATTTCTGCATGGGCAAAGCGCAGCTTGGCCACGTTCGTCAATTTGCCGCTGGCAATGGCGTCGACTTCATTGAAGAAGTCGTCTTCGAGGATCTGGGCCATCTTCCAGGTCACGCTGCCCTTTTCGGTGATGCTCGGCCCCATCTTGTAGAAGTCGGAGGCATCCTGCATGTAGGCAAAGTAGCGCGCCTGGTCTTCGGGCAGGTAGGTCGTGAAGTCGACATTGGCCTCGGCCTTCATGGCGGGGGCGATCGCATACAACTCATAGATGAGCGAGCCGCCACTGGCCAGGTCCGTGATACCGGTTTTGCCGTCGCCGCTCAGGGTGCTGGTGAACTTGCCGTCGTCGCTGCTGAAAGTCATGCTGCCGGTGTTGGCGAAGCTGTAAGTGCCCGCTGCGATCTTGTCGACGAAAGCCTTGGTGAACAGACGCTCCAACACCGCGCGACCCGCCGTCTGGGCCGCACTGTCGGCCAGGATGGCGGCCTGTTTGGCGGCCAGATCGCTGTCGTTCAACCAGGTCTGGAAGGCCTGGCTGTCCTGGTAGGTGCTGTACAGCGGATTGGCCGTGTTGCTCACCTTGTCGGTCTTGGCCACCAATTTGTGGAAATACAGCAGAAACCGATTGGTTCCATCGGGCTGCGCAATCGGCGTGCCGCCTTCTGGGTAGGGGGATGGCGCAGGCGGGTAACTGACCAGGCTGCTCAGCGCGGGCTTGGTGGCCAGCATCGATTTGACGAAGAAGGCCCCGCTGTCGACCGCGCGATCAACCCCCGATGTGACCACGACGATCTTGCGCGGGTTGGTGGAGGCGGCGCTGGCCGCAGACTCGAAGAGGGCTGATTGGCGGCTGAGCAGACGCTGCGCCAGCTGGGTGTGTTCGGTGATGCCGAGTTGGGTCTCGTTGCCGTAGCCGGGCGTCGTGATGCCGCTCACGCCATAGCCCAGCACGAAGTTGGCCTTCATGATTTTCAGAACGTCCGGCCCCAGTTGGGCGCCCAGGGCGGTCAGTGCGCCCTCGTCGGAGGCCTTCTTCCACATGTTGTAGACCGCCAGGTCGTACTTCAGGCTGGACAGCCCCCGCGACCCATGACGTGCGAGCAGGCCGGTGTAGACCGCGTTGAAGCCACTGGGGGGCGCCTCGTAGCTCGTGGCATCCTGCTGTGGCGCGTAGGGGGTTTTGGTCTGGTAGTAGGTGCGCGGATTGGCGCCACCATCCGAGCCACCGCAAGCCGAAAGCAGGCAGCTCAGGCTCAACAAGAGGCCGGTCTGGAGAACGGCAAGGCGGGGTTTGGCCAGCATATCGAGGGGCTTTCTGAGAGTATCCATAGGGACTCGCAGGCTAAGCAGCCAGGGTGACAGGGCTGTGAATGGCCTGCCCGGGTTCCATCGGATCCTGCGTCGGGCCAGGTGCGATGAAGCTGCCGTCGCGTGATGGCTTTGGTGGGGGCCTGGAGAGCTGGTGACGCCGAGAGGCCTGTCTGGGGGCGTTGTATCGCACCCATCTGGGTGGATCTGTATCTTTTCAGGTGCAGGGCCTGTTCCTATGCTGGGGCTTCACACCCAAGCTCAAGCGCTCTGCCTCGATACAGGACCTGTCCATGCCAGAAATTTCCAGTTTGTTTGCTTTCGGCCTCATCTCGCTGGGCATGGCGCTCACGCCCGGGCCGAACATGGTCTACATCATCTCGCGTTCCATCTGCCAGGGGCGAGGGGCCGGCCTGATTTCTCTGGGTGGGTCGCATTCGGCTTTGTGTTCTACATGGTGTTTGCCGCATTGGGGATCACGGCCTTGCTGATGGCGGTGCCTTTTGCCTATGACGCCTTGAGGATGGGCGGTGCTTTCTATCTGTTCTATCTCGCCTGGCAGGCCATCAAACCAGGCGGGCGCTCTCCATTCCAAATACGCCAGTTGCCCAAGGACAGCCCGCGCAAGCTGTTCGCCATGGGGTTCATCACCAACCTGCTCAACCCCAAGATCGCGATGATCTATTTGTCCATGCTGCCGCAGTTCATCCAGCCCGAACATGGCAGCCCGCTGCTGCAATCCCTGGTGCTGGGCTTCACGCAGATCGTGGTGAGCCTCAGCGTCAATGCCATGGTGGCCCTGTTGGCGGGCTCGATGGCCGTCTTTCTCGCCACCCGACCCCGTTGGCAAAGGGTTCAGCGTTGGCTGATGGGTACTGTGCTGGCGGGATTGGCCACCCGCTTGGTGCTGGAGCGGCGCTAGCCCCACGTGCGTGCGAACACTGTCCCGAGAAAAAAAATGGCCCGGTGATTCCGGGCCATTTCACTTTTTTGGGCGCAAGCGTTTCAGCGACTGGCCATGGCTTGCATTGGGCGCGTGAGCAGACGCTGTAGCCAGACCCATAAGCTGGGAATCCGCATCGTTCGAAATCAAGGACTTAGCAGTAATTGGGAAGCAATAGTGAGAAAGTCTCGCTGCATAAGCTGAGAAATGTATGTCTAACAAGGCTGAACTGGCCCTCACCCGATAGAGAGAATGCGCAACTTCCACATCCCTTACAAAGATGTGGCGCGTACTTGGGCGACAAGCTTTTCAGAGTTGGCGGTCGTCAGACTATATGCCCTGGGTACAGGGTGGGCAAGTTTCGATTCATGGGCTGTCGGCTGCGCTCGGGAAGGTGGCAGTTCAGCACCTCCTCCAGTTCGGGTGGAGCCAGGATTGGGCACCCTCTCGAACTTTCTGAGTTTTTTCTGAGTCAGCCATCCTTCGTTTGTGTTCAGGTAAAACTATAGGAGCCCATGGCATGTTGTGACAATAAAGAATGGTTGAATGATGGCTGAACGCAGCAACAGAATGGTGACGGACCCTGCGCTGGCACGGCGCTTTATCAACACTTACATGGCGTTCCTCGGCACGCTGGTCAGCGCCAAGGATAGGCAGCATAAGAGGCCGACCGAGTGGCTCGTCATTGGGCGTAAGCGGTTCACACAGGAGCCAGAAACCCTCGGAGCGTACAGAGCCAAGATTCAAACGGCGGACACGGAGATGCTGGACGCCATCGAAAGTTTGCAAGTTCGAAGATGGGTCTATCTGAAGGACACCACGACGTACTCGGTTTGGGTAGATGACAAATGCGAGCAGGCTTATGGGGTGCTCGGCTTGACTGAGTTCATGCGCGACCTTGTGCCGGGAGGCTCAGGGGCCGCGCTTCATACGGGCCTCATCGCGTTAGGTGGTCGCTGGGTTACCGATGGACTATTTGAGGCGCCAGTCTGGCTGGGGCCCGGCTATCGTCGGGACTTTACCGCGGCGTATCAACGCTTGAGAAAGGCTGGTAGTTTCAGTTTGGGCCCGACCGGAACTGCTTCAGACTGATGCATCAACGTTGGTCGGTCGGCATTACAGCAGCTTGGGCGACAGGGCGTAGCCCATTGCTTGGTAGCCGCGCAGGCGCTTTTCCCACATGCGGTTGAGGACTGGATGGCCCGCATCAATGAAATCCAGAATGCGGACATCGGTCTTCTCGCTGTGCTCGCGGTGCAGCCGCCCTGCATATTGCTGGAGGGTGCCTTTCCATGACACAGGCATGGCCAGTGCCAAGGTGTCAAGCGCAGGGTGGTCAAATCCTTCACCGACCAGCTTGCCTGACGCCAGCAGAATCCGGGGCGCCTGAGGTGGCAGTTGGTCCAGTTCGGCCACTGTTGCCAAACGCTGCTTGCGTGACATGCGCCCATGAAGAATGAAGACGCCAGACACCTGCGGTTGCAGCGCTTCAGCAATCGCGTTCAGGTGGTCTGTACGCTCGGTCAAAACCAAAATCTTGCGGCCCTGACGGTAGCATTCGAGGACCGCGTCAACAATGGCACGTGTGCGCTGAGCATCACCCACGAGGCTGGTGAAGATATCTTGAATGCCGGCGTCTTCCGGCAGGTCGAGGCGACCAAGCAGCCGAATCGGGTGGACTTCCAGTAGCTGCGGCGCACTTTCGGGGCGCTGAGCCGTGTATCGGATGGGGCCGCATTGCATGAAGATGATGGGGTGCTGCCCATCGCGGCGGACCGGGGTCGCCGTCAGCCCCAGAACGTACTTGGCCTTGACTCGCCGCAACAGTAAGTCGAATGAGGAAGCACCAATATGGTGGCATTCGTCAACGATGACTTGTCCGTAGTTGCCGAGCAGCGCGAGGCGCTCTTCGTCTCTGGCTAGGGACTGCATCACAGCGATATCCACCTTGCCGGTTGGTTTGACCTTGCCGCCGCCAATGCGGCCTATCGTGTTCTTGTCGGTGGCCAGGAAGGTCTGCAGACGCTCCTGCCACTGAGTCAATAGTTCGGTGCGATGAACCAAAACCAAGGTATTGACACCACGCCGCGCAATCATGGCTGCCGCCGTGACCGTTTTTCCGAAGGCGGTGGGCGCACAGAGCACACCTGTATCGTGCCGCAATGCTTCCTTTACAGCAGTCTCCTGGTCGACCCGCAGCGTGCCAGCGAAGGCCATCTCTATCGGAGTGCCGCGGAAGCGCTCGTCTTGGATGATGAGTTGGACGCCATTTGCCGCCAGCAAGGCCATGGCGTCGTCCAAGCAACCGCGAGGAAGCGCGATGTGTTTGGGATAGTTTTCGGCACAACCGATGACACGAGGTTCTTTCCAGACGTTGAAGCGCATCGCCTGGGCCTTGTAGAACTCAGGGTTCTGAAAGGCCGCCAGACGAATCAAGCGGTTGGCCAAAGCCTGAGGGAGCTCGTCCTTCCGAAAGTAGACCAGGTTGGCTAAGGTCACATGCAGATTCTTCGGCAACGGACCAGCGAGTTTCATGCTGCGCGGTTTCGGTGTCAGCCACGGCGTTTCCTGGTCTTCGTCCTCAATGAACTTCACATCCAAGGGATGTGAACCGCCGGTTGCCTGCAGGATGGTTGGCTCAATATCCTCAACCGGCATTCGGCGTAGCGAGGCCAGGAAGCCCCATTGGTCGGGGTATGGGCGAAGACTTTCGTCAACAAACACGCTGTGCCCACTTTCGCGGGGGCGCTTCTGCAGAGGCAGCGCGATGAGATTGCCAAAGCCGCCTTTGGGCATCGTGTCTTGATTGGGAAACAGCCGGTCATACGAGGCAAGTGTCAACTGTCGGGTGCGCTCGCAGACATGGCTGATAAGGGCCGTTCCCAGCCGACGGGCATCGCGGGCATTCACCCTTTGGGAGAAGAAAACCCAGACATGTGCCCCGTTGCCCGAGCGAGAAATCTCCAGAGCGGCTGGCACGCCAAGTGTCTTGCATGAGTCGATGAATGCTAAGGCGTCGTCGCGCCATTCCTGTTCGTCGAAATCAACGGCCAGGAAATGGCACGAGTTGTCTTGAAGCAATGGGTAAATGCCGACCGTGTACGTGCCAGCCAGGTGGTCGTAGATGACTGGGTCCGTTACAGGCGCAAGGGCCCGGTGTTCGCAATCTGAGCACTTGATTCTCGGCTTTTGACATACGCCGACCACCCGGTCGTTCATACATGCTGGCGAATAGCCGGTCCTGCCCGTCGTCGAACTCTCCCAGCGAACAGGGTAGACATCGGTTCGTCCGCGAAAGACGTCTCGGAACAGACGGACTTTGGCCTCGGGCGAAAGCCTGCTTGTGGTCGGCTCTGGCGTGGGCTTGGGCGTGAATTGCGGTGGATGGACACGCCAATCAATGCCATGGGCATCCAGCAGCGCCATCAGCCGGGCATTCTCGGCTTGTAGCGCCGCGATTGAGTCCAACTTCTGAGGCGCCATGCGAGAACACAAGTAAATTCAATGCTGGGGTTTTACCACGACGACCGGCGTAATCGCATGTGACAACCCTGGCGCTGCGTGCCTAGACGCCGGCGGGCAACGCTGGCAAAAACGCCCTGTCCCCGCCTGGTTATCGCCGATACGCCAATTGTCCGTGGTCAGCGTTTTCTAAACACAGATGTACGGGGTTACGGCTTACGGCGAATATGTGGCACTTGTCGCGAAAAGCTCTTGCATGACAGCTGTGGTCTCAGGGTCCACAGCGAAGCTCAAAGAGTTGGCTCGAAACATCGAGTCAAGTCTCTGATGCAATGTGCATGCAGTGCTCGAGGCAGTACGAACTCGACTAGATGAAAATACTCAGGCTCCTAAAAAATAGCCTGAGAACCTGAGTTGAAAACTTTTATAGCCAGGGATTGACGGGAACTGAGGGGTGAATCTTCGAAGTCGGCCGTGGTCCTTTCGTCGGCACCTGCCCAATCCTATTCAGCCGGGGGAGTACCGCGCCAAGCCGTTGATGGCTGCCGTGACTTCCAACTGTCGCCAGTGCCCGGGCTCCCACTCAAGTTTTAGCGCAGCAGAAATGCGCTTGAGCACCCAGGTAATTTCATCGTCTGTATAGCCCCAGTCCTCTGAGGCAATCTTCAACCCCGTCCGGTCAATCAAAAACTGATTGGACCACGATGGGTTGTCATGGAGCTTGCCTTCACAGTAGCTAGTCATCTCATGTGCCAGTGTGCAACATGCTTTGTATCGCTCCTGCCACTCGGCCTCAGTCAACCCAACTACGAACTTGTCCCGACTTTTACGCGCAACGTATTTAGGCACTGCACCAGGAACGGCGCCCTCCTGCATGCTGCGCGGAAAGTCGTCAGGAATGATGTTCGTCATCGCAGGCCCTTCAAATTTTGAGAAGACTACAGCATTGAACTTCTGAGTTGGTGTTTGTTTGAGTATCCCGATTAATGTTGTCGGACCCTCAATATACTCACATCTGAATTGTGATGGACAATCTTTCATAACGAAAGTACAGTCGTCGCCTATGTGGGTTGTACTCTCACAAGTTGCAACGTCCTGACAGAAAATTTTGGGCATTTGGGGGCGAAAAATTTATTTTTGAATTAATGAATTTATGTGTCTTAGATGATTTTGGAATTGTGGCTATGGTCAGTGGTCGTATCCCGCGTAGGCGGAGGGGTACGATGATTTAAATGTTTGTGCAATATTTTTTGAGGTTGTTCTTGTCTTTTTTATGATATTTTCGGCATGCGGGGCGATAAATTTAAAATCGGAGGGAGCATGATTTTGAATAATAGACTTGAGGCGCAAGCCCTTCTTGAAAAACTCGGTGCCTCGCCTCGGCTTTTGTTGCACCTAAATCTAGTTGGTGAAGCTGCGAATGAGTTAATCCAAGCACTTTTGAGTATGGGCATACTGTTTGATGCAAATTTCGTCGAATTAGGCGTGGCTATTCACGATGCCGGAAAAATTGAATTTCAAGACGAATTAGATGGGCCGGGCTCTCGCCATGAGTCGGCAGGGGAAAGTCTGCTTCTATTGCATGGTGTGCAACCCGCTATCGCGCATTGCTGTGTCTCACATGCGGACTGGATGGTGACTGGCGTTTCTTTTGAGGAGCTACTTGTCGCACTGTCGGACAAACTTTGGAAAGGCAAACGTGAGCCAACCTTGGAGTTGTTGGTCATAAATGAGGTTGCTGCGCGGATGCAGCTTGAGCGCTGGGATATCTTCTCAAAGCTGGACTTGGTCTTCGAAGAGATAGCTGCGGGCGGTGATGCTCGACTGCTGCGAAGTTTGTTGGCCTCGCAAGCTGGTTGATGTCTATTCTTTTAGGCTACTGAGAGAAAAAACGTTGAAAAATCAATACAAACCTCACAAAGCAGTGGATTTCTAGTGGAAAGCTGAGCATCCTATGTTGAAGGGACAACTGTTCTCTGATAACTGCACATGACTACGAAAATAGGCCAGACGTAGGCATTGTCCATTCGCTATTGGAGGGCTGCACTGACTCGCATTACCATTCAGTGCAGAGACCGCATCTTGGTTAACTGAGGTCCGTCCCCTATATACAAAATTTCGGATACGCCCTTACGAGCAACGCAGCTGCGGTGATTCCAAACACAGCCTAGCCGACTCCCTACATTGGCGACCTCACAAAAATAGTCCACCACGTCTCATGAAACTGCAGCTCATATCGGATTTGCATCTCAACGAGTACAGGCGGTCAGGCTTACCGGAGCCGGAGGTCCTTGTGAATCCGGATGCGGACATGGTGGTATTTGCAGGCGACATCGACGAAGGGCTGGAGGGCATCGAGTTTGCTCGCCGACTTCCCACGCGCTCGCTGTATGTACTTGGAAATTTGGAACACTACGGGCTAGACATCGATGAGGCGGCCATGCTGACCAAGATGGAAGCGCTGTCGACCAATGCTCGCGTGCTACAAAACAACTCGACAATCATGGGCGGCGTGCGGTTTCTAGGGGCCACGTTATGGACCGATTTCAGGGCCGCTGGGCCATCCCAAGCTGACAACATGGCGCAGTCCGAGCAGGCAATGAACGACTACCGTTTCATACGGGAGCGAGACCAGCTAATAACGCCAGAGACCGTGCTTCACCGGCATTTGGAAACCATCGAATGGATGGCTTCTGTGCTTTCCGAGCCGTTTGCAGGTCCGACGGTCGTCATCACTCACCATGCGCCTCATCTAGACTCCATACCGGGTCACCGTGCTGGCCATCGGCTTCAGGCTGCCTATGTGAGCCGGCTGACAAGCCTGATGGCTTCGGTCGACTACTGGTTCCACGGCCATGTGCATGCCGCATCGCGGTATGACGTTCAGGGCTGCCGCGTGTTCTGTAACCCATTCGGCTCACCCGCTGACCACAAGTATCCAAATTCCGTGGCGCAAGCATCGATGCTGTACGACCCAGACCTGCTCATCGAGGTCACTACCCCGTGACCAGTGAACATGGCCAAGCCGTTGGGCGTCCTGCGGAGGATGCGAACCTTCTCTATCTGGACTTCGATGGTGTCCTGCACCCCGCTGACGTACGCCTCACTCCGTCCGGCCCAGAGTTGAACCCGAAGCTCTGTGGTCATAGACTTTTTGAGCATGCCGACGCCCTGTCTGCGGTTCTTGATGGCAGGCAAAATCTTCTGGTGGTCCTGTCAACTTCATGGGTCTGCCACTTTGGATATGAGTACGCGGCTAGCAGGCTACCTGGACCAATCAGGGCCAAGCTTGTCGGCGCCACGTTCGACGAAAAGCAAGATGGTTTTGGATTTCTCAGCGTCGCCCGTGGTCTCCAAATCGTCCACGACGTTCAACGTCGAGGAGCGAAACGATGGGTTGCGATTGACGATGAGACCGCGAACTGGCCTGCGAAAGATAAACGGCGGCTTGTTAAAAGCAATCCCCTCCTGGGACTTGGTGACCCGGCCGTTCTGGCGGCACTGGTCATGTCGCTCGATGACTTAACGAAAGACTGAGTGGGTCTCCTGGAGGGTATGCCAGTAAAAGGTCGCGTCCCAGCTGCTGCGCAGGTGCACTGCGCTGAAGTGCTGGTGTAGCTGTGAGGGGTTTACAACGGCAACGAGACTGGGCGTTTTCGCTTGCCCCCGCCTTGGCAGCCATCCTCCGCAGGGGCCGCTCAAGCAGTATTTATGGTCGTACGGAATGCTTGAGTGCCGCCCGTGCCAAGTCTTCCATTCTTACCAGACCTCCTCGCCGCTCTCCACCTGTGAGCACTTGATAACCGACCAGCTCAATGTCCCCGAGTTGGCGGACGAGTGCGGAGGACTTGGTATTCAGCGCCTTGGCCAGGTCGGACAAGGGAACGTACTGCCTCCGGAATTCTGCGAACTGGGTCGGTGTGACGATGCGCGACGGTTGTCCGCGCAGAAGAATGTCGCGTGACTTGAGCAGCCCGTGCCAGACCCAGCACGAAATCGACTCATGCTTGTAGCCCGTGGCCTCTGATAGCGCCTGAATGCTCAGTCCTTGGTCGAGCAACGGTCTTGCGTAGTGCTGCGCGACTTGGTCCCATTCAAACTCGTAGTTCCCGACCAAACCCTCGGCCTTGACCGCACCGATGTGGCCGGCTGCGATGGCCTGTAACGCCGAGGCCAATGCCTTCTTGTCTCCGACATGTCGCGCGGATAACTCCCGCAGAACGACTCTTCGGCCATCGCTCCTCGGCGCCGAAGCCGACCGGCGCAGCTGTTCGATGAACTGTGTGACAGATGCGATGGAAATCGGACCGCCCTTGCGGAGGTCCTTTGACCAACGCGCGTCGCACTGGATGGCACCAGCGTCGCTGAGATGGTCGAGCACCGCCGGTGGCACGCCGAGCTTGGCGCAGGCATCTTTCTCCGTGGTCCACATCGAGCGCGCATGGATGATGGCATCGACCTCGGCGACCGCGACTTGGTACACGCGGCCATTAGTCCCAGACTTGATTTCCTTGCACGGCAGGTTGCCATTCACGCGATGCTGTGTGAGCGCATTGTGAGAAATCCCGATGCGTTTAGCTGCCTCGAGCAACAGCACATGCGTCGCCTCTTTGGTGATGACTGCTGCCGCTGTGTCCAGACCGATGACGCCATCGAATTCAGACTCGGCAACTTGGCCAACAGCACTCAAAAATGGATGGGACGCCTCGTGCTCGGCGAGTTTGCGCAGCTGTTGGTACCAAGTGCCGAGACGGCTGTTCAGCGTTCGAGCATTGACGGGGCCGGCGCGCAGGCGCTCGCTGACATGAGCCTTGAAGTTTGATGGCCAATTGGAAAGCAGCTCCTCCAAAGGATGCAGAAAGGCGACCAGCTCGAGCATCGTCGACGGTGCCGATGCATTCCAGCGCCGCGCATCAATGGTCGGGTCCGGCTGCTTGCAAAGGATGTTGATGAGTTTGGCGGAGACTTCGGCTGGCACGCCGTGCAGCGCAGGGCCGCAGTCTTGCACAGCCGACGCTCCATGAGCCACCAACGACGATACCCAGGTCTGGGTCGCGCTGGCCGGCTCGGACTCCGACGCTCGGAGGTCAAAGCCGCAGTCGCAGAACTCGATGTGCTCGCGCCCCGTGCGCAGCGGGTTGTTGCAAGCTGGGCAGGTGTCACGCATCAGTACGCCATGGGAAGGGCACGCCACCAGGTATGCGTGCTCCCACGTCGCTCGCAAGTGCAACGACTCGCGCAGGCAGTGGCCGCACACAGCATCGCGGCCATGTCGGCGCAGTCCGGTCCAACTGCGCACGCGGTCATCTTGCGCGGTCGCGTGCTGAGTCCACGCTGGGTCGAGGCCCAGCATCTGGGCGACAGGTTCGGGATGTGTCAGCAGTGCGTCGAATGTGCAGCGGTCGCCGACGTGGCGCGTCAGCTCCTTCCAACTGCTCAGGGCGTTTGCAGAAGAGAGCCTGCGGTAGTAGCCGCGGCCGGATTCGTCGGAGTGCGGAGGGAAGGTTTGAATTAAGGTCATATTAGCGTCGTCGTGGCAGCTTGGCTTCGTCCAGCACTCGGATGTGCGCTTGTTCCAGCTCAGCGGGGGAAACTTCAGTGCGTTTGAACGCGGGGTGGTCGGGGTGCTCAGCCGACTCGATGCGGCGCAGCGCGCCGACGCAGTCGTCGACAGTCACGGGTCGCGCTTCCTGGCGCTCCAGGTCATATGCCAGACGGTTCATGAAGGCGCTGACGACGCCCACGAGGCCACCGGAGAGCAGGTAGCAGTGCGCGACCAGTTCTGCACGCGGTAGAACGAACGGACGGCCAGCCTTGCCAAACAAGTCGGCGTAGGTCATCACGCACTGCGCGAACGCCCGGTACTCGGCTTTGTCTGAGGCGTCGTAGGGCCGAAATTCACGTCGGGCTTGTGAGCGTTTGCGCAGTTGCTCGTTGCTTTGGTAGAGCTTTTCGAGGTGTGGAACACCGAACAGAACGATGGTCATGCCCAATCGGTCCATGACCTGCTTGAACCAGTCGCCAGCCGCGCGCGGGGGCATCTTGGTGCCGACCTCGACGATGTGGCTGGCCTCCTCGAACAGGAGCACCTTGGTGCCAGACAGCTTCAGCAATCTCTCCATCTTGGCAAACAGGTCTCCGCTGTTGCCTCGAATACTGGGCATGCCAAGGGCAGCCAGAACGCTCTTTGGCATCTCCTTGGGTGAGACTGGGCTTGGTACCGGCACGACCAAGACAGGAATGCGGCGGATGCCATCGACCTTGGCTTCTGGATAGCAGCGGGCCAGGTTGTTGATGAGCATGCTCTTGCCGACCCGCGATGGACCGATGACCCATTCCGATGCGGCGGGGTGGCCTTCGAACGCGTCGTCGATGCGCCGCTTGAGAGCATCGAAGTGGTCGCTGAACTCACGGTGAGACAACTCGCAGCTTTCGATGATGCGTCGAAGGCTGGGCCTCGTACTGGCGGTCATAGGGCTTCCCCGGTTCTGCGGTCAACGACTGGTAGTGGTGACAGCTCATCCAGTGAGAACCCACCGGTGGCCACGGCCACCTCTTGCGTGGCGCGCATCGTGAGTGGGCGCAAGCGAGCTCGCTCAACAGCCTGGGCGTGTTTTGCGGCCTGGGCGGACTGCTTGGTGGCATCAACGCGCGAGCGCTTGCCTGCGGGGTTGGCTGTCTGGGTCGCTGCCGCAAACAGGTCTTGGCGGAATTTCTCCTTCACAACCTTGCCGTTGGCGTTGGCCGTGTCTTTAGCGGCTTTTTCCATGGCTTTGGCCCGCACAAAGGACAGCGCTGGCGTCGTCTCATCGACATCGGCATTTACCAAGGTCATCAGCGAAGAGCCGTTGACCACCTGAACGGTACGGAAGTCGTCCGGGTCAACAAGCACTTCGACTTTGCGCTCCCCGAGAATCTCAATGAGCGTCTTGAGGTTAGGGCCTCGGAAGTGGAAGCCTTCCACGGTGATACCGGTTGTTCGCTCCAGCGTGAGGCTTCGCTTCTCGAGTTGTATGTGTCGCCAATCGTCTAAGTTCGGCGGCATCGGCATTGCGTAACCCTGGTCTTGCAGATTCCGCAATCGGGCCATTGGCGTTGCGCCGAGGTCGGTCGCATCGGCTATGTCGCTTCGAATCAACCGGTCGAGCGGACGTAATGCCCAGTCTTCGTAGTACCACCGGACAATCCATTGCTCAAGCTCTTCGAGGGGCATGAGCAGGTCATTGAACTCGCTGGGGTCCCGCTGGCCGTCTTTGCCGTCCATGCGTGTACAGCCAGGCAGAACTTCCAGTGCCTCCTTCAGCGCCCGGTTCAGGCGTTCGATGAATGGCTTATGGTGTGGGTGACGGGATTTGCAGTACTGCACTTCGATGCCAAGCCGCACGAGGCCCGCGAGGCGGTTGTTCTTGGCCTCCGAACCGTTGTCGAAAATGATGCAAGCGGGCATGCCGTAGAAGTCGGCATCCACATGTACGCCCATGGCGGCCAGGCGCGCTTTCTTGGAGAACAGGATGCTCTCCACGCAGGCAAGGCTGGTCGCAGAACTAGGCGTGCCAATCGAAAAAGACCATCCAACGGGCAATCCGGTGGCAACATCGATAGCGTGGACGAGATAGATGTCCTGCAGCTCACCGGACGGCGTTCGAACGCGCCACGGCAGGTGAAGGGCATCCTGCTCCACACGCTGAAGGAAGCCACGAACGCGAATGCTGTGCTTTGCCACGGCATGCTTGGCTGCCCGCATCTGCGGTGGCAAACGTGCAATGTCGGCATTGGAAGACAGCCGCGTGAAGATGACCTGCTTCACGAACTTAACGCTGAACTGTCGTTCATCTTGAATGAGCCCGAGCGCCCGTGCTTGCATCGTGCAGAACTCGGTGAGTTTGGAGAAGCTCCACCGGGAATGCGGCTGCTGGTGTAGGGTCCTGGCAATCTCGGCAATGAAGTCGACGACCTGTTCGTTGTAGCGTGGCTTCCGATTTCCTTTGTTGGCATCGCCACACAGAACGGGCCTGCCTTGGTGCTCGGCACTCAGGTAGCGGTACAAGGTTGCGCGCGAAGGGAAGCTAGTACTAGCAACCTCGTCGCTACTCGAAATATGGGCTTTGCGCAGCTTGAGGTACGCCTGATTGACACTCAGGTTGTAGCGTTCGCTGTAGTCGCAGACCTTGTGCAGATGCCGCAAGGCGGCATCGGTCGCGTCCTCCAGAGCAGGGTTCTGTTGTCTGGCAGGGGGCACACGTGGTGTCAGGTGTGGCCTGCGTAGGAGCTCGCCCGCACTGACGCGCAGCCGCAAGACCTCGGTTTTGATGACTTCCTCTTGGTCATCAGCGAGGCGCAGGACGCGCACACGATTTCCAGGGAGACCAGATTCGGTCACGATGAACGTGGCCTCGGTCGCGCCGGCTTCATAGAATTCGTCGTGGATGTGGATGGAGGTCATTGCGCCAGGCCCTCCACAAGGCACAGGTGGTCCAGGTCACCGCAGGCTGACGTCGCTGGCGTGTCGCTTTTGAGTTCGTGTGCCAGCAGGTCGACCTTTATGGCGCCGAAGACGATGAGCACGGGCGCCATCCTGGTGTCCATACCCAGTCCTGAGCAGAACTCGCCCAGCGAGCACGCACCATTGGCGGCCAGGCACTCGGTTTGGTCCATCACGTGCAGGTCTGGTTGCAGGTCTGAGCGCCGGGCCGCCTGATGCAGCAGCGGAATGGTGGTCAGCAGTGGATGTCGCCATGACGATGGAACGATGAGACGCACAAAGTCGATGTGGTGCTCGCCAAGTGCATTCCGGGCGAGCTCCAACTTATGCTCGGATGCTTCATTGCCCTCCCAGCCTTGGGTCTTGACTTCCAGTGCCGTTGTTGCGCCGAGGCTCCACCGGACCAGGAAGTCAGGTGTATAGAAGTTGGAGCTTTCGCCCCGGACCTTGTCGCGCTTACGCGCGCGGGCTTTTTGTTCTGGCGTGTTTAGAACGTCACCCTGCACCAGGTCCACGGTGAAGGGCTGCGGCTCAAAGCTGTGCACGCTGGGGTCCAAGCCCAGAATTTGAGAGACGAGTCGCTCTGATGCGCTTTCGACCACCATGGCGCCATGGGACTTGGGGGCGAAAGTATGAAATGCTGCACGACCATAGGTCGGTGCAACTTTGCGGATACCGCGGTCTAGTTTTTTAACGCCTGGTCTGGGGCTGAAATGCGGTGTCGCCATGGGCAATGTCCTCGGGTCTTCAAAAGATGAACTCGAGGCGTGTAGCGACACGCATCCTTTATAAACGCGGGGATGCGTTTTAAGGTGTCCTCGAGGGTGAATATGCGCGACACGCAGCCCTCGAAAAGAACGGGTTCATACAGACGGAAGACTGGGAATTGCCCAGCAGCAAAGTGGCTAAAAAGCCTGAGCTTTATAGCCGTGGATGAAAACTTATAATCAAACTGTCGTGCCGAGCGTCCGGCGGGCGAATGCCTATACTCCGATGTCACTCTCCGTTTCGGAGAGCCGCGGCGGGAACGCTGGAAAGATGCGCATGTAGAGTGGGAAATGGGCATGAGACGCGTGCAGGGGCACACCCCGGGCCAAAGCCCGAAAGCCGTCCTAACCATCGCGGTCCCAACTTTCATTAAGTGCCCTCCATGGTGCACTGCACTTTACGGTGCTTCGCCCGGTCTTGCAACGCTCATATTCGACATCGTCTTGGTCCATGGGCGAATTTGGCGGAGCCTCGAATCGAATTGTCAGGCTCTCAGCGAGAACAACAGCCAAACCCGGGCATGGTTCCCCATGCTATGGAATCAGGCACTGCGCGAGCATATTGGCTGAGTAGGAGGGCCAAATCCCTGATATAGGCCCGTCTTTTGGTGCGTCAGAGCAGAGTAGCCTTTGAAGTTCAAAGAAAAATCCAAATGCTGCTAACTGCTGTCAGCCACAGCATTTCCGATGCGAACAGGCTCCAACTGTTTCATGGCTGCCCTGCCTGGTTACCAGTCGCTCTTTGCCAAGTTGCAAGGGGGGCACGCCACTTGACCATTCTCCACGATGGTCTTTCCACCTTTTGACCAAGGCGTCTTGTGGTCGCAATGCCAGTCATCCCAAACTACACGTGCGCCATCGCATTTGAGCTTGACTTGGCAAGTTTGATGGTCGCGACGAAATATGGTCAGCTTCTGCAAGTGCGTGAAATCTCTTTGCTCATCCTTTAGTGGAAAATTAGGATATGCACTGAGTAAGTCGCGCATTAAAAAATCGAGGCGAAAGCGGATGGATTCCTGTGCATCTGCGCTGTGACTGATTTTTTCTTTGTATGCAGCCCATTCCGGCTCAGCCAATTCAGAATCTAAGGCGTCTTGAGCCCAGCGGTTGGTTTCGAAGTTTAAGAACCATTCTCGAAGGTGGTTTTTAACCTCGGCCAACACGTAAACACGCTGTAGTTCTGCCATAATTCCATACAGCGCAATCACATTGAATCGCTCTAGGTCAGGGGTCTTATCTTGGAAAACATCAGCCAAGAAATCGAGTGTCTTTCGGACTGCTTTGGCCTTTTTCCCTTCTACTTCGAATTGCATTTTTGATTTGTACATGCGGTTGAGGTCACCATCCTTTACGTTTACTGGCCCCCCAGCCAATTCTAGACAGACCATTTGAGCTGCAACGTGGTCGTGCGCGAAGCGGCTGTTAGCGAACCCAACGCGCTGAAAAAATGGATGCAGCGTTAGAGAACGGAAAAATTAGCGCATGGTGCCTGGCATGGCATTGCGTTTTTCCTGCGCTTTGAGCGAAGTGCCGTTCTGCAGTCGCAGGAACATCTCGCGTGCTTCATCTTCGTCGGTATCCTCCAGAACGAGTACGTCGAGGGTGTACTGGTCAAATCGGATTTGCAGCTCATCTGGTAGATTTTGGTACCCACAGCCAGAAATTGGCATGTCATCGATTGAGCTAGCGTCTTTAGGTAAATGGAATTCTCCGTCGACGAAGCTCCAGATACCTCGCAATCGTTGTTGACCATCCACCACGTCGTAGCGGTCTGGTTTATCGCCAATCTTGCGCCAATACATTTTCGGTACGTCGTACTCGCGCAATATGCTGTCAATTAACAGCTGCTTCTGAGCCGTGGACCAGACGGTCGGGCGCTGAAAGTCAGGATTGGTGTCGATACGTTGGCGAATGCCTTTTGCGTTGGACAGCGTGCTGAGCGGCCAAGGCTTCTTATTGGTTTTCATAGATGTTGGACGTCTCCTTTTGCGATTTTCAAGGCAATGAAATGCCACGAATTCTTTGATAAAGCTCTACGGCGAATGAGTCGGTCATACCCGAAACATAGTCAGTCACCGCTAAGACCTTTTGATAAGACGTTAACTTGGAGTCGATGCGTTGAGGCAAAAGGCCCAACATAGTTCGAGACCGAACTTTGCCAATTCCCCCTCCTTGTGTCTCGGCTTGCACTGCCTTCAGAAAAACTTCCAGCAACCCACCAATAACCTCAAAGCCACAAGCCTCAACCTCGAGAACAGGTCGAGCAGAATAAACATTATTTATTGCTAGGTTCTTGAAGGCCTTGAATTGGTGAGCTCTCCGGAATCGCGCCGAGAGCTCATCGTCGAATGAGCCGCTCATTAATCCGTCGTAGCTGGCATCAAAAACTTCGATTACTTCATTGATGACCTCGCCTACGGTTAAAGCGCGAAAATATTCCGCACGCCGCTGCAAGTTAGTGAGTTGTTCCGCCTTCGCCAGTTGCGTAAGCGTCAACCATGGTTCGTACAAAGAGCGAAGTTCATCATACGAAACAACCCCAGCCTTGAACCCATCCTCCACGTCCATGATGTGGTAACAGGTGTCGTCTGCAGCTTCCACAAGAAACGCAAGTGGATGGCGATGCCAGGCCATGGGGATTCCGTCTTTCCTAGGTAACCCAAGTTCATCCGCCAGCTCTTGGAAAAGGGTTGCTTCGCTGTGCATAAACCCGAACTTCTTGCCGGAGATGCCCTTCGATTGCGACTCATCCACAGCCGAAGCTCTAGGGTATTTTGCGAAAGTACCTAGAACTGCACTGGTTAGCTGCATACCGCCGACCTGAGGAAAGTACTGCAACGTTGCGAGTGACCGAAAACCTTGTGCATTCCCCTCAAACTTCAACAGGTCCTGCCGCTCAACTTCGCTCAAGCCCTCAAGGGCCCATTGATTGCTTATAAACCATTCTTGGATTGCGGACTCTCCAGCGTGGCCAAAAGGCGGATTGCCTATGTCGTGCGCCAAACATGCCGTTGACACGATGGCTCCAATGTCGTGAACAGAAATCCGGTCTTTCAACTCCGGCTGCTTGCGCAGAATCACGTCAGCAGCCTGCATGCCGAGTGAGCGCCCAACGCTCGCCACCTCTAGGCTGTGTGTTAAACGCGTGCGGACATAGTCGCTTTTGGCTAACGGAAATACCTGCGTTTTGTCTTGTAGCCGCCTAAATGACGAGGAGAAAACGATACGGTCCCAATCACGAGTGAAGTCGGCGCGAGGGTCCCCCGTTTCAGCACCTGACTGTTTCTGTCTTCCAAGTCTCTGCGTCGACAAGAGTTTTGTCCAATCCATCGCTTACTCCTTAAATAACTTCAGTCGCCCAAAATATCCCGCTAACACGCCTAGTCCAGTACGTCTTTGTCCAGTTATCGCGCCTCCGATTGCTGAAACCCTTTCCAGACCATCTTGGCCAGCATGCTCTGCACCACGCCAAAGATGCGCGGGTCCTTGAGCATTTGACGTTCAGTTTGCCAAACCTGGATGACCGCTTAGGGGCATCTGTGACGGTCGGCAATGCTCATTCCGGGCCCACAGCCGGACTGTACAACCCGCGTTCTACACATCACCCGTGTACCCGACTCTCCTCAGCGAACGCCGCGGCGCTGGCGACGCCTAACGTCGATTCGTGTTGTAAAGATGGGTACCAAGCTCGAGCACGTGCTGTAGCCACCCATCATCAATGTACTGTGCGGCTCATTGCTCTGGCACATCCCAGGGGCCAAGCTCGTCCAAGGCCGGTTCGCACGTGCATGAGGCTGATGAACATCAATTGGCCTTCTCCCTTTGACCGCAAGCCACTGGCCGTACTTCGCGAAATCCCACCCCTAATCTGAGCTCGAGCGGCGGTGTCGGATATTGACACAAGCATGGTTCGGCAGGTCAATCTGTACAGCAGAGGCAAGGTGACTTGCAAAGTGGCAGGGCGAGGCGGCCAAGGCAAAGCGCAAGTTAGAGCCGATGCGAACGAAACCTTGTCCTCGCTGACTGCTTCTGCCATATGCACCCTGGCATCCAAGCGTTCTGCCACTGCTTTGGTGAATCCAACGTCGTCACAGAGCTCAGTCGTGATGTCCGGGAGGACACTTTTTCTAAAGAGACTGATGAGTTTGTTCGTTGTGACTGCAGGATTGATTGGGCTTGTCTTCTTTGGCCGCAACGTGTAACAATTTAAGCCCTAAGGGGAGGTGATATGTCCGGTTCCAGTGGCGGTGGGAGTGGGAGTGGGGGTGTGGGAGATGGAGTCTCCTGTAGCAATCTGAAGTTTGATATGCAACTTAGCAGCCCTCAGGCTGCGGTGGTGGCGACACTGTCGATTGGCGACGTCTTAGACGTTGGCATTGCGGGGCTCAACGGTACTCAAGTGCTGCAGGTGTCAAAGCAAGGCCAGGCAGTTGGTGGATTGGTTGGCAGTTTTGCTGCAAAGCTCCGGGAGTGTATTCTTGGGGGAACTGTATACGACGCGACCGTTTTGACCGTTTTAGGTGGTCAGGTCAGAGTTCATGTTGAACCCATCTGACATGGCGATTAACGTTGTTGGTGGGGTGTATCGGGAGTACTGCACGCGTCCAAGCTGGAGTCATACATATGGCTCGGCAGGGAGGGCCGCTGTGGCTATCGGCAATTTGGGTACGCCGGTGGTGCTGCATTCGTACATGGACGAAGCCGCACATGCAGAGTTAGCAGGCGAGAAAGCATGGCTCCCCAGCCTCGAGATTCTTCC